>Ga0190265_10002439_pt1 | contig 12481 bp, 7 predicted proteins | sample Popmic124T_FD_133135 | JGI IMG/M metagenome (GOLD analysis project Ga0190265, IMG submission 133135) | Populus adjacent soil microbial communities from riparian zone of Indian Creek, Utah, USA - 124 T | ecosystem: Environmental > Terrestrial > Soil > Riparian zone | place: USA: Utah | collected... | reverse complement strand
CGGCTGGATCAGCTCGACCGTCATCTGGACGTTGTCGCCCGGCATGACCATCTCGACACCCTCGGGGAGGTTGGCGACACCGGTCACGTCGGTGGTGCGGAAGTAGAACTGCGGCCGGTAGCCATTGAAGAACGGAGTGTGGCGACCACCCTCCTCCTTCTTGAGGCAGTAGACCTCGGCCTTGAACTTGGTGTGCGGCGTGATCGAGCCGGGCTTGCAGAGCACCTGTCCGCGCTCGATCTCCTCGCGCTTGGTGCCACGCAGCAGGCAGCCGACGTTGTCGCCAGCCTGGCCCTCGTCAAGGATCTTGCGGAACATCTCGACACCGGTGATGATCGTCGTGTCGACCTGCTCCTTGATGCCGACGATCTCAACCTCGTCGCCGGTCTTGACGATGCCCTGCTCGATGCGGCCGGTTGCGACAGTGCCGCGACCGGTGATCGAGAAGACGTCCTCGACCGGCATCAGGAAAGGCTTGTCGAGCGGACGCTCGGGCTGCGGGATGTAGCTGTCAAGCGCGGCGGCGAGCTCAAGGATCTTGCCCTTGTACTCATCGTCGCCCTCGAGCGCCTTGAGCGCCGAGCCCTGGATGATCGGAACGTCGTCACCCGGGAAGTCGTACTCGGAGAGCAGATCGCGGACCTCGACCTCGACGAGCTCGATGAGCTCGTCGTCGTCGACCATGTCGACCTTGTTGAGGAACACGACGATGTAGGGCACGCCAACCTGACGGGCAAGCAGGATGTGCTCGCGCGTCTGCGGCATCGGGCCGTCAGCGGCGGAGACCACCAGGATCGCGCCGTCCATCTGCGCGGCGCCGGTGATCATGTTCTTGACGTAGTCCGCGTGGCCGGGGCAATCGACGTGTGCGTAGTGACGGTTCTCCGTCTGGTACTCCACGTGAGAAGTCGCGATCGTGATGCCGCGCTCCTTCTCCTCCGGAGCATTGTCGATCTCGGCGAAGCTCTTGGCCTCGCCGCCCTGAGCCTCGGCCAGGACATTTGTAATCGCCGCTGTCAGCGTGGTCTTGCCATGGTCGATATGACCGATGGTGCCGACGTTGCAGTGCGGCTTGTCGCGCTCGAACTTCTCCTTCGCCACTGGGTGCTACTCCTTTCGAAAACTCGTTACGGCCGGCCTGTCGCGCGGGGCGAAGGCGAACCTCCGAAACATACTCGTTATGCGGCTGCCGCGGGCGGCTCACCGGTCCTGTGCTCGACCACCTCGTCGGCGATGTTGCCGGGAACCTCCTCGTAACGGTCGAACTGCATCGAGTAGTTCGCCCGCCCCTGCGTGTTCGAACGCAGGTCGGTCGCGTAACCGAACATCGACGCCAGCGGCACGCTCGCCTGAACCACCAGCGCGTTTCCGCGCGGCTCCTGGCTCTCAACGCGCCCGCGGCGGCTGGAAAGATCGCCGATGACCGTCCCGAGGAAGTCGTCGGGCGTCGTGACCTCAACGGCCATGATCGGCTCGAGCAAGATCGGCTTGGCCCGCCGCGCGGCCTCCTTCAGCGCCAGCGAGCCGGCGACCTTGAAGGCGATCTCGGAAGAGTCAGTGTCGTGCGACTTGCCGTCGACCAGCGTGGCGCGCACGTCAACCATCGGGAAGCCCGCCTTGACACCCGACTCGAGCGCCTCCTCGATCCCCTTCGCGACGGCGTTGATGAACTCCGACGGCACGGAGCCGCCCTTCGTCTTGTTGACGAACTCGAAGCCCTCGCCCGGACACGGCTCGAGGTCGATGTAGACCACGCCGTACTGGCCCGAGCCACCGGTCTGGCGGATGAACTTGCCCTCGACCTTCTTGGCCTCGCCGCGAACCGTCTCGCGGTAGGCAACCTGCGGGCGCCCGACGGCAGCCTCGACGTTGAACTCGCGCTTCATGCGATCGACGAGGACCTCTAGATGCAGCTCGCCCATCCCGGAGATCACGGTCTGACCGGTCTCCTCGTCGGAGCGGATGCGGAAGGTCGGGTCCTCCTCGGCGAGACGGCCGAGCGCGACCGCCATCTTCTCCTGGTCGGCCTTCGTCTTCGGCTCGATCGAGACGTGCACGACCGGCTCGGGGAAGGTGATGTTCTCGAGCTTGATCGGGGCATCCGGGGCACAGAGCGTGTCACCGGTGGAAGTCTGTTTGAGACCGACGCCGGCGGCGATATCGCCCGCGTAGATGATCTCCTCCTCCTCGCGATGGTTGGCGTGCATCATCAGGATGCGGCCGACCCGCTCGGTGCGCCCGGTCGACGCGTTGAGCACGCGTCCGCCGGCCTCGAGCGTGCCCGAGTAGACGCGGAAGTAGGTCAGCTTGCCGACGAACGGGTCCGACATGACCTTGAACGCGAGCGCGGCGAACGGCTCGTCGTCGGAGGCGGGACGGGTCGCCGAGATGCCCTCGTCGTCGCTGCCCTTCGGCGCCGGCTCGAGGCCCTCGATCGGCGGGACGTCGAGCGGGCTCGGGAGGTAGTCGACGACGGCGTCGAGCAGCGGCTGCACGCCCTTGTTCTTGAACGAGGAGCCGCACATCACAGGGAAGATCGAGATGTCGAGCGTCGCCTTGCGGATGTCCGCACGCAGGCGATCGGCTTCGATCGGCTTCTCCTCGAGGTAGTCCTCCATCAGCTCGTCGTCGTAGTTGGCGAGCGCCTCAACGAGCTTCGTGCGCGCCTCGTGGGCGGCATCGGCCATGTCAGCCGGAATCTCCTCCTCGGCCCAGTCCTGGCCGAGGTCGTCCTGGTAGACGATCGCCTTCATCGTCACGAGGTCGACGATGCCCTTGAAATCGCCCTCCGAGCCGATCGGCAGCTGGATCGGCACCGCGATGCCGCCGTTGGCGCTGCCGTCGGCGCCGAGGCGCTCGTGCATCGTCCGGACCGACATGTCGAAGTCGGCGCCGGTGCGGTCCATCTTGTTGACGTAGGCGATCCGCGGGACGCGGTACTTGTCGGCCTGGCGCCAGACGGTCTCGGACTGGGGCTCGACGCCGGCGACCGAGTCGAAACAGGCGATCGCGCCGTCGAGGACGCGCAGCGAGCGCTCGACCTCGACGGTGAAGTCGACGTGGCCTGGCGTGTCGATGATGTTGATGCGGTGGTCATCCCAGAAGGCCGTGGTCGCGGCGGAGGTGATCGTGATGCCGCGCTCCTGCTCCTGCTCCATCCAGTCCATCACGGCCGCGCCCTCGTGGACCTCGCCCATCTTGTGGGTGCGGCCGGTGAAGAAGAGGATGCGCTCGGTCGTCGTGGTCTTGCCCGCGTCGATGTGGGCCATGATCCCGATGTTCCGGGTCTTCTCTAGGGATACTTTGCGTGCCATTTGTTCCTGGATCGTTTCTGTCTGCGGGCAGAAAAAAGGCCCTGTCCGGGCCATTCGCTACAAAGCGCTCTGGGCCCGAGTGAGGTCTATGTGGTCGCGGTCTCCATTCGCATGCGAAGGCGCTCGGGGCGCGGGCGCCCGAAGCGGCTCGTGATGGTAGCAGCAGTACGATGGCCCGCTCAATGCCCGCACGAACTGCAACCAGCCCAGCATCAGCCAACCGCGCCGTAAGCGGGCCAATTGGAGCAATTCTGGCGCTCGCTCTGGTCGCGGGCCTGCTGCTCATAGTCGCCGAGTTCTCGACCGTCGCCTCGGTCACGGTCGATGACGAGTCGTGCCAGGTGCTCTACGACACCCGGCCCGAGCTCGCCGATCGTTGCTCGCTGAGCGGTTTCGAGCGCCACGGCGGCGCACTGCTCCTGCTCGGGTTGGTCGCCGTGGGCGCCGGCTTCTTCTCACGACGCCCCGGCGCAACCGCCAGCGCGGGCGCCGTGCTGCTCGCGATCGGCGCGGTGACACTCGGCCTGGCGCTGATCGGCGACCTGCCGGTGACCAACGAGACCGGCGCGATCGGGCTCGACTTCGACGGCGCCACCGCCAGCGCCGGGTTCGGCTTTTATCTCGAGCTGATCGGCGGGGTACTCGCCCTGCTCGCGGGAGTCTTTGCGCTGCTGTCGGCTCGGAGTCTGCCTACGGACTAGGGACGGGTGTGGCTGCCCGCGGGTCCTGTCTCCGATTTTGGTTTGAGTGCTCGTTCCTGCGCCTCAAACGCAAAATGCGTCGCCACCCGCGGGGGCACAACGTTGGTCCCTGTACCACGGGTTGGAGCGTGGTAGGAAGCGCAGCGGCCTCGAAGGTCGGAACGTTGCTGCGCGGTTTGGCCCTTAGCACGCTTCCCCTCAAACGTTTGGGGCTAGGGCCTGTGGCGTATGCGTCCGCGGGTGGCGACGGTTTTGCGTTTGCGCGCGCAGGCGCAGCGAGCGGAGCGTCCGGGCGGAGCCCCTCCCGTCGACCAGCGTTTCGCGCCCTACACCCTCACCCGCGCCAGGGACGGGGCGAAGTCCCAGCGGAGCCGCGGAGCCGAGCACGGAAACCAAAACCGGAGACAGGACCCGCGACCAGCACCGCCGGAGCCCTAACCCCAAGAACCGCTCCCTCTAGCGCAGACTACGCAAGGCGAAGCCGGCGATTAGCTCGACGGTGCCGCGCACGATGAAGGCGATGCCGGCGAGCAGTGCCAGCGTCTCGAGGCCGATGTCGGGGTTGGCGACGATGATCACGCCGGCCGCGACGCCGATCAGCCCGAGGATCGCCGACAACGCGCGATGACGCGGCTCGCTAAATGCGCGCGCGAGGTCGGCGACGCCGACCATCACGAACCAGAAGGCGACGACGATCAACAGCGCGAGCAGGCTTGCGCCCGGTCGCACGAGGCAGACCATGCCGGCGAGAATCGCGAGGAAGCCGACGATCAAACGCAGCGCGCGGCCGCCAGCGCCGCTGTCCTCGTCGACGCCGACCATCACCCAGAGAATGCCGGCGAAAAGCAGGTTGATGCCGAAGAAGAGGCCGAGCGCGAGCAGCGTGATGCCGGGATAGGCGAGCGCCAGGATCCCGACCACGATCGAGAGCAGTCCGAGCAGCGCGACCAGCCACCAGCGGTCGGGTCGGATCGTGACGGCGCCGCCGACAATTTGCGGGCCCTGCTGCGCACTTGCCTCCATCGAACTTCCTTCCTAAGAGGAACCTGTCGAGTGCTTCTTTCGACGCTCGGAGAACTTCTCCTTACGCGCTACCTCGCGCTCGGAGCGGCGCGAGTCGCTGTCGCGCATCGCCGCCCGGCTCATGCCGACCTTCGGCGCGCGACCGATCGGCGAGTACAGCCGCCGTACCTCCCCCGCCCCACACTCGGGACAGACGGGAACGCGATCGCCAGTAACGAGCTCCTCGAAGCGAGCGGAGCACTTCTGACATTCGAAGTCCAGCAGCGGCATCAGGCCGCAAGAACGCTACTACCAGCGGTAATGCGCGAAGGCCTTGTTGGCCTGAGCCATGCGGTAGATGTCGTCCTTGCGCTTGTAGGCGAGGCCGGCCTGCTGGGTGGCGTCGATCAGCTCGTTGGCGAGCCGCTCAGACATCGACCGCTCGCGGCGGTTGCGCGCGAACTCGACGAGCCAGCGCACGGCGAGCGTGCGGGCGCGGCGGGCGGGAACCTCGACCGGCACCTGGTAAGTCGCGCCACCGACGCGGCGCGAGCGAACCTCGAGCACCGGGGTGAGCGCCTTGATCGAGTTCTCGAGCGCGACTGTGGGCTCCTCGCCGGTCTTCTGCGAAAGCTTGTCGAGCGCGTCGTAGACGATCTGCTCAGCCGTCGACTTCTTGCCGTCGACCATCACGCGGTTGATCACCTGCTGGACGAGCTTCGACCCGTGCTGGGAATCGGGATCGAGGGGGCGAGCCCCTGCTGCTGCGCGACGTGGCATCGAGCTACTTAGCCTTGGCGCCGTACGCGGAGCGCGACTTCTTGCGGTCGCTGACGCCGGCTGCGTCGAGCGTCCCGCGGACGACCTTGTAGCGGACACCCGGGAGATCCTTGACGCGACCGCCACGCACGAGCACGACGGAGTGCTCCTGCAGGTTGTGGCCCTCGCCAGGAATGTAGGAGGTGACCTCCATGCCGTTGGTCAGCCGGACACGGGCGACCTTGCGAAGCGCCGAGTTCGGCTTCTTCGGGGTTGTCGTGTACACCCGGGTGCAAACGCCACGTCGCTGCGGAGCGGCGACGCGCTTCTTGTTGCCCTTGCCGGACTTGAGGCCCGGAGTGGCAACCTTCTTGCTTGGCTTCTTGCGGCCCTTGCGGACTAGCTGATTGATAGACGGCATAAGCGGCGCGGGATAGTAGCAGCAGCAGCGTGAAAGCTAGGCCGCGGCGGTCTGGGCCTGGGCGGCCCTGAGTGGTGCGGGCATCATGGCTGCGGCGCCGATGACGAGCAGGAAGGCGAGGCACTGGACGGCGATTCCGAGCGCGTCACCGGGCATCGGGTCGCCGAAGACGAGGATGCCGCCGGAAATCGCCGTGACGTTGGCGGCGGCGCTGGTCATCGTGATGACGGGTACCGCCTCGCCCTTCTGGAGCCCGCGGGCCGAGGCGAAGAAGGCAAGAACGGAAGCCAAGATGCAGGTGATCATCCATGGCGAGACGAGGCCACCGACGAGTCCGGTCGCGGCGACGCCCTCGGTGAGCGCCTTGATCGCGACATCGGAGACACCGAAGAGGATGCCCGCGGCGAGGCCGAGCAGAGCGCCGGCGTGCTCGTGGTGGCCGCTGAAGCGCGGCGTGAGGACGAGCATCGCACCGATCGCCAGCAGCGAAGCCTCGAAGGCGATCATGCCGGCGAGCGAGTAGCCATGATCGTTGGCGCCGTGCGGGAGCGTCACGGCGAGCAGCGCGAGGCCGACGGCCGTACAGGCGACGCCGATCCACTGGCGTGGCCCGACGTTGCAGCCGAACCAGCGCTCGGCGAGCAACGTCAGGAACACGAGTCCACCCGAGATCACCGCCTGCACAAGCGAAAGCGGCGCGAGCGCGAGCGCAGCGACGTGGAACAGCCAGGCGCCGAGGGCAACCGCCATACCGATGGCGAACCACTTCGAGCGGAACAGCGCGACGGTGCTGGCCACCGGATGGCGCAGCTCGACGTCCGGCGCGGCGATCGCCCCACGGTGCTTGAGCAGGAAGCCCAGGTTGGTCGTGAGGGCGCACGCGAGCGCCAGGATGATTCCGATTTCTAGTGCCATGGAAAAAGCGGGAGCGCCGCACCGTGCGGCGCTCCCAAGCTAGTTCTAGCTATCGGCAGCTACGCCTGCCGACTTCAGTCGGACTTGTCCTCTGCGGCGGGGAGGTCGGCCAGCTCGTCGCCGAAGCCGGCCCCGTCGCCGTTGCCCGCGGTGTCACCGAAGCCGAAACCCTCGAGCTCGCCGTCCTCTGAGATACCCAGCTCGGCGGCCAGATCGCCCTCGTCGAGCAGGCCGAACTCGTCGGCCGGCCGGCGCACCGGCTCGGTCGGCTCGATCTCGAGCCGGCGGTAGTGCTTGAGACCGGTGGCAGCCGGGATCAGCTTGCCGATGATCACGTTCTCCTTGAGGCCGAGCAGACGATCGGTCTTGCCCTCGAGCGCAGCGTCGGTGAGGACCTTGGTGGTCTCCTGGAACGACGCGGCAGACAGGAACGAATCGGTTGCCAGCGAGGCCTTGGTGATGCCGAGGATGATCGGCTCGAACTGAGCCTCCTCCTTCTTCGCCTTCTTCAGCGCGGCATTCGTCGCGGCGATCTCGTAGCGATCGATGAACGCTCCCGGCAGGTAGTCGGAATCGCCCTTCTGGTCGATCCGGACCTTCTTCATCATCTGCCGGACGATCACCTCGATGTGCTTGTCCTTGATGTCCACGCCTTGCGAGCGGTAGACCTTCTGGACCTCGTTGACGAGGTAGACCTCGGTGTCAGTGCGGCCGCGGATCTCCAGCAGCTCGTGCGGGTAGATCGAGCCCTCGTTGAGCTGGTCGCCGGCCGTGACCTTCTGCCCCTGCTCGACGAACAGACGCGTGCGGCGGGGAAACGTGTACGAGTCCTCCTCGCCGGCGGCATCGGTGATCAGAACCTTGAGGTTCTTCTCGGTCTCCTCGATCGAGACGACTCCGTCGACCTCGGCGAGCTTCGACAGGCCCTTCGGCTTGCGCGCCTCGAAGAGCTCGACGACACGCGGGAGGCCCTGGGTGATGTCGAGTCCCGCCACACCGCCGGTGTGGAACGTACGCAGCGTTAGCTGCGTGCCGGGCTCGCCGATCGACTGCGCGGCGATGATGCCGACCGCGTCACCGATCGAGACGACCTTGCCGGTCGCCGGAGCAACGCCGTAGCAGTGCTGGCAGATGCCCATGCCGATCTTCGCCTCGCACTTCAGCACCGAGCGCAGCGGAACCGTCGGCTCCTCGCTCTCGCCGGCCTCGAGGATCGTCTCGGCGATCTCCTTGGTCAGCAGCACACCCTTCTCGGCGAGCTGGCGACCACGCTTGGTCTTGACCTCTTGCGCGGTGAAGCGCCCGAGCGCCTGCTCGTTGAGCCCACCGTCCTCGCCGCGTAGCGGCACGTCGATGTACTGCTTGGTGCCACAGTCCTCGTCGCGGACGATGACGTCCTGGGAGACGTCGACCAAACGGCGGGTCAGGTAACCCGAGTCCGCCGTACGGAGCGCCGTATCAGCGAGGCCCTTACGGGCGCCGTGGGTCGAGATGAAGTACTCGAGAACGGTCAGGCCCTCCATGAAGTTGGCCTTGATCGGACGCTCGATGATCTCGCCCTTCGGATTCGCCATCAGGCCACGCATGCCGGCCAGCTGACGGATCTGCTTGAACGAGCCACGAGCGCCGGAGTTGGCCATCATGAAGATGGGGTTGAGCTCGTCGAGGTTCTCGGCCATCGCGTCGCCGACCTCGTCGGTCGCGGCGGTCCACTTCTCGACGACCGCCTCCTTGCGCTCCTCCTGCGAGATCAGGCCCATGTCGTACTGGTCGTGGATCTCGGAGACCTCGCCCTCGTAGCGCTCGAGGATCGCCTCCTTGTTCGGCGGGATCACGACGTCGTTCTTCGACACCGTGATGCCGGCGCGGCTCGCGAAGTGGAAGCCGAGGTCCTTGAACGCGTCGAGGACCTGGGCCGTCGGGTGCGGGCCGTGCTGGGCGACGAGCGCCTCGATTACGTTCGACATGTCGCGCTTCTTCAGCGTCTGGTTGACGAACGCGTAGCTGGTCGCGGGGTCGTACTTGTCGCCGAGAACCTCCTCCAACGCGCGCTCGATGCGCTCGTTGAAGATGATCCGCCCAACCGTCGTGAGGATGTGGCCCTCACCGTGGACGCGGCGGTACTCCGCGAGGTCGCGCAGCGTGACCATCTTGTGCTCATAGGACAGCTCGGCCTCCTGCGCCGAGCGGAAGACGTGCGGCCGCGGGCCGTTCGCCTTCTCGTCCCACTTGCCGTCCTTGAGGCCCTCCTCGAGCCCCTCGAGCGTCTCGGCATCCGGCCCGTAGGTCAGGTAGTAGGTGCCAAGCACCATGTCCTGGGTCGGCGTCGCCAGCGGCGCACCGTGCGACGGGGACAGGATGTTGTTCGACGACAGCATCAGCAGCCGCGCCTCGGCCTGAGCCTCGGCGGACAGCGGCAGGTGGACGGCCATCTGGTCGCCGTCGAAGTCGGCGTTGAACGCCGAGCAGACGAGCGGGTGGACCTGGATCGCCTTGCCCTCGACCAGCACGGGCTCGAAGGCCTGCAGGCCGAGGCGGTGGAGCGTCGGAGCGCGGTTGAGCAGCACCGGGTGCTCCTGGATGACCTCCTCCAGCACGTCCCAGACCTCAGGAATCATCGAGTCGACCATCTTCTTGGCCGCCTTGATGTTCTGGACGGCCTTGCGCTCGACGAGGCGAGCCATGATGAACGGCTTGAACAGCTCGAGCGCCATCAGCTTCGGCAGACCGCACTGGTGCAGCCGCAGGCTCGGGCCCGAGACGATCACCGAACGGCCGGAGTAGTCGACGCGCTTGCCGAGCAGGTTCTGACGGAAGCGACCCTGCTTGCCCTTCAGCATGTCGCTGAGTGACTTCAGCGGCCGGTTGCCCGGGCCGGTGACGGGACGCCCGCGGCGGCCGTTGTCGAACAGCGCGTCGACGGCCTCCTGGAGCATCCGCTTCTCGTTGTTGACGATGATCTCGGGGGCGCCAAGGTCGAGCAGCCGCTTGAGGCGGTTGTTGCGGTTGATGACGCGCCGGTAGAGGTCGTTGAGATCGGAGGTCGCGAAGCGGCCACCGTCGAGCTGGACCATCGGGCGCAGCTCCGGCGGAATCACCGGAACGGCCTCGAGAACCATGTCCTCGGGCTTGTTGTCGGAGTTGAGGAACGCCGAGACGACCTTCAGCCGCTTGACCGCACGGCTCTGCTTCTGGCCCTTGGCCGTCTTGACCTGGTCCTCGAGCTCGACACGCTCGGCCTCGAGGTCGACCTGCGCGAGCAGGTCGCGCACTGCCTCGGCGCCCATCCCGCCGCGGAAGTACTCACCGAATCCGTAAGGGGATCCAAAGCGATCCTTGAGCTCGCGGAAGAGCGTCTCGTCGGCGATGACGTCCTTCGGCTTCATGTCCTGGAACAGCTCCCAGGCCTGCTTCGTGCGCTCGATCGCGTCCTCGAGGTAAGCCTCGGTGTCGGCGATGTCGGAGTCGAAGGTCTTCTTGAGCTCCTTCTCCATCTTCTCGCGCTCGTCGTCGGCGAGCTTCTTGAGATTGATGTCGAGCGAGTCAACCCACAGCAGGTCGTCGTCGGAGAAGCCCGTCTGCGAGCCACTGGTCAGGTACTTGACGCGACGCTCGAGCGACTCGCGCAGCTCCTGAAGCTGCTGCTGCTTGTCGGCCTCGTAGGCGTCGAGAATCTTCTCGATCTCCTTCTCGAGCTTCGGCACGTCCTTCTCACGCGCCTCATCATCGACCCAGGTGACCATCGAAGCCGCGAAGTAGAGAACCTTCTCGAGCTCCTTCGGAGCCATGTCGATCAGGTAGCCGATTCGCGACGGAACGCCCTTGAAGAACCAGATGTGGGAGACCGGGGCCGCGAGATCGACGTGGCCCATCCGCTCACGGCGGACCTTCGAGCGGGTGACCTCGACGCCGCAGCGCTCGCAGACGATGCCCTTGTAGCGGACGCGCTTGTACTTGCCGCAGTAGCACTCCCAATCCTTGGTCGGACCGAAAATGCGCTCGCAGAAGAGGCCGTCCTTCTCGGGCTTCAGGGTGCGGTAGTTGATCGTCTCCGGCTTCGTGACCTCACCGGCAGACCACGAACGAATCTGCTTCGAGGAGGCGAGGCCGATCGAGATCTTGTCGAAGTTATTGATGTCGATCATTTGGACTCCTCGATGTACTCGGCGTCTTGCTTGGCGGCGGACTCATCCGTCTGTCCGCCCTCCCCTTGGGCCTCGGTTTTCTCCTCGGACTCGTCGGCTGCCTCGCCGTCGGTCGCGCGGACGCCCGACAGGTCGATGCCGAGCTCCTCGGCGGCACGCAGCAGGTCGTCGTCCTCGTCGCGCATCTCGACTCCGCCGCCCTCCTCGGAGCGAACATCGACGTCGAGTGCCAGGGACTGCATCTCCTTCAGCAGCACCTTGAACGACTCCGGGATCGACGGCTCGGCGATGTTCTCGCCCTTGACGATCGCCTCGTAGGCCTTCACGCGCCCAACGGTGTCGTCGGACTTGATCGTAAGCATCTCCTGGAGGGTGTACGCCGCGCCATAAGCCTCGAGCGCCCAGACCTCCATCTCGCCGAAGCGCTGACCGCCGAACTGCGCCTTGCCGCCCAGCGGCTGCTGGGTGACGAGCGAATAGGGGCCGGTGCTGCGCGCGTGGATCTTGTCGTCCACGAGGTGGAGCAGCTTGAGGATGTACATGTAGCCGACGGTGACCTTCTCCTCGTACCGCTCGCCGGTGCGACCGTTGTAGAGGGTGACCTTGCCGGAGCAACGTCGGCCGGCACGGTCGCCGGCGTCGACGGCCATGTCGATGCCGCGCTCCTTGTGCTCCTCGGCCCACTTGCAGAGGGCCTCGTCGACGTCCTCGAGCGTGGCGCCGTCGAATACGGGAGTCGCGATGTTGACGCGGCCGCCGTTGTTCTGGGCGTGCTTGTAGCCGTCCGAGCCGTCGTCGTACCAGCCGTTGCCGGCTACCCACCCGAGGTGGGTCTCCATGATCTGGCCGATGTTCATGCGGCTCGGCACGCCGAGCGGGTTGAGGATCACGTCGACCGGAGTGCCGTCCTCGAGATGCGGCATGTCCGCCTCGGGAACGATCTTCGAGATGACGCCCTTGTTGCCGTGGCGGCCAGCGAGCTTGTCGCCCTCCGCGATCTTGCGCTTCTTCGCCACGTAGACGCGGACCAGGTCGTTGACGCCCGGTGAGAGGTCGTCCTCGTTGTCGCGCGAGAAGGTCTTGACGTCGATCACGACGCCACCCTCGCCGTGCGGGACCTTGAGCGAGGTGTCGCGGACCTCGCGCGCCTTCTCCTTGAAGATCGCGCGGATCAGCTTCTCCTCGGCGGTCAGCTCGGTCTCGCCCTTCGGCGTGACCTTGCCG
>Ga0190265_10002438_pt1 | contig 12483 bp, 10 predicted proteins | sample Popmic124T_FD_133135 | JGI IMG/M metagenome (GOLD analysis project Ga0190265, IMG submission 133135) | Populus adjacent soil microbial communities from riparian zone of Indian Creek, Utah, USA - 124 T | ecosystem: Environmental > Terrestrial > Soil > Riparian zone | place: USA: Utah | collected... | reverse complement strand
CGCGGACGTCCGCAGGTATCCGAAGGCGGCGTGGTTGTTGGGGGAAACGTTGTCGACGGTGAAGTCGATCAGTGCCATGCCGCCGTGGAAGTCGTTGTTGAGGGTGTTGTCGAAGGCGACGATGTCCTGCAGATCGGTGACGTTGCTCCAACGGCCCACCGCTGCCGGTACCTGCAGCGGCTTGCGTACCCGGTCCTGGATCTCGGAGTAGCCCAGCGGCGAGCCCATGGAACCCACAGGACGCGCTGGGCGAGCCTCCTGCCGCGAAGCCACACACGCGATCCTGGTCCGGGTCAGGATCTGTCGGCTGAGCGGACGCACGCCACTTCCCGCCGGCGACGAACGGCACGTCAGCCCGGGGAACCGAGGTCCGGGAACTCACGTTCGTCACGGAACGCCGAGCACGTCGGCGAGATACCCGACGTTCATCCGCAGGATCTGTACGGCCAGCTCCAGGTTGATCTTGTCAAGGGTGTCGGCGGCGCTGTGGATGTTGTCGTTGACGCCGTCGGAGCCCTCGATAGTGAGCACGGCCGGAATGCCCGCGTCGATGAACGGGACGTGGTCGCTGTTGAACGGCGAGAGGCTGGTGGCCACGGCCAGTGCGGTGAACTCCGCGGCCGCCGTGGCCAGCGAGTCGATCACGGACTGGGACACCGGCGCGCCCTCGAGCAACACTCCGGGCTGGGGGGTGTTCAGGGTGCCGATCATGTCCATGTTGATCACTGTGCGAATCCGGTTCCGCTCCGTGACAGGCAGCTGAGCGACGTGCCGGCGGCTGCCGAACAAGCCCTGTTCCTCCCCACCAAAGAGGATCAATCGCAGGTCGTGCCACTGCTGCGGGTGCTCGGCGAGTGCGGCCGCGATCGCCAGGAGTCCGGCGCTGCCCGAGCCGTTGTCGTCAGCTCCAGGCGCGGGCGCGGCCGGACCACCGGCGATGTTGATGGAGTCGAGATGTGCAGTGACCACCACCAGGTCCCGCGGCTGCGGACCGGTGCCGGAGCGGTCGGCAATCACATTCAGGCTGGTTCCGGCGTCGACCGGGACGGGTTGGGTCGAGGTCGTGTAGCCGAGACCGGCCAGCTTGGCCAGGGCCAGTTCGGCGGCGATGCCGAACCCGGGGGTGGTGGACTGCCGGGTCGGCAGCGCCACGAACGCCGCGAGATCGGCCTCGAACGTCTCGACGCACACCCGGTCGACACAGTCGCGTACCCAATCCGGTACCGCGCGCCGCGCCTCGGCGCTCGGGAGCGCGAGCGGAGCCACGACGGTGGTGTTGACGGGCAGCGGCCGGACCGCGTAGCAGGGCACGTCGAGTCCGTGCGGGGCAGGGTCCAGCGCCGGGTTCCAGCGCACGACCAGGTGGCGGCCGCGGCCGGCCACCACCGGGACATCCGGGTGCTCCTGTTGGAAGAGCGAACCGTTCTGCAGCACCAGCCGCAGCTCGCCGGCCGGACCAGCGGCCGAGGATCGCACGCTCGACGGCATGGCAGCCAGGGATGCGGTGACCGCCTCGGCGGTGCCGGTGACCACCAGGTCGTCACCGAGCCGGGTCCAGCTGGCGCCGGCCGTGACGACCTGCTGTTGCGCCGCCGCCACCGTCTCCGGCGAGACCCGGAGCACCGCGACCTGATCCGACAGCGCAAAGGCACGGATGATCGGCACCAGCTCGGGGAGCGAGGCAACGTCGCCGCTGGTCTGGCCGGGACCCCGGAAGTGCAATGCGGCCATGCCCAGCCGCCGCGCGGCCAGCACGTGCCCAAGGTTCTCGGTGATGAAGAGCGTCTCGGCGAAGGTCGCACCGGCCCGGTCCGTGGCGGCCCGGAATATGGCCTCGGCCGGCTTGGCCGAGCCGACCTCGGTGGACAGCGTGACATGGTCGTTGACCGGCTCGAACAGGTCCCGGATCCCGATCCGATCCAGGATCGCGAAGTACTGCTCGCGGATCTGCGGGATCTCCTCCGGCGCGCCGGGCTCGAAAAAGTCCGAGACCAGGCCCAGCCGGACGGCCGGCTGGCCGGACTGGTCGCGCAGCGCTGCCGTCGCCTCGAGCATCTCGCGTGCGCCGGGCAGCGGCACGTCGTTCTCCTCGAGCGTGTTGCCCAGGTCGAACAGGACGAGTTTCACGGCTCCACCTTTCGGGCCACAGAACGAACGATGACAACGCCGACGGCGTTGTGGCGACGAATCCAGGTGTGACGGCCCGGACCGCGAAGAATGGACAGGGCGACAGCAATTTTGGTAATTCGCAATCCGGTTCGACGATCCCGTCATAGGAACGTGCGGAGACCTGACGTGTTCAGCTCCTCGCGATGACAAGTACGTCGTTCGTGCAAGAAATGACGGCAAATTCAAAGGGTGCGCGGTTCCCTTGCGGAAAGGTGATCCTTACGCGGTTCGCTCCTTCGACCTGCCAGCGGCCGACGGCTTCTTGGAGGCGATCGTCCTGGCCGCCTCGACGTTCGATGGCTGTCCCGTCGGGCCGAAATTCCAGTCCGTCCCGAACCCGCCGCGAGAGCTGGAACGGGTAATCGTAGGGGCGGTACACCGACGTTGCCTCGGTGTCCTCCTCGAAGGAGCGCAACCAGGAACCGAGAAGTTCCGCAAGCGCACCGCTCATGACTCTGTCCGGACAGAATCCATGCTCCTTATCCTACCGTGGAGCTCATCAATCGGACCTGGCCAGCGCGGCGCGGATGCCGTCCACGACCGTGGTCAGCCGCTCGTTCTCCCGGCGAAGTCGGTCCACCTCCTGGCGCAGCCGTGCGACATCGCCGTCCACCTCGGACAGGGGCTCGACCAGCTCCGATACACCGGCCGGTCCGGCGGGTGTCACCGGTGCGCGCGGCGCGACCAGGAAGGATGCTCGTGAGTTCTCCAGGCAGGCATCCATCCGCTTCGCCTGTCCGAGCGTGAACATGAACATCGCGACGTCGTCGGAATAGTCCATGTAGTTCACGAACATGTCGCCGTCGGGGCCGTTGTTGCAGGTGACGTGCGGGAAAGTCGGGACGCCGATGTTGTCGCGGGCTTGGTTGGGGGTGTCGGCGACCTCGTCGTCGTTGCTGCATCCGCCGCCGTCGTCGCCCCAGATGTGGAAGAGGTTCAGCCAATGGCCGATCTCGTGCGTCGCGGTACGGCCGAGGTCGAACGGGGCGGTCGCCGTCCCTTCGGTGCCGAAGGCGGAGTGACGGATGACGACGCCGTCAGTGTTCGGCGGGCCACCGGGGAACTGTGCGTAGCCGAGCAGGCTACCGGCGAGCTGGCAGACCCAGACATTGAGGTACTGATCGCTCGGCCAAGCGTCGCTACCGCCGGTCGTGCTCGCCTTCACCGCGTCGTCGGTCGTGAAGGATGTCCGGTTGGTCGCAGTGCGGGTGATGCCGGTCGTCGCAGCGCCGTTCGGGTCCTGCGTCGCCAACTGGAACTCGATCCGGGTGTCCGCCACCAGCGATTTCCACACATTCGGCACCTCGTGCACATCGGAATTCGTTGCCCGGAAGTCCTGGTTGAGGACATCGATCTGGCTGTGGATCTGGGCGTCGGTGATGTTCTGGACCGGTGTGGCCGGGTTGTGCACGATGTGCACCACGACCGGGATGGTTATCACCTCGGTGCGCGCGGAGGTACGCAGTCCGAGTTCGTACGACAGGGCCCGATTCTCGATCGCAGTGCGTCGTGCCCGATACGTCATGCTTTCGTTCAGCAGCCGGCGATGTACCGGCATGGTGCCACACAGATCGCGGGATGGAATGAGAGGGATTTCGGGCTCGGTCATGGTGCGTCCTACCTTTCCATGGCCGGCAGCGGTGTCTGCCGGGACTCGACGGCCTCCGTGCACGTCGGTAGGCTGTTCGGGTCGTCGGGGATATCAATGGGCGCTCGCATCGACATTAAGAGCGTAATTCTGCCTCGTTGCTGACGACCGACCAATACGCACAATTACGTATGGTGCTCGGCCTGCTCCGCGGCAGCGGCTCGCCGGCATCAGGATCACGTCCCGGCTGCGCGGGTTCCGTCGGACGGGTCCGGCCCCGCCGCAGCATCGGCTCGACCGGCGGCGCGGTCGACGAGCAGACCGGCGCGAGCGTTCCGTGATGCGACGCGCGGGAGCTTCGTCAATACGCCAGCACTAGAACGACCACCGGCCACATCGCGCCCTCGACCAAGCCACTCCCCTACGGCCCCTATCCCACCGCAGCAGAACTGAGATCCTCCACGTCCGACGACGCGACCGCTCGGAACGGGCTCCCGCGACTGGCCTGTCCGAGCTCGATGACGAGGAGGAAGCCGGCGCCACAAAGCGCAAGTGCCACGACCACCGGCGTAGCTCCTCCCACCCACCCCCAACCGAACACCGTGAAACTAATCGCAGCATCGACGAATGCAGCGAGGACACACACCCAGTGTTCCCTATCGCTGCCCTATCAGGATCTATCAGCCAGTTCCACACCTTGGGGGGCCACCAAGCAGTATTGGCACGCTTTCCGCGAGCCGCGGACAACCCCGGCTTCGCGTGTGACACAAATTTCGCAAAGAGGACGACGACGAGCAGCGCGATTGCTCCGGCGTAATAGTCGGCAAGCGAAGGGATGTTCGATTCAGCGGCGCCCATCACCATGGCCTTCCTCCGTCCAGGGATCGGACAGCTAGGAGAGCGGTATACGCGGAATTTGATACCCGGTCCACCGACACCGGTAAGGGGAGTAGCGTGCCCGCATCGGCTTCACCGGCCCGGGGGGAACGCATGCGCCGAAGCCATGACCGGACCACGACCACGTACAACCTGCTGACCAAAGAGACCGTGCTGATGACGGTCCTGGCCCAGGACCCGTCGGTGGTCGACAGCAAGGGTCCGGTCCGGACCGCAATCCAGGTGCCCGCCAGCCGCCTCCAGCGCGGACCGCGCGGCCATCGGTTTCACGTCGTCGACGTGAACACCGGCAACGGCAAGGCCTCGGCACCGGTGCCGCTGCACACCGAGGATCCCTGGACCTACGCCGACCGCTGGACCGCCGACCACCACCCGGACGCCACGACGCTGAACGACGACCGGGATTTCCGGGCGCAGAACCTCTACGCCGTCGCCGCCCACACACTCGCCTTATTCGAACAGCACCTCGGCCGGCCCATTCCCTGGCATTCGGGCTTTCCGCAGCTGTTCCTGGTGCCCCAGGCCCGGATAGAGGGGAACGCCTTCTACTCGCGCCAGCACAACGCCGTCCTCTTCGGATGGTTACCCGCATTGGCGGGCCGGCCCGCGCCGCTGTACACCGCGCTGTCCTACGACGTGATCGCCCACGAGGTCAGTCACGCGATCCTCGACGGGCTGCGGCCACGGTTCACCGAACCCGGTCTGCCCGACCAGCTGGCGTTCCACGAGGCGCTGGCCGATCTGATGGCCATGCTGTCGGTGTTCGCCCTCGAGGGGGTCGCAGAACACCTGCTGGACCCGAAGGGCGCCGGACATGTGCCGCTCGACACCGACGCGGCGCCGCAACCGTCCACCGACCCCGAGCGGCAGCGCGCGGACCGGCTGAAGAACCGCGCCGGCAACCTGATGACCTCCCCACTGCTGCGGCTGGCCGAACAGCTCGGCATCCGGCGCACAGCGCACGGTCAGCCGGACCCGTATCCGGCGCTGCGCCGATCGGTGAAGCTCGAGGCCAACGACCGCTGGATCACCGATGCGACCTTCGCCGAACCCCATCGACGCGCCGAGGTGTTGGTCGCGGCGTTCCTGCAGACGTTCGTGGCGATCTGGGCGGGCCGGTTGGAGCCGCTGCGCACCGACGGGGGCGGCCTGGACACCAGCCGGGTAGCGGAGGAGGGCGTCAAGTCCGCCCGGCACCTGCTGGGCATGCTGCTGCGTGCCCTCGACTACCTGCCACCGGTGGAGCTGGAGTTCGCCGACGTCATCGCGGCGGTCGTCACCGCGGACCAGCGGCTCGCCCCCGACGACGAACACGACTACCGGGGCGCACTGCGGACGACCTTCCTGGCCTTTGGCATTGCCCCGGCGGAGCACCGCATCATCGACGCGGACGACATCGCCCCGCCCCTGGAGTCCGCCGCTCAGCCGCCGGCCGAGGCCGCCTATCCCCCGGATCCGGACACGACCGCCACGCTCGGGCTGCGCTACGAGCACCTCAATCTTGTCGCCCTCCGGACCTCGCCCGAGGAGGTCTACCAGTTCATCTGGAACAACGCCGCGGTACTGGAGATCGACGTGCGGCTCACCACCAGGGTCGAGCGGGTGCTCAGCAGCACCCGGGTTGGACCGGATGGCCTGGTCGTCACCGAGATCCTCGCCGACTACATCCAGATCCTCCGCACGACCGCCGGCAACCTGCCGCCCGGCATGCGTGCCCCGGCCGGAATGGCCGCGGACACGGTGGTCGAGCTGTGGGGCGGCGGGGTGGTGGTGTTCGACCAGTTCGGCCGGTTCCGGCTGCACCAACGCCAACCCATCCTCGACCTCGACCGGCAGAACCGCCGGTTGCAGTACCTGTTCGAGCACAACGTGCGCGGCAACGACGGCTCGTTCGGCGCCTCCGACGGAGCCGGTGACCAGCGCCGGTTCGCCCTGCTGCACCAGGAGGTCGACGAATGAACCCCCGGCCACGGAGCATCCGGTTGCGGACCTACGCCGTCGGGTTCGGGGACTGCCTGCTGCTGACGGTCGGCTACGGCTCCGCGTTGCCCGACGGGCGGCGGGTGCGGCATGTGCTCGTCGACTGCGGAAGCGTCCGGCCCGCCCCCGGCGGCCCGTCGCTCGTCGAGGTCGCCACCCTGATCGTCGAGCACTGCGAAGGGCGTCTCGATGCGGTCGTCGCGACCCATCCGCAGCCCGAGCACATCAACGGGTTCGGGACGCCCGAAGCCAGCGAGGTCCTGCGGGCGCTGCGGCCGAACGTCGTCATCCGCCCCTGGACGGACTCCCCACAGCTGCGCAACAGCGGCCCGGACGAGGCCGCGCAGCAGCTGCTTCCGCTGCTCACCAGCGCCTTAGCCAGCCGCACCGAGACCGCGACGCTGCTGGACGACTGGGGGCGGCAGGGGCGCGCGGCATTCGTCCGGGCCGGCGACACCGTCGACCTGACCGCGGAACTGCCCTCGATGACCGTGCAGGTCCTCGGGCCGCCGGGTCACGACCGGCTGCCGCAACTCGTTCGGCCCGGCGCGCACTGGTTCGCGCTGGACGCCGCCGGCGAGCTCCCGTCGCTGATCACCCCGCCCGCCGGGCCCTGGACCGACGCGGCGCGAATGCTCGCCGATCCCGGCGGCGTCGGCGCGGCGGAATGGCTGCTGCGGACCCTGCACGCCCGGCCCGCGTCGCAGCAGCTGGAGATCGCCGGCGCGTTCGACGATCTTGCGCACAACACGAGCGTGGTGTTGTTGGTGACCGTGGGCAACCGAACCGTGCTGTTGCCCGGTGACGCACAGGCCGCCAGCTGGGCGCCGGTCCTGGATCGGGCACAGGGTGCGAACGCCGTCCCGAAGGACCGGCAGCTTGCCCGCCGGCTGGCCGAGGTCGCCGTCTACAAGGTGGGCCAGCACGGCGACCGTCGAGCCACCCCGGCGAGGCTGCGCGGCCTCTGGGAACGACGGATCGGGTCGGCGCGTCCGCTCGTGTCGATCCTCAGCTCCCGGCCCGGGCGGAGCACGCGGGGCGCTGCTCCGCTGCCGGACCCGGGGCTCGTCGCCGACCTCGCCAGGCTGGGGCCGGTGTACCGCACCGACGCGCTGCCCGACGGTGTGTGGTGGTTGGACGTCGAGGCCCCGACCAGCGGACGGGACCCCGTCACGTGCTCCCCGGGACCGGTGGTGACCCGTTCCCGAGGTGGGCGATGAGGTAGACCGAAACGAGCGCGAGGACGCCGATCACGACGATCGCCACCGACGTCTCGCGGGTCGCCGGGTCGTGATGCGGACGTCGAACTCGCTCGTACCACGCCACACCCACCGTCGAGGCCACGACCAGCGGGTTGTGCGCGGCGACCGCCATCAGCGCCATCAATGGCCAACAGCTGAGCACGCAATCCCGGCCCAGCCCGACGCCGTAGCCGCGGCAGGCCCGCCGCGACCGCCGCCGGTCCAGGGGTGGGGCGAGGACGCCGTGGCACCGGGCCAGGCTCCGCCGCTTCAGTGGGGCGTGTTGCCACCCGACCGCCGCGACGGTGAGCAGGGCGATGGCCAGCAGGTCGCCGAACACACCGATCAGCAACCAGCCGCCGACGCCCAGCCCGATCGCGGCGCCGACCCAGACGATCGCCCAGCCCGCGACGACATTGCGGGTGACGGCCGCGCGGGCCCGGCGCGGGCTGCGCCGGGCCGCGAAGCGAACGTTGGCCGTGATCAGCGGCACCATCACCGCGATCATGGCGAGCCAGGCCACGGCGTGCGTCCACAGCCCGACCGGCGCCCCGATGCTCGGGGCGCCGCCGTGGACGTGTCCGCCATGGCCCGATCCAGCGGCAGGAGCGGCGGGAACGCCCACAAGGAACTCGGAGACCAGCACCCAGCCACCCGCCACGGCGACCACCCACAGCCACCACTCGGGATGACGTTCCCGCCGCAGCTGCCAGCGCCGCGGCGCGGCCGCCGGGGTACTGCGGGGCGCCGGGATCGGCGCCACGGCTGAGCTCACGCGAACTCCAGCGTGATCCGTTCGATCGACAGCTGGACACCGGACAGGTCCCGCCCGGGGTTCGTCGCCGTCAGCCGCACCTGCGCGGCCAGCGGTCGGAAGGTCGCGGCCTGGGCGGACACCTGCTCGGTCACGTCGAGCTGCCGGCGCTGTCCGTCCCCGGCCGACGTCCCGTCGTCCCGGCTGGCCTCGCGGACCCCGAACAACGACAGCAGCCCCGCGTAGTGCTCGGTGTCGGCCGGGTCGGCTTCCGCGCCGGGCGGAAGGCCGATGAAGACGTGGTAGGAGGTCCGCGTGGGATTGCCCGACCGGATACCGTCGAACCGCAGCACCCATCGGGCGCTGTCCGGGAAGGCGTCGACACCGACCTCTTGGTCGGCGTCGCCCCCACCGGAGAGGGTGACCTCGAGATCCTCGGCCGGCGACACCGGGCCGGCTTCGGCCAACGGTTCCGGCGCGCCTTCGGCGACCCCGAACGGGTCTATGCCCGAACCGGCCGGCGGGGTCGGCGTCACCGCCGGTAGGGGCGGTGCGGCCGTCGTGTCGTACTCGTAGCCGAGGTTCTTGATGATGAGCACGTCGGGCGACTTCCACGTCCGCGTGGTGCCGTCGGCCCGGCGGAACCGAAACTCCTTGGTGGTCCACGACTGATGGGCCTGCGTCCCGCTGCCCGCGCCGGCCTGGAACGGATAGCCGTGCCCGAGATCGTGGGCGTAGGTCTCCCAGAGCCGGTCGACGTTGCTGTGGTGGATCCAGAAGACCGGGTCGAGGGCTGCCGTCTCGAAAAGCGCCATCGCACCGTTGACCTCGTTGTGCGTCGATCCATGCGGTTGGGCGTCGAGCTGACCGATTTCGTTCGAGGTTCGGTGGAACAGCGCCGCGTTGTTGGGGTCCTCCAGCACCCCGCCGCCGAAGGACACTCGACCGGTGTCCTCCTGGTTGGCGTAGTGCGGGCGAAGCAGCGCCGTCGTCGCGGTCGCCCATTCGGTGCCACTGTTCGGATCCGGGCCGAGGCGTGTCGGGTTGAACAACGGGTTGGGGAAGGTGCCGTCCGCCCGCGGCGGAACACCCGGAACCACGACGCCGGCCGGGAGGGTGTCGCCCTGCAACGGCAAGGGCAAGGCCAGCCGCGCCGAGTCTGCGGCGTGATCGGTGAAGTTCCAGTACGGCAGCGCCCACTCCTCGGCCGGCCCGCCCAGCTGCGCGATGTGCGCGCGTACGACCTCTTCGAACTCCACCAGGTAGGCCCGATGCCACGGCAGGAAGAACCAGTGGTTGTGCGCGCACTCCCGCCACAGCGCCTGCTGTCCGTTGTGACTGGGCCAGTCCGCCTTGTCCACGAACGTGCCGTGCACCTGTGACTGGTAGCCCAGGCTCATCGGGTCGCCCCACTGCTGGGCGATGGCCGCGAGCTCGGCGACCGGGTCGCCGCCCGGCGTCGGCAGGCCGGCGAGGGCGTCCTGCAGGATCTGCAAGAAGTCGTCCAGGCCGGGGGTGAGCGCCTTCATCTGGTGTATCGCGGCGGCGTACCAGATGAAGTCGTCGTGCCAACCATCCGGGCTACCGCTCCGCCAGGCCGCTCGCCGCGTTGCGACGATCATGTGACCACCCCTCCGTCTGTGCAGTAATCAGCAGGACACGTGCCGCTACACAGGAGCGGTGCACGGGTCCGCGTGATACGGACGGAGGGTCGCAGTCACCCAGCCCAGTCGGGGCCAGCGCGGTCCACCTCGCGGCCGGACGAGCAGGAAGCGGCCTGAGTGCGGTGCGCGGTGTGGCATTCCTCGATCCCTGCTGCATGCCGCCGTCGCCGTGATCTATCGGCGTCGCGTCGTGCTCAGCGAGCAGGAGCTCAGCGGTCGGTGTCGTAGAAGCTGTGGCGGTCTCTCCCTCGCTTCGGGGGTCATGTGCCGCGGGGAGCCGAAGGGCGGTGTGTGCTGGGCCCGTTGGCTATCTGGTCGTTGAACTCCATCGCGACGTCGAGCCAGAAGTGGAGCTGGTCGTCGGTTGCGGTCAGCTCGACGGCGACGTCGAGCCAGCCCGGTCCCATTGCCCGGCCTGCGCCCATCTCGGCGAACCGTGCGCCGTGATCGGCCACCAGTTCTGGGGATCGGCGGGGGTCGACACGGACGAGCAGATCGCCGCCGCGGCGGACGTTGACGATCATCTTGTCGTTCACCATGAACGACAGGCCGCCGAACATCGACACCTCGCGGGTCGATGGTTCTGCAGCGAGCATCGCGCGGATGCGCTCGGCGGTCGGCCCGTACGTGGTCGGCATGTTCCGCTGGCCCTTATGGCTTGCTGGGCGGGGCGTAGGACAGCCGGTCGAACACGAGCAGACTCTCGACGATGGCCCCGTCCTGAACGGTGAAGTACTCGGCCGCCGGTGCCGTGCTCGTAGTCGCGGTGTGGGGGTAGTAGAACAGCATCACGTGGTTGTCGTCGGCGAGGCTGGCCACGTCGGTCAGGCCGGTCAACGATGGCGCGAAGTCGGCCAGGAACGCGCGGTATGCGTCCTTGCCGACGAGGTCCTGTCCGGGTGCGCGACACACGATGTCCTCGGCGACCCGGGTCATGGCGCGGTCGACGTCGCCGCTGGTCCATGCCCGGTGGTAATCCAGAACGGTCTCGAGCGCGCTGGTGCGCGATGGCGCGGTCACTATGGGGCTCCTGGGCGGGTTCTGTGGGTCAGGTCGCGGTCGTCGATCGGTCGCCAGTCGTCTGGCCCGGCGTTTCCCCCGGTAGCGACGGTCTGCAGGCGGGGCAGGAAGTGGGCCCAACCGTCGGCGTGGCCGTGGAGCTCGGTGTCGGGCAAGTCTGAGTGGACGAGGTCGACACGGGTGCCGTGGGTGATCGGGGTGAGCCGGAACTCCACGGTCGACGCCCCCGCAGGCAGATCCTCGCTGGCCGCGACACCCCAGGAGACGACGACGCGGTGCGGGCGCTCGACCTGCAAGTAGCGCCCGCGGATGGCGTAGCCGGCGATGTCGACCGCGAACTCTCCGCCGGGCTCGGGCGCCAGCGTGGCGTGCTGTCCCATCCAGGCGGTCATTCCGGCTTCGGTCACCAGGTAGTCGAAGACCCGCGAGGGGGGCGCGTCGATCTCGATCGAGGTCGCGTACTCAGCCATCGCTCCCACTATCGCTGCTGTGCTTGCCGCCCGAGTCGGACTCGACGGCAGCTTTGAGCGCGGCGAGCCGGGTGGGCCAGAAGTCATCGAGGTAGCTGCGCACGGCCGCCAGCCCGTCGGTGTCGACCGCGAACAGGTGGCGGGTGCCCTCGCGGGTGCCTCTGGCCAGCCCAGCCGCGTGCAGCACCCGCAGGTGATGCGAGGTGGCCTGCTGGGACAGGCCGACCGTCTCGGCGAGCTCTCCGACCGAGCGCGGGCTGTAGCGGACCGCGGCCAGCAGCGCCCGCCGGTTCGAGTCGGCTAGGGCGCGCAGGGCAAGGTCGAGGGCGGGGTCGGAATCGGCGCTCATGGGCTCCTCACGCGCGGGACGTCGAAGGAGCACGCTAGCACAAGTCGCTGCTTGTACTTATAGATACTTGTAGATAGAGCTGGTGATACCGTCACGGCCGCCCAGGTCGCTCAGCTGCGTGCTGTCCCGTCACGTTTGCGTCCCCCTGGTGGTGTAAGTCCGGGCCCGTTCGGCGTGCCTGAGCATGTAGAAGGGTCATCGCGTGAGTCTCTGCAGGAACCCGCACAACGCCCATGGACAGCGGTGTCAGGCAACCGGGGCCATCAGCGCGGCCGAGACGGCGGTGCGCACCGCGGACGTCCGCAGGTATCCGAAGGCGGCGTGGTTGTTGGGGGAAACGTTGTCGACGGT
>Ga0190265_10002437_pt1 | contig 12489 bp, 11 predicted proteins | sample Popmic124T_FD_133135 | JGI IMG/M metagenome (GOLD analysis project Ga0190265, IMG submission 133135) | Populus adjacent soil microbial communities from riparian zone of Indian Creek, Utah, USA - 124 T | ecosystem: Environmental > Terrestrial > Soil > Riparian zone | place: USA: Utah | collected... | reverse complement strand
GGCTGCGCCGCAAGGGTACAGGTCCGGACTCCGGCGGCCCCGTGCCGCGCACCGACCGCGACGTGCCCGGCTGGGTGGTGCTCGCCGGCCCGGCCGTGGTCGTCCTCGCCCTGGTCTCGATTCCCGGGCTGCTCGCCGGCGAGATGAGCTTCCTGCCGCGGTTGGCCGCCGCGCTCGGCGTCGGCATCTTCGGCGTCCTCTTCGTCGTCGTCTCCTCGCGCATCGTGGGCCTGATCGGCGTCTCCTCAAACCCGACCTCCGGCATGACGCTGGTCACCCTCCTGGGCGTCGCCCTCGTCTTCGTCCTCTGCGGCTGGACCGACCCCTCCGCCAGCGCCGCGGTGCTCACCGTCGGCACCGTCGTCTGCATCGCCGCCTCCAAGGCGGGCGACATCTCGCAGGACCTGAAGACCGGCTATCTCCTGGGAGCCACCCCCGCCAAGCAACAACTGGGGCAGTTCCTGGGTGCCGCCTTCGCCTGCTGGGCCGTGGCCGGCACCGTGCTCCTCTTGGGGCAGGCCTACACCTTCGGCTCGCCCGACCTGCCCGCCCCCCAGGCCACCCTGATGAAAACGGTCATCGACGGCGTGCTCTCCGGCTCCCTTCCCTGGGGCCTGGTCGGCACCGGCGCCGCCTTCTCCCTCTGCGCCCTCCTGGCCGGCCTCCCCGGCCTGGCCTTCGCCGTCGGCATCTACCTGCCGCTCGGCAGCCTCACCCCCATTTTCGTCGGCGGAGTCGTCCGCCGCCTCGTCGACGCCCGCCGCAAAGAGGGAGCCCGAGAAGGGGATCCCGGAGTCCTCGCCGCCTCCGGAATGATCGCCGGAGAGGGCCTCGCCGGAGTCGCCATCGCCTTCCTGGTCGCCGCGAAGCTCCGCTGGGCCGAATCCGCCTGGAGCGGCTGGCTCACCTCCTGGCACTTCGCCGAGAGCGACTTCACCCACTTGACCGGCCCCGCCGCCATCATTCTGGGGATCGGGCTCGTGCTGGGAATCTCGGCGCTGCTTTACCGGGCGGGCCGCAGCGCGCCGGTGGAGCCGGCGGTTCCGGGTGGTGGGGTGTGAGCCGGGCTGCGGAGGTTGTCTGTTAAGATCTCAGGGCCACCAAGGAGCATGAGATGAGCAAAACCGTTGCCGAAATGACCACCGAGGAGCTGAAGGAAATGGTTGATGAGCTGATCGATGCCAAGCTCACGGCCCTCCTCGGCGACCCTGACGAGTCGCTCGGTCTGAGGGAGTCCCTCCACGAGCGCCTTGAAGCTCAGCAAGCGGCTGTCGCGCAGGGGGAGCGAGGCGAACCCTTGGACGCTGTGATCAAGCGGCTTGGCTTGACCTGATCGATGCATCAACTGCGCATCCTCGACGCCGCAACACGCGAGCTTGCAGCGCTGGATCGGCAAGTCGCGGTCCGCATCGTCAAGCGAATTCAGTGGCTTGCCGAAAACCTCGATTCAATACGGCCTCAGGCCCTGTCCGGTGACCTTGCCAGCCTTTACAAACTTCGAGTGGGCGATTACCGTGTCATCTACGAGATTCTACCCTCCGAGGAAGCCGTCATCGTCCACGCGATCGGACACCGCCGCGAGATCTACAAGCCACGCTGATCGATTTCCCCCCTCGGACCGGTTGGGCCATACGGCTCACCCAAGACCTCCCTCTCCCCCCGGGAGAGGGACCGAGGGTGAGGTCGGCTCGCTTCTTGCACATACATCTTCCAGCATCACAGTAGAGCTCCGACTCTCTTTCGTGGCAGGCGCTGCGCGCCAGAGTTGTCCGCGCTAACACTTTCTGGAAGGAAACTCATGAAACAACTCATGGTTCTAGGTTTGTCTGCTCTCGCTCTCTCCTTCATCGCGGTCGTACCGGCCGGGGCTGGCGCGGAAACGACCATCTGCCGCATGGATTACGACCTCAAGAGCTGGTCCGCTTTTTACAAGAAGGCCAGCGGAACGGGCACGATCACCTGCGACAACAACCAGACCGCGACGGTGAAGCTCTCGGCCAAGGGCGGCGGCTTGACGGCCGGCCGGTCTGTGGTTCGGGACGGCCACGGCACGTTCTCTGAAGTCGCGAACATCAAAGAGCTGTTCGGCAGCTACATCAACGGCAGCGCCGCCGCCGGCGTAGGCAAGTCGTCCGAAGCGGGTGTCATGACCAAGGGAGAGGTCTCCCTGGCCCTGGCCGGCAATGGGACGGGCGTCGAGCTCGGAGTGAGCTTCGGCAAATTCACCATCACCCGCCGGTGATTTTCTGAGCCAGCCCAGGGCATTGCCCTGGGCTGCAGCACCGCCTGTCGGTCTAAAAATTAAATTGACACATCCGCTGTTCCGGGCCGACGGCCCGGGTCCCTCCCTTTCCGTCGCTTCTCGATGTCACGTTTTCCGCCGCTGGAACACCGAATGAAGTAGTTAGACACTTCGATCTTGCGACGGCTCCGGCGAGAGCTTCAGAAGGGAAGAACTATGAAATCACCTTGGATCACAGGACTGCTGCTCCTCACTTTCCTGGCACCTCTGGAAGCCTTTCAGATGACCCCTCCCGAGAGGGAACAGCCTCCGGGAGACAAGAGCGACGGCGAAGAGAAAGAGATCTTGCAGCGGGAGCAGTGGTTCTCCGAACGGCGCAAGCTGGACGAGCTCTACCGGCCGGGCGCGTTGCGCAGCGAAGCCGTGGAAGATCTCAAGCTCCGGCTCGCGAACCAGACCGAGCGCGTCGTCGCCGGAAGCTGGCAAGCGGTCGGCCCCTCCCCCATGAACATGCTGACCTGGTCCATGGGCCGGGTGGCGGGCCGCGTTTCCGCCCTGGCGGTCTCGCCCGTGAACGAACAGATCCTCTACCTGGGAGCCGCTTCGGGCGGCCTCTGGAAGACTGTCAACGGCGGCTCGTCGTGGAGCTCGATTTTCGACTCCATCGGCACGCAGACGATCGGCTCCGTGGCGCTCGATCCCAACGATTCCAACGTCGTCTGGGTGGGCACCGGCGAGCAGGGGCAGAGCTGCTCCGGCTATTTCGGGATGGGCCTTTTCCGCTCGGGCGACGGCGGCAGCACCTTCGCGGCACGCAACGGCTCGCCGGGCTCCACCCTGGACCTCTCCTGGGTGACGGCCGTCGCCGTCCGGCCGGGCAACTCGAACGCCGTCCTCGCCGGCGGCTCCGGCTTCTGCTCGGGCGGCTTCCAGTTTGGCGGCGGCCTCTTCCGCTCGACGGACGGCGGACTGAGTTGGAGCAACCGGCTCAGCGGCCAGGTCAACGACATCGTCTTCGACCCGTTCGTTCCCGACACCGTGTATGCGGCGGTCGGGGTCAACGGCTCTGCGTCCGACGGCGTCTACAAATCGACCGACGGCGGAGCGAACTGGTCGCTGCTCTCCAACGGCCTGCCCTCCGGCTCCTCGGTCCGGCGGATGCGCCTCGCCATGTCGCCCTCCAACCGCCTGGTCCTCTACGCCTTGATCAACCTGTCGTCCAACACGACCGGGCTCTACCGCTCTCTCGACGGCGGAGCGAGTTGGGCCCTGCGCAACAGCAACGCCTGCGACGGCCAGTGCTGGTACAACCTGGCGCTCGACGTGAGCCCCAACTCGACAGACACCGTGCTGGTGGGGGCGATCCGCGTCTGGCGCTCGACCAACGGCGGAACCACGCTCAACGTGCTGACCAACGTCTGGGGCTCGACGCAGAGGGTCCACCAGGACACTCACGTGGTGCGCTACTCGCGGACGAATGGAAACCGTTTCTGGGTCGGCAGCGACGGCGGCCTCTGGCGCACCGACGACGGCTCCAACTACACCAATCTGAACGCCAACTTGAACATCACCCAGTTCTACGACATCGCCGTCCACCCCACCAATTCCAGCATCGTCTACGGCGGCGCTCAGGACAACTCCAGCGCGCGCCGCGTGAGCAGCTCGATCTGGGACGTCGTCGGAGTCAATCCCGGTCAGATCACCGGCGACGGATTCAACAACGCGATCGACGCGGGGAACAACAATTACGTTTTCGTCCAGTCCTACTCCAGCGGGAGCCTGCCGCGGATCTTCCGCTCCACGAGCGGCGGCGGCAGCGGCTCCTTCTCAGCCCTCGCGACCGGCGGAATCACGACGGAGAGCTTCCCCTGGAAAACGGAGTACACGCTCCTGCCCGCGGGATCGACCTCCTACATGGTGACCGGCGGCAGATCCCTCTACCGCGCCAACGCGCGGGCAGGCACCACCTCCTGGACGCGCATCTTCAACAACCTCGCCGGCTCTCCCCTCTCGGCCCTCGGGCCGGCCGCCGGAGCGACGCTCTACGCCGGCTTTGAAAACGGGCGCATCTTCCGCACCGACAACGCCATCATCGCCGCGGCGGCCTTTATCGAGGTGACGGGCAACTTCCCCACCGGAAACGTGGTCACGGACATCGCCGTCGACCAGACCGACCGCATGCGGGTCTTCGCCACCCGTAGCGCCTTCACCGGCAGCAAGCTCTATCGCTCGACCACGGGAGGCACTACCTGGGTGGCGGCGGGCAACGGCCTGCCCGACGTGCCGGCCAACACGGTGGCGATCGATCCGATCAACCGGCAGCGCATCTTCGTCGGCACAGACGTAGGCGTCTTCGTGAGCGAGGACAACGGAGACAACTTCGTACCCCAGATGGCCGGCCTGCCGCTGGGCACGGTGGTGACCGACCTCGAGATCGACAACGCGCCCCACGTGCTGACCGCCGGAACCTACGGCCGCGGCGCCTGGCAGCTCGCTCTCCCCGCGGAGTTTTCTCCCTGCGTCGTCGACGGCGGCGTCGACGACGTCCAGGGCAACACGAGCTGCTGCAGCGGCCTCTCGGTGAGCGGCTCCACCTTCTGTGTCAACCCGGCGGACTTCGGCGGCACCTGGGCGAGCTGCGTCCAGATCTGCGGCACCGCGCCCGTGAACAACTGCATCCCTTCGGGAGGCGTCGACGACATCCTCTCGAACACCTCCTGCTGCAGCGGCGCCTCCGTGCCGAATTCAGCCTGGTGCCTGGACCCCACCGACTGGGCGGACGGCTGGGCCTCCTGCGTCCAGACCTGCCAGTAGCCGAAGCCCCGGACCTCAGCCCGGCCCGACGGGCTGGGCTGAGGTCCTCCGATACAGCGCCTCCCTGGAACCCTTGCCCTCGCGGACCAGCCGGATCTTGCCTTCGGCGAGCATCCGGCGCAGGACGTCCGAGGCGGTCCGCGAGCCGATCGTCCCGTCCAGGTGGCCTGAGTAGCGCCGGTTGGCCTCCATCGCTACGGTGATCGCCTGGAAGGGCTCTTCCAGGCCCGGGCTCTCGACGACCAGCCGCAGCATGCGGCTCACCCTCAGCCGGCCGGGCGGCGGAACGGCCAGGGGCGCTTTCAACGTCGGCGCCCGGGCGAGGTCCGCGGCGGCGGCGGCGAGCGGCCGGAAAGCCTCCAGGCTCTTCTGCGCCTTCTCCAGCTCAGCCTCGTGAAGCTCCCGCTGCTCGCGGTGATGAGCCTCCCGCTCCCGATGCAGAGCGCCCTTCTCGCGATGGAAGACCACCCACTCCTCCAGGTTCGCCAAGACCTCCTCGACCGACAGATTCGAGCTCATCCTGCCCCTTTCTCTACAGTGGAGACGATTTAACCCGGATCGTAGCACGCCGCTTGCGGTGAAGCCCTGAAGTTGCGGTGTGACCAAGCCGCTGCGGCAGAGCGGCTCCTGTGCGGCAGAGCGTCTCCGCTGCGGTAGAGACGGGGGAGGCCGCGGTAGAGCCACGCCGCTGCGGCAGCACGATTCCGCTGCGGCAGAGATGCTCAGTTGCGGCAGGGAGCCGGCGCTGCGGCAGAAAAATTCTTCTACCGCAGCGGAATCTTGTTGCCGCAGCAGAATTAAGACTGCGGCAGAAGACGTAAGTTGCGGTGTATTACGAGCGCTGCGGCAGAGCGCCTGCGCTGCGGTAGAACTGGTTGGCCGCGGCAGTTCGAGCGCCCTACCCCATAGCCTATTTCGCCTTATAGATCAAGTTGCATGTTCCGGACCGCCTGTGTAAGGTGGCACGTCTCGCCTGGAGGGCCGGCAATTGGGATCGGCCCGGCGAGACAGACGAACCAGAAAGGAGCTCATCATGAAGAAATCTACCCTGGTCCGCGCGATGTTCCTGGCTCTCGCCCTTACCGGTGGCACCCAGGCGGTCTCCTGGGCCGACCGTTGCGTGCCCAACCCGAACCCGATCTGTCCTTTGATCTTCGCTCCGGTGACCTGCAACGACGGCGTGACCTACTCCAACTCCTGCTTCGCGGCCGCGGCCTGCGCCAAGGGCTGCCGCCCCGCCTAGCGACCGAACCGTGAGCCCGGCTCTCGGCAGCCGGGCTCACTTCCGGCTATCGTCGCGGCTATACTCGCTCTCATGAGGCGGTCGGTCGGCCTTTTCGCAGCTCTGTTTCTTGTCGCGGCGGCGTCCCCGCCCATCCTTCAGGCCGCCAACATCCCCTTCGTCCGCACGGTGATCGCCGCGGAAGGCCCCCGCGACCCTGGCGCGGCGGCGCTGGGGGATGTCGACGGCGACGGCCGGGCGGACGCGATCGTCGCCGGCCAGAACGGGCCCCTGGTCTGGTACGCCTACCCCGATTGGACCGAATCCGTGATCGCCCAGGGGTATGGCACGGCGGGCGCGTTGGCCGCGGGAGACCTGGACCGCGACGGCGATCTGGACGTCACCCTGGGCACCGTCTGGTTCGAGAACCCCAACCGGGCGAACGCTTCTTGGCAGGTCCATCCCATCAGCACCGATCTCGAGGCACGCGATGTGGCAATCGGCGATCTCGATCGGGACGGCAAGCCGGACGTCGTCCTCCGTGGCAGCAGCGGCTCGGCGATAACGGTCTTCAAGCAGAACAGTCCAACCTCCTGGACCCGCCGCGACGTCGATCCCGGGATCGGCTCCCGCGGGCTGGCGCTCGCCGATCTCGACCGGGACGGCTTCCTCGACGTCGTCGTCCCGGGGAGGTGGCTGAGGAATCCGGGCGGGAACGTCCTTTCCCGGCGATGGCTGCGGCGCAACGTCGGCGCCTGGAATCCGGAGGCGGCCCTGGACGTGGGCGATCTGAACCGGGATGGCCGGCCCGACTTGGTGATGACGGTGGCCGGCCGGCCGGGAAAGATCTCCTGGTTCGAGAATCCGAAACGCGGCCAATCCCGCTGGAAGGAACGCGTAATCGACCGCGGCCCGCTCGATTCGGCGCGAGGGGTGAAGGCCGCCGATCTCGATCGCGACGGCGACCTGGACGTGGTGACTTCGGAATCCCGTGGAAAGGGGCGCCTCCTGGTCTATTTCAATGAAGGGCAGGCCTCGCGCTGGACGCGCCAGGTGCTCGGCACGCCGGCGCTCCGCAATATCCACGTTTCAGATTCAGGGGGCGACGGAGACGGCGACATCCTCGGCACCCTCGCCGCCGGGCCGGTCGAGCTCTGGGAGAACCGGCTCGCTCCGCAGGCCTCCACTCCCCGCATCCTCGTCTTCTCGAAGACCGCCAGCTTCCGCCACACCAGCATCGAGCCCGGGATCGCGGCCCTCCAGGCCCTGGGAACGGCGAACGGCTTCACGGTCGACGCCACGGAAGACGCCGCGCAATTCACCGCCGCCAACCTCAGACGCTATCAGGCCGTCGTCTTCCTCTCGACGACCGGAGACATCCTGAACGACGCCCAGCAGGCCGCCTTCATGGCCTACATCCACCAGGGAGGCGGCTTCGTGGGTATCCATGCCGCGGCCGACACGGAGTACGGCTGGCCCTGGTATGGAAACCTTTTGGGAGCCTACTTCGCCAGCCACCCCGCGCCAGCCCAGGCCCGGCTCCACGTCGAGGACCGGGACCACCCCTCGACGGCGGCGCTGCCCGACCCGTGGAACCGTTTCGACGAGTGGTACGACTTTCGGACGAACCCACGGAGCCGAGGCGTCACCGTGCTGCTCACCCTGGACGAATCGAGCTACCCGGGCGGCCAGATGGGAAGCGATCACCCCATCGCCTGGTACCACGAGTACGACGGCGGCAGGAGCTGGTACACGGCCGGAGGCCACACCGAGGACTCCTTCTCCGAGCCGAGTTTCCTGGAGCACCTGCTGGGCGGGATTCGCTACGCAGCCGGGCTCGACCGGTAGGGGCGCGTCACTCCGAATGCGTTATCTTCGGGGCTCAAGAAAAGGAGACGAGATGACGACAGACCTCAAGACCTATCGATCGATCCCCCGGCTCGCCCTGGGTTTGCTCTGCGCGATGGCCCTCGCGGGGTTCGCGCCCTCCGGCGATGTGGAGAAGGCCAAGGGGCTGCGGTGCCGGGAGCTTTCGTTCGACGTGACGCTCTCACCCAGCGACACCACCGTCCATGAGGTCTTCGGCGTCCTCTGCTCTCGCGGCAGCATCCAGCACAAGACCCTTCAGATCACGCTTCACGGCTCGACCTACAGCCACTCGTACTGGGACTGGCCCTTCCGCCCCGAGATCTACTCCTACATGCGGCGCGCCACGGAGGCGGGTTACGCGGTCTTGAGCCTCGACCGCATCGGCATCGGCCGGAGCGATCATCCTCCGGCCGCGGAGGTCACGATCGAGAGCAACGCGTATGTGATCCATCAGATCGTGCAGGAGCTGCGAGGAGGGGAGCTCACCGTGCCCGCGTTCGGCCGTGTCCGCCCGGAGCGCGTGGCGCTCGTCGGTCACTCGCTCGGATCTTTGATCGCAATTCAGGAGGCGGCCACCTATGGCGATGTGGACGGCGTGGTGCTGACGGGGCTCTCGCACACCGTGACCCCGGCCGTGGGGGAGCTTCCTCTCCATCCGGCAAGCCTCGATCCACGCTTCTCGGGCCAGAACCTTCCCGACGGCTATCTCACCACGGTTCCCGGCACCCGCGGAGCCTTCTACCACCTGCCGTTTGTCGATCCCGCGGTCCTCAGGCTCGACGAGCGCACGAAAGAGACGGTCACGACGAGCGAGCTCGAAACGGCCGTTCCCGCGCTCGGCCTGTCCGGCGGGGTCCATGTCCCGGTACTCGTGGTGGTCGGCGACTTCGACCTGGGCTTTTGCGAGGCGCCCAACTGCACGACCTCCGGCAGCCTGGACGACGAGGCGAGCTTCTATCCCGAGGACGCCTGCGCGGAGGTGAAGATCATCCCCAACGCGGGGCACGTGCTGAACCTTCACTTCCAGGCTCCGCGCACGTTCGACGCCGTGCTGCGATGGATGAACCGGCGCCTGGGCCAGTCGACGAGGGTTCCGCCGCCGTCGCCCTGTCAGCCCTAGTGGCGCCGTCCTTGCAGAAACTCTTTGAGGGCTCGACGGAGCGATGACACGCCGGCCGAGCCGACGCGAAGGAGGCCCATCATGAGAAACACTCATCTTCCCGCGATTTTTACTCAGAGCTTTCTGCTCCTGGGTGCCCTGGCAGCCTCGGGGGCTACCGCGAGTTTCACGCCCCCGGCCGAACAAGGGACGATCTACGCGGTGATCAACGCCGATCGGAGTGCCGGGGCGCAGACAACCTCGATCGGGGTCGACTGGGGACCGTTCCAGAGGAACGTCGGCCGGTCCAATCCCTATGGGAACTGCGCCGGGTTGATCGCGGGCTACGTGCTGGTGATCCAACACACCAAGCCGGACGCCAACCCCCTCACGCTCTCGACCACCGGAACGATCGTCCGCCCGCCGTACCAGGGAATCGCGCCCCCGGAGATCCATCATGCCTGCTACCAGATCGAGAAGATGCTGGCGCGGTCTTGAAGTCCCCTCAGCCTGATCGCGTCTCGTGAATGGCTACGGCGAAGCCGGGTCCTCCCGGCGCAACTGGTCGATCACCGCCATGCGCTGGTCCCGGTTCTCCTTGACGACTGTGAAGCCCGGGCCGGGCTTCAAGAAGTCCATGCCCTGCTCCTTGCCGGCGGCCAGATAGTCGCCGATGGCGACGCTGTAGGTGTGGCTCAAGTCCAGGAGCTTGCCGCCGACCATCCAGCCTTGTTCGCTCTGGGTGATGTTGGCGGTCTGCAGGAAGGCGCCGCTACCCCGGCTGAGGAGACCCTGGTCCAGCGCTCTCTGCAGGAGGCTCCCCTCGATGTCGGCGGTCAGGATCTTGCCGCCGAAGGGGAGGATGCGGATCACGTCGTATTGGGTGATGGGGCCGGCCGGGAGCACGTCGTCGATGCGGATGGAGCCGCTGTTGTAAACGGCGATCTCGCTACCGGCGGCCTCGGTGAGGAAGGCACGGGCGATCAAGGCGGTGAGCTCGGTCGGCCGGTTGCGGACGCTGGCTTCGCGGCCGTCCAGGGCGATCGTCGTCACGGCGATCTCCTGGCTGGGTTCGAAGCCCTGCTGGCGGAAGCCGGCGAAGCCCTTCTCCTCCCATTCGGCGACCACCTTGGCCACCTCGGGGTCTTCCGGGATCTCGTCCGTCACGAGCACCAACTCTGAATCGACGGTGAGGCTCTGGCGCGAGGTGTCGTACCTCAGACGATGGACGTAGACGGTACGGACGTTGGCGTCGGCCTTCAAGATGGGCGTGAAGTCGGCGCCGCGAAGGGCCCGGATGTTCTCGTGCTCGTGGCCGCCCAGGATGAGGTCCACTTCGGGAACACCCTCGGCTACGGCCTGGTCCTCGGCGAAGGCCAGGTGAGTCAGGCCCACCACCACGTCCACCTTGCCGCGCAGGGACTCGACCTCCTGGCGGAAGGCGGTGAGGGGATCCGCGTAGGAGACCCAATCCACCGGATTGCTGGCCAGGGTGACGCCCACCACTCCTAGGCGGACGCTGCCGCCCGGCCCTTGAGCCGTGAGGACGACGTGGGGGCTCGCTCCGGGAAAGGGCCCGCCGCTCGCCCGCGTCACGTTCGCCGAGGTCCAACGGAACCGCGACTCCGCAAGACGGGCGAGGAGCTGGTCCTCCTTGATGTCGAACTCGTGGTTGCCGAACGTGGCGAGGTCCAGTCCCAGGGCGTTGAGCACGGCCACCATCTGCTTGCCGGCCAGGGCTTGGCCGTCCACCTTCGCCGTGCCCAGCGCCGAGGGGCTTACGAAATCCCCGGCCAGCACGGTGAAAGTGTTGGGGTTCTCGGCGAGGAGACGCTTGCGGATCGTCGCCACCCGGGCAAGCCCGCCCTCCTTGCCTCCCGCGACCGGGCCGATCTCGTAGACGTCGTTGATCTGCAGGAGGTTGATCTCGACGACCGAGCCCGGTCGAGAACCCTGACCGGTGGCGCAGCCGGCCGCCAGGGAGGCGAGCAGCAGGACGGTCGAAGAGAGAACGCGATCCAGCATGTTCCGGGCTCCTTGGTTGGAATCGAAGGCTGGATCTTACACGGTCGCGCCTCCCTCGGCGGCCCTACCTACGCGGAGAAAAGATCGGATACAGAGACGCTGAAGCCGGGGAGCAATTGCTCGTCGGCAAGCACCTGCCCTTCCTTCAGCTCCTGGACGGCGGAGGGCGAGCGATAGGCGTAGACCCGGCGCAGCGCAGGGTCCACAACCCACACCAGGATCACTCCCGCGAAGAAGTAGTCGATCAGCTTTTCGCGCAGGGTGCCGGGACGGTTGTCCGGCGAGAGGATCTCCACGACCAGCTCGGGGGCGACCTCGAAATAGCCTTTGGATCTCGGGCGAGCGTCGCGCTCGGTGGAGATGAAGATGATGTCGGCCGCGCGGACGGTGTCCGGGTTGCGGCGGATGTAGATGCCGACCTCTCCGACGAGAGCCCTCCCCCGCTTCGACTGCTTTCCATACAGGCGGAGCCTCATCCCCAGCTCAGACTCGACATCCCCGTGCTCATCGCCGGTCGGCGCCATCGGCACAATTCTCCCGTCGATCAGCTCGCACGGGCCGAATTCGGGGCGGCGAAGGAGCTCCTCCCCGGTCATCAGCCTGTCTTCATACTTCTGGAGCAGGGCCATCTCGAATCCTCGCCTTCCATTCTACGTCAACCCACCCGTAGCGCCAAGACAGAACGAGCCCGGGTCTCCCCGGGCTCGTCGATGCTTCTTACCGCGAGGAGTCGCGTCTAGACGTACGCTTCGAGCTCGGTCCAGTTGTCCTCTTCGAGGGTGCGCTTGATCTCCAGCATGAAGCGGTCGGCGTCGGCCCCGTCCACCAGGCGGTGGTCGTAGGAGATGCCGAAGTAGCTCATGGTCTTGATGGCGATGGTGTCGTTGCCGTCGGCGTCCTCGACGACGATGGGGCGCTTCTCGATGGCTCCGACGCCGAGGATCGCGACCTGCGGCTGGTTGATGATCGGGGTGCCGAAGAGGCTGCCGAAGACCCCGGGGTTGGTGATGGTGAAGGTGCCGCCCGAGGCCTCCTCGGGCTTGAGCTTCTTCGAGCGGGCGCGGTCGGCCAGGTCGTTGGCGGCCTTGGCGAGGCCGACGATGTTCAACTGGTCGGCGTGCTTGATGACCGGGACGATCAGGCCATGCCCCAGGTCGACCGCCATGCCGAGGTTGATGTCCTTCTTGTAGACGATGTTGGTGCCATCGATGGCGGCGT
>Ga0190265_10002436_pt1 | contig 12492 bp, 13 predicted proteins | sample Popmic124T_FD_133135 | JGI IMG/M metagenome (GOLD analysis project Ga0190265, IMG submission 133135) | Populus adjacent soil microbial communities from riparian zone of Indian Creek, Utah, USA - 124 T | ecosystem: Environmental > Terrestrial > Soil > Riparian zone | place: USA: Utah | collected... | reverse complement strand
GGCGAGGGGGCGGCGACCGGCGCCGCCCGCGCCCTGCAGCGCTTCCTCACCACCCCGGACGCGACGAGCGCCCTGCTCGGCGGCCCCGTCCGGCGGGACCGGGCCCGGCCGACGGTGCGCGTGGAGCTGTGGAGCTGAACGGACCCCGCTGATCGACGAACGGTGGCGGCGCGGTCTAGAGCTCCTCCGGCTCCTCGCCCGCGGCGACGCGGTCGGAGACCCGTGCGCCGGGCTGCGACTGCGCGGCCCCGGAGCTGCCCGCTTCCGGGTCCAGACCGACCGACCGGTGGCCACCCGGTTCGCCCTCGCCCAGGACGACCTGCCCCTCGGTCATCTCCGGGTCGTCGTACCGCTGCTCGACCGGCGCCTCCCCGGTGGTGTTCGCGGTCCCCTGGTCGTGCACCTCCTCGACGGAGCTGCCCCGCTCGGCGACCTCGATCGCCTCGGCGATGTCGGCGCCGCTGCGGGAGTGGTCGGCGGACGTGCCCTCGGTGGCGGGTTCCTCGGTCGGGTCCACGGTGTCCTCCACGGCGTCGGGGCGGGGTGGACGCCGAGTGTCGACCCGTCCCGGGGTACGGGCAAGAGGCGGATCAGTCCTCGTCGGCCAGCGCGTCGACGTGCGCCACCGCCCGGTCCCGTGCCTCGGCCGCCTCGTCGGCCTCGTGCCGGGCGGCAGTGAGGCGGCGCTGCGCGCGCTTGAGGGTGGCGGCGGCGTCGGCGACCGCCCGCTCCGCGTCCGCCAGCTCCTCGGCCAGCTCCTCGACCCGCTCCTGCAGCTCGGTGCGGCGCCCCTCGAGCTCCTCCACCTCGCGCCGCTGCTCGTCCGCCGCCGTCGCTGCCTCCTCGGCGGAGGCGACGGCGGCCTCGGCCGCCTCCCGGGCGCGGGCCAGCTCGCGCTGCCGCTTCTCCTCGGCGGCCCGGCGGCGCTCCTCCTGCTCGCGGGCACGGCGCTCGGCCGCCGACTCCCCCGTCTGCTTCCTGGGTGCGGCCTTCGCGGGCTTCTCGGCCGGCTTCTCGGTCGGCTCGGCACGCGGCGGGTGGACGAGCCGGAGATCGGGCTTGGCGACCGTCGTCCCCATGCCGCTGTAGGTCATCGGCGAGGTGAGCCGGCCGGTGAGCAGGGCCTGGCCCGCCTCGGGGTCCGACATCGCGGCCCGCAACGTCTCCTCGACCTGCGTCGCCACCGCCGTGCTCACCGGGTGCCCCTGCCCGTTCGTCAGCGCGCGGGCCTGACGGGTCAGCGCGGTGAGCAGCTGGCGCCGCTGGACGTCGAGTGCCCGCAGCTGGTCGCCCGCGAGGTTCTCCTGCGCCTCCCGGAGCAGGTCGCCCAGCTCGACCAGGCCCTCGATCTCCGCGCGCTGCTCCCGCACCAGCAGGTTGCACGCCCACGCGGCGGCCGAGGGCTTGGGCAGCGCGCCGATCTCCTTGGCCAGCGCCTTGTCGCCGTCGTCCTTGGCCTCGTCCTGCCGGGTCTTCCGCAGGGCGATGAACTCCTCCGGCGGCACCGCGTAGAGCTCGTCGGCCACCTCGTCGAGATCCACCCAGCCTCCTCGAGTGCTACGAACTCGTGGTGATCAGCACCTGATCACCACGAGTTCGTAGCACTCGCGTCCGCGGCGGCGCGCCCGGAAGGGTCCGGCAGTCAGGGAGCGGACCGCTCGAGGGAGTCCGCGCTGCCGACCCGCGGAGCCGGGTCGCCCTGGGGCTCGTACACGTCGGGGCCGCCCCAACGGCCGTCCTCGACGACCGGCACCGACGGGCGCACCGCGGCGTCCGGACCGGACGCCGCCGTGATCACGACGGCGGCCACCGCCCCGGTCACGACCACTGCGGCGCCGGCGAGCAGCCGACGCACGGGACGGCGCCGCGACGTCGCGGCCGCGGCGTCGGTGGGCGGGGCGGTGTCGGTGCGAGGTGACGGGGCGACACGCGGGCTGGGCACCCGCGGGGTCGGGACGGCGGGGCCGGGCAGGGTCGAGCCGGGAGCGGGTGGGGTGGGGGTGGCGGTCATGGCGTCCTCCTCGGTCGGGTGCCGCGGATCGCGGCGACAGGACCACCGTGGGCGCCCCGACTCGAAGGGAACTCCCACGCCGCTCCAACGGCGTTCGAGCGGTGCGAGGATCCGTTGCAGGGCGGCCGGAGGGAAGCGCGGTGGCGGCGCAGGAGCAGGTGCGGGTCCGCGTCCTGGGGCCGCTCGAGGTGCTGCGCGACGGCACACCGGTCGGCCCAGCGGGCAACCGGCGCCGGGCCCTGCTCGCGGTCCTGGCGCTGCGGGCGAACGAGGTGGTGCCCGTCGCCGACCTGGTCGACGGGCTCTGGGGGGACGTGCCCCCGGCCAGCGCCGTCGGAGTCGTCCAGACCTACGTCTCCACGTGGCGCAAGGCCCTCGGCGACGGGCGCCTGGAGTCCGTCGGCCGCGGCTACCGGCTGCGGCTGCGGACGGCGGAGTCGGACCTGCTGTCCTTCCTGGACCTGCTGGAGCAGGGACGGCGGGCGGCGGCCCAGGGAGGCGCGACCGCCGGCCGGGCGGAGCTCGAGCAGGCGTTGGCCCTCTGGCGCGGGCCGGCGCTCCCCGAGCTGGCGGACGAGCCGTTCCACGCCGGCGCTGTCCGGCCGGTCCGCGAGCGGCGGTGGCAGGCGCTCGAGGACTGGGCGGCGGCGTCGCTGGAGAGCGGACGGGGAACCGACCTCGCCGCGGTCGTGACGGCGCTGGAGGAGGCGCGCGCCGAGGAGCCCTGGCGGGAGCGGCTGACCGAGCTGCTCATGTGGGCGCTCGTCCGCCAGGGGCGCCAGCACGCCGCGCTCGAGCTCTACGCCGACACGCAGCGGGCACTCGCCGACGAGCTGGGCGCCGACCCGGGAGCCGGACTCCGGGCCATGCACGGCCGCGTCCTCCGCCACGACCCCTCCCTCGTCGGCGCGGTGGCCACGACGATCCGGGGAACCGGACCGAGCGTCCGGCTGGACTCGTTCGTCGGTCGGGAGCACGAGGTCGGCGTCGTCCTGGACCTGCTCGCCGCGCACCGGTTGGTCGCTCTGACGGGTCCGGGCGGTGCGGGCAAGACCCGGCTCGCCGAGGTGGTCGCCGCGCAGTGGGTCACCCGTTCCGGCGAACCGTCCGCGATCGTCGAGCTGGCCTCGGTGGAGGACGCGGCGGTGGTGCCCGGCACCATCGCGGCCCGCCTGGGACACCCGTCGGCGGAGACGGTCGGCGCCCTGACGGCGCTGCTGGCCACCGGCCCGTTCCTCCTGGTCCTCGACAACGTCGAGCACCTGCCGTCCACGGGCGCGCTCGTGACCACCCTGCTGCAGGCGACGACCCGGCTGCGCGTGCTCCTCACGACCCGCCAGCCCCTGCGGATCGCCGGCGAGCAGCAGTACGCCGTCCAGCCGCTCCCGGTGCCTCCGCCGGAGGTGCGCGACGCCACGGCCTCCGCGGCGACGGCAGCGGTCCGGCTCCTGGTGGACCGGGCGCGTGCCGTCGACCCCGGGTTCGAGCTCACCGAGGTGAATGCGGGGGTGCTCGGCGACATCGTGCGGCGGCTCGACGGCCTGCCGCTGGCCGTCGAGATCGTGGCCCCGTGGCTGCGGGCACTGACCCCCGAGGGCGTGCTGCGCCAGCTGGAGCGACCGCTGGACCTCCCCGGCCGCACGAGCGACGGCGACCAGCGCCACCGGACGCTCCGGGACGCCATCGAGTGGAGCTACCGGCGGCTCGACGCCGACGCACGTCGACTGCTCGCCCGGATGTCGGTCGTCCGCGGCGGGGCGAGCCTCCCGGCTCTCGAGGCGATCTGCGGCGAGGGATTGGGCGTTCCGGTCGTCCCGCTCCTGGTCGAGCTCGTCGACCGCAGCCTCGTCCAGCCGGCACCGCCCGCCGGAGGTCTCCCCCGCTTCCGGTTGCTGGAGACGATCCGCTCGTTCGCCGCAGCACAACTCGCCGAGGACCCCGCGGACGCGCGCCGGACCGAACAGCGGGCGGCCGACTGGTTCGCCGACTGGGCGGTCGGGCTGGCGGCGCACAGCGAGGGGCCGGAGACCGGGCAGTGGCTGGCGCAGGCCATCGCCGATGCCGACAACCTGCGCGCCGCGATCGACCTGCTGGACCGGGTCGGCCGGACGACCGAGCACCTCCAGCTGGTGGTCGACTCGATGGTCCTGTACTTCGAGGCCGGTCAGGAGCGCGAGGGAGAACGCCGGCTCGAACGCGCGCTCGCAGCCGCCCCCGCCGACGCGCCGGCACGAGCCATCGGCCTGGCCTACCTGGCCTGGTTCTCCGCCACGCACGACCGCCGTCGAGCGGCCGAGCGCGCCTCGGAGGCGGTGGCCATCGCGCGCGCAGCCGGTGACGCGCCCGTCCTGGCCTTCGCCCTGCAGACCCTGGCCGACACCCTCGACGACTTCGGGGCGGCGACGGCCGCCGGCGTCGAGGCAGGCGAGGTCGCCGAGCGAGTGGGGCGGGGGCAGGTGCGCTACGGCCCGACGGCCGGCGACGCCGTGGCATGCGGTGCCGCGCACACGCTCGCGGGACTGTGGGCCCACCGCTCCCTGCCGACGGCGCTGGCGCACCAGGAGCGCGCCCTCACCCTCGCGGAACTGGAGGGCGACCGCCGCATCACGGCGGTCAACGCCGCCCGGCTCGGGCTGCTGCACCTCGTGGGTGGCGACGTCGCCGCCGCCGCGCGGCCGATCGCTCGCGCCGCGTCACTGATGGCCGAACCGCTGTCGGCACGGTGGGAGGACATCGTGGCGTTCGCCGAGGCGCAGCTGGCCTGGCACGAGGGCCGGATCGGGGAGGCCGAGCGACGGCTGTCGGCGCTGGTGGCCTCGGCGCTCCCCAGCGGTCGGCTCCTGCACGTCCAGCTGGGCAGCTGCTCGCTCACCGACCTGCTCGTCGACCAGGGGCGGCAGGCGGACGCCGACGCCGTCCTGCGGCGAGCCGAGACCGTCGTCGCGCCTGGCGACGATGCCCGGGCGCGGGCTCGACTCCAGGTCCGTCGCGCTCGCCTGCTCCGCCTCGACGGGCGCCGGACGGCCGCGCAGTCGCTCCTGGCCGACGCGGAGGCGGGACTCGAGGAGGACGAGCTGACCGCCGAGCGGATCGTCTGGTTCGTCGAGGCGGCCGTCGGCGCACCCCCCGACCGCGCCCGGGAGCTCGTCCGACGGCTCGGCGGGGAGGTCCGACGGACCGGCGTGGTCCTGCCGCCCTGGGAGGTCCGCCTCCTCGGGGGCCTGGCCGGCGACCTCCCCGCCTGACCGGTTCAGCAGCAGGAGGCGGCGACGCGGGCGTCCGTGGCCGAGCCCTCGGGCCGGCAGCACGTGCCGTCGCCGGCGACCGCCGACAGCTGGACCGCCGTCTCGCCCTCCAGGTCCGGGCGGGCGTCACCGGTGACGGTGTAGACCTCCCACGGCTCCCCGCCGGGTCCGGTCACCCACACCTTGTCCTGGACGGCGTAGCAGCAGGTGGTGTTGTCCTCGATCCGCGTCGCGAGGCCGGCGTCGGCCAGCCGGGCGGTCGCCGCGGTGACCTCGTCGGTGGTGGGCACCTCGACGCCGAGGTGGTCCATGCGCGTCGCCTCACCGGGCTCGCCCTCCAGGAGGACGAGCTTGAGCGGCGGCTCGGCGACGGCGAAGTTGGCGTAGCCCGGACGGCGCTTGGCCGGCGCGGTGTCGAAGAGCCTCGAGTAGAAGTCGACGGCGGCCTCGAGGTCGGCGACGCGGAGGGCGAGCTGGACGCGGGACATGGGGCACCCTTTCGGCGAGACATCGACGGGCGTCGATGTGGTGCTGCTGAATGAACACCTGACATCGATGCTTGTCAATACGATGCTCGTCGTTATGATTGGCGCCGATGTCCACGAGCGAGGAGCACCGATGAGCGACCCTGGCCTGACCTGCTGCACCCCCCTCACCGGCACTCCGATGTCCGCCGAGCAGGCCGAGCAGGTCGCCCCGCTGCTCAAGGCGCTGGCCGACCCGGTGCGCCTGCGGCTGGTCAGCCTGATCGCGGCGAGCGCGGGCGGGGAGGCGTGCGTCTGCGACCTCAACGACGCCTTCGACCTCACCCAGGCGACGATCAGCCACCACCTCAAGGTGCTGCACTCCGCCGGCCTGCTCGGCCGCGACAAGCGCGGCGTGTGGGTCTACTACGCGGTGCGGCCCGAGGCGCTGGCCGCCGTCGCCACCCTGTTCGAGACGACCGGCCGCACCTCGCTCGCGCTCACCCCGGCATGAGCGACACCGTCCACGAGCACGCGCGGCCCGACGTCCGGGACGACGCACCCGTCCTGCAGCAGCTCTCGACGCTCGACCGGTTCCTGCCGGTCTGGATCGTCGCCGCGATGGCGCTCGGCCTCGCCCTGGGGACCTGGGTCCCCGGGATCGACGACGCCCTGTCCGCGGTGGAGATCGGCAACGTCAGCCTGCCGATCGCCGTCGGCCTGCTGCTGATGATGTACCCGGTGCTGGCCAAGGTCCGGTACTCCGAGCTCGACCGGGTCACCGGCGACCGGAAGCTCCTCGGTGCGAGCCTGGCGCTCAACTGGCTGCTCGGACCCGCCCTGATGTTCGCCCTCGCGTGGCTGCTGCTGCCCGACCTCCCCGAGTACCGGACCGGTCTGATCGTCGTCGGTCTGGCGCGCTGCATCGCGATGGTGCTCATCTGGAACGACCTGTCATGCGGGGACCGCGAGGCAGCCGCCGTGCTGGTGGCGATCAACTCGGTGTTCCAGATCGTCGCCTTTGCCGCGCTCGGTTGGTTCTACCTCCAGGTGCTGCCCGGCTGGCTCGGCCTGTCGACGACGTCGGCGGAGTTCAGCGTCTGGGCGATCGTCGTCTCCGTGCTCGTGTTCCTCGGCATCCCGCTGCTGGCCGGCTTCCTGACCCGGGCCGTGGGCGAGCGCCGCCGGGGCCGCGCCTGGTACGAGCAGCGCTTCCTCCCCCGCATCGGACCGGTCGCCCTGTACGGGCTGCTCTTCACGATCGTCATGCTGTTCGCGCTGCAGGGTGACGCGATCACCTCCCAGCCCTGGGACGTCGCCCGCATCGCGTTGCCGCTGCTGGCCTACTTCTTCCTCATGTTCGGCGGCTCGTTCCTGCTGGGCATGCGGCTGCGGCTCGGCTATGCGAAGACCGCCACGCTGGCCTTCACCGCAGCCGGCAACAACTTCGAGCTCGCCATCGCCGTCGCCATCGGCACCTTCGGCGTGACCAGCGGGCAGGCGCTCGCCGGCGTCGTCGGGCCACTGATCGAGGTGCCGGTCCTGGTGGCGCTGGTCTACGTCGCCCTGTGGGCCGCCCGCCGCTGGTTCCCCGGCGACCCCACCGTCCCCCTCCCCTCCCGGAGCGCGCGATGACCACGGAGAAGTCCCTGCCCGGCCTTCTCACCCCGGAGACGTCCCTGCACCGGTTCGCCGACGAACTGGCGACCCGCTTCACCGGCGTCTTCGCTCGCGAGACGATCGACCGCTACGTCTTCGAGTCGTACACCGCTCTGGCCCGCACGGCGACGGTCACCGCCCACCTGCCGGTCATCGCCGGCCGGTTCGCCACCGAGCGGCTGACCGCCCTGGCACAGGCGAAGGGGGCCGTCTCCCACGAGCTCCCCGAGGTGCTCTTCGTCTGCGTCCAGAACGCCGGACGCTCCCAGATGGCCGCCGGCCTGCTCCAGCACCTGGCGGGCGGGCTCGTCCACGTCCGCTCGGCGGGCTCACAGCCCGCCCGCGAGGTGGACGAGGCAGTGGTGGCCGCGATGGGCGAGGTCGGCGTCGACATCTCGGCGGAGTTCCCCAAGCCGTTGACCGACGACGTCGTCCGCGCCGCGGACGTCGTCGTCACCATGGGCTGCGGCGACGCCTGCCCGGTCTACCCGGGCAAGCGTTACCTGGACTGGCAGGTCCGCGACCCCGCCGGCCGATCCCTGGGCGAGGTCCGATCGATCCGCGAGGACATCGACGCGCGTGTCCGCGCCCTGCTCGCCGAGCTCCAGCCCACGCACGCCTGACCCCGAACGAGAGGCCCCCGTGTCCGAGAAGCCCAGCGTGCTGTTCGTCTGCGTGCACAACGCCGGCCGCTCCCAGATGGCCGCCGGCTGGCTGCGGCACCTGGCCGGCGACGCCGTCGAGGTGCGCTCGGCCGGGTCGCTCCCCGGCGACCGGGTGAACCCGGCCGCGGTGGCGGCCATGGCCGAGGTCGGCATCGACATCTCCGACCAGCGCCCCAAGGTCCTGACGACGGACGCGGTCGAGGCCTCCGACGTCGTCATCACCATGGGCTGCGGCGACGCCTGCCCGGTCTTCCCGGGCAAGCGCTACCTGGACTGGCAGCTCGCCGACCCGGCGGGCAAGGGCGTGGACTCGGTCCGGCCGATCCGCGACGACATCGAGCAGCGCATCCGCGGGCTGCTCGCCGAGCTCGGCGTCGCGGCCCGCTGACCCGTCAATCGGCGTCGTCGCGCTCCAGCAGGAAGAAGAACGGCGCCGGCAGGCCGCGCATGTCCATGGCGCCGACGACGACGTCCGGGCCGATGCGGCGGAACACGTCGATGATCGGCAGCGTGTCGTAGACCATCGCCGCGGTGCTGACGCCGCGGTGCTCGATCGTCCGCAGCCGGGCCTTCGGCTTGTTCGTGTAGAGCAGCGGGCGCAGCCGTCCGAACGCCGTCCGCACCGGCCAGAGCCGCGCGAGGCCCCCGTGGTCGCGCAGCAGCGACAGCGGGATCCAGGCCGGGTCGACCGGGCGCGGCCGCCCCCCGCGGCTGGCGAAGAGCAGCGGGTGCACCGACTCGGCGCCGGAGAACTCCTTGCCGTACCAGCCGTAGGCCTCGAGCAGCCCGTCCAGCCGCGAACCGGTGGGCAGACCGCTCCCCCGCCAGCGGCCGAGCATGTCGGCGACCGGCACCGTGGGCAGGCCGTCGAAGAAGGCCAGCGCCTCCTCGGGAGCGACCCCGGACCGGTGCTCGGCCAGCCAGCGGGCGGCCGCCTCGTCGCTCAGCTGCGGGATGGTCGTCACGCGACGGGCCGCTCGAAGGTCACGAGGACGCCCTCGACGCCACCGGGACCGATGCGGCCCTTCACCTCGACCGACGTGATGGCCTTGAGCTGCCAGCCCTCGCGGGCGCGGTCGTTGAGCAGGTCCTCGAGCTTGTCCCCGGACATCTTGCCGCCGAGCATCCCCTCCCGGATCTCCTCGACCTTGTACTCGTAGCGCGCTGCCATCGCCCTGCTCCGTCCGTCGCCGTCGTCGGTCGTCGAAGGCCACCCTGCCAAGCCGGGGGGATCCCGTCGAGCCCGTGGCTCAGCCCAGCACCGGCAGCGTCCGCTTGGCGGCCAGCCGGTCCATGCCGGCCTGGATCACCGCCTCGACCTCGTCGTAGATCTTCTGCACGTAGGCCGCGTCGTCGACCCGGTCGGGGTCGGTGTCGACCTCGATCGGGTCGAGGATCTCGGTGCGGATCTTGGCCGGCAGCGGGACGTGCGCGGGCAGGATCTCCACGGCGATCGGGAACGGGAAGCCGGCGATGATCGGCAGGTTGGCGCCGCGCAGCGTCTTCTTCAGGCCGAGGACCTTGTCCAGCGCGTCGGCCAGCCACTTGCCCTCGGAGAGGACGAAGACGGTGTCGTGCCCGCCCACGGTGGCGACGGGCACGATCGGGACGCCGGACCGGATGGCCTGCTTCACGAACCCCGTCCGCCCGCCGAGGGTGGCGACGTCGCGCTTGCGCCAGCTGCGCATCGCGTCGACCTCCGACGGCCCGGAACCAGTCACCCAGCCCGGGCGCGGCCATGAGGACGTCGTGCGCGGTGCCGTGCAGGACCCGCCGCCCGCCGAAGTGCTTCTGCCAGGCGTTCACCAGCGACCAGGCGTCCATCGTGAGCGCGCCGCCGGAGTGGACGCCGATGACCAGGGACGTCTCGTCGGGCACCCGCTCCCAGCCGTCCCCCTCGACGCGGAACCAGTACTTCTCGAGCAGGTCGACGAGCGGTTGCTGGAGCCTACGCAGCGTCTCGTTCGGCGGGTGCGGCTCCATCGCCGCCCCGACGCGCCAGTTGATCAGTCTCCGGAGGATGTTCTGGTCCTGCTCGGCGCCCTCGGCCACGGTGTCTCCCTCGTCTCCGGAGGACAACGGCCGAGCATGCCTCGAGGCCACGCACCGGTCCGTCCGCGCGACAGGATGCCTGGTCAGGAGGCCGGCGGTACCTCGGGGGCGTCGGGGCGCGGGCCCTCGGGGCGCTGCTCCAGCCACTGCCGGATCTGCTGGTAGACCCGCGGGTGGTTGAGCAGGTCGAAGTGGTGCAGCCCGCCGAGCCGGTGCACGTGGTCGGGCGGGAAGGCCAGGCGTTCGTCGTCCCCCGTGTCGCCGCTCGCGCTGCGCGGCGGGACCAGGAGGTCGCCGAGCAGGTCGGCCAGCCGCCCCGACGGGTCCCGGCTCAGCGTCGCGAGGACGACGAAGTGCCGGGCGCCGTCGAGCAGGGGCACGTGCGTGTGCTCCGCGGGGCCGAGCCCGTCGAGATCGCGGTCGGTCCAGTCGGCCTCGACCAGCGTGCCGCGCCGCAGGTCCTTGATGCCGACGCTCCGCAGCGTCAGCAGCCGGGCCAGCGGCCGCGTCTCGGGCAGCCGCGCGAGCTGCGCCGTGAGCCGGTGGACGCCGCGCTCCAGCGGCGCGCCCAGGTGCGGCGACCCGAGGGTGACGGTGTCCCGGACCAGGTGGGTCCAGGCACGCGCCTCCGCCGTCCCGCCGTGGGCCTGGTGCAGCGCGCTCCGCGCGACCAGTCCGCCCATGGAGTGGCCGACGAGGACGACGTCCTGCACCGGGACCGGCCACGCGTCGACCAGGTCGGCCATCAGGTCGTCGAGGGCGCGGCCGTTGTCGGAGATGTGCAGGCCGGTGTTGTAGCGGAGGTGGACGGGCGTGAGCCCGAGGTCGTCCCGCAGGCGGGTGCCGTAGGTGACGCCCGGCTCCCCGCGACGCTCGGCCCGGTAGCCCCAGGAGGCCTCGGTCTCGGTGAGGCCGTGCAGGAAGACCGCCAGCCGTCCGGTGGCCGCGGGGAACGCCTCGCGCAGCGCGTGCGGCTCGGCCGGCACCGCCCGGCCGTCCACCCGCACCGTCATGTCGAGGGCCAGCGCGGGAGCCTCCCGGCGGACCAGGTCGCCGTGCGCGCCGTTCAGGATCGCCACCGCCACCCGGCCGGCCCGGTCGTCGTCGAGCGAGCGCCCGCCGGCACCCAGCGCCGCCGCCTCCCCCACGACGCGCGCCCCGGCTCCGAGGGCCAGCCGCACGCCCGAGTAGCCGAGCCCGGCGATCGCGTCGTGCACCACCTGCACCGGTCGGGCGGCCGGGCCGATCGCGCCGAAGGCGCGGTCGGCGATGCCCTGGTGCAGCTCGTGGACGCGGGTGGTGCTCCCGCGCAGCGCCGTCCGCGCCAGCTTCCCGACCCCGATGACCTCATCCGTTCGCACGTCCGCACCCTCTCTCTCGCCGGAGCACCAGCCTCGCCTCTCCGCGGACGTCCGGCAAAGGCTGGCCGGGGCCTCGCGTCATGGGGCCGGGGTCGTCCCGGGTCGGTCGCGCAGCCAGGCGGCTGCGATCCGTTCGGCGGTGGTCTCGAGCAGGTCGGCCGCGTGCCGCATGCTCCGCTCCGGATCGGGTTCCAGCTCGGTCAGGGTGAGGACGTCGTCGATCCCGAGTGCGCGCACCCGGTCGAGTGCGACGGTGCTCCGGCCGGCGACGGCGACGACGCGGGCCCCGGCGCGCACGGCAGCGGCCGCGACGCCGATCGGCCCCTTGCCGTGGAGGCTCTGCGCGTCCAGGGACCCCTCCCCCACGACCACCAGGTCGGCGCCGGCGAGCGCGCCGGCGAAGCCGCTGAGGTCGAGCAGCGTGTCGATGCCGGAGCGCACCTCGGCCCCCAGGAGCGCCGCGGCCCCGAATCCGAGCCCCCCGGCGGCACCGGCGCCGGGGAGGTCGCGCAGGTCGCGGCCGGTTGCGGCGGCGACCACGTCGGCCCAGTGCCCCAGCGCTTCGTCGAGCAGCGCGACGGTCTCCGCGCCGGCGCCCTTCTGGGGGCCGTACACGGCAGCCGCGCCGGACGGTCCGGTGAGCGGGTTGTCGACGTCGCACGCCACGACGACGGTCGCGTCGGCCAGCCGGACGTCGAGGCCACCCGGGTCGAGCCGCTCGACGTCCAGCAGGCCGGCCCCGCCCTCGGGCTGCACCGGCCCGGACGCCGTCCAGGTGCGCGCGCCGAGCGCCGCCACCATGCCCGCTCCACCGTCGGTCGTGGCGCTGCCACCGACCGCGAGCACGATGCGGCGGGCCCCGCGGTCCAGCGCGTCGCGGACCAGCTCGCCGACGCCGTAGGTGGACGACGTCCGCGCGGTGCGGTCGTCCGGCACCCCGCCGGGCAGCCTGCCCAGGCCTGCGGCCGCCGCCATCTCCACGAGCGCGGTGTCCCCGGCCAGGGCGTACGTCGCCACGACCGGCTCGCCCGTCGG
>Ga0190265_10002435_pt1 | contig 12493 bp, 6 predicted proteins | sample Popmic124T_FD_133135 | JGI IMG/M metagenome (GOLD analysis project Ga0190265, IMG submission 133135) | Populus adjacent soil microbial communities from riparian zone of Indian Creek, Utah, USA - 124 T | ecosystem: Environmental > Terrestrial > Soil > Riparian zone | place: USA: Utah | collected... | reverse complement strand
GCCTCCAGCGCATCGACGATGCGCTGCGGCGCGACCAGGTTGCGCTTCTCCCGGGCCATGCGCGCGCGCGCCGCGTCGAAGAAGCCGTCGGCGGGGGACTCGAGCGACCGCTCGCTGACACGCCCGTGCGTCCCGCCCGCGGCGATCCGCTCGCGCAGGAAGGCGAGGGCGCCGTCGACAAGGTCCCCATCGACCACGCGATCGACGATGCCGAGCTCGAGCGCGCGCGCCGCCGGCAGTGGATCGCCCGCGACGATGATGTCGAGCGCCCTCTCGAACCCGACCAGTCGCGGCAGCCGCTGCGTCCCGCCGGCGCCGGGGAGCAAGCCGAGCTTTACCTCGGGCAGGCCGACCTGCGCCGACCCGACCGCGACCCGATAGTGACAGGCGAGCGCGATCTCGAGCCCGCCGCCGAGCGCCGTCCCGTGAAGCGCCGCGACCACCGGCCTGGGCGACCCATCGATCGCGGCGATCACCTCGAGCAGGTCGGGCGGCACCGGCCCGGTCCCGAACTCGGTGATGTCGGCCCCGGACATGAACGTGCGCCCGCGACACGCGATGACCACGCCCGCGATCGCCCCGTCGGCGGCCGCGCGACGCACGCCGTCGAGGAGGTCTTGCCGCACCCGCTGGCTGATCGCGTTCACCGGTGGGTTGTCGACCCACACGATCCCGATCTCACCGCGCGCCTCGAATGAATCGCCCATGTCCCTCTTCTACCAGCCGCGCCGCGTGCGCGGGAAGTTCGCCGGCTGACTCAGGGGTGAGGCGTCACGAGACCCTGCGCCTGCGCGATATCAGCCAGAGAGCAGCCAGGAGGAGGACGCCGCCGGCGGCTCCGTCCGGCCGTGCTGTGTGGCATCCGCCCTCGTCTCCGTCTCCGCCGTCCGCGTTGCCTCCGTCGTCGTCGTCTGGATCCACGGCGGCGTCCGCCTCGGCTGGCCCCGCGTGCCGCGCGGGAGGCGTTGTCGGAGGCGGACCGGTTCCGTCTTCGACCAGGCCGTGTTTTCGAGCAGTCGTCGTCGAATCCGCGCGCGGTGAAGACCGCCGCGACCGCCTCTGCCGCGGCCAGGCCGAGCGCCTCGGTCTCCATGATGGTGAGCTGTGCCGCGCTGACGAAGCCGGTCGCCGACGCGGCGGTCCCCCACCGGCTGCTCTACACCGACGCGTACTCCGCGATCTCCGGGTCGCCGGTCACGAACATGGTCATCAGATCGGCGTAACCTCGTGGAGGCCGTGCGGGGTGGTGTCGTTGCCGTACTGATCCCGGCGGAAGAAGCCGACGTCGGATTGAAGAACGCGTTGTCGAAGGGCTGGAGGTCCTCCACTTCTGCGGGTTGCACATCGAGGATCAGGTTGTCGCGCGCGAGCACCCGGCCGGTGTGCGCGTCGACGGTGGCGCGCAGGACCTCGTGGCGCGCTCGAAGGCCGGCGGCGCCGGCGCCACCGGCGCCAGCGCCCTTGCTCGCACCCCGACGGGCAGGACGGTGGCGGCGAACGCGTGGGCGATCGAGGTCGGGGCGTCCTCGGAAGGCGCGGACAGCGAGCCGCTCCACGCCCACTCGACTCCTGAGCGCGGATCGATGTGGGCGCGTCTCGTCGCCGGCTGGGCGATGGAGGACGCGCTCACGGAGAGGAGAAAGACGCCGACGATCGCGGCGGCGGAGAACCGGACGAGGGGCGCGCTCGAGGTCATCGCGCCGAGCGTACGCCCGTCTTCGATCGCGTCAGACCTCGCAGTGATCGGCACCGCGAGAAAGCGTCCCGTGCGAGTGGCCTCGATCACGGAGCGGCCACCGCGAAGCTGATTGACCGCCCGCCCTGTGAGAGGCGTCCGCGCCCGACGGCGATCCCAGGACATATCGGCCCGGGCGCGGACAGGTCGCGGTGCCTAGTAGACCACTTGATTGCACTCGGGATACGCGTCTTTCGTCATCGGGCTCTTGCAGCGAGTGCCGCCGCCGGTCGGGCGACTGGAGTCCGGTTGCTTCCGCATGCGGTCGTACTGGCGTATGCCTTCGTGTTGCTTCTTCATCTGATCCATCGCTTCGTAGCCGTTGCGGGGCACGTTGGGGCCGAACTTCGGGACCCCCTGGCCGCCGCAGACGTGCGCGAGGTCGGCATCGTCGATGGTGGGAAGGAGATCGATGGGGCGAGCATGTTGTGACATGAGGGACTCCTCTGTTTGTGGAGTCCGGTCTCGTTGCGAACGCCGTGCCGCAACGTTCCCTTCAACACAAGCAACATGGGAGCTCCGATGCCGACCGCGGTCTGCACCGAGGAGAGATATTCCTCAGCGCTGAGCCGCGACCAGCCGGGCCGCGGCCGCGCTTGTAACGGGCAACACTCGACGACCGAGCGATGCTATGGAGTCGCCATACTCGTCGGTCGCTCTCCGAGCGGCTGTCGACAAGGTGCGGCCGCCAATCAATCTGGCGCGAGCTTCTCGAGCATTCCGAGCGCGGTCCCGTTCTGCGGGTCGAGCTTCAGCACCCGCCGATAGGTCTCGATCGCGAGGGCGGTGTCTCCGGTGGTCACGTATGCCTCGGCGAGGCTGTCCCAGACGTTCACCGACGTCGGGTGCACCTCCGCGTTCAGACGAAAGACGCGGATGGCGTCGGTGCCGCGCTTCTCGCCGAGGAACCGGTAGCCCAGGGCGTTCAGATGCCCTTCTGCCGAGAAGTTGTAGTCGTCCGGGCGCGTCCGGCGCAGGGTACGGAACTCCTCCACCGCTGCGTCGACGCCGCGCGCGGCCAGCGTCCGGTTCATGACGATCATGATCGAGGGCTTCACCCAGGTCGTGTCCGTCTCTTGATCGAGCGCCAGGTCGAGCGCGGACTTCACGATGGGGCCGAGATCGAGCAGGTTGAGGTTGCTCATCGCGACCACGGCGACCCTCCTGCTGGGGAGGAGGACGATGTGGCTGACGAATCCGACGTCACCGCCTCCGTGCCGCACCGCCTCGAGACCGCGGTGCTCGTCGAGGAACCAGCTGATGCCGATGGTGGAGAATCCGGGGCCGGCCGGCAGCCACATCTGCTGGTGAACGGACGCCGTGAGGATGCGACGCCCGTCGAGCTCACCGCGGTTCAGGTTGGCGATCGCCCAGCGCGACATGTCGAGCACGTTGGAGTAGAGCGTCGAGCTCGGCGCGTGCGCCCGGTTGTACGGAAAGACGGGGCTCAGCCTGGGAGCGGAGAGCTCGTCCGGGACGTGCGGCGACGCGAGCAGCCTCCGGTCGGCCTCCGCCAGGAGCAGGGTGCTGTCCTTCATGCCGAGCGGCGCGAGGATGGATGATCGAACGTAGTCCTCGAACGACATCCCCGACACCTTTGCGACCACGTCGCCGAGAACCTCGAATCCGACGTTGCTGTAGCGGAAGATGGTGCCCGGCTCGGCGACCAGCTGCGCGCCGCCCAGGCTGCGGACGTATCGCTCCAGCGCGCCGGCGTCAGTCTCCGGTCTGTCCCAGCCGTAGTCCTGGACGTCGGGCATCCCGGCGGTGTGGCTGAGGAGTTGCCGCACCGTGATCTTCTGGTAACGCTCGTCCGCCAGACGGAAGTACGGGAGGTAGCGGGTGACCGGAGCGTCGAGGTCGATCCGTCCGCTCTCCACGAGCTGCATGACCGCGGTGGCGACGAAGGGTTTGGTCACCGAGGCCATGTGAAACAGCGTCCGTGGCGTGACCGGCTGGCCGCCACCGCCGGCGCGGGTGACGCCGAATCCCGCCGAGTAGACGACGCGCCCCTCACGGATCACCGCGATGGCGAGCCCGGGCACCTGGTTGTTGCGGACGAACCGGGTGAGCAGCGGCTCGAGCTTGCCCGGCACGTCGGGGCGCACCGCTGTGGCCGGCGCACAGGCGACGAGGCCGAGAAGCATGAGGAACGGAAAGACGTGTCGTCGCGTGCTCACGGGTTCTGCCTCCGGGTCGAGGCTGCACGGAACTCCATGCGAGCAGAACGAACAGCTGATGACAACGACGGTCTACGAGACGGTGGAGCGCCTCGTGCGGCTGCCCGGGTCGGTGGCCTGGCCGGGCGGCGCCGCCTGCGGCTTTTCCTCGACCGGGGCGCCGCAGTGCGGGCACTTGAGCAGCTCCATCGGAAACGGACCGCTGCAGTAGGAGCAGAACACGCGCCCGGCGATGCTGGCCGGATCGATGAGCGCGAGGTCCGGGTAGTGCTGCTCCAGCTCGGCGCTGCTCATGCGGTCCTGCTCGGCCGCGGGCGACCACACCACCTCGAAGGCGGCCAGGTCGGCGGCGACCACGGCGCAGCGGTCGTCGAGCGCAGCGCGGATGGAGCCGGCGTCTCGCGGGTCGTCGACCTCGCGCAGCATGCGCCGCGCGGCCGTGATCACCGTGACCACGATCAGGCCGGGGCCCTCCTCGGGGCGCGCGGCCAGCTCCGGCGGCGCGTCGCCGGTCGTCACGTGGCCGCCGGCGTTGCGCACCAGCTCGCGGGTGAAGCGCGCCCGCGCGTCGCCGGCGGCGTTGCGGAACGCGCTCTCCGCCTCCGACGGTGCCCGCCAGCCCAGGTCCTGGTAGCCGACGTACAGCCAGGACAGCTCGGCCCGGCGCAGGGCCAGCGCGGTCTCGCCCAGGAGGCGGGCCCGGCCCTCCGCGGTGGCGGTGTCGCCCGACGCGGCCATGCGGGCCAGCTGCTCCTGAAGCTCGGCGCGCGCCCTCCAGTCGAGGCCGAGCGCCAGCTCGCTCGTGTGCAGCTCGGCGCCGACCGACGAGGCCGTCGTGGACGACGAGCTCGGCGAGCTGAGCTTGCTCAGGAAGCCCACGACCCCGAGGACCACCAGCGCCACCAGCAGGAAGCCGAAGAGAGGCAGTGCATCGATCGAGCCGCCGCTGCTGCTGCTGGACGAGCCGCCGCTCCAGGAGCCGCCGCCGCTCGAGCCGCTCGATGACGACGAGCTGCTGCTGGAGCTGCTGCTCGAGCTGCTGCTCGAGCTGCTGCCGCCGAAGCTGCCGCCGCCGAAGCTGCCGCCGGTCGACTGCGCCCACGCCGGCGACGAGCTGCAGACGAAGACCAGCCCGATGATCCAGGCCCTGACCGCCCTGTTCATGCGCCCATCATCGCACACGCCGGTCGCGTCATGTCCCGTCGGCGATCCGAGCGCGCGGCGTATGATGCGCCTCATGATGCGACGCGCGAGCGCGATCGGAGCCCTGATGACCCTGGCGGCCTGCTCGCGCGCCGGAGCGCCCGGACCGGCCGCGGAGGGACAGGCGGCGCAACACACCGTGCTCATGGCCGGCAACCGCGCCGGCAGCCAGTCGGCGCTCCGGCGCGAGGACGGCAGCTGGACCATCGACTTCGAGTTCAGCGACCGCGGGCGTGGGCCGCGCACTCGCTCGGAGCTGCGGCTCGACCGCCGCGGGCTGCCCGCCTCGCTCCACACCACCGGCGTCGACTACTTCAAGGGCGCGGTCGACGAGACGCTGTCCGGCGGCGGGAACCTGCGCTGGAAGAACAGGGCCGAGAGCGGCTCGTCGGCGGCCGGATCCGGCTTCTACCTCAGCATGTTCGGCCCGCCCGAGGAGACGGCGATGCTCGCCCGCGCGCTCCTGCGCGCGCCGGGCCGCAGCCTGCCGCTGTTGCCGGCGGGACGCGCCACCGCGCGCTCCATCGACCGCATGACCGTGACGGCCGGCGGGCGACGCGAGACGGTCGAGCTGATCGCCATCGAGGGCGTGGGCTTCTCGCCCTCGTTCGTGTGGCTGCGCCCGGACGGCAGCCTGTTTGCCCAGGTCAGCGCCTGGATGTCGATGGTGGCGCAGGGCTGGGAGGGGACGGCCGGCGCGCTGCTCGAACGCCAGGACCGCCGCTCTGCCGAGCGCGCGGCGGCGATCGCGGAGCGGACGGCGCACAAGCCCCGCGGCGGTGTGCTCGCCATCCGCGGGGCCGCGCTGTTCGACGCCGAGCGGGCCCGCGTGCGGCCGGGCACGACCATCCTGGTGCGCGGCGAGCGCATCGAGCGGGTCGGCCCCGACGGCTCCTTTCCGATCCCCGGCGACGCGGAGGTGATCGATGCGGGCGGCCGCATGGTCCTGCCCGGGCTTTGGGACATGCACGTCCACATCAGCGAGGTGGACGGCGCGCTGCACCTGGCCGCCGGCGTGACCTCTGCGCGCGACCTCGCCAACGACACCGATACGGTGCTCGACCTGCGCAAGAGGATCGAGGCCGGCCAGCTGGTCGGCCCGCGCCTGGTGCTGGCCGGCATCATCGACGGGCCGGGTCCGTACGCCGGCCCGACAAAGGTGCTGGTCGACACCGAGGCCGAGGCGCGGGCCGCGGTGGATCGCTACGCCGAGCTGGGCTACGCGCAGGTCAAGATCTACAGCTCGGTCTCGCGCGCGCTGGTGCCGGTCATCGCGGAGCACGCGCACATGCGCCGCATGCGGGTGAGCGGCCACGTGCCGGCTTACATGCGCGCCGAGGAGGCGGTGCGCGCCGGCTTCGACGAGATCCAGCACGCCAACATGCTGGTGCTGAACTTCCTGCCCGATGTGCGCGACACCCGCACGCCGCTGCGCTTCACCGCCGTGGGCGATCGGGCGGCCAGCCTCGATCTGGACTCGCCGCCGGTGCGCGCCTTTGCCGATCTGCTGGCGGCGCGCGGCACCGTGCTCGATCCGACGCTGGCGGTGTTCGAGGAGATGTTCGTCGCCGGTCCGGGCGAGGTGTCCGACGGCTTCCGTCCGATCGCCGATCGATTACCGCCACAGGTCCGCCGCGGCCTGGTGGTGGGCGGGTTGCCGGCCGACGGCGCCAAGCGCGAGCGCTACCGGGCCTCGTTCCGGCGCATGGTCGAGCTGGTCGGGATGCTCCACCGCTCCGGGGTCACCATCGTGGCCGGCACCGACTCGATGCCCGGCTTCGCGCTGCACCGCGAGCTGGAGCTGTACGTGCAAGCCGGCATCCCGGCGGCGCGCGTGCTGCAGCTGGCCACCCTGGGCGCGGCCCGCGTGGCGAAGCGCGAGCAGGACCTGGGCTCGATCGCGCCGGGCAAGCTGGCCGACCTGGTCCTCATCGACGGCGACGCAACGCGCGACATCAGCGCGGTGCGCGCCGTCGACACCGTGATCAAGGGCGGTGTTCGATACTCGGCGGACGAGCTGCATGCTCAGGTGGGAGTGCTACCAGCTCGTCGACGATCTGCTCGATCCGGCTCCGCCCGCTGAAGCGATTCTGGACGCGGACCTGGCCGCAAGGCGCCCTGGTTCACGAGGGTCAGGGTAGCCTGTCCCGATGCAGACACATGTAGTCGAAGCGGGCAGGGGGCCGGACGTGGTGCTGTTGCACGGCAACCCGGACACGCACGCAGTGTGGGGCCCGGTGGTCGAGCGCCTGGCCGCGGGTCACCGCTGCATCACGCCCGACCTGCCCGGCTTCGGAAAGTCGAAAGCGCCGGACGACTTCGACTGCTCGTTGCCGAGTCAGGGCGCCTGGGTCGCCGGCCTGCTCGATGAGCTAGGCCTCCAGCGCGTCCACCTGGTGGTCCACGACATCGGCGGGGCCTATGGCCTCGCCTTCGCCAGCGAGAATCCCCACCGACTGCGCTCGCTCACCATCTTCAACACCAACTTCTTCCCCGACTACAGGTGGCACTTCTGGGCACGCGTCTGGCGGACCCGCGTGCTCGGCGAGCTCGCGATGGCGATCGCCAACCGCCCGCTGTTCGTTCGCGAGCTCAAGCGCGGCTCGCCGAACATGACCACCGAATACGCCCGCGCCGCTTATGGCGAGTTCGGCCGCGACGCCAAGCGCATGGCACTGCGCTGGTACCGCGCGATGGATCCGGAGGTGCACGCCGGCTGGGACGAGAAGCTCCTGGCCGCCACCGCCCAGACCCCCAAGCAGGTGCTCTGGGGCGATCGCGATCCGTTCATCCCATCGACCACCGCGGACCGCTACGGCACCGACTCGGTGCAGCGCTTCGCCGACCTCGGCCACTGGGTGATGATCGAGGACCCGGACGCCTCCGCGTCCTCCATCGCTGCCCTGGTCGCGCGCGCCGGCTCGCGATAGGAAAGACCTCGCCGCACCTCCGCAGCTCATGTGGGCGGCGGAGGGGACGGAGATTTCGTCGTCGTTGACGAGCAGGCGTCGTCTCGACGATGGTGGTGCAGCAGTCCGGGCATCGCCGGCCAGGACGCGGTCGCGGCCAGAGGAAGCGTTCGGTCCAACCGTCTTCCTCGTCTCGATCAGACCTTGGTCCTCGTCGTCCTTCCTACGAGGGCACTGGATGGGAGGGGAAGCTGCATGAGTGAAGCGAGGCACGAACAGGCGGGGACAGCGCTGCAACCAGCGAGCGAGCCGATCGCGATCATTGGAATCGGGTGTCGCTTTCCAGGCGCCGAGGGCCCACATGCCCTGTGGGAGCTCCTCGCCGCCGGAGGAGACGCGATCGGCGAGATTCCGCAGGATCGCTACGACGTCGACATCGACGCGCTCCACGACGCAGCTCCGGGGACGCCGGGCAAGATGGTCAGCCGCTTCGGCGGGTGCTTGCGCGACGTCGATCGGTTCGACGCCTCGTTCTTCTCGATCTCTCCACGAGAAGCCGAGGTCATGGACGTCCAGCAACGCCTGCTCCTCGAGGTCGCGTGGGAAGCCCTGGAGGATGCTGGCCAGCCCGTCACCGCCCTGGCCGGACGGCGCGTCGGTATCTACGTCGGGTCCCTCTACGCCGAATACGGCGACAAGCAACTCCTGCGGGGGCCGCTCGAGAACATCGACTTCCGCCTCTGTCTCGGTGCGGCGCGCAGCGTCCTGTCGGGGCGAGTCTCCTACGCGCTGGACTTGCACGGGCCCAGCATCTCCCTCGATACGGCGTGCTCCTCGTCGCTGGTGACGGTCCACCTCGCCAGCCAGAGCTTGCGCCTGCGCGAGTGCGAGGTGGCCCTGGCAGGGGGCACCAGCATCATCCTCGGCCCCGAGGGCACGCTTCCCTTCTCCGCCGCGCATGCGCTCGCGCCCGACGGCCGCTGCAAGGCCTTCGACGCGCGAGCAGATGGAATCGTCCGCAGCGAGGGGATCGCGTTCGTCGTGCTGAAGACGCTGGAGAAGGCCGTGGCGGACGAGGATCGCGTGTACGCGGTCATACGGGGAAGCGCCGTGAACAACGACGGCCGGAGCAGCGGTTCGCTGGCCACGCCGAGCGTCGTCGGGCAGAAGCGGGTGTTGCAGCAGGCATATCAGGCGGCGGGCGTCGCCCCTGATTCCATCGACTACGTCGAGTCGCACGGAACTGGTACGCCGACGGGCGACCCGATCGAGGCCGAAGCACTCTCTGCGACGCTGTGCGCGAGCCGGTCCGCCGATCGGCCGCTGATCATCGGCTCCATCAAGAGCAACATCGGCCACACAGAAGGCGCAGCCGGCGCCGCTGGCCTGATCAAGGCGGCACTCGCGCTCTACCACCGAAAGATCCCGCCGAGCCTCCACTTCGTCACCCCCAATCCGCGCATCGATTGGTCTCGCCTGCGCGTGCCGCAGCGACTCGAGGACTGGCCCACCCATGGAGCGCACCCGCCGAGGGCCGGAGTGAGCTCGTTCGGCGTCTCGGACACGAATGCCCACGTGGTGCTCGAGGCTGCACCCGCCGCGCAGCCTCATGAGCCTGTCACCTCCTCGTCGAGGCCGCTGCTCTTGACCCTGTCCGGCGCGACCCGAGCCTCGCTCCTCGAGCAGACGCAGAGGCTGGCCGACCACCTCGAGGGCTCCGCGGCATCACGGCTGGGCGACCTCTGCTACACGGCCAGCCGGCGCCGAGCGCACCTCTCACATCGTCTGGCGCTGGTCGTGACATCGGTCGATGAAGCGCGAGAGCGGCTCCGGGCGTGGGCGCGCGGCGAGTCTCCGCAGTGGTGTGCGGCCGGGGAAGCGCAGGCCCATCCACCGCGGGTGGTCTTCGTCTTCACCGGTCACGGAGGACAGTCGGTGCCGGCAGTCCAGGGCCTGGCGGCGGCGGATCCCGCATTCCGCGACGCCCTCCTCATGTTCGAGGACATCATCCGGCGGACCGCCGGCTGGTCCATCGCGGACGCGCTCACGCGCACGGAAGGGGAGCCGATCTGGGACGACGGCTGCGTCCATCAGGTGTTCCTGGTGGCGTCACAGATCGCGCTGGCGCAGCGGTGGCGGACCTGGGGCGTTCAGCCGGCCGCGGTGATCGGGCACAGCCTCGGCGAGATCGCCGCTGCCTCCATCGCGGGGGTGTTCTCGGCGGAAGAGGCGCTGCGCCTGGCCGTGACTCGCGCCGAAGCGGTCCGGCCGACGATGGGCAAGGGAGGCATCGTGGCCCTGGGGCTTCCGGCGACGGAGGCGCGCGCGCTCGCGGCCGAATTCGGCGCGACCTTCGCGGGCGAGAACGGCCCCAGCTCGACGATCATCTCGGGTGACAGCGACGCGCTGGCCGAGATCCAGGAGCGCGCGCGGACGCGCGAGCTCTTCTGTCGACGCGTCCAGATCGACTATGCGAGCCACAGCCCCGAGATGGACGTCCCGGCAGCAACCCTGGCCAGGCAGCTCGACTGGCTTCTTCCGGCGCCTCCGAGCATCCCGGTGATGAGCACGGTCGTGCCCGAGGACGAACAGCCCGCGCTGGATGCCACCTACTGGGCGCGCAACTTGCGAGAGCCGGTGCAGTTTCGGGAAGCGATCGAGCGCCTCCTGGTGCAGGGCCACGACGCCTTCATCGAGATCAGCGCACACCCCGGGCTCGTCCCCGTCATCCGGGAGATCTCTGGTTCCAAGGTGATCGCCCTGCCCACGCTCCGGCGCGGAGAAGATCCTCGGACGAGCAGCCTGTCGTCGCTGGCGCAGCTCTACTGCGCTGGACAGTCGGTCCCCTGGGAGGTGGTGAACGGGGCAGGGCGCCTGATCGATCTGCCCACGATGGCATGGCAGAAGACGCGCCACTGGCGGCCGAGCCCTCCGCGCGCGACGACGCTCGCGGCGGCGGGCGCCGGAGCTGGAGGCGACATCCTGGGGCGAGCCGTCGAGCCGGCAACGACGCCGGGATCTCGAATCTGGGAGATCGCCATCAGCCTCCAGCTGCTGCCCTTCCTGGCCGACCATGTGGTGCAGGGGCAAAAGGTGGTGCCGGGTGCCTTCCTGGTCGAGCTCATGCTCTCGGCGGCCGTGCAGGTCGCAGCGACGGGGCCCTCTTCGAGCCCGCACCTCCCCGTCGCGCTCGAAGCGGTGCGCTTCGAGAGGCCGGTCTTCCTTCCCGAGGCCCAGGCTCTGTCGATCCAGGTGGTCCACACCGTCGAGCCGGACGGTGCAAGCCGCCTCGTCATCTACAGCCGCCCGGCCGCGCAGCCCGGTCCATGGACGCAGCATGCGACGGGTCGGATCGCGCCGGCACCCGCGCGCCATTCCCCGCCCGCCACCGCCGATCTGGTCGAGCTACAGCGGCAGTGCCCGGCGCGGGTGGACGTCGCCGATCTCTACGCGCGGCTGGAGCGGCTTAGCCTCGAGTACGGCCCCGCCTTCCGCTGCGTGCGCGAGCTCGTGCGCGGCGATGAGCTGAGCCTCGCCCACCTGCGCCTGCCGGCTGCCGCCCATTCGGTGCAGCGGTTCCACGTCCACCCGGCGCTGCTGGACGCGGGTTTTCAATCGGCGCTGTCGGTTACCGAGGCAGAGGGCTTGCTCATGCCGGTGGCGATCGGCTCCGTCACTCTCCACGCGAGGTCGGCAGGTGTTGCGTGGGCGCGAGCCGGGTCGAAGCAGAGCGGGCGCGGAGATGTCACCGCCGATCTGACGCTGCTCGACGAGCAGGGTCATCCCATCCTCGAGGTCAAGGCGGTCGAGAGCCAGCTGGTGGCCGCGCCGGACCCGAACAGGGCAGCGCTGCTCAACTACGTGCGCTGGGACGAGCAGGCGCTCTGGCCGTCACCGCGATCTGCGAGCTCGACCGATGAGCTCTGCGTCCTGTTCGCCGACCAGCGCGGGCTCGCCGATGGCGTCGCCGCCAGCCTCGAGAGCCGCGGGCTTCGGTGTCACCTGGTCAGAGGCGTCGGCTCGCCCGGGGACGCCGAGAGCCATGCGCGTGCGCTGGAGTCGTGCCGCAGCGCGGGGTCGGTTGGACACGTGATCTACTTCCCGCCGCTCGACAGGTGCGAGCCGGACGCGAAGGCCGACTTCTCGCGCTTGCTCGAGGACGAATGGATGGGCGCGGTGCACCTCGCCAATGCCATGTTCACCGCGACACCGGAGGCTCGGCTCTGGCTGGTCACGACCGGCGGCGCACCCGGTTCGCCCGGCACAGGCACCGTTCCCGGTCAGTCCGCCTTCTGGGCCCTGAGCCGATCGATCGGGTACGAGCGCGGGCTCCGCTGCAGCCAGCTGGATCTCGGCCCCGGCTGGGCTGTCGAGGATGGCTGGCAGGAACGCATCGCTGCGGAGATCGCCGCCAGCTCCGATGAGGATCAGGTGTTCCTGCACCCGCATGGCCGCTGGGTACCGCG
>Ga0190265_10002434_pt1 | contig 12498 bp, 15 predicted proteins | sample Popmic124T_FD_133135 | JGI IMG/M metagenome (GOLD analysis project Ga0190265, IMG submission 133135) | Populus adjacent soil microbial communities from riparian zone of Indian Creek, Utah, USA - 124 T | ecosystem: Environmental > Terrestrial > Soil > Riparian zone | place: USA: Utah | collected... | reverse complement strand
CGCTATGACGGGCTTATCGAGCCTTTCAATCTTATTGAGAACGCCTTGTGCAGAAGCAGCATATTTCTCAGCCGCCATTGGATCGATATTTACCATATAAGCTATATCAGCGCCAGCGCAGAAGGATTTCTCGCCGGAGCCTGTGATAATGACAACCTTGATTGAATCATCAAATCCCACAATATCAATTGATCTGGATAATTCGGCTATGACATCCGTATTCATAGCGTTTAACGCCTCAGGTCTATTAATACGTAATAAACAAACGTCTTCTAGCGGTTCGATCTGAATGTATTTCATGGTAGACATTATCGTAAAACGCTAGATTGGTCAACTTAAATCTTGTGTAAATTTTAAATCTTGTTGACTGGGATCAACAAGGTTTAGTACTACTTCTCAATTCAAGCTCTTCTCTTGCAAATGCAAGAAGGTTGGGAATAAGTCCTTTTTCGGTAAAGAAATATGTATAACTATTCAGATACCTCAGACCCACGCACGTCTGTATCGCGCCGCTCTATGCTTCGTATAACTGATACGGGCTGTAGGCTATTATGTTATCTTGTTTTCGGCATCAGCCCATAAATATTCAAAATAATCCTTTGCAAGACCAGCTAATCCCGAATGCTCGGCCCAAATTGCAATGGGTTCGAAACCATTACTGTCCACGTTACTGCCTTCTCCAAGTAGAAGCATCACCTGTCTACTGTCGCCAATAACTCCACCGCCGAACATGTGATCTTTGACTCTGACCTGAGCTATTCTTGATATTGCGCGAACCGTGTCAGAGCTCGTCCTTCCAGAAGCAAGTACAGAAATACTAACACCCTTCTCATAAAGAGCCCGTAACATTGGTTGGGCTGGTTTTGCAATATTCTCGGCGACCTCCGGGAGGGCTATTAGTAATTCTGCTTGACAGTCAAGGATTATCTCGCTCACTTTCCCAACTATGTTGTGTATTCCTCTAACGACCCATATTTCTGGCCGTTCCTTTATCCCTCTCTTTTGGTATATAGGTAACAATTCACTCATGATTAAATTCTCGCTTTCCTTAATCTCATTCTCCATCCGAATTCTCATCGCTGCTAGGGCGCTTTGTGGAGATTTGGGAAAAAATTTCTGTGGTCTGGAACTGTTTGATTCCAGCCAGCCTTTATCTTCCAGCGTGTTAATAACCTCGTATATTTTTGAATATGGAACCCCTGACAGTTTGCTGATTTCAGATGCAATGCCTGGCCCTCCCTCCAAGATAGAAAGGTAAACTTTGATTTCGTAGCCTGTCAAGCCAAGGTTTTCCATTGCCTTCCTTGACTTGTCACTAATAATCATTAAAACCTTGAAATGGATACCATAATTCTAATATATTCATTCCTCCAAGCATTTCTAATAGTCTACGGCTTGTAATGACCGTAGATCTCAGGAGATCGATGAATATGAACGGACTTCTAATTGGACAAAAGAAATCAAAATATCCTAATCACCTTATGAATCGTAAGGTTATGTTTATATATAATCCAGAGCTCATTGCCCGTTGACGTTAGGAAAAAGGTTAGATAGAGATGGAATTAATTCAAATAGCAAATCTTTCTAGTAAGAATATTGCTGATAAGAAAACAATAAGGTATACACAGAGCATTTGTCCGGATTGCAATATGATATTGGACGCAGAGGTTTTTGAAAGAGAAGGCAAGGTTTACATGACCAAAACTTGCCCAACACATGGAGAATGCGAGGAGCTGTATTTTGGCTCTTATAAAATGTACCAAAAGTTTAGCACCTATTGGATGGACGGAAAAGGCGCCCATGCTCCAAATGTAATGGTCGATAAGTGTGCTTGTCCTAACAATTGTGGACTTTGTACCAACCATTTGTCTCATTCAGGACTTGCTAACATGATTGTCACCAACAGATGTGACCTTACCTGCTGGTACTGTTTCTTTTATGTCAAGAAGGGGTTGGAAGGAGCGTACCTCTACGAACCTTCTCATGAACAAGTGAGAGCCATGATGAAAACTCTAAAGGCTGAACGGCCGATAGCCGGCAATTCGATACAGCTGACAGGTGGAGAACCAATGCTCCGCGACGATCTTACCGATATAATTAAGATCATTAAGGAAGAAGGGGTGGATCATGTCCAACTTAATACGAACGGCATAAAGTTGGCATTGTCTCCTGAGACAATGCGCCAGGTTAGAAGTGCCGGTGTGAGTAATTTGTATCTCTCTTTTGACGGAGTGACGCCGAGGACTAATCCCAAGAATCACTGGGAAGTGCCGTATACACTGGAATCTGCAAGAAAATGCGGAACGACTGTTGTTTTTGTTCCTACTGTGATAAAGTCAATAAATGACCATGAACTCGGGGGCATTATCAGATTTGCCCAGAAGAACATGGATGTGGTTCACGCAGTTAACTTCCAGCCAGTTTCATTAACTGGTAGAATGTCAAAGAAAGAACGGGAGAAATACAGAATTACGATTCCAGATTGTATCGAGAGGATAGAAGAGCAGACTAATGGTGAAATTCCTTCAGATGGTTGGTTCCCAGTTCCATCTTGCATGCCCATGACTAACGTCATTGAGGCATTTTCAAAGAAACCAAAATACGAATTGTCCATTCATTTTGCCTGCGGTGCAGGAACATATGTCTTTGAAGACAGTGAAACCAGAAAGCTAGTGCCTCTAACATCTTTCGTTGACATTAAGGGTTTGTTAGAATACTTTGAAGAGAAAGTTGATGAAATTAAGTCTGGCTCGAATAGGTACTGGAAAATGCTTGAAGTTTTGAGAAAGATAGGACAATTTGTTGACAAGAGCAAACAACCAAGAGGACTGGACTTGGCCAAAATGTTCTCCAGTATATTACTGAAACGCAACTTCGACTCGGTAGGTTCGTGGCATGGCAGATCCCTTTTCCTTGGAATGATGCATTTTCAGGACAAATATAATGAAGACTTGGAACGTCTGCAGAGGTGCGATATACACTATCTGACACCGGATCTTAGGATAATACCTTTCTGTGCATTTAACGTGATACCTGAGTGGTACCGGGATAGGATACAGAAGAAATACAGCATTCCGGTCGAAGATTGGGAAAAAGCACATGGACAGACCCTGGAAGCCGGTCTTTATCGTGGAACAATGAGGAAAGGCAAATCAGAAGCACAGATGGGTTGCGCAATGTCAGAGATGCACAAGGCCGCAGCTGAGCTTTCAGCAGACGACGATCATAAGGGAGTAGAATTAAGAAACGGAATGGCTGGCGCTTAGCGCTTCGCACACTTTTTTTGTATACACGTTTAATTGTAGCCGTGTTTTGTCGTAAAGTAGATAGTTTTATCAAGTCGCAAATTATTTCTAATAATTACATGAACATTGGTCCAAATTCTTGAAAGCAGAAAAAAACCAGGCGCCTAGAAGATGTGGTATACATACACTGGATGACATTTAAATTATGTCTAATTCAATTCTTTACTGACAAACGATGAAGAGAAAAACCTACAGATATCGGCTGTGACGAGGATCTTGAGTTTGGAGTTTGTCATTAATAAATCATAAATAAACATGTAGTGATCAATTCCTAAAGGCTTCTTCATAAACTTGATAAGGAGCTGAACCGATCTTGTAATATGAATTGGTTATTATAGAAACTACTTCCTCTCTTGAGAGTTTTCGAAAGTTTATAATTGTTAGTACCTGTAGATCGTTTATACCGGAAAGCTACCTAAAGGACTTTGAGGTATTTCCAGAGAGAGAGGAAGGACCTGGAGCAATCTACATTGAAGCTGCAGATAAGGTAACATTGAAACGAATTAGAGAAATGACATTCGTGAATGCTAAAGAAATTCTTGGTATTATCTACTCATCAAAGAGTGGCAATACCAGATTAAAGTGGAGACAGACAAGAAAGAAAATAGGTAAAGTGCAAGGAGATGCTTCGTCAAACGCCCTTGTAAATATGGTTGAGTCCGGAGTGCTAACCCAAGAGTGGGTAGACAACTACCTAAAGGCATCTCATTCACGAAAAACCTCTCAAGATACCGACCAGTCGTTACAATCTGCCGCTGCGGCACCAACTACTCCCCATTCATCATCGTCGACTTCTCCATCTCAGTCTCCCTCCTCTTCCTCTTCTGCTCATCCTCAAGCCTCTAATAGTCAGTGAACACTCTACAATAGTAGAATATCAACCCTCTTTGTTTGAGAAGACTGAGGTATGATCGTCAAGGAAGTAAAGGGCTCGGAGGGTAAGGCGTACTTTCTAATTCCTCAAGACGCTGATGACCTATTCAGCATAAGAAGAATACTGTCACGTGATGACCTAGTCGTTGCAAGCACTACCCGAGTGATTAAACAAGAGAACGAATATTCTCGCCCAGATCGAGGTGAACGAATTAGTGTCAAAATATGGCTCAGAGTTGAAAGTTTGGGATTCGACCAGATGGTTGATAGACTCCGAATAAAAGGGATAATTTCTAGCGCAAGCAGCGAGCTTGTACCTCGAGGTTCTCATCATTCTTTGACAATTGGAGTAGGAGATAACATTACAATTGAAAAGAAAAGGAATTGGCTACCGTACGAAAAAAATATTGTGAATAGGTTTTCAGATACGTCTGTCTATTTTCTTGTTGCTGTGGATCTTCAAGAATGTGCTGTGGCCAAATTGAGTGGAACCCATTTGGCAATAATCCCAAATATTTATTCAGGTCAAAGTGGAAAAAGATACCGAGTTCAGACTTCTAGAACAGGCGAACCTGAACAGTTCTTCGATGAAATAGCCAAAGTCATAAAGTTGCAATTCAGCCCAGAAGATATTGAACAAACAAGCGATAAAGTGATCATTTTTGGACCAGGGGAAACGAAAAGACGATTGTTTAATTTTCTTATACGAAAGGACAAGAATCTGGCAAATTTGACTTCTGTCATAGAAGGAATAGATGTGGCAGGTGAAGACGGGGTATTGGTGTTCGTTCGTTCACCGAGAATGAAAGAGGTCATGGAAAACAGCAAAATCTCGAAAGTATTATCAATGTTAGACGATATCATGATCTTTGTAAGTAGAGGAGAGAATCGATTCGCTATGGGCTTCCCAGATGTAGAAAAAGCTGCATCGATGCGTGCAGTAGAATCGGTGGTATTCTCCAGCTCGATATTTGGAACCGTGGAAGAAGACGAGTTGGTCAAGTTGTTAAATACTGTCGAAAGCCAAGGTGCTTCAGCATTTGCTATAGACTCTTCCACGGATATAGGTATGAGAGTCTCCTCACTAGGAGGAATAGTCTCGGTCTTGAGATATCAGATTAGTACCTGAAAACAGTTTGTGATATCACGCACTTGGATTAGCGCCCAGAACAACTTTAGAATGATATCGAGAATGGCGGAAGTCGCTCATCATCTGCGAATTCTCATTGTGTCATTGTTGTCTTCGTTTATTGCGAAAAGTAATTGATGTAGAACCAATTAACCAGTCTAGATAAGCTTTAGATGTTTTGTCTATCGATATTTCTAGGAGTTCAGGAACATCATACGGGTGCTGTTTTTCTATCATATTCCTTAGTTCCTTTGCTTTTTTCTTGGTTGTCTTGAAAAATGCAATGAACTCTTCCTCTTCGTTCAGCTTATTCTCCCACCAATACAAAGATCGTACTTTGGTATAGTTTACACAGGCACATAATTTTGCATTCACAATCAATTCGTAGGCAATATCGCGTAGTGACTTTTCATTTGCAAATGTAGAAATAATTATAGCTGCCGCGGATAAATTCTTATTGCGAACCATTACGATGCATCTGAAAAATAACGTACGGTTATCTTATATATGGTACTCTTACTGCCTTAACTCTTGAGATGTGCTAAATTATTGATGTTAATTGCATTAGCTAACTAAAGCTAATCTTTTAGTCACTAATACCATGACTTCCTGCCTTAAGTATTTGATTCGAATCATGAACTTGTAGTCTATTCCCGAAATTGAACCTAGGAAAGAAAAAGATAAAGATTGAAATGGAAGATGAGGAAGGGGGCAAGTACAACCTTTCGTTAGAGGGAAGTATTTCAAAAACAAAGATGCTCAAACTATATGAATTCATGAGTATGATGGATGGGAAGACAAAGAATTACGACGGGAACAGCCATGGAGAAGCTGATCCTTATTCCAGTTCAAATGGCAGGATGGATGAAAATCGTCCGATTTCGGTAGGAGACAAAATTTGGAGCGTCGTGGCAAATAAATTTAGTTCAAATGCTTTCACTTCGTCAGATATTCAAGAAATGTTTGAAGCAGAATATGTTGAGCCCATACAATTGAGCATCATCTCCACATATCTTTCGAGATATTCAGAGAAAGGAAAACTCAGTAGGATAAAGAAAGGGAAGGAATGGGTATATAGACTGGGTAATAGGTTACCAACTAATACTTTATTTCGACGAGACCAACCATTTGATGCCGGTGAATTGAGCCACAATATTGCGAAATCTACTGAAGTAAACTAGTTAGTTATCGAAGGAGTACAGAATAGCGATTTGGTCACGGCGAAAGTTGGATTCCACTTTTTAAATTACTAGTCATATTCCCAAGTCCCAGTTAGGGCTCTAGATTTTTCTAAAACTTTCAAATTACGATTTTTTTCGTAAGAACGAGGCTTATTCTAAAAATATCTACGGAAGACACATTTACTGCCTTCAAGAAATGATTCGCAGTATTCAGGAAAGGATCCGGGAAAGGCTCACTACAAGAGTCATTGCAATATCCGCACACATATACTTTTTATTCTTATTAAGTATCTGAAATCATAATGTCCGATTCCAGTCAACTTCTCGTTAGGAGAATCAAAGAAGGGACGGTCATAGATCATATCGAATCCGGCAAAGCACTAACTGTCCTGCGGATCCTAAATATCACCGGGACGGAAGGTAACGTAATTACCGTTGCATTGAATGTGCCAAGCAGCAAACATGCCAAGAAAGACATCATTAAAGTTGAAGATAGATTCCTTAAGAAGGATGAAACCGACAAGCTCGCTCTTATTGCTCCAACAGCCACAATTAACATCATAAGTGATTACAAAGTTGTTGAAAAGAGAAGAATACAGCTCCCTGACGCCATCATTGGCATATTTCGGTGTCCGAATCTTAAATGTGTTACCAACAGCGATGACTATATTAAACCTTCTATTGACATCATCGATAAACAGAATATTGTTTTGAAATGTAGGTATTGCGCTAGAGTAGTTAGCATTAATGAACTTTTGTCGTAAGTTATAAGGGATTAGCAAGGTGCGAATAGTCCTATGTCATCGAGTTATAACAACTCAAGGTCTCTAACTTGAGCCGATCTAGTTCGAGTTTGATTATGTTTTATCCAGAAAGAGTGATTTGAGAGTTTTGATGACAAGCAGTTGACGGTTTTTCAAGATCTCATGTCTTGTGTGGTTGCGACAAAACTCTAACGTCGGTCCATTATCAAGTGTTCAACTTACATTCCGTTTATCAGACTTTTATAAGCTATAGAAAAACAGGAGGCCAATATGCATGACTTGGATTTTATTTTCAAACACAAATTATTTCTGATTGATGATATTGAGAACGATACTCGTTTAAGGATAGATGAATTCAAATAAAAAAAATAGGATAATCGGAAACGTAAAACAGTAGTTCTGTTCTGTTATGATAGTATTTTTCCCCGCTATTTATTCATCCTGAGAACATCTACTTGTCCACTGTGTAGCCAGTCCTTTAGCTCTTCGTGACTTGGCTTTGCGTCGTGTTTTCCTGCCAGATGGAGGTGCAGTAGTACATAATTAACCTGATTTAGCAATGGTTTGTTACTCTCATCCCCCTTTCTGGTCTTACTCTTCAAATCTTCCGGAACAGTGGCCCACCATTCCTCGTAGGTCCTCTTCGCTCCACTCTTGGGTTGCTGACCAAATCCTTTTGGTAATGTCATGCTGTGAATAATAATAAATCCTGGCTTTTTAAGCGTTTATGTCTGAATTGATTGGGATAATCACAGCCAACTCCCCAAATTCACCCTTTGTGGATTCAAAACTCGAGCTCATCTTCTTGCCAAGTGATCTGTGCAATTGTCTTCTATCTAAATCATGCTTGCCGGTATCAAATCTAAGCAGTAATAAAGGATTTCTAATCCTTTAATCCGTCGTCACGAATTTCTTGGAAATTCGGTAACCTACTCCCATTCCAATAAAAAGTGTCAAAAGTCCAAGCGATACTGTAATTAGGAGGTCAGCTTTTACATAATAGTGCATCAAAAAAGTCACAAGTAACGCTGGAATTGCGATAATTAGTGCAATCAGGCTGCTTACCCCGAACAATCTCATCTTACTTAACGGACTAGAATTATTACTTCCTTCTTTCATGATCCACAAATTCTCCCTGCTCTTACCTGAGTAGAAACATGTATTTGTTCATATCCTTGAATCAAGTATACGAGTACCTTAGAAATACTATCGCAATTGCGAACTGCAAACTGGCTCCTTTTTCATGGAGCATAAAGTGTTGACAAGTAATTTGAATCGCTTTATTGCGAAAGCTTGCGGGCACGATTTTCTTTTGCTTTCCAACATTGGAACGATGATTATCTTTACTGTGTCGAGGGTAGACCGCAAACAACAAAATAATAAGCCTGACTCCTCAAACCGCAGTTATATGAACCGATGACTAATAATGTCACAGCCACTGTGTTATACTAGTGCAGGACCTGCTGTAGCTGCCGAACTTTCTGGTTGAAAATGGTTTTTGCCGTTAAATATCACTATACATCAATCTGTAATATTATATTCTTAGATAAAATGAAGCGAAAACATGAAAAAGTTATATGCTCAATGTTTATATTTCGTAGGTTGGTGAGGAATTATGATAAAAATTATATGCATTATCCGCCCTCGAGGATTGTTTTTTCCTATAGAAATATCAAGGATATTTCCCCTGACGATCTCATAAAAACGCTCTGGGTAAGCACTGCGATGGCGCTGATCCTTGTTCTACCACCACTGGCAATTTTTGTTGGGATCAACCATAGCACAGAGGATATACTGAGTGCCTCCCTTATAGGATTTGGAGTCCACTTTGCGATTCTTGGATTCTCAGTCAGGATTTGTTCACAGTTGGAAAAGCTATTCAAAGAATAAGCGTCTTAAGGGTCATGCCAACCCATCAGTAGTAAAAGTGCGGACACTTTCTAATCGCCGTTCTCCATTTTCAACTCTAACTGGCCTTACTAAATGTTAAAATGCTGGTCATGATACCAATATCTACGGAGACTCTCGAGTTGATATGAGTACTACAGTAAGTATGCCCAGTAAGATCTTTGGTACCGTGTTATCACACGGATTGAGGGGCCGTATGTTGTCTAAGAATGAGCTTCATACACTTGCTGAATCAAGGGATATCGACGAGCTCGTTACTCGAATGAAGAACACCGTATATCTTGACGCTTTAGCTAAACTCCCAAAACCCTATACCGCGGAGAAAGCGGAGAGCGCACTTCGGGAGTACCTCGTCAACGTACATGCTAAATTGGTAAACATATCAGGAGGTTCAGGGATACTATATGCATACTTTACAAAATATATCACTTGGAATCTTAAATTAATTCTAAAGGGAAAGGCTTTGGGCAAGTCCTACGAGGAGCTCCTACCAAAAATTAACCTGCGAGCAGAAGAATTAGTAGGCAGAAGAGATTTGGTAGTAAAAGCATTAGTTGCTCAAGACTTTGACGAAGCTGTCTCAGTCTTGTCGGGAAGTGAATTCTTTGAGCAGGCGTCCAAAGCTGCTGCGGCTTATAAGGAGAAAAAGGACCTGAGGCTATTTGATATTTATCTAGACCATGTCTTCTACAAGACTCTTGACAAAGCCATGAAATCTGAGTCACAAGATCCCGACATAAAGAGAGTAGTTTCAGTTGATATAGATTCGTATAACGTGTTAGCAGTCCTAAGAGGCAAGTATTGGGGTTTAAGCTCGACAGATATAAATGAACTAATTGTTACCACGACTCCAAAGGTTACAAGAGAGACCCTACAAAAGCTCATGAATGCCGAAAAGATGTCTGAGGCGGCTTCGGAGTTAGGTGATACGGTCTATAGAGAAATCATTCCTCAGAATGTATCCGACGATATTGATATTATTATGCAATTAGAGGCGGGCTTTGAAGGGATAGGTTTGAAACGGGTATTTAGTGCGTTTAGATCGGTTTTCAGTGTTGCCATCATGCTTGCAGCATTAAAGCTCATAATGATAGAAATAAGGAATCTTTCAGCAATTATTTCAGGTGTGGAACAGAAGGTGCCTCACGATTTAATAGTATCTAGGCTTGTAACTCCTGATTGAGCTTTCGTGTACTGGAACAGTTTGAGTCCAAAGGATCTCACTCAATCACAATTAACAAAGTTTAGAGGCTCTAATTCTTAAAACCTTCGACTCATTCGCGTAGATGAGTAAATAGTGGTACGAGTGGATGAGCAAAAGGAACACTTTTTTCACCTTCTCTATTGAAACCCACCATTACGACCCGACCTAGCAGGGATCTGTGCAGTTCTTTTACTACTTCTTGTTCTTTTAGTGGCCCGTAAACTTGAAAGAAATATTTCTCATTGTGAAATGAAATGTGCTGTATGATCGAGTCTGTGACTATAACCGGGTCTTTATACAGTTTTTCTGATGTAGCCCGTTCCCTCATCTCTACGGTGATTTGTAACTGTCGTTTCAAGTATTTACTTCTTGTAAAATTGGAATCTATTGATACCACATTAGTTTTATACTGAACAACCGCCTTGTCGAATTCGTGTACTGTCTTGCCACATAATTGCAAGATCTGTGCTGTTTCTAATTCAGAAGATATCCCCCTTTGCTTTCCAAAGATATAAAACAGCCCAATAATCTCCTCTGCCGAGATATAGGGAAAGTCTTTTTTACCTGCCAAAAATGCTCTAATTCTTTCAGGAAGATCTTCTGGGAAAAGCAGACCCATGTAAGAATTTGCAAATGCCGTCAACGTAGCATTTGGATTTCTTGGCAAACACGTTTATACATTGCCCCACATGTTACAACTAGAATCATGTCTGCAACAAATTCTGAGAATGCTAATGTTCATATCATAGTCCATGGAAGAATGGCCTTATTTGAAAAAGTTAAAGATCTATTGGGGAAGAAAGGCTTTGACATCCAGAAGATGAAACTGGCGAGCTTAGAAGAGGCAGGCAAGACAGGGGAATATGTCGCTATGCTATGGCCTCCATGGGATCCTAAGGAAATAATCTTAAGTGAGATCACAAATCTGCCCGAATCTTCTGATGAGAGTCGGCCAGCGACTTCAATGGCGATGGGTGCATGGTCAACAGTAGGACAGAAAGAGATCTCTAGAATAGATATAAGTTAAGGTTGAAACAGTCTCCGCTAGCCTTACCTTGAATCAATCAACTGTCAACTTTGGGTTGAATTGATGCATTCCTATAGCCGTGGCTAAAGTCTGGGTCATATACCTTCGAAAATTGGTAACCTGTTGGTTTGACGACGTTACCAACAATAAACAGCGCGGTCTTGGTTATGCGTGCTTTTTGAGTTTTGATTGCAATGTCTGCTAGATTCCCTGTAATAATGACTTCATCCTCCCAAGTAGCTCTGTAAACGACCGCAGCCGGAGTATCAAAAGTATATACTCCTCCTTCCAACAGCTGTCGAACTATTTCCTTAATCAAGTGAACACTCAGATAAAAGGCCATAGTTGAACCATGTGTTGCAAGTTTGGAGATCTTTTCTCTTTCAGGAACAGGAGTCCTGAGCTCTGCTCTTGTAATAATTATGGTCTGAGTATTTCCAGGTAGCGTTAATTCCATATTCAAAGATGCAGCAGCTCCTAAGAGAGAAGTAACTCCAGGAATCATTTTACAAGTTATTCCATCTGCCTGCAACTTGTCGACTTGTTCTTTAGTAGCACCATAAATGTTCGGATCCCCGTCATGCAACCTCATAACAAGCTGACCAGCCCAAGAAGCATCTCTCAATATTTCATAAATTTTTTCTCTATCTATCAAAGAGGCGTCGTACAAACTTGCATTCTTTTTCGCACACTGAAGTAATTTTGGATTTAATAAGGAGCCTGAATAGACAATTGTATCCGCCTTAGATAGTAGATTTTTTGCCTTCACCGTAATAAGTTCAGGATCTCCAGGGCCTGAGCCGGCGAAAAATACGACAGGTTGACTTGCTCTCTTCTGGATCATTTCTTTTTCACAACCATAATGGAAAAATACTTTTCTCCTGTCTCGGTAACATCTTGCAATTCTCGTAGTTGAGAAGTCTTAATTGATTGTCCATCGATTGAGACGTCCTGAGCTATAGTTACCATAGAATCGTTACCGAATCCAGCTTGCGGCAATATGCGTATTACCTTACCGAAATATCTTCCATCTTTTAGAAAAATTACAGTGTCACACGTGCTCGCCGTATTTCTTACTCTTTCGATGTCATAGCATGCTGGAATTAT
>Ga0190265_10002433_pt1 | contig 12500 bp, 12 predicted proteins | sample Popmic124T_FD_133135 | JGI IMG/M metagenome (GOLD analysis project Ga0190265, IMG submission 133135) | Populus adjacent soil microbial communities from riparian zone of Indian Creek, Utah, USA - 124 T | ecosystem: Environmental > Terrestrial > Soil > Riparian zone | place: USA: Utah | collected... | reverse complement strand
TCGCACGCGCGGCCACGCGCTCGAAGGAGATCGCGGTCCGCACGGCCCTCGGCGCCACCCGGGAGCGCCTCCTCAAGCAGCTGCTGACCGAGAGCATCCTGGTCTCGCTCGCCGGCGGCATCGTCGGGCTGATCCTCGCCTACGCGGGCGTGCGCACGCTGGTCGCGATGGACGTCCGCAATCTTCCCCGCTCGGAAGAGATCAGCATCGACGGGACGGTCATGCTGTTCACCCTTCTGGTATCGCTGCTGGCGGGCGTGCTGTTCGGTCTCGCCCCGGCGATTCACACCGCGACGCCCGACCTGCACAGCGCGCTCAAGGAGGGTGGCCGCGGCTCGACCGGCGACCGGGGCAGTCACGCGCTCCGGCGGACGCTGGTGATCGCGGAGGTGGCGCTCGCGCTGACGCTGCTGACAGGCGCGGGACTGCTGCTCAAGAGCTTCGCTCGGCTCCAGGGAGTGGATCCGGGCTTCGATCCCGACAACCTGCTGACGTTCAACATCGCGCTCCCGCCGACCCGGTACCACAATGACACCACGCAGGCGGCCTTCTGGGACCAGGTGTTCCCGGCTATCGGCCGGGTCCCGGGGGTGGTGGGTGTGGCCGGCACTTCGGTCATGCCCTTCGGCGGAAGCTGGTCTACCGGCAGCTTCGAGGTCGAAGGCTACACGGCGCCGGAGAACCAGCCCGGACCCTGGGGTGATATCCGGGTGGTGTCGCCGCAGTTCTTCGAGGCGATGCGGATTCCGCTGCTGCGCGGTCGCTACCTCAGCGAGGAAGACCGGGCCGATTCACGCCCCGTAGCCGTGATCGACCAGGAGTTCGTGCGCCGCTTCTACCCGAACGAGAATCCGATCGGCAAGCGCTTCACCTTCGGGCCGCCGGACGGCGTGACCGACAGCACCCAGAACGAGTGGATCGAGGTGGTCGGGGTGGTCGGTCACACCGCCCACGAAGGACTCGACGCGGACCCCCGGATTCAGCTCTACCTGCCGTACCGCCAGGCGACGTTCCCCTTCATGGCCGTCGCGGCGCGGACGACCGGCAACCCGGACCGCTACGTCAACCTGGTCCGCCAGGCGGTGCGGTCGGTTGACCCGGACCAGCCGATCTCCGCAGTGGGCAACATGGACGAGCTGTTGTCGCGCTCGGTGGGCCAGCGGCGGCTGTCCATGATGCTTTTGAGCTTCTTTTCCGGCATCGCGCTCGTGCTGGCGTCGATCGGGATCTACGGAGTGATGAGCTACTCGGTCACCCAGCGCTCACGCGAGCTGGGCGTCCGCATCGCGCTGGGGGCGGATCGGGGCGACGTCCTCCGGCTGGTGCTCCGCCAGGGGATGCGTCTGGCGTTGATCGGCATCGGGATCGGGCTGGCGGCCGCGCTGGCACTCACTCGGCTGATCGAGAGCCAGCTGTACGGGGTAGCCGCCACGGACCCGGGAACGTTCGTGGCGGTGGCCGCGGTCCTGGCCGCAACGGCGCTTTTGGCCAATCTGATCCCCGCCATCCGGGCCATGCGGATGGATCCGGCGGTGGTGCTCAGGGAGGAGTGAGGGGCGCTGCCATGTCACTAACCTATTGATGTGCAACCACTTGACATCACAGGGTTGGCCGATTCGCCCCTTCTGGCCATCTTTCGGGGGTCATTACCCGCACCCCCTGGAGGCGTAACCGATGGCCACCCGTCTCGATAAGACCCTGAAGCGCGAGCTGGAAGTCGAAGGCAAGCTCTATACGGTCACGATCTCGCCCGAGGGCGTGAAGATCGTACCGAAGGGTGCCCGCAAGGGCCCCGAGATGACCTGGCAGAGCCTGTTGAGCGGCGAGACTGAGCTGCGCCGCGACCTGACCGCTTCGGTCGACGCGTACAGCGCGTAATTCACTGCTGGTCAGCGCCCGCACACAGGGCGCACTGGGGGCGACGGCCGATGCCGCCGCCCCCAGTCGCTGGTGCAGTCCACCCTCCATCGCCTCGTCCGGGTCGATCCCCGGACGATTGGTGACGGCAGTTCTGATCGCCACGGCCGGCTGCGAGGCCTCCGGCGCGGCCGGAAGGTCCGCCGAATCAGAGCTGGAAGCCCCCAGGGTGGTGTTGGGGGCGAGCTTCGTGGGCGGCCATCCAGCGGGGCTGCGCAATTTTCTTCATCCCGACCTGATCGTTCAGCCACCGAAGCCCGATTCGGCGCTTCGGGCCGCCGCAGCCGTGGACTATCTCGAGCGCCTCGCCCGAGAGACCAGGGTCAGGCATTCGGAGCTGCGCCCGGCCCGGATTTCGCGGGAGGGGCAGTTTCTCCTCGAGCAGGGCACCTGGGCGCTCGAGTCTACGCGCTGGTATCGATCCAGCTACACGTTGCGCTGGCGGAAGACCCCTGAGGGCTGGCGGGTCGTCCTCTGGCGCTGGACCTCATTCCGATGACCATCGGAGCCCATGCCTTCGCATATCCTAGGTATTTCAGCTTACTACCACGACAGCGCGGCCTGCCTGCTTCGTGACGGCGAGATCGTTGCCGCCGGACAGGAAGAACGCTTCACTCGCAAGAAAGGTGATGCGTCCTTCCCACACCGATCCGTGGCGTACTGCCTCGAAACGGCAGGGATCGGCATCCAGGACGTCACGCATGTCGGGTTCTACGACAAGCCCATCCTCAAGTTCGAGCGGATCCTGGAGACCTACCTCGGCATCGCACCGAAGGGCTTCCGGTCCTTCCTCATGGCCGGCCCGCTCTGGATCAAGGAGAAGCTCTATCTCGACAAGCAGCTCCGGGGCGAGCTCGACTACGACGGCGAGATCTTCTACGCCGAGCACCACGAGTCGCACGCGGCGAGCGCGTTCTTTCCCTCGCCGTTCGAGCGCGCCGCCATCCTCACGATGGACGGGGTGGGCGAGTGGGCGACGGCATCTATCGGGGTGGGTGAAGGGAACGACATCCGCCTTCTGAGCGAGCTGCATTGGCCCGACTCGCTCGGTCTGCTCTACTCGGCGATCACCTACTACCTCGGCTTCAAGGTCAATTCGGGGGAGTACAAGGTGATGGGTCTCGCCCCGTACGGCGAGCCGAAGTACGTGAAGCTCCTGCTCGACAACGTGGTGAACCTCCGGGACGACGGCTCGCTCACGCTCAATCAGAAGTACTTCGACTATCTCGGTGGTCTCACGATGACCAACGCGGCGTTCGACGAGCTGTTCGGCGCGCCGCCGCGGGTCCCGGAGACCCATCTGGTCCAGCGCGATCTGGATATCGCCCGCTCGGTCCAGGAAGTGTGTGAGGAAGCGATGCTCCGGATGGCGCGCACGGCCCACCGGCTGACGGGCCTCGATCAGCTCTGTCTCGCTGGTGGCGTCGCCCTCAACTGCGTCGGCAACGGCCGCATTCTCCGCGAGGGACCGTTCAAGCGACTCTGGATCCAGCCTGCCTCGGGTGACGCCGGCGGCGCGCTCGGTGTGGCCCAGCTCATCTGGCACCGCCAGCTCTCGTCGCCGCGGAAGGTGAACGGCAAGGACTCGATGAGGGGTGCCTACCTGGGTCCCGATTTTTCGCCCGACCAGATCCAGACGTACCTGGATTCGGTCGGCGCCAAGTACCGCCGGCTCGAGCGCGACGAGCTGATCACCCGAACGGCGGACATCCTGTCCGGGGGCTCGGTCGTGGGGTGGTTCTCCGGTCGGATGGAGTTCGGCCCCCGTGCCCTGGGCGCGCGGAGCATCCTGGGCGATCCGCGAAATCCGGCGATGCAGTCGCAGATGAACATCAAGATCAAGTTCCGGGAAGGATTCCGTCCCTTCGCGCCGAGCGTGCTGCGGGAGAAGGTCGCCGACTGGTTCGAGCTGGACGCCGACTCGCCGTACATGCTCCTGGTGGCGCCGGTGCGCTCCGACCGCCGGATCCCGACGACGGACGAGGAAGAGAGCCGCTGGGGAATCGAGAAGCTCAAGGTGCGCCGCTCGGAGATTCCGGCCGTCACCCACGTGGACTATTCCGCCCGGGTGCAGACGGTGGCCCGGGAGGACAATTCGGCGTACTACGATCTGATCGCCGCCTTCGAGGCGCGCACCGGCTGCCCGGTCCTGATCAACACCTCGTTCAACGTCCGGGGCGAGCCGATCGTGTGCACGCCCGAAGACGCGTACCGCTGCTTCATGCGGACCAACATCGACCATCTCGTGGTCTGGCCCTACATCCTGGACAAGCAGGACCAGCCCGAGTGGCGTGAGGAGGGAGATTGGCGCAAGGACGTCCCGCTCGACTGAGCGCCCGCGAGGGGCGCAAATTCGCCTTCACACTGGCCGCCGCGTTCGGCGTGTTCGCGGGGGTGGCCTGGTGGCGCGGCGGCGAGACCGTCCCCACGGTGCTGGGCACGCTGGCCGGCCTGTTCGCATTCGGCGGGCTGGTGGCACCGACCCGGCTGGGACCGGTGGAGCGGGCCTGGATGGGCCTGGCCCATGCCATCTCCAAGGTGACCACCCCGATCTTCATGGGGGTGGTCTACTATCTGGTCATCACCCCGGTGGGCATCATCCGCCGCGCGGTGGGCGGCAACCCGATGCGCGCCCACCAGGGCGCCACCGGCTGGGTGGACCGCGCAGCGGCGCCGCGCGGGGATCTGACTCGGCAGTTCTAAAGGAGGATTTCCATGAGTAGAGGTGGGCTTGCCTCGGAGATGTGGGCGTACATGCGGGTGCGCAAGAAGTGGTGGCTCGCCCCGATCCTGCTCGTGCTGTTGATGGTGGGCGCGCTGCTGGTCTTCGCGCAGGGTTCGGCGCTGGCGCCGTTCATCTACACGATCTTCTAGCGACGCAGGTCACACCCGGCCCGACGCCGGTGCGGTAGCTTGCGAGCGGAAGCACGAGGGTGGAATCTCTCCGCACGCAACGCCGAGGAGGGGGAATGACTGGTCGGCCGTCCGTCGGGCTGTCGGATCTGGAGGAAGTCTCGCGGCGCATCATGGACGGCGAGTTCAGCAGCCGTCCCGGGTGCACGCTGGAAGTCTCGACCTACGTCTGGAACCGGAACGAGCTGGACGCCAGGCACCGGTTCGAGGACGCCTGTGAGGCCCGCCAGATCCGGTTCGCGGTCGTGGACCGTATCGGCGGCATCGAGTGGGCCTGCCCCTAGAGCTTTGCCAGCTTCTCGCCCTCAGGGCCGAACCGCCGCTCTAGCCGGTCGAGCAGCACGGCCAGGGTGGTACGCATGTGTCCGACCTCGTCTTCCAGCTCAGTCACCCGAAGCTCCAGCGACCGGGCCTTGCCCTCCGCGGCCTTGGCGCGTGCGGTGGCGGTCCGCGCCTTGGAATCGGCCGACTTGGCGGTGGATTTCGTGTTGCGCAGCTGGATCTGCTGAATCAGGTCCCAGACGAATGCCATGGCTCCTCCGGCGTGCAATGGGTCGGAACAGAGTAGAAGGTCTTGGCAGGGGCCGCTGTGACCGGCCTCATCTCGCGCCATGAGCGACCGAGCGCTCCGGGAGCAGGTCGCCGCGCTCCTCGGCTGGGAAGATGCCCACGCCGGGGTGAGGCTGGTCGTAGAAGGAGTCCCGCGGAACCAGTGGGCCGCACGCGCGGCCGGGCTCCCCCACTCGCTCTGGCAGCTCCTGGAACACATCCGGTTGGCCCAGCACGACATTCTCGACTTCTGCCGCAACCCCAACTACGCCCAGCCCAAGTGGCCCGATGACTACTGGCCCGGCAACACCGACGTGCCGGCCGCCAAGGCCGTCGCCGCGAGTGTCGCGGCCTACCTCGCCGACCTGAAGGCGCTGACCGAGCTGGCCGGCGACCCGGGAGTGGATCTCTTCGCCCGCATTCCCCACGGCACCGGCCAGACGTACCTGAGGGAGCTGTTCCTGGTCGCCGACCACACGTCTTACCACGTAGGGCAGATGGTGGACGTGCGCCGCGCGCTCGGCATCTGGGGCTAGTATTCGGGCATCCATGCGGCCACTCCTGATCGCCATCGCCATGCTCCTCCCGCTGCCGGGCGCGGCCACCGCGCAGCGGGCGGCGACGCCCGACGATTTCCTCGGCCTCACCACCTGCGAGGCGGGCCAGGCGATCACGACGCTCCGTCACGACGTGCGCGATTCGCTGCTCGTGGCGGAGATCGAGGCGCACGAGTCCGTTCACCGGCGGCAAGCCGCCGACCACGGCAGCTGCGAGGAGTTTCTGGCCACGCTGACGACCGCGCGCAGCATCATCGACGCCGAGCTGCCGGCCTACTGCGCGCAATGGAAGGTCGTGGTGGCGCGGGGGGCGGATTCGGCGGTGACCCGCCGGGAGTTCGCCTGGCGGATCGCCGCGCAGTCCGGGGCGATGGAAAACCGTCTCCAGGTCGCCCAACGCTTCGAGCAGGAGTGCCGCTGATGGCCGACGCCGAGCCGCGCCCCGCCGCCCGAGCCATACCCGGCGTCCTCGCCGTCATCGCCCTGGGCGTGTTCGTCTGGCTGGGCGGGCGAGCGACGAAGGCCGGAGGCTCGTGGCTCCCGGGCCGCGGGGCCACGGCGGTGGAGCACGGCGTCGTGGTGGAGCGGACCCGCGCCGTGGCGCGGCTGGTCACCACCGAAACCACCCTGCGCGACGTGGTGGTCTATCAGAACCGGCTGCTGGGATCCACCAAGCGAAGCTTGGTCGTCGTGACCGGCAAGGTGCTCGCCGGGTTCGACCTCGACCACGGCACCGACGTCGCGGTGGACCACGAGGCCAAGGTGGTGCGGGTGACGCTGCCGCCGGCCAGCGTGATGGCGGTCGAGGTCACCGAGCTCAAGACCTATGACGAGCAGCGTGGACTGTGGAATCCGTTCCTCCCGGCCGATCGTGACACGATCTTCCGGCTGGCACGGGAGCAGCTGGTGAAGAGCGCCGGCGAAGTGGCGTTGACCAGCACGACCGAGGAGAGCGCCCGGCGCCTGCTCGAGGCACTCGTCACCGTCGATGGCTACGCCACCGAGGTCGCCTTCAGCCCGTCAGTTACCCCCACCCAGCCGCGCGAGTAGTCCCTCGGACCAGACCGGGAGCGACGGATCGCGTCGAGCCCGCGCCACCGCATCGTACCGGCGGAGCAACTCGACCGGATCGCACAGCGCGCCGACCAGCGCGGTCCGCCCCTCGGCCCGCTCCAGGGCGGACGCCATGAGCCAGCCGACGGTGTACCAGGGTCCCTGGATGCCGAAGAAGGACATGCCCGCGCGGCCGATCGAGTCGGCGTCGGTGACGCGGCGGTCGAGGATGTCGAGCAGAAACGATTCCAGCTTGCGAACATCCTCCGGCGCGCTGGCGACGTCGCGATCCCAGCGCGCCCGGTCCTGAGCCGGACTCTCGGCATGGGGGTGGACCTCCGGCCCGCCCGCCGCGGCGAGCATCGCCACGCCTTCGCCGAAGGCGCTCAACCAGCCACGAGCCTCGGTGACCGCGGAGTCGGCGGCGGAATCCGAGGGAGAGTGGCAAGCTGAGGCATAACCGATGTGATGCAGCTCGTGCGCGACCGTGTTCTCCAGCTGCGCCGGCGGGCGCGCCGGGTCGAGATAGAGCATGATCGCCGGGTCGGTGTCTGCCTCGAAGACGAAGCTGTTGGTGCGCGGCTTGATCAGCAGGTACACCCGGGCGCGAATCCGCGTACCCGACGGCAGGTAGGCCAGCGCCCTGGCCCGGGCCCGGCCCAGATCCGCGTTGCGCCAGGCGTGGAGCGTCGTCCGCAGCGCCACCTGCCGGGCAAGCAGGGTGTCGGACTGCAGAAACGTCCGGAAGGACGAATCCTCGAAGCTCCGGCCCAGGGCAGTCTCGCGGGCCCGGAGCCGCCGATATCCTTCAGTGGCGAAGAGGCGGCGCCAGGACGCTTCGTCTACTGGGCGGCCGGCCTTTCGACGCTCCAGGATACGGAGCGCGGCTTCGGCCTGGTCGGTGACGATCACGAGGTCGGGGGCGACCGCCGCGCCCACGAGCAACACGAGGATGGGAAGAGCCCGAAATGCACGCATATCGTCGTTCGACACCGAACCGGCGGGGTTGGTTGGCCGCGGCCGCGATGCTGCCGGTCCTGGGCCTGACCGCGCCACCCAGGGCGGAAGCGCAGAGCGTGCAAGGCCGTGTGGTCGAGCTGCCGGGCGGGGAGGCGATCGCCGGGGCGCTGGTGTCGATGGTCGATACCGCCGGCCGCGAAGTAGCCAGAGGCGCGACCTCGGCGAGCGGTGGGTTCAATCTCACCGGCCGATCGGCGGGCCGGTACCACATCCTCATCCGGCAAATCGGACAGCAGCCATGGCGCTCGCCGGTTTTCGCGCTCGCCGCCGGCGTGACCTATCCGGTCACCTTCCAGGTGGACGCTCAGCCGTACGAGCTTCCGACGCTGACGGTCGAGGCCACCCGCTCGCGTTGCGGTGTCCGGCCAGGCGACCAGGGCGTGGTCGGCGGGCTGCTGGAAGCGGCAGACATCGCGCTTCAACTCGCCCGGGCAACGGCCGACGAGGGCCGACTGACCTTCTCGACCGCCAGCTACCTCAAGCGCTACGCGCGAGACCTCCAGGTGCTGGATAGCGTCGATGCGGGCGTGTCCCGCCTGGCCAGCTGGCCGATCGAGAGCGCACCACCGGAGAGTCTGGAGGTGTGGGGATTCGTGCGGCAGCCGCCTCCGCAGGAAGGAGCCGGCTCGGCGCGGGCCGACGCCGGTCCGATCTACTACGCGCCGGATGCCCGGGTGCTGTTCAGCGACTGGTTCCTGGCGTCGCATTGCTTCCGCATCCATGAGGCGAAGGCAGGCGACCTGCTGGAGGTTCGATTCGCGCCCGAGCGGCGAGGCGATCGGGCTGAGATCGATGGCCGGCTGGTACTCGATCGCCGGACGATGGAGCTGCAACGGCTGGAGTTCGAGTATGTCGGCCTGCCTGGCTGGGTGCCCAAGGGCAAGGCGGGCGGATTCGTAGAGCTGCGGCGCCTGGCAGAAGGTGCCTGGGTGCCGCGAGCCTGGGCGCTTCGGGCCCCCAGCGCTGTCCGCACCCGTGGAAGTCCCTGGCTGCGACTGGGTGGGTGGATGGAAACCGGCGGACGGGTGATCGCGGTCCGAACCCGCGGCGGTGACCTGGATTCCGCCTCGACCAAGGGCTTGCTCGAGCCCAGCTGACCGCCGGCGAATCCCAGGCGCGCTGCCGGCGTAGGGGGAGAAGCCCCCTACCACGGAATCCCATGCCCAGTCCTCGCCGGCTGCTGATGAGCGTCGCTCTCGCCTTCCTGCCGACCACGCTCGCGGCTCAAGCGCCCACCTTCGAGCAGATCGGCGCGTACATCCAGGGCGGACTCGAGGCGCTCGCCAAGGGAGACACGGCCGCCTATCTGGCGGGGACCGGCAAGGCGTTCGCCATCGCCCCGCAGGTGCCGCCCGTGGCCTACCACCATTCCCGTGCCCACGCGCTCGCCGGCAGAACCGACTCCGCGGTGATCCTGCTCCAACGGCTGGCCCGTGAAGGGGCAGCCGTGGCGTTCGACGCCGCGGAGGACAGCGCCTTCGTCCGGCTTCGGACGCAGTCCGCCTGGACCGGGGTCGCCGCCGCCATCGCGGAAGCGAAGCGGCCGATCTCCCACAGCACGCCGGCGTTCGAGCTGGCGGAGCGGGACCTCACGGCGGAAGGCACCGCTTGGGATGCGAAGACTTCTACCGTCTACGTCGGCAGCCTCTACAAGCGGAAGATCGTCGCCGTGGGGCCGGACGGGGCGCCGCGGGACGTGATCCGCAGCGGACAGGACGACATCGGGCCGATCGTCGGGATCGAGGTGGACCCGGTGCGGCGCGGACTCTGGGTGGCCAGCATGGTGCTCCCCGAGGCGGGTATCCCGTTGACCGATACCACGTATGCTGCACACGGGCTGCTGTTCCACTACGACGTGGACAGCGGTCGGCTCCGCCGGAAGTATGTGCTCCCGCCCAGCGGCAGCGTGCGCCACGGGTTCAACGACCTCACCGTCATGCCCAACGGCGACGTCTACCTCACGGACAGCGCGTCGGGGGCAGTGTACCGGCTGCGCGCCGGTGCCGGCGAGGTCGTCGAAGTGGTGCCGCCATCCACCTATCTGTTTCCCAACGGCATCACTCGCTCGGACGACGGCCGGTACGTCTTCGTCTCGCACGGTGGGGGCATCGATCGCATCGAGGTGGCCAGCCGGCGCCGGACCCGGCTCGCGACACCCGACACGCTCAACCTCGGCGGCATCGACGGCCTCGCCTTCTACCGCAATGCGCTGATCGCGCACCAGCCGTCCTGGTTCCTGCGGGTCATTCGGCTGGAGCTCGATACCAGGCAGGAACGTGTAACCTCGTGGACCACCATCGAGCGGCACCATCCCCGCTTCGATTTTCCGACCACGGGTGAAGTCGCCGGCGACACCTATTACTACATCGCGAACGCGCAGCTTCGGCGATTCCGGGACGGCAAGATCTTCCCCTGGGACTCGCTCCAGCCGGTGCTGGTGCTCAGGACCGACCTTCGCAAGGGCGACGCGTCGAAGGCCAGCGACGCGATGGAAGGCGCGATCCGAAGCGGCGCCCCGCTCGGCGACGAGGTTCGCCGCGCGGGCGCGAACGCCTTCCTTACACCTCCCGCACCCGGGCCATCGCCCCGGCAGGCGCAGGCTGATCGGCCGGAGTCCTGACCGGCGCCTCCACCTTCCGTCCCAGCCGCCGCTGGAGCGCGTCGAAGTAGGTGTAGATCACCGGCGTGATGTAGAGCGTAATGATCTGCGAGAAGAAGAGCCCGCCGACCACCGCCACACCGAGCGGGCGACGCGACTCCGCGCCAGCCCCATGCCCCAGCGCGATCGGCAGCGTTCCCATCAGGGCCGCCATGGTCGTCATCATGATCGGCCGGAAGCGCACGCTCGCGGCCTCGAGGATCGCGTCGTGGGCGCTCTTGCCGTGGTGCCGCTCCGCCTCGAGCGCGAAGTCGATCATCATGATGGCGTTCTTCTTGACGATGCCGACCAGCATGATGATGCCGACGAAGGCGTAGATGCTGAGATCGAGCCCGAAAATCATCAGCGCCAGCAGGGCGCCGAACCCGGCGAACGGCAGACCCGAGAGAATGGTGAGCGGGTGGATGAAGCTCTCGTACAGCATGCCGAGCACGAGGTAGATCACCAGAATCGCCAGGATCAGCAGCACCAGCAGGCCGGCCTGCGCCTGCTGGAAGGCCTGCGCCGTGCCCGCGAAGCTGGTGCTCACGGTGGAGGGCAGCACCTCGCGCGCCGCCTCTTCCACCCGCTCGACCGCCGTGCCGATCGAAGTGCCCGGCTGGAGGTTGAACGACAGGGTCACGGAGGGGAGCTGGCCCGAGTGGTTGACGGTGAGCGGCCCGGTGGACTCGGTCACCTTGGCGAGACTGCCGAGCGGCACCGAGACGCCCTGGCGGCCGGTGAGGTGGAGCAGGCTCATTGCCGAGAGATCCCGTTGATACTCGGGGAGCAGCTCCATCACCACCCAGTACTGGTCGTTCGGGGTGTAGATGGTGCTCACCTGCCGCGCGCCGTACGCGTTGTAGAGCGCGCTCTCGATCTGGTTGACGTCGATCCCCAGCGACGAGGCGCGGTCGCGGGCGATCTCCACCTGCACCTGCGGGTTCTTGATCTGGAGATCGCTGGTGACGTCGGCCAGGCCGGGGACGTCGCGCAGGCGCCGCTCCAGCGCGCTGGCCCCACCGTACAGCGCTTCGATGTCGGAGCTGGTGAGGGTGAACTGGTACTCGCTCTTGGAGGAGCGTCCGCCGATGTTGAGCACCGGCGGGTTCTGGATGAACACCCGCATCCCCGGTACCACCGCCAGCTTCTGGGAGAGTGACCGGGCCACCTCGTCGGCGCTCATGCTCCGCTCGCCGCGCGGCTTGAGGTGAATGATGAGGCGCCCCTGGTTGATGGTGCTGGTGCGCCCGCCGGCACCCACGGCCGACATGAAGCCGTCCACGTTGGGATCGTCCTGCACGATCGCGGCGGCGGCGCGCTGGTGCTTCACCATCGCCTCGTAGCTGGTGCCTTCCGCGGTCTCCGTGGTGCCCCAGAGCTGCTGCTGGTCTTCGCTGGGGATGAAGCCCTTCGGCACCAGCTGCGCGAGCGCGATGGTGCCGACCAGGATCACGGCGCTGAACGCGAGCGCCAGCCCCCGGCGGTCCATCACCCACCCCAGGGAACGCTCGTACCATCGGAGCGAGCCTACCCAGACCCGCTCGGTGACCTGATAGAACCGACCGTAGTGCTCCTCGGTCTCCTCCTTCGGCTTGAGCCAGCGGCTGCACAGCATCGGCGTCAGCGTCAGCGAGACGAAACCCGAGACCAGGATGGCCACGCCGATCGTCACCGCGAACGCCTGGAACAGGCGTCCGATGAGTCCGCCGAGGAACAGCACCGGGATGAACACCGCCACCAGCGATACCGTCATCGAGACGACGGTGAAGCTGATCTCCCGGGTACCCTTGATGGCGGCCTCCATCACCGGCTCGCCCTTCTCGATGTGCCGGACGATGTTCTCCAGCACC
>Ga0190265_10002432_pt1 | contig 12510 bp, 9 predicted proteins | sample Popmic124T_FD_133135 | JGI IMG/M metagenome (GOLD analysis project Ga0190265, IMG submission 133135) | Populus adjacent soil microbial communities from riparian zone of Indian Creek, Utah, USA - 124 T | ecosystem: Environmental > Terrestrial > Soil > Riparian zone | place: USA: Utah | collected... | reverse complement strand
TGGATTCTGCGTCACTCAGCAGAAATCACTTTGGGCATTACTCCAAAGGTGTTCTCAACTTTCCTGTTTCATTCGAAAGCATATTCGAAAGGCGACTACGCGGTGAACGACTTCGCCGAAAAATGCCTGGCGACCGCGCGAGAAACCATCGCTCGTCAGTCACAGATGCCGAATTGGGATTCGGCCACCAGCAGGGAGGTGCTTGAGCCGCTCGCTGACGCATGGGGTGATTTCTTTGAGGCCAAGGGCGCCTTCCTGAACGCCAAAGGCACGCAACTGCTTTGGGTATTCTCCATTGCCAAGTGGCGTGCCTACTATCTCCGCAGCCAACAACTCAAAAAGTTGCGTGAGCGGCAAGAAGCCGCGATGAGCCGAGTCCGCGTTATCTCGTCGCCGTCTTGAAGCGCTTACGGAGTCGCGGTCGATCAGCTTCCACGAACGGACTCGAACTCATAGCCGAAGTAGTCGATTTCATCCGAAGACCGGGCTCGGACCAAATCAACCAGCTCCAAGTCGTAGTATTGCGTGAAGTGTCCGCGCCTGGACTTGTTGCGCACGGGCAGTTCGGCCGGCGGAATGCCTATCCGTTCGCAAACTTTGCGGAAATCCTCATCGACATTTTCATAGCGAATGACGGAGTCCACGTTCTCGAAAGGAGATTTTCCGCTGGCGACTGGCTTATCCAGCGCCACAAACGCACTGGCCGGCACGATTTCAGCCACGAGTTTTTTGAAAGCTTCCCGGTCCCAACTGACCTCACCGCGATGGGGCGAAAAGTAAAATGAGATGGCCCGCTCCCAGGGATTGCGCACGCAACAGAACTTGAAAAGTTTCCCCAAAGTGGCGGCCCCCAGTTCCCGCCGGTAATCCTTCAACGTCGAATGCTTCTCGACCTGATACTTGTCGTTGCGCACTTGAAACCGTTCCACACCGTCCTGTCCCGGCTTCTCGCACACGATTTTGTCTTCCGAGTAGTGCCGGAGGATATTCTGAATCGCATTCCCCGCGGTCTTCGGAATATGCACGTACAAAAAATTGTGGCGGAAAGAAATCATGAATGATGTTCGAACTGAAGTAGCCGTCGGGCCCGCGAAGGGTCTTCACGTTGAAACAGCCAGCCTGAGCGCATGGCTGAATCTGACGCGAGAGCGCGACGATTGTCCATCGCTGACTGATTCCTTGAACTCGCAGCAGCGGTGGCGCACGATTCGCATCTTCGATGAGCAAAGAAATCAAGTGGACCAAGCGCCTGGTGCCCGCGCCGGTGCGGCGATTGCTCGAGGTTCGCGAAGTCGCCTCGGCCCAAAACGTTTACCACTGTTGCGTTCACAAAACGGCGAGCCAGTGGGTGCGCAAGCTGTTGCAGGACAAGCGCACCTACAAATATTCCGGCCTTCAAGCGTACAATTACGAGCAGGAATTGCCCGGTAAGGTGGACCCGCGCCGCCTCACCGAGCGCACGTTTGACGAGCCATTTCCCAAACGGAAAATCATCACGCCGATTTACATCGATCAACCGGGACTGAAACGAATTCCGAAGCCGAAGAACTTTCGGGCTTTCTTCGTCATGCGTGATCCGCGGGACATTCTGGTGTCGCGTTACTTCTCGTTCAAAGTGTCGCATCCGGTCATCGGTGACATTTCGAAATTGCGCGAAGACCTGAACACGATGCCCCAGGAGGAGGGCCTCGGCTATGTGATCGATCAACTCGCCAAGCGCGGGCTGTTCGAGGCCCTGCACTCGTGGGCAACGGTTTCGCCTGCGGATAAGGAACTGGCGACGTTCCGATACGAAGATTTGACCGACGCCAATCAGTTCGCCACCTGGAAGCGGTTGTACGCGCATTGCGACATTCGAATACCCGACTCCGTGCTGCGCGGCTTGCTCGAACGCAATTCGTTCAGCTCGCTGACGAAAGGCCGCGAACGTGGCGCCGAGGACGTGCAGTCACACCTGCGGAAAGGCGTGCATGGCGATTGGAAGAACCACTTCACGCCAGCGGTGGAAAAGAAGTTTCGGGAAGTGACTGGCGCGCTGGTGGAGGAACTGGGCTACTCGTGGTAAGCGGTAGGGCAGCGCTGTCCTCAGCGCGCCGCGAAAATGTCGCAGCGCGGCGCAGTGAGGACACTGCGCCCTACCCATAACTCCTGCGCTCGTTCCGTGTCTTCATTTTCGTGCGGTAGAACGGTGGTCGCTCCAGCGCGCGAAAAGTTCTCCAGCCCAGAGTTCCTAAATCGGCAGCCAGTTGCTCGGTCGAGTTCGCCGCCGTATTCACGGAGGCGATCAGATCGTCGGCGTTGTAGCCCATTCTGTGCAATCGTTCCTGGCCAAGAAACTCCAGGTAACGCTTTGCCCAAAATTTGCGGACGGAGGAACGGTATTCCATTTTCCACTCTTCCACGGGAGCCGTGCTTACGGATTGAAATTTGTGAATGCCTGTTTTGTCCCCGAGCTTCGCCTCCTTGAGTAAATCTTTCTCCGGCAGCGACACGGACTGGAGTGGTGGGAGTTCCAGAAAATCCGTGACGCGGCGAACACTGGATTCAGTCTGCCGGACCAAATCTTCGTACCGCAGTTCGCAAATCGCCGCTGCCCGCTTCTCGACAAATGACAAAATGTTCAGTGGTCCGCGAAAGATGTCCTGCTCGTAGTAGCGCAAATCAAAGCGACCTTCCTTCCACGTCTTCAGAATCGATGCGACCACGGCGAGCGGATTGCGCCAGAGCACGATGAATTTGGCGTCAGGAAAAATCTCTGCGAGTTCCTCCAGAATCAGATGATACCGCGGCGTCTTGTCGAGAAAGTAAGTTTTGCCTGGGGCCGGGATTTTTTGCTGCAACCGTTCGAGCATCGCGCGCACTTCCTGAAAATAATCCGCCCGCCCGCCCGGCAGTTTTGATACGAAGTCACCGAAGCCTTGTGCCATCGAGACGTGAATGTATTCGGCCGAAACGCCTTTCTCCCGCAGAGCATAGACAAATGGAATGGCCAGCCAGGGTTCTCCGATTGTTTGAATCTGCGGATGCGTGGCGAGCAAACGCTGGAGCAGCGTGGAACCGGCCCGTGGCTGCGAAATGATGAAGCATTGGCGCATCTCAATCCATCAACGGCAAAGCAAGTTTGATTTCCACGCGAGTGGTTCGCTGCGGATGGCGAGCCGCAGGTCACGAGCGGTTGTAGCGAACGAAGATTCAACCGACAAAGGTTTTCTACCGTTCAGTTTCTAACTCACCTTCTTTGGTTCGGCCGCGAGCAATATCCTTTCCCAGCCGTTGAACTGCGCGGTGAAACTGCCATCCTCGTGGAGTCAGCGCCGGTTGGCTGCGAGAGCCAGGCCGTCTTTGGCCGCCTTGAACTCCGGATCGATGCGCAGTGCAGCTTCGAAGTGTTCGCTCGCATCGCTGGCCCGGCCTGCCTGGAGCAGAGCGTTGCCCAAAACTACGCGAAACTTTTGTTGCTGCGGCAGTCGTTCCACCACTTCGGCAAAGTAAGGCACAGCGGCGGCGGGCTGGTTGAGTTGCGAGAGGAGATTCGCAAAGTTGAACTTGAGCATCCAATCCTCCGGCCGCAACGCGATGGCAGCGCGATAAACGGCCAACGCTTCTTCCGTCTCGGGTTGGCCGAGTGTTTTGGCCCTTTCCTGCAATTCATGGGCCGCTTTGAGTTGCCGCGCCGCATGGCCGAGTTGATCGAGGAACGGTGGATTGTTCAGCATTCGATGAGCGCCGGATTTTACGTTGAAATCATCAATCACCGTATAGGCCAGCGCCCGGGCACACTCGTCCAGCGATTGCAGCGCCTTTGATGGCGCCGGGAGTTTGAACGCTTCGACCACCGCAGGGGCGAGCAACGCTGCGACTTGATAATCGCCAGCGAAGGTGAAGTGAACGTGTTCCTGAAAAATGCGCCGGCCTGGCAACGCGCTTTCGGCCAGCGGACCGTTGGCCAAGCGCTGCTCCAGATCGAGGAATTGCACGTGCAGCCCGCCGTTGGTGGCGACGGAACGAACAATTGCGTTCATTCGGCTATCAGTTCGGAACTGGATGGCATCCCAATCGCGCGCGAGGGCGTAGCATCGGCGCGCCTCCTCGAGATGGGCGAGAGCTTCATAACATCGCGCCATGCGAAAGAGGAGTTCAGCAAAATGATTGTCAATGCGTGCAGCCTCTTCAAATTTCACGAGTGCAGCCGCGTGATTCCCCGACGATTCCGCCGCGGATCCTTCCGCATAAAGTTTGTCCCATTCGGCGAATTCCCCGGCGCTCAATCCCTTGCGATGCAATGACGCGAGCGGCGGAAAATCCCGGAGATTCACAGCCACCGTGCAGAGCAACGTTTGCGCACCTGCTCGCTCTGCATAACCGCAAATGTCGCGGAGGTTGATCTCGTAATTCTGATAGACGGCATTGCGAAGATCGTCGTCGAAGGCGAGACGCTGGCGTCGAAAGAATTCCTGGTCCTGCTGCGGCGCTTCCTTTTTGGCGATGTTAGCCAGCCACGAATGGCCCAGTTGCATCAGCTTCAGGCGGTTGAGCGCGTGTTTGAACCGCAGCCAGTGAATGTTCGATGTGAGCGTGAACTCTCCCGGTGATGGCGAGTGCAGGCCAATCAGTTCATTATTGCCGGCGTAAACGATGAAGAGATCCGGCCCGAATTGAGCGCATTCACTCGCGATGGTGCGGATGATGTGCGAATCGATGCCGCGCATCGCGGCGTTGATGATCTCAATATGATTGCCCGGATATTGCTCGCGGAGCATCAGGCTCAACATTCGCCAGAAGCCAAATGCGGGATCGGGTGTTCCAGCCGCCGCAGATTCGCCGAGGATGAAAACACGCCTGGTACCCGCCGGCTTCTCCTTGGCGAACAGCACTGGAGCCGGGGAGGTGGCGCTCTTCTTCGGATAATACTGCCACGCGAATTTAGGATTCGTGGTGATCGATTTCCCGTCGCCAGCCGGAACAAAAAACTTCGTCGAATACCCGTATCCGCAGAGGCGCAGCGCTCCTTCGATAACTCCGAAGATGAGGAGGGGAACGACGACGATGGCAATAACGCGGGCCAGCCAACGATGCTTGAGTCTTCGTTCTGGAAGGGCTTTAGACCGCGAAAGGACGCTCGTCAACGCGGAACCTTCGCGCCGTTCGGGAGCGTATTTCTGTCTGGTTTTCCTGCCCATGCCATCACCGCGACGCCGCACGACATTTGGTGCTGAATGGTCGCAAGGCTGAGTAATGAGTTTCATTACTCGACCAACGTGCGTCGAGGGAATTGTGAGATGGAGATGATGGACAAGGAATCTTTCCGCCATTGAACCGCGAGGTAGGGCGCGCGTTGTCCTCAACGCGCCGGGGACGCACTCGAATGCTGAGGCGCAGGGCGGCAGGGAACGACGACGCGGTGAGACACCGTCGCCCTACCGTCCGTCACTGTTCAGGAGTGCAACGCGCGAAAAGATAGTTTCGGGGAAATCCCTCTGGCTGGCCGCACTTTGAAGCTGCGGCGCTCGTCCGAGGCGCCGCTACGGCGAAGACTGACCACGGCGGATTTCGCGGAACAACCACGCCCTGGCATAGGCCCAATGACGTTTCGCCGTCGGCTCAGAAAGTCCGAGCACGCCGGCCGCATCCTGCGTGGTGAGACCAGCGAAGTATTTCAGCTTCACCAACTCTGCTTTCTGCGCATCGTGCGCGGCGAGCTTTTCGAGCGCATCATGGATCGCCAGCAACTCATCGTCATCGGCCGGCGCGGCAATGGAGAGTTCCTCAATGGGCAGATGTTCCTTGCCACCGCCGTGCCGCAACGCCCGGCGGCGGCGCGCATGGTCGATGAGGATGCGCCGCATCGCTTCCGCCGCGGCAGCGAAAAAGTGCCCACGATTGGCCCACGCGCTGTGATCGTTGCCCACGAGACGCAAGTACGCTTCGTGAACCAAGGCCGTCGCTTGCAGAGTGTGGTTCGGCAATTCATTCGACATCCGAGCACGCGCGAGCTTGCGCAACTCCTCATAAACGAGCGGTAACAGGTCGGCGGCAACGTTCGGGTCCGTCGTCGGCAGATTGTTCAGGATGCGGGTGACATCGTTCATGCTTTTCTGGAGCGCGGCTGTGCTGTCCTTCGGACAGCCACGCTCCCGCGCCGTTCACTTCTTCAATACCGTTGCTTCGAGAAAGAAATCCTTGTCGTTCAGGTGTTCGCGAATGAATTGCTGCAACGCCTTGGTGTCGGCAGTCAACACAAGTTCGTCTTTTTCGCGGTCCTCCCGGTGTTCCGGATCCGCGATGGCGATGTGCGCCAGCGCCGAGGGATTCTTGCGCAGCCATTTCTGCACCCAGTCGGTATTCAGCGCGGCCAGTTTCAGCTCCCCGCCGAGTTCCACGATTTTAAACAAATGATGCGTCGGGATTACACTCACGCCCCGGGTCTTTCCTTCGAAGTCGAGGAAGCGGTCCTCACCGAGTTTAAACACGCAGCCTTCGAACTCATACTTTTCACTCTTATTCTGCACCACCACATCGAGGCGTTGGTCGCTGGCTGCGGCGAAAGTCCAAGTCGTTCGATTCCCATCCGGCTCTTGCTCCTCCATCCACGTCCCCGCGAGCTTCGGCTCGGCGACGACATCTTTGGCAGTGTAAAACGGATTCGCAGACTTTTGCCAGCATCCGGCCAGCAGAACTGTCATCAACAATAGGCAATTCGTTCGTGTTTTCATAGTTTGTGCATTGGTTTCGTCGTGCGCGTCGGCGCAGATTTGATTTCCCAGCACTCTCGAATGCCGTTAAATCCCATCGATCTCTCAATGCGGAATCGGGCGGCGAAACGGATCAAAAACTTTCGCAATGAGCGGAGACATGGCTGACACAAATTCCACCGAGCACGTATTTGCGGCCGCACTGGAGATGGAATCTCCGACGGAACGCCAGCGTTTTCTCGACGAAGCGTGCGCCGGGAACGGCGTGCTCATGGAGGATGTGGAGACACTGCTGCGCGCACACGAGGAAGCCACCGGCTTTCTCGGATCGGCAGAAACGATCCGCATTTCGGCTTCGCTGCCCCGTCCGGGCGAAGGGCCGCCGAACATCAGCGGCTTTAGAATCGAACGCGAACTGGGCCGCGGCGGCATCGGTGTCGTTTACCAGGCGTGGGACGAGAAATTGCAGCGGCGCGTGGCGCTCAAGACGCTGCATGCTGTGCCGGACGCCGCGACGCGCCAGCGCGTACTCGATGAAGCGCGCAAGACCGCGGCGCTGCGCGACACCGCAATCGTCACCGTCCACGCTGTGCTCGATGAGCACGAGTCGCCGGCCATCGTGATGGAACTGATCGAAGGTTTCGCCATCGATCGATTGGCGGCCGGACTGACCTTCGAGCAACGGGCGCGGATTCTTCAGGAGATCGCGCGCGCCTTAGCGGCGGCACACCGGCGCGGAATCATTCATCGCGATCTCAAGCCGGGCAACGTGCTGGTTACTCCCGCGCTCAAGCCGGTGATCCTGGATTTCGGTCTCGCGTTGTCACTGGAGGAAGCGAATCGCACCAGCAGCGGTTTCGAAGGCACGCCCCTCTATGCGTCGCCCGAACAGGCCAGCGGCAGGCCGCTCACCGCCGCGTCCGACATTTTTTCCTTTGGCAGTTTGATGTTCAAAGTGCTGACGGACACGACCCCGTTTAATGGCTCAACGGTCACGGAAGTTCTCGATTCTATTCGCCAGGCCACGCCGCCCTTTCTGCGCGATGTCGCGGTCGGCGTGCCCGCGGACTTGCAAGCCATTTGCCTGGCGTGCCTCGCGGACGATCCGAAGAACCGCCCGACTGCGGAGCAACTCTCGCTGGAACTCGGACGTTTTCTCGCAGGCGAACCCGTGCGTCTTCGGCCCGCGCTCTATGGCGACATTCTTCGACGCCGCGTCAGCGAATACTCAAACGATCTCGCCAACTGGGAACACCAGGGGATGATTTCCGGCGACGAGCGCGACCGCCTGCAAGTCGTGCATCGCCGCATTCTCGCCGACGAAGACCATTGGCTCATCGACGCGCGGCGGCTCACGCTGGCGCAGACGGTCCTCTACACCAGCACGTGGATTGTCGTCATCGCCGCGGGTTTGCTCGTGTGGCTGGTGCGGGCGGAGGTGTCCCCCGCACTGCGCTGGCTGTTGCCATTGTTCGGCACTTCGGCGTTGCTCGGTGTTGGGCTGCTCGCGCAATCCCGGCGGGAACCGCTCGCGGCTGGGGCGTTCCTGGCGGGCGCGGTGTTATCTCTCGTCCCAACCGTGCTCTCATTCACGGCGGAGTTTCATCTTTGGGCAACTGCGCCGGAGCAAACCAAACAACTCTTCGGCCAGACGTTCACGAACCAACAAGTGCTCGCGGCCTGCGTCACAGGATTTGCGCTTTCCGTATTTGCGCTCGCGCGCCTCCGCATGACGGGCTTTGCGTGGACGAGTTGCCTGGTGGGCGCGCTCGCATACGTCAGCGCGTTGCTTCAGTTCAACTGGTTGGGCCGCGATGCGGAAATCCAGGCCCTATGGTTGATGCCCCTGGTCGGGTTTTCATTCGTCGCGCTGGCGTTCGAAAGAGCAGGGCGCGTGCGCTGGGCTTTGCCCTATCATCTCGTCGCGCTGCTCGTCTTGATCGTCGCGCTGGATGTAATTGCAACTGCCGGCCCCACGCTGAAGATGCTTGGCCTGAACGCGAGCGCCTCGCCGTTTTTCAACGGGGACCGCTTGCACTACCTGTCGCTTGCCCTCAACGGACTATTCTTTCTCGCACTGATGTTCGCAACGGAAAACTCCCGCAGCCTCGACTTGCGCCGCGGTAGTCGCGTGCTTGAAGTGCTCGCGATGTTCCATCTGCTCGGCGGGCTTTATTGGAACGCTCACGCGCAACGCGACCACGCCCAGGTTCGCATCGACGTGATGCTCTACATCGCCGCGGTGCTGCTGCTGCTTGTGCTCGGCCCGTGGCGTTCGCGCTGGCGAATGCTCGTCGGCGCGCTCAGCGGCGTGGCGCTGGGGAGTTACTTGCTTCTCGATTTGAACCTCGTGCCAAAGAAGCCGTTTATCCTCAGTCTCGGCGCCATGGGTTTGATCACCGCGCTCGCGGCCTACGTTTACCTGGTTATCGCACCGCGTCGCAAATAGCTGCCGCGCGAACCAATCTGTTCCGCCGCGTGCGCCGGTGAAAGCGCCATGACAATCCGACCGCAGCTGCGCCCAGTCCGGTAGCGAGTCCAATCCATATTCCCACCGCGCCTTTCCCGAACTGAAACGCGAGCGCGTAGGCCAGTGGCACGGCGAGCAGCCAGTAGGCGGCGATTGCCATGAGTGCCGGAACGCGCACGTCGCCCATTCCGCGCAACGAAGCGATCGCCGCTACCTGCACGCCGTCGGCCACTTGAAACAGAGCTGCTATCACGAGCAATTGCGCACTGAGTGCCACGACTTCGGGTGAACTTACAAAACTTTGCGCAATGGGCTGGCTCGCAAAAATGAAAAGGAGCGCGAATACCGCCATGACGCCGCCAGCGAGGCCGATGCCCACGAAACCAATGCGCCTCATGCGCGCGAACTGTTGCGCGCCCCACGCGTGTCCGACACGAATGGACGCCGCCATCCCGATGCCGAACGCGAACATGAACGTCGTGGCTGCACAACTGATGGCGATTTGGTGCGCCGCCATCGCATTCGCGCTCAACCAGCCCATCATGATCGCGGCGAACACGAACGCGCTCACTTCCATCAAGTGCTGAAACGCGACTGGCCATCCGATGCGCAACAGTTCGCGCATTTTTTCCAGACTCAACCGCATCCACCAACGTCGCGGCTGAAAACCGCGCAGGGCCGGGGCTTTGATTACGTACACAATCAACGCCACCGCCATTACGATGCGCGCGATGAGCGTGGACACTCCGGCGCCGTCGAGTCCAAGTGCTGGCGCGCCCCAGTTCCCGTAAATCAGAATCCAATTCAGCACCGCGTTGAGCGCCACGCAGCCCAGCAGGATAAAGTTCGGCACCCACGGATGATTGAGCGCCTCGCTGAACTGTTTGCAGCCATGCGCGACGAGCGCGGGCAGCAGCGATACGCCGTAAAGGACGAGGAAGTTGCCTGCTGCGGCGACCACGTCCGGTGATTGCCCGAAGAGATGCAACCACGGGCGCACACAGGCGAGTCCCACCGCCGTGGCCAGACCCGCCGCTCCGGCCAGGACCATTCCATGCCGCAATACTTCGCCCGCAGCCAAACGATGCTGCGCGCCCAACGCCTGCGATGCAAGCACGGAGATGGACGAGAGCAGCCCGAAGGCAAAGACAAACGGCACGTGTGTGATCGCAATGACGAAGGCCGACGCGGCCAACGGCACGACGCCGACCCGTCCGACCATGAGGGTGTCGATCAGCCCCATGAGCATCTGCGAAACCATCCCGGCCATGATGGGCAGCGCGAGCTTTGTGGTGGGCCACACTTCGCGTCGCCCGCGCCGCAGGGTTGCCATTGTCCGAAGTTTCATATTGGTTCCTGTTCCCCGCTGGCGAATCGCGGCGCGGGTTCAGAAACAAAAAACCCACCGCTGATGGCCAGCGGTGGGTCTTCAAATTGTTGTTCTATCTCTCTAGTTCTTGAACCTCCCATCGCCAGACGCGTGCTTCATCGCGACACGAATACCGCCCAACGCGAAACTCAGCGCGACGGCACGCATGTGCGGAAACATATTTTTGTAACTGGCAATGTTCATTTCATCCAAGTGCGGCACTTAAGCCGACGCCGTCGGTCGAGTCAACCACCGAACTGATGTGAGGCGTTTCGTGCTTTGAGCGCCTCTCGGAAATAATCAACCGCTTTGACGGTTTAGATTCTTTCAAGCGTCTGGTTTTCCGGGGGTCGCTGACCTGGATTCTGATTCCATTGCTCTGGTTTCTGGTTCGTGATTGTCAGCAGGCGCTATAAAAAGTATTCAAAGCCATTCAACAGCGTCGCATAACATAAAGGAGAAGCATGAACACAAAATCGATTTCGGGATGGCTCGCGGGGCTGGCCTTGGTCGCAGCAAATGGTGTCCCTGCCGCGAACTGGCCGGCGTGGCGCTTTGACGGGTCCGGCATCGCGCCCGAGAAAAGCGCGCCGGTGAAATGGAGCAAGAGCGAGAATGTGCGCTGGCGAGCGCCGCTGCCCGAGCCGGGAAATTCGTCGCCCATTATTTGGGGCGATAGGGTGTTTCTTGGCCAGGCCACGGGTGCGAAGCGCGAATTGATGTGCGTCGATCGCCGCGATGGAAAAGTTCTTTGGCAGGCGGGAGCGAGTTACGAAGGCAAAGATCCGACGCACGATACGAATCCTTACGCGTCACCGACGCCGGTCACCGATGGTGAGCGCATCATCATGTGGTTCGGTTCAGCGGGGCTTTATTGCTACGACTTCGATGGCAAGGAAGTCTGGCGCCGCGATCTCGGCAAACAGGAGCATCAATGGGGCTATGGCAGTTCGCCGATCCTTTACGAAGATTTGTGCATTCTGAATTTCGGTCCGGGCCCGCGCACGTTCCTCATCGCGCTGAACAAAAAGACCGGCGAGAAAGTTTGGCAGGTCGATCTGCCGGAGAACGATCCACCCGTCCGCTACGACGGTTTTGCGGGGAAGAAGGGCCAGCCAATCGGTTCGTGGAGCACGCCGCTCTTGGTGAAGGCAGGCAATCGAACGGACCTTGTTCTCAGCATCGTCGGAGAGCTGCGCGGCTTTGAGCCGAAGACCGGCCGGGAGGTGTGGAAGGCTGATGGGCTGAGTCCGCTCGTTTACACGTCGGCCATAGCGGGTGAAGGAGTGATTGTAGGGGCAGGTGGATTTAGCGGGAGCACGGTTGCGATTAAGGCCGGCGGTCGCGGTGATTTGTCGAATCAAAAGCTGTGGTTCGTGCAGAAGGAAAAGAAGAACCGCATCAGCAGTGGTGTCATCAGCAAGGGACACGTTTTCCTGTGCAACATGGACGGCGTGGCGCAGTGCATTGAACTCGCGACGGGCAAAGAGAAATGGAACGAACGCTTGAAGGCGACCGCCGCGAAAGGGGAAATCTGGGGTTCCACGGTTCTCGTCGGCGACAACGTTTACGTCATCAATCAGTCTGGCGATACGTTCGTCTTCAAAGCCAACCCGGAGAAATTGGAACTCGTTGCGACGAATCCGCTGAACGAAATGTCGAACGCCACGCCGGCTGTTTCAAATGGCGAGATTTTCATCCGCACGCACCAGGCGCTCTGGTGCATCAGCGAAAAGAATTCCGAGCGGGCCTCGCGCTAGTACTGTGACAAAAACGTTTCGTTACATGTTTGGTAGGGCGCGTCACTCCGTGCGCGCCGTTCGGGGAAGCGAATCCCACTGCGGCGCGCACGGAGTGGGCACGGTATCACCACATGGTTGACACTTTGTTATCACCACATCGCTGACACTCTTCCAAGGCATATGCCTTGGAAGAAGATGAGCCGCGCCGAACAACGCTTGGATTTGGTGAGGCAATTG
>Ga0190265_10002431_pt1 | contig 12512 bp, 12 predicted proteins | sample Popmic124T_FD_133135 | JGI IMG/M metagenome (GOLD analysis project Ga0190265, IMG submission 133135) | Populus adjacent soil microbial communities from riparian zone of Indian Creek, Utah, USA - 124 T | ecosystem: Environmental > Terrestrial > Soil > Riparian zone | place: USA: Utah | collected... | reverse complement strand
GTCGGGTCCTCCTCGATGAGGCGTTGCAACCCGATCATCAGCTTGTCCTCGTCGCCCTTGGTCTTGGGCTCGATGGCCTTGGGGAGCAGGGGCTCCGGCGGCTCGATCGGAGGGAAGACGACCGGAGAGGCCTTGTCGGACAGGGTGTCGCCGGTTGTCGCATGAGCCAGCTTCCCCGCGGCCCCGATGTCGCCCGCCACGACCTCCTTGGCCGGCTCCTGGTTCTTGCCGCGCATCGTGAAGACGTGGGCCAGACGTTCATCTGTTTTCTGGGTCGAGTTGTGGATCGTCCCCTCGCCCACGAGCGTGCCCGAGATCACTCTGAAGAAGCTGACCTTTCCGACGTACGGGTCGGAGAGCGTCTTGAAGATCAGAGCGGACATCGGTCCGTCCGGCTTCGGCTCCCTCACCTCACCGTCTTCGGATTCGACTGCGCCGCGATCGAGCGGTGAGGGGCCCGCTTTGACGATGACGTCACAGAGCCGGTCGATACCGATCAGTCGCGTTGCCGAGCCGACCATTACCGGGAACATTGTGGCGTCGTCGACACCCTCGTGGATCGCGCCGACGATCTCCTCTCGCGTGATCTCTGCGCCCTCGAGGTAGCGCTCGAGCAGATCGTCAGAGGTCTCGGCAATGGAGTCGAGGAGGTCGGTGCGCACCTCGTCGAGTCTTGCCCTGCGATCCTCGGGTAGCTCGGCGTGTTGGGACTGGCCTTTGTCGTCGTATTCCAGAGCCTCGGCGTCGATGACCGAGATGATTCCCCGGAAGTCGTGCTCGCGACCGAGAGGGAGGGACAGTGGAGCTACAGACTTGCCCCACATCTCGCGCATCTGATCGAGAGTCCGCCGGAAGGAGGCGTTCTCGCGGTCGACCTTGTTGACGAGGATCATGCGGGGAAGCCCAAGCTCCTCGGCGTAGTTCCACGCGACGCTCGTCTGGACTTCGACTCCCTCCACCGCCGAGACGACGAACACGGCGAGGTCTGCGACCCGCATCGCGGCGCGCATCTCGCCAATGAAGTCGGCGTAGCCCGGCGCGTCGAGGACGTTGACCTTGTGTCCGTCCCATTCGAACGGCAACAACGAAGTCGATACCGAGATCTGGCGGCGGATCTCCTCGTCGTCGAAGTCGCTGAGGGTGTTGCCCTCGGAGATCCTTCCGAGCCTCGTAGTGGCACCCGAGCGGAACAGCAGCGCCTCGGCCAGAGAGGTCTTGCCGGACCCTCCGTGGCCGACGAGGACGATGTTGCGGATGTTCTCCGTGACGTAGCTCTTCACGCTCTTCCCCCGTTTCACAACGCGTTGATCTCGAAGGGTCATGGTAATCCCAGGACGGCGGGGGACAGAGCGAGGGGCCGACCACTAGGATGCGCCCGTGCTCAACGCAAAGATCCGTGGCATTTGGGACAAGGGTATGAGGCCGGTTGGGAGCTTCATCGGCCGAAGCGGCGTCACCCCGAACCAGATCACGCTTCTCGGCGTCGTCGTGCAGGCCTTCGTGTCCTACCTGATCGTGCAGGATCGCCTGCCCGAGGCCGGCTTTGTCCTCATCGCGGCCGCGCTTCTCGACACCGTCGACGGGGCGGTGGCGAAGGCCCGCGGCCTGACCAGCAAGTTCGGGGCATTTTTGGATTCGACGATGGACCGGCTCTCGGATGCCCTCGTGTTTCTGCCCATCGCCTGGCTCTACCTGGCGCAGCCGACAACGGAGCGCGCCGATCAGCAGTGGGTCGCGGCCGTTGCGCTCGTCGCCCTCGTTCTGTCGTTCCTCGTCAGTTACGCAAGGGCCCGTGCAGAGGGTCTGGGATTCGAATGCAACGTCGGTCTGATCGAGCGCGCGGAGCGATTGATCATCATGATCGTCGCCCTAGTGCTGAACGACCTGCTCCCTGCCGCCCTGGTGGTGCTCGCGCTGGCCTCCCTCGTCACCCTCGTTCAGCGCATGGTCCACGTGCACAAGCAGGCCGGTGCTGACCACTAGACGTCCCGGGGACGAGGGCCGGCTCCTCCAGCTCGTCTACTACGCATACGTTGCATTCAGCCGGCTCGCGCTCGCGATACCCGAATCGTGGGCTTACCGAATCGCGAGCGTTGTGGGCTCGATAGCCGCTCGTCGCAGCAAGCGACGAGACCAGGTTGCACGAAACCTCGCTCGCATCACCGGGCGGCCGGCGCACTCCCCGGAGACACGAGCCCTGGTTGTGGAGTCCTACCGGTCGTACGCGCGCTACTGGCTCGAGACTTTTCGGTTGGTGCGAGAGGGCAAAGAGTTCTTCCTCGAACGCTTTCAAGCGACGGGAGAGGAAAACCTCGACGGCGTGCTCGCGCGCGGCAAGGGGGCCGTCGTCGTTGTGGGCCACCTCGGGAACTGGGACGCAGCAGGGGCCTGGGTGGGGGCGCGCGGGAATCTCCTCGTGACGGTGGCCGAAGTTCTTCGTCCGCGCCGCATGTTCGACTTCTTCGTCGCCCACCGCTCGAGACTCGGCATGCGCATCCACCCCGCTCAGGTGGGAGTGACCCGCACGCTGATCAGAGAGGTCAACGACGGTGCGGTCGTGGCCATCCTCGGTGATCGCGATCTGAAGGGAACCGGAATCGAGGTCGACTTCTTCGGTGCCCCGGCGACGCTGCCGGGCGGCGCGGCCTCAATCGCGCTCAAGACCGGCGTTCCCATCCTCGTTGCCGGCGTCTATGGAGAGGTTCTCAGCGACGGCAAGAGGGGATGGAGCGCGGACATCTCGACGCCGATCGAGCTGCCGAGGGAGACCGGGTCTCGAGCCATCGCGGAGCTCACGCAGAAGGTAGGCACCAAGCTCGAGGAGCTGATCGCCCGGCGGCCCGAGGAGTGGCACGTATTCCAGCCCTTCTGGGTGGAGGACAGAAACCGAGCGAAGAAGGAATGAAGATCGCAATCGTCTGCCCCTACGCCTGGGATCGCTTCGGGGGTGTCCAAACCCATGTCCGGGCTCAAGCGGCGACTTTGCGCGCTCGCGGCCACGAGGTCACCGTCATCGCGCCGAAGATGTGGTCGGTGAGCTCGCCGGGCGATCTCGAGCATGTCGATGAGGTCGTCCGGGTCGGCCGCGCGGTGTCGATTCCGGCGAACGGTTCGATTGCCCCCATCACCTTCGGCCCGGCAGCGGCGGCCGGTGTTCGGCGCTCACTCGCGAACCTGAAGCCCGATGTGGTCCACCTTCACGAGCCGTTGATCCCAAGCCTCAGTCTCCTGGCGCTGCTCAACAGTCACACCCCGTGCGTGGGAACATTTCATGCGTCCTCCGAGTCGAGTGCGGGTTATTGGATCGCGCGCCCGATCCTGAAAAGGGCGATGGATCGCCTGCGCGTCCGGATCGTCGTCTCGGATGCAGCACGCGACCTCATTGGGCGCTATTTCCCCGGCGACTACGAAGCCATCCCCAACGGCGTGGAGGTGGCACGCTACGCGGCGGCTCCGCTGGTGGACCTTGGAGCCGGGCGCAATGTTTTATTTCTCGGCCGCATCGAGCGACGAAAGGGGCTCGAAGTTCTGATCCAGGCACTGACACGGCTGCGCGATCTCGACACCAAACTGGTTGTCGTGGGCACAGGGCCAGAGGAACGAGCTTGTCGCTCGCTCGCCACGAGGCTCGGAGTTGATGTGCAGTTCATCGGAGGGGTTCACGACGATCTCAAGGCGGGAATCTTCCGGTCGGCCGATGTGTACTGCGCTCCGGCTCTCGGAGGGGAGTCGTTCGGCATCGTGCTGATCGAGGCGATGGCGGCGGGAACGCCGGTCGCTTGCTCGGACCTGCAAGGCTTCCGGGGCGTCGCAGGCGACGCGGCGGCGCTCGTGCCGCCGGGGGATTCCGGGCGGCTCGCCGACGCTCTAAGGGCCATCCTGACCGACGACCACCTGGCTCGTTCGATGAGCGAAAAGGGAAGATCGGTGGCTGATCGCTACGACTGGCCTCGTCTAGCCGAGCGACTCGAGGACGTCTACGTTCGAGCCACCGCCGGCTCTGGGCCATGATACGGAGCATGGAGGAGCATCGCAGGAGTCAGGCCTTGCCGGACTGGGGACAGGACCGGGTGCGCGTACCGGGGGTCGGTGCGAGGATCTGGCGGCTTGGCGCGCTCTTTGGGTTCGTGCCCGTCGTGCTGCTCATCCTTCTGCTAACGGGCGTTCCGGCGCTCGTGGTGGTGGTCCTGATGGGTGTTTACGCCCTCGGCGCCACCGTCTGGATCCGGGCTCAGGGCACCAGGGTGCTGCGGGCAGTGGGTGCTCGCAGCGGCACCCCGGAGGAGCTTGCCCGGATGGAGAACCTGGTGGAGGGACTAGCTCGAGACATGGGGATTCCGCCGCCGGACCTGCTCGTGACGGATGAGCCAGGACCTAATGCCCTCGTCGCCAAGCGCACCGGGCACATCGTCGTAGTGACCTCTGATCTGACCAGGGACTTCAGCAGGACGGAGCTCGAGGCGGTCGTCGCTCACTGTCTCGTGCGCATCGCCACAGACCAGGTCGGGACCGCTCAGATTGGCCTGGCGCTCGGACCACTGGGAGGGGGACTTCGCGGTGTGACGGGGGCGCCGGAAGACATCGCGACGGCCGGCGTCACCAGGTACCCACCGGCCCTGGTGTCCGCGATCGAGAAATGTGAGCCACGCGGTGGCAGATTCGCAGCTCTTTGGTTCGTCGGCGATGGTCCCTCACACGCCCCCGCCGGCAGGCGAATTGCGGATCTCCGGGACCTCTAGCCCAGAGAAACGCGGACGGTTATTTCCGCTTAATGCCGTCCGACCGTGTTAGCTTGCACCGAGCCGAGCGGCCGCCTAGGCGTCCGAGACTCGGTTCGCTGCGCAGGAAGCCCAAGCCGGACGCAGCCGAGATAGGACCGACTGATGCAAACCCTGGTCGAGTCCGGACACAAACAAATGTCTTAAGGAGGACGCGCGGGTTGTCCACGAGAGTAAAGGCCGTCATCGTCGGTCTCGTAGTGGTATTGGTCGCGGGTGGCGCCTACTTCGCTTTCGCGAACAAGGAGGACCTACCGGTCATTGGGGATGCCCTCGCTTCGCCGAAGTGTCCCCTCACCGGTGAGGAGCCGCGCAAGGAAGAGCTCAATGACCGTCCGGCAGTCGCCGTCAAAATCGAGAACGCCTCCATCGCTTATCCGCTTTCGGGGCTCGAGGACGCCGACCTCGTGTACGAGGAGTTGGTTGAAGGAGGCATAACTCGCTTCATGGCCATCTACCAGTGCGGAGACACGCCGAAGGCCGGGCCGATTCGAAGCGCGCGCATGGTCGACGCGTCGATCATGATGCCGACGACGAGAATCCTCGCCTTCTCAGGCGGAAACGACGCCGTCGTGAACAACTTGGCCAAGAACGACATCGTCCAGGTCGACGAGACCAACGCGGGGAGCGCCATGCAGCGGATTCCCCGTGAGGGACTTGCATCGGAGCACACCCTTTTCGGGAACAGCGCGAGGCTCAGGAAGATCGGCCAGAAGGAGTTCAACGAGCCGCCAAGATCGGACCTCCAATTTGGGAACGTCGACGAAAATGGCTCCACACGACCGGCCGGCAACGTGACTATCAATTTCTCGCCCGCGACCACCGTCACCTACGAGTTCAACGGGGAACGCTACGCTCGGTCACAGGGTGGAACTCCGTTCGAGAGCGAGGGCCACGGTCAGATAGGAGTCGAAAACGTGATCGTCGAAGAGCACACAGTGAATCTGAGTGCCATCGTGGACGTCACCGGGACGCCTTCGATCGAGATCGCAGACGAAACTGGGTCCGGCAAGGCGACCCTGTTCAGGGACGGGCGCGCCATTCGGGGTCGGTGGGAGCGCGAGGATGTTCAAGATCCCGTGGTCTTCAAAACCAAGGAAGGCGACGACATGGTGCTGGCGCCGGGGGCCGTCTGGATTCATCTCGTCCCCAATGCCCGTGGCGAGGTGGAGGGATCTTTTGATTTCAGCAAGTAAACGCCTGGGGTACATCTGTGCACTTCTCGCGATCCTTTTGTTCGGGGGCGCCTGCACGAGCGACGACTCCGACCCGGCGGACCCCGAGCCCCAGGCGGCTGCCCCGGAAGAGGAGGGGCCTCCGATCTGTCCGTTGACCGGTGAAGATCCTCCGAAGGGCGTCGATACGGCACGGCCGGCCGTTGCGCTGAAGATCGAGAACTCGCCCGACTCGAGACCTCAGACGGGGCTCGATCAGGCCGACATCGTTTACGAGGAGATCGTCGAAGGTGGCATCACGCGCTTCATGGCCATCTATCACTGTCACGACGCGGCCAAGGGAGGGCCGGTTCGAAGCGCTCGCTTCGACGATCCAAAGATCGCCAAACCCTTCACGCGCATCCTTTCGTTCTCAGGTGCAAACGACATCGTGATCGGTGAGCTCAGAAAGCAAAAAATGATCGCGCTCGACGAGAAGAACGCGTCGGGCGCGCTGTTCCGCGTTCCCCCCGGAAGTACCGATGTGCACAGCGTTTTCGCTAACACAGTGAAACTCAGGAAGCTGGGCAAGAAGAAAAGCAAAGCCAAGTCGCCCGGCGACTCGTTCTTCGAGTTCGGTGACATTCCAGACGGGGCAGGGAAGGTGAAGTCGGTAACTCTGAACTTCAATCCCAACAACGAAATCGTGTGGCGGTGGAAGGGCAAGAGGTGGGTGCGGTTCGAAGCGGGTGTGCCGTTCACCTCGTCGGGCGGCGGGCAGATCGGGACCCCGAACCTCCTCGTTCAGGAGGTCGAGGTCAACAACTCGAAAACGATCAGCGATGTTGCGGGCAATCCGTCGCCCGACATCGATCTGGATGGAAAGGGACGGGCCTTCCTCTTCCGAGACGGCCGGCTCGTTAGGGGAACGTGGAAGGCGAACAAGGACGGAGTACCGTCATTCAAAAGCAACAGAGGCAAACCCTTCACTTTCGAGGTCGGTTCGACGTGGATCGAGCTGGTGCCCTCGAAGAAGGGCGCAGTGACCGGCTCGATCAAGATTTCGAAGAAGTAGATCTCCTCGCGATGAATGCGCGCTCAGTCAGCCTGGGCGCGCGCCTCCGCGATGCTCCGATCGCTCACGATGGGCAGCATGTAAAGCGTGAGCAGAAACAGAATCGAGGCCGAGAAGAAGTACGCGGCTCTCAGTCCGAAGTACCGTCCCAGCGCCCCGCCTATTGCCGCACCCACGGGCATGGTTCCCCAAGCGAGCAGCCGGTAGACGCTGTTTACTCGTCCTAGCAGGCGATCGGGAACTATCGACTGGCGCAATGAGACGGCGATCACGTTCCACCACATCGCTCCCATGCCGAAGGTGATCATCGAAACGGCAACGACTATGGCACTTGACGTCAGACCGATGACAAGCTCCGCAATGGCCGCAGTGAGCGTAATGATGTAGAAGCTCTTGCCGTCCCCGAAGAACCGCGCCAGGTGAGGGGCCACGAGGCCCCCGATGAGTCCTCCGACCGCGCTGGCGGCCAGAATGATTCCGTAGCCCTCTTCGCTCACATGCAGAATCTCGAGCGCGAAGAGCACGAAGATCGCGAAGGTGGCGGAATGCGTCAGGTTGGAAACGCCGGTCATGACGGCCAACGTCCGCAGGAGCTTGTGCTGCCAGAGCCACTTGAGCCCCTCCGATATCTCATGCCTGATACTGGTCGAGCCCACAGTCGTCGTTCGAGACGGGGCGTATGAGCCGGCCATGAGAAAGATGAGAAGCGCTCCGACTCCGAACGACACCGCGTCGACGACGAAGGGAAGAGCGGCCGCTGCTGCAAACAAGAAGCTTCCGACGGGAGGTCCCGCGAAACGGTTGGTAGCTTCCTCCACAGCGTACAGGCGTCCATTGGCGACTTGGAGTTGATCCTTGCGGACCACGGCCGGCATGATCGCCTGGGCCGCGTTGTCGAAGAGCACCTCCCCAATCCCCAAGAAGAACGACACCACGTAGAGAGTCACGAGCATCGTCGTGGAGCCCAGGTCAGCGACGACCGCGACGGTGAGCAGAGCCATCAACCCCATCCGGAAGACCTGCATACTCCACATCGTCCAGCGACGATCGAGGCGGTCGACCAGCGCACCGGCGGTGAGTGCAAAGAGCAGCCAGGGGGCACTCGATGCGAAGAAGACTCCTGCGACCAGCCTCGGGTCCCGGGTCAGTGTGGTTGCGAGAAGGGGGAGCGCGGTGAGCCTGATCCCGTCACCGAAATTCGAGATCGCGGAGGCAGCCCAGAGCTTGTAGAAGTTGCCTCCGAGCTTCTTCGAGGGCGCGATTGCGCCAACGCGTTCCGTCCGAGCCACGCCGAGAGTCTACGCGTCTATGCCGCGCCATCTTGCGCGCATGTCCAGCGTCGCGCCCAAGGGAGAGGCCGGGGGCGGGGTCACAGGTGGCCCTCCTGATAGAATGGCGCCTCGCTAACAGTCCTGGTCAGCGGCCATTGTTCCGGCACGATCTCCGTGCTCGATGCTCTTGCGGATGGCCCCAGGAATCTCACTGAGAGGAAAGCATCATGGCCGACACATCAAGAGAAACCGGAGGCCTCCGGGTCAAGCGGGGCCTGGCAGAGATGCTCAAGGGCGGCGTCATCATGGATGTTACGACTGCCGAGCAGGCCAAGATCGCCGAGGATGCAGGAGCCGTCGCCGTCATGGCGCTCGAGCGCGTCCCCGCGGACATCCGCGCCGAGGGTGGTGTAGTCCGCATGGCGGACACGAGCAAGGTTCACGAGATCATGGAGTCGGTGTCGGTCCCGGTCATGGCGAAGTGCCGCATCGGACACTTCGTCGAGGCTCAGGTCCTCGAGAGCATCGGTGTGGACTACATCGACGAATCCGAGGTTCTCACCCCGGCCGACGAGTCGAACCATGTCGACAAGTGGGATTTCACGGTGCCGTTCGTTTGCGGAGCCACGAATCTCGGGGAGGCCCTTCGTCGCATCGGCGAAGGTGCCGCAATGATCCGGAGCAAGGGCGAGGCGGGAACGGGGAACGTCGTCGAGGCGGTGCGCCACATGCGAGCGATCGGTGGCGAGATGAAACGACTCACCACTCTCGACTCCGGCGAGCTCATGAGCGCGGCCAAGGAGTTGCAGGCCCCCTTCGAACTCGTGCGTGAGATCGCGCAGAGCGGCAAGCTGCCGGTCGTCCTGTTCACGGCGGGAGGGATCGCAACGCCCGCCGACGCGGCTCTGATGATGCAATTGGGGGCCGAGGGCGTCTTCGTCGGCTCGGGGATCTTCAAGTCGGGGGACCCGGCGTTGCGGGCTCGCGCGATCGTCGATGCCACCACTCACTTTGCGGACCCAGACATCGTCGCCAAGGTTTCACAGGGACTCGGTGAGCCCATGGTCGGTATCAACGTTGCCGACCTGCCCGACTCCGAGCGGCTCGCGCGACGCGGATGGTAGTCGATTGAAGATTGGCGTTCTCGCGCTGCAGGGAGACACGCGCGAGCATCTTCGGGCCCTGGAATCGGCCGGTGCCACCCCCGTCGAGGTGAGAACTGCGACGCAGGTCGAGGAGGTCGATGCTCTGATAATCCCTGGAGGCGAGTCGACGACGATCGGAAAGCTGCTCGACCGCTTCGGACTCCTCGAGCCTCTGAAGGAGCGGGTGGGTGACGGAATGCCGCTGTTCGGCACGTGCGCCGGGCTCATTCTCATGGCGAACGAGATAGTGGGAGGTCAGGACGCGCCGCACCGCCTCGGCGTGATGGACATCGGGGTGAGGCGCAACGCCTACGGGCGCCAGGTCGACTCGTTCGAAGCAGAGCTCGAGGTGAGTGGCTTCGATGGAGCCTTCACCGCGGTGTTTATTCGTGCGCCGATTATCGAGCGCGTCGGAAGGACCGTCGAGGTACTGGCCACTTCCGACGACATTCCCGTGCTTGTGCGTCAGGGCAACCTCGTGGCGTCCAGCTTCCATCCCGAGATGACCGGGGATGCGAGACTGCACGAGATGTTCGTCGAGATCAGCAGGGGCGCATAGGTGTCCGGCCACTCCAAGTGGAGCACTATCAAGCGCAAAAAAGGTGCCGCCGACGCGCAGCGTGCCAAGCAGTGGGGCAAGCTGCTGCGCTTCGTCGAGGTAGCCGCGCGCGAGGGCGGGGGCAGCGTCGACGGGAACCCGACGCTGGCAACAGCGGTTGCGAAAGCGAAGGCCGGATCGGTCCCCACCGACAACATTACCCGGGCGATCAAGCGTGGCACCGGCGAGCTCGAAGGCGAGACCTACGAGGATGCGGCCTACGAGGGTTACGGTCCCGGCGGAGTTGCGATCCTCGTACAGTGCTTGACCTCGAACAAGAACCGGTCGGCACAGGACGTGCGCAGCATCTTCAACAAGCACGGAGGCAAGATGGCCGAGCCGGGCTCAGTCGCGTTCATGTTCGAGCCCAAGGGTGTCGTCACGGTAGGCGCGGCGGGCGCCTCCGAGGACGAGGTCTTCATGGTCGCCGCTGATGCGGGGGCCGAGGACGTCAGTGGCGGCGAGGAGCTCATCGAGGTCATCACCCCGCCCGGTTCCTTCAAAGCGGTCACGGAGGCGCTGACATCCGCGGGCATCGCCATCGAGGATGCGGACCTGACGCAGATGCCCAAGAGCACTGTCCCGGTGGAGGGTGGCGACGCCAAGAAGGTTCTCAACTTGATCGACGCGTTGGAAGAGCTCGACGACGTGCAGGACGTGTACGCCAACTTCGATATCTCCGACGATGTCCTCGCCTCCGTCGCTTCCTGAGCATCCCGAGCTGGCGGAGGTCGCCCGATCCCTAGAGGAAACGGGTTGGGCGGCCGAAATCTACGACGTCCATTGGCGACTCGTATGGGTCTCCACCGAAATACTCGAGCTCACGGGTGAAACAGATCCCGTCGAGCTCGGCTATGGCGAGCACATCCTCGAGCACATTCGCAGGGGGGCCTTTCAAAGCCTCATCTCGGCGGAGAGTGCGGCGTCGTTACTCGAGGTCGAGCTCCCGATGGTGCTGCACGACACTCCCGGGGGCAAGGAGGAGCTCAAGCGTCTCGCCGGAGGCATTCTTGACGAGCTAATCGACCGCATCGAGGAGAGGGTTCCACCGACCAGTTGGGCCTCTCAGATCCAGTTCATCCAAGGTGATCTCCCGTCCATTCCCGTCAATCTGCTGGTGACCAGGTTGCACTCGCGGGAAGGCGAGCACATCGGCCGCCTGATCCTCTACGGACCCGCGCTCCCAACATCGATCCTCTCTCTTGTGTCGCGCGGCGACCCCGCGATGTTCGAACGGATGGCGCGACTCGTAGAACCAGGTCGCCGGCCCGCTGCGATCCTCTTCGCCGACGTGCAGGATTCCAGCCTCGTGTCCAAGCGTCTGCCGAGCGCGTCCTACTTTCGCCTGTTGCGCGGGTTGATCACCGCCATTGACGAGGTGATCGGCAGATTCGGAGGAATCGTGGGCAAGCACGCGGGTGATGGAGCGACCGCGTTCTTCATAGCGGATGACCTTGGCTCCCCATCGGGTGCAGTGAAGGGGGCGATCGAGGCCGCACGGGAGATCGCCGTGGTCGCGCGCGACGTCGTGAAGCTGGCCGGCGAGGAGCTTGAAGCCGTTGACGCCGACGACGTTCGGGTAAATGTCGGCGTTCACTGGGGTGGTCAGCTATTCATAGGTCAGCTCGTTACCGGGGGCAGGCTCGAGGTCACTGCGTTGGGAGACATGGTCAACGAGGCGGCTCGCATTCAGGAATCGGCCCGCGATGGACAAGTGCTCGCATCGAAGTCTTTGCTGGAGCACCTGAGCGGGGAAGACGCCAGGGCACTGGACATCGATCCCGATGCAATGATCTACCAAACGATCGAGGAACTGCCTACGGCCAGCGGCAAGGCCAAGCGCGACGCTGGCACCGTGCCTGTCACCGCTCTGTGAGCAAAGGAGGCTGACCTTGTCGGTCCACGAGGAGGAATTGCCGGGGATCGGGCGCAAGTTCGAGATCCTCGTTGGAAAGGGCGATCGCATCGACGTTGTGATCCACCATTCGGGTCGCCGCGATCTCTACGTCTTCGAGCGCGATGCCGAAGATCCCTCGGCCGTCCTCAAGCTGACCGACGACCAAGCCCGACGCCTCGGATCGGTCCTCAGCGGCACCTACTTCAAGCCCGCTCTCGTCGAGGAGATCGAGGGATTGATCGGCGAGTTCGTCGTGGACTGGATCACCCTTACAGATGAGAGCCCGGCGACCGGCAAGACGCTCGCAGAGCTTCAGGCGCGCAAGCGCACCGGAATGAGCGTCATCTCCATCATCCGGACGAAGGCGACGATCAGAGCTCCGGACCCCAATGAGGTGCTGCGCTCCGGGGATCGATTGGTGTACGTCGGACCCCAGCGGCATCTCAACGGTTTCCTCAGCTACATGTTGGGCTGACCCATGGCAGACGCTCTTATCGCCCTGGGTGGAGCGTTTCTCGCCGCGGGCCTGCTCGCCCGTCTCGGGGGACGTATCGGGCTGCCTACGATTCCGTTCTTCATGGCGGCCGGCATCCT
>Ga0190265_10002430_pt1 | contig 12512 bp, 9 predicted proteins | sample Popmic124T_FD_133135 | JGI IMG/M metagenome (GOLD analysis project Ga0190265, IMG submission 133135) | Populus adjacent soil microbial communities from riparian zone of Indian Creek, Utah, USA - 124 T | ecosystem: Environmental > Terrestrial > Soil > Riparian zone | place: USA: Utah | collected... | reverse complement strand
TTGCGCCGCCGTTTGCCTGCGGAGTGATCGTGCCCATCGTGCCGGGATGGTTGTACCGAATCTTGATGAGCGCGCGAATCGAGGGGGGCGGCGTGTCGAACGGAATCCAGTTGCAACGCTCGACCGTGAACTCATCGCGGTCGAGCTGCGATTCATCGCCCACCACTACGCGATTGTTGGCCGCGTCAAGTTCCACGACGTAGAGCGGCTTCGGCGAAGAAATGCCCAACCCCTTGCGCTGGCCGATGGTGTAGAACTCGATGCCATCATGCTGGCCGAGAACATGTCCATGCACATCGACCACGTCGCCGGCGTGCTTCGCGACAAGCTTGGCCTGTTGCAAAAACTTTCCGTAGTCACGATCGGGCACGAAGCAAATCTCCATGCTCTCCTCTTTGTCCGCGGTCTTGAGTTCGCATTCCCGGGCCACGGCGCGAGTGTCGGTCTTGGTCAGTTCGCCGAGCGGGAAAATGGTTTGCGCGAGTTGCTCCTGCCTCAATGAAAACAGGAAGTAGCTCTGGTCCTTGCGCGAATCTTTGCCGCGTTTGAGCAATGTGCGTCCGGTGTCGCGACAGCGTTCGGTGCGGGCGAAATGTCCGGTGGCCACCAATTCCGCGCCCAGCTTCTTCGCCCGCGAGATGAGCGTCCCGAACTTGAGCTTTTCGTTGCACATCACGCATGGGTTCGGCGTCCGGCCCGCTTTGTATTCCTCCGCAAAATAGTTGATGACCTGTTGCTGAAACTCCGCCGCTTCGTCCACCAGATAATACGGGATGTTCAGCTTGTGCGATACGGCGCGCGCATCCGTGACGGCTTGCGGGCCGCAGCATTTGTCTTCCGCGCGGTTCACGCAGTCCTGCGGCCAGAGCTTGAGCGTGATGCCGACCACGTCATAGCCCTGTTCGAGCAAAAGCGCGGCAGCCGCGGAGGAATCCACCCCTCCGCTCATGCCGACGACGACTCGTGGCTTCTTTTCCATCGCGAGCCGGGAAGATCACCGCCGCAGCCGCGGAGTAAAGTGCCCCGGCATCACGCCGAAGAATTACCAACTTCGTCCGCGACGCTTGATGGTCGTTCGAGCGGCGCGCGCGGAGCGACGCGCCCTACCTCGTGTGCTGGCGCGGGTAGGGCGCTGCACATGCCCATGTAGAAATGGCGAAATCACCGCCGTTGGATCTGCGAAAGTACGAATACCGACCAAGCCGGATGCAGGGCATGTTAAGGCAAGACGCGTGCACCAGAACGCAACTGGAATTGCGGGGCCGTGAACAGGTACACTCCTCCATCCTCCGCCGTGACGAGCAGCCCGTTTCGAGTGAAGCAACAGCCTTCCATTTGTTCGTGAGAAAATGGAACGAACAGCGCTGGATCGAGCGTGCCATCGGCGGGCACCTTGCCCTTCAACATGAACAGATAAGCACCTTCGCGCGTGATCACCGCCAGCCGCCGGCTATCGGAGGTAATGTCGGCCCCCGCCACCGGCGCGCCGACATTCAGTTCGCACTGTTCGTCGAGATCCGCCTCCGCTTTGCCGCTCAGCTTGAAACGATAGACGTGCGCGTTGCCAGACTCCTTCTCGATGACGTACCCGTGGCCGCGCGAGATAAAGAAACTCTCCGCATCAAAGGGCTGCCCGGGATAGTCCAAAGTCCAACGCTTGATTGACCGCACCTCGCGTGGCCTGCGTGGATTTGGCTCCGCGACCGCATAAACATCCACCCGGTTTCTGCTGCCGGTGTTGTTTCCGATGTCCGCGATGTAGAGGCGGCCTCCCGCCAGGGCAACGTCTTCCCAGTCCTGCAACTCGACGTTCTCGACGGGGTAACCAGTGGTTCCGCCTCCGTCGGCAGCGATGGAGAACAGAGTCGCTGCGCCGCCATCGTTATGGGTCCAAAAAAATCCACGCGCGCGCCGGCTGGAAATCAGGCCGGAGCCTTCCACAATTTGGGGATTCTGAATTGTTCCCAGTTGCAACACGCCCGGGGCCACTTCAACGGGCTGGGCCGTCGCAAACGAAATGGGGGCAAGAGCGAACACCACAAAACAAAATGCAACCGTCTTCATAATTCATTGGGATCGTCCTCCCGGGCGAAACTGCCGGAACGTGGCACTGGTGATCTCAACGCGCAAGTCACTCAAAAACGGCTCCGCACTTGTCTCCCGCGGAAAGGGCGCGTACACCAAGACGGACTGGCCTCGACCAGCTTTGGATGCACGCAGAAATTCTGCACACATACACGCCCTCGCTTTTTGACGCTGCCGTCGCGCGCGCGGCGGAGGCATTGCGCCGCGGCGAACTCGTGGCGTTGCCCACGGAAACTGTTTACGGCCTGGCGGCCAATGCCTTCGACGCGACCGCAGTCGAAAAGATTTTCCGCGCCAAGGGCCGGCCTTCGCACAACCCGCTCATCGTCCACGTTTCGGATCTGGCGATGGCACAGCGGTGCGCGGCGGCGTGGCCTGAATTGGCGGACAGACTGGCCGCCGCGTTCTGGCCGGGACCGCTGACGATGGTGCTGCCTCGCTCGAAAGAAATTCCCGATGCAGTGACGGCGGGCGGCCCGACCGTAGGCATCCGTTGGCCGAGTCATCCCATCATGCAGGCCGTAATTCGCGCGACTGGCTTTCCGCTGGCCGCGCCGAGCGCCAACCGATCGAATGAGATTTCGCCGACGAATGCCACTCATGTGGCGCGCAGTCTTGGAGATCGCATTGCGCTCATCATTGACGGCGGACAATCGCAAGTCGGCATCGAATCCACCGTGCTGGACATTTCGGAAACGCCGCCGAGTTTGCTGCGACCGGGCATGATTCACGAGGAATCCCTTATCGCCGTGACCGGTTCATTGGACGCGCGCGCCCCAGGGCAGACCGCACCGCGGCGCAGCCCAGGAATGTTGCCCCGGCATTACGCGCCGAAGGCCCGGCTCGTTGTGCTCAGTTGGAACAATGAAGCGGAATTTGCTTTGCGTCTGGCCGGACTGCGGCTTCCCGCTTCCGGCAAACGCATTTTTGTCATCGCGCACACTCACATTCCGGTGGGAGCGAACGTCGGCGACATCAGTGTGATTCCGCACGACGCGGAAGCGTTCGCGCGCGCGTTCTATGCGGAGTTGCACCGCTGCGATGAAGCGGGGGCGGAATTGATTGTGATGGAAGCCTTGCCCTCCGGCCCTGAATGGCGGGCCATCGCCGACCGGATGGACCGCGCCAGCGCTGGCGTGGGTTGAAACGGATCGTACGTTACCGATTATTTGACGAGCCGCAGAAAATCCCGCAATCTCCGCGCCCAATGCGACTCACGAAAAAGTTTTGTGCGCTCGTTTCATCCCTGGCGGCGGTCACGGCTTCCGCGCAAGGGGTGGCACAAGTGCAGCCTCCCGCCCCCGCCGGAGCAAACCCTGCTGCTGATGATGCGCGATTGCGCGATGCTTTGCGAAGAGCGTTGCAAGGCGACACTCCCCCGCCCGCGTCGCCCGTGGTTCCAATAGCCCCGGCCACGCCCCCGGCGCCCGCGATTACGGACGGCCCCATTACCGCGCCCTCGGTGACGACGCGCAGCTACACGTTTCCAACGACGAACGCGGTAATGATCCCAATGTCCACCAACGCCACCACGGTGGCCTTGAGCCTCGAAGAAGCGATCATGCTCGCGCTGGAACATAATCGCGACATCCAGGTGGAACGCTACACGCCCATCATCACCGAGTACGATCGACGCGCGCTCTACGGGTATTATGATCCCGCTTTGGCGGCGTCATGGACCAGAACCCATTCCGAGCGGGAAAGCGGTGGATTCAATCAAAACACAGGAAACACTTTCGACACCTCCAGCGAAACAAAAGGCGATATTTTCGCCTTCGGCCTGGGTGGCTACCTGCCAAGCGGCATGCGGTACGACATCAATGAAAACTTTTCCCATACCGATGCAACTTTCCGGGAGATCGATCCCCTATCGACAAATCAAACGGTTGTCATCAACCGGAACGACACATGGGCCGTCGCCGGCACCGCGACGGCGCGGCAACCGCTGCTGCGTAATTTCTGGATCGATGCACCCCGGCTGCAAATAAAACTGGCGCGGCGTTTCGTGCGCATCAGCGAATTGGAACTGGAGCGGTACGTGATGGACATCATCAACCAGGTCGAGCAGGCGTATTACATTCTGGTGGCGAACCGCGAACTCGTCCGTGCCGGCGAAGCGGACGTAAACGTGAAGCGGCAATTCTTCGACGAACAGCATCGCCGCGTGGAAGTCGGGGCGCTGGCTCCCCTGGATGAAAAACTGGCGCAGGCAGAACTGGCGCTCTCCGAATTGAATCTCCATACGGCGCGAAAGAATGCGGTGGACGCCGAGGCTGTGCTGAAGGGATTGATCCACGACAACTTTATCGGCCGCATCAACACGCACCTGGATTTGACAGACCGGATGCTCGCCATTCCGCCCCAACTGGAACTGTTTGATGCCTTCAAGGAAGCGACCGACAAACGGCCCGACCTCCAGGCGCAACGGATCAGGCTCGAGCAATTGCAGATTCAGCTTAAGTACGATTTCAATCAGCTTTTTCCCGCTCTCGATGTGTTTGGCACTTATGGATTGAACGGACTGGACTTGAACTTGAGGGGGGCTTTGGAAGACCAGAGGCAAAGAAACATTCCACAATACAGCTTTGGTTTGGCCCTTACGACGCCGCTGACGATGTGGAGGGAGCGGAACAATCTAAAATCCACCAAAGCCGCCAAGGCCCAGGAGATTCGACGGCTCAAAGCTCTCGAGGAACTGGTCGTCCAGGAAGTGGATTTCCAGGTCCGGCTCATGCGGACCACCTGGAACATTCTTCCCCTGCTTCGCCAACGGGTGAAGTACCAGGAAGACGCTCTGGAAGCCGAGAAGAAGAAACTGGACGCCGGCAAGAGCACTACTTTCAACGTGCTGCAGATTGCGTCCGATTTGACCCAGGCACGCACGGAGGAAATCGGAACGCTGCGTGATTACAACCAGGCTATTTCGGAACTCAATTTCCGCAAAGGCACGACGTTGGAACGCTGGCGAATCAATCCGCCGCCCCGGACGGATCCTTAAAATCTCCGCGCACGTTTCAAGGCCGGGCGAGTTGAGCTGGGTAAAGTTACAACACCACCCATTGCTTCGTTTCAGCCGAGCGCACGGCAGCGTCCATCACTTGCTGCGCCGCCGCGCCATCGCGAAAGCTGGGCGAGCAGTTGCGTTCGTTCCGAATCGCATCGATGAACTCCCAAGCTTGATCGTAACGAAACGTGACGAGCGGATCGCCCTGCCCCGCCTCGCGCGGCGAACCAGGGACTTTCCAGAACTCGCGTGGAATCTCCATCGTCTCCAGTCCCGGCCCGCCTGCTTTGCCGCTTTGAAGTGTGTTCCATGATCCGGTCGTGAAGACATAGGATCGCTCACTGCCATTGATCTCGACGTAGTCCAGACTGCGCCAGCTTTCATTGCGTCCGCTCGCGAGTTTTGAGCTTTCCAACACGCCCGTCGCGTCGTTCTTGAATTCAGCAAGGATTGCCACCCAATCGTCCGTGTCATTCGGCTGCCCGCTGCGCATTGGGGTGAGGTTTTTCGTGTTGGCGACCAGGCGTCTCATCGGGCCGACGAGATGATGCGCGAAGTCAATGCGGTGCGAAAGCATGTCACCAAGCTCACCGGTGCCGGCCAGTTTCTTCACCTGCCGCCAGCCCAGAGGACGCGTGCCCCAGTCCTGCAACCGGCACGAACGATAGTGATAGGGCGTGCCGAGATCACCGCGCTGGATCAGATGCGAGAGGTAGCGCATCGCCGGCACGAACCGATACGTGAAAGCCGTCATGTGGCGAACGCCGGCTTTGTCTCCGGCCTCCGCCATTGCCTTGGCATCAGCATAATTGAGCGCCAGCGGTTTCTCACACATCACATGTTTGCCGGCGGCGATTGCCGCCAGGGCAACGGGCGGGTGCGCGATGTTCGGCGTGGCAATGATCACCGCGTGAACGTCATCGCGCCGCACAATCTCGCTGTAGTCCGTGGACGTGACGCTGACGCCGGTTTGCTGTCGCGCCGTGTCGAGGCAGGCCGGATTCGTATCGCACAAAGCAACGACTTTTACGCCCGGACAAAGCGCGAGTCCGGGCAAATGATTCTGCAGCGTCACGCCGCCGCAGCCGATAATGGCAACGCCAATTGGTTTCATCAAAAAGAGGCGCGACTATGCCGTCGCCGGGCGTGAACTCAAGCGCGCTTTGGCCTGCTCACATCAACTGCTGCAATTGCTTCCGCAACAACCCGTTGTTCACGACCAAACGATACGCGTGATATTCGCCCCGCACCGGCTGGTGAAAAAACTCGCCGCCCGCGCATTCGAGAATCAGCCCGCCCGCCGCGATGTCCCAGAGGCGCACGCCAGCTTCGAGATAAGCGTCGTTGCGTCCGCTCGCCACGTAAGTCATCGCCAGCGCCGCCGATCCCATAATCCGCACTTTGCGCACGCGATGAATCATCCGGTTCAGCACCGGCAGCATCTCGGTCAAAGTGTCAGTCCGTTTCGAGAAACCCATCGCGACAACGGCTTCGTCCAGCCGCGCGCGCCTGCTTGCCGCAATGACCTGTCCATTCAAAAACGCCTTTCCGCCCTGCGTCGCCGTCCACAGTTCGTCCACAAAGGGATCGTAAACAACGCCGAGCACCGTCGCGTAACCATCCGGCGTGATCGAATGACGGGCCTGGGCCCTGGACTTTGGGGCCTGAACTTTCTCTTGCAACGCGATCGACACGCACGCGTGTGGAATGGCGTAGGCAAAGTTCACGGTGCCGTCGATCGGATCGATCACCCAGCGGCGCTCGGCGCTCGCGTCACCACTCTCACCTTCCTCGCCGAGCACAGAGACGTTCGGGAAGGCGCGACGCAGCTTGCTCTCGATAAGCTGCTGGCACTTCACATCCAATTCCAATTTGATGTCGTGCTGGGACACTTCGTGGGCCTTTTTCGGCAGGTGCCGGTTCTTCAGCATCAAGGCACCCGCTGCGTGCGCCGCTTTCACCGCTGCATGGAGCGCCTTTTTCTGTTCCGAGGGTTTCATCGCGCGCGAGCGTAAGCATCACAAAAGAAAATGCGAGTGTTTGCGTCACAGGCAAACATCGGCCACACTTCGCGACTGTTACCCCGGCTGTCGCGGAAAACCAGCCGGTGCCTGAAACGAACAAAACCGCATGACCAGTGACCTGACATTTGAAGCCTACGCCGCGCGCCTGCGCGCCTTCATAGCTCGCAGCAGTCGAGGTAACGAGCCTCACTCCTTCATCGCCGCGTTCAACGAACTCGCCCTCGCGTTGTTTCATCTCCAGCACAAGCACAACACACCTTACCGCCGTTATTGCGAAGGGCGCCGGGTGGTGCCGGACAACATTTCCAATTGGCAGGACATTCCTGCGATTCCCACCAGCGCCTTTAAGGAGTTGAAACTGACGAGCCTTGGCGCGGACGAACGCACGACTGTGTTTCTGTCCAGCGGCACCAGCGAACAACGACGCAGCCGGCATTTCCATGGCGCGGACTCGCTCGCCATTTATGAGGCTTCGCTGCTCCCGTGGTTCGAGCCGCACCTGCTCGCTGATGTGAATGAATTGATCGATGAACAACTGCTTGGCCCGTTGGATAAGCTGCCATTCCTCGCACTGACGCCGCCGTCGAGTGCCGCGCCCAACTCTTCACTCGTTCACATGTTCGAGACGGTGCGCCGTGAATTTGGTTCGCGCGACTCTCTCTTTGCCGGACGAGTCGAGACGACCGGGGCGTGGACGCTCGACGTGGAGGCAACGCTGTTCGCCATCCGCAAGTCGATGTGTGCCAATCGTCCGCTCATGCTGCTGGGAACCGCGTTCAATTTCGTTCACCTGCTCGATTACTTCGCGGCGCACAACATGCGCTACTGTTTGGCGCGCGGCTCGCGTGTGCTGGAGACGGGCGGCTACAAAGGACAATCCCGCGAAGTGCCAAAGGCCGAGTTGCACGCGCTCATCACAAAACATCTCGGCACTGCACCCGAATACATCGTGACCGAATACGGCATGAGCGAACTCAGTTCGCAAGCGTATGACTCCGTGGCGGGTCAAGGTAGGGCGGGCTGTCCTCAGCCAGCCGCGAACGCTCTGGCCTCCTCGCGGCGCGGTGAGGACACCGCACCCTACCAGCGCTTTTTTCGATTTCCGCCCTGGTGTCGTGCTCAAGTCATCTCGCCGGAAACCGGCTGCGAAGTAGGCGATGGCGAAACCGGGTTGATTCGCATTTTCGACTTGGCGAATGTCCGCTCCGTCATGGCAATCCAAACGGAAGATTTGGGAGTCCGGCGCGGGGATGGGTTCGAGTTAATCGGCCGGGCGACACAAGCAGAACCGCGCGGGTGTTCGTTGATGAGTGTTACCACAGAGGCGGCAGGACCAGAGGCGCGATGACTCGGCAATCCATTCCACGCCTTTGCGCCTTTTTGGGGTGTCTCGATCCATCATGAGCGCGACACAGGCCCATCGCAACCGCACCCTCGCGCTCGCTGGAGTGCTGCACGCATTCACGCACGCTTACCAGATGGCGCTCATTCCGCTGTATCTCGCGATCCAGACATTCTACGGCCGCGCAAAAGTCGGCGATGCCACGTTGCTGGTCACAGCGATGCTGGTCGCCTATTTTCTTCCCAGCTACCCGATGGGAATGCTCGCGGATCGAGTGAGCCGGAAAAAGCTTTTGAGCTGTGGCCTTGCCATCAATGCGCTCGGCTTCATCGGCCTCGCGCTCGCCCCCAGTTATCCAATGGCGCTCGCGTGCGTCATCATCGCTGGTTTTGGAGGAAGCTTTTTTCATCCGGCCGCGACGGCGCTCGTCGCGCGGCTCTACCCGAAGAACACTGGACGCGCATTAGGATTTCTCGGCATTGGAGCGAGCGTCGGGTTTTGCATCGGCCCGCTCTACGCCGGATGGCGCGCGAAGGAAACGGGCGATTGGCGCTGGCCGGTATGTGAGCTTGGAATTCTTGGACTCATCTTCGCTGGAATGTTTGCCTGGCTCGCCGACGAACATGCGGCGAGCGATGTCTCCCTCTCCCCTCAACGGGGAGAGGGCCGGGGTGAGGGGTGGGAACGTGGTGAAGCGCTAGAAGCACAGAAGAGTCAACTGCATCATCACCCCTCACCCTCAATCCCTCTCCCCGTTGAGGGGAGAGGGAAGCTGGACGCGCCGCGAAGTTCAGTTCCGACGCGAGAGCCGATGTTCCCTACACCCGCCCTCTGGTTCATGTTCATTGCGGCAGCCTTTATTTTCTTACTGCGCGATTTTACTGGCAGCAGCATGGGCACAGTCGGTTCTCTGTTTTTGCAAAAGGCGCGCGGCTTCGACGTGGAGCAGACGGGATTCACGATCAGCTTCATCTTCATCGCGTCCGCCATCAGCAATCCGCTCTTCGGCCATTTCAGCGACCGCGCGCGGCTGAAATGGGCGGCGGCGATGATTATCATTTCCGCGGTCTTCGTGGCGCTCTTTCCCCATGTGCCACAGCCCTGGATCATTCCGATCCTGCTCGTGTACGGATTCTTCTTCATGGCGAGCTACCCGATTGTGGAAGCCGCACTGATGGAATCAGTCCCGGACGCCGTTCGCGGAAGAGTGTTCGGTCTGTTCATCACCATCGGCGGGCTGCTCGGAAATCTGTCGCACTGGATCGATGGCAAATGGGTCGAGCGATTCGGTGAAGGCGCCAATGAAGTGCGCACTTACTATTCGCTCTACGGCTGGCTCGCGGTTTTCCTGCTGGCCTCGCTGGCGGGACTGCCTTGCCTGCACGCGATTCGAAAACGCGAAGAAGCGGTGCATCCCGGATCAACACATCACGCTGAACCAACCGCACCCTGACGTGATGGAACTACCAAACTATTTCATTGCCGACCTGCCGCGCGAACACGCGGTGACGCCGAAGCTCGTCATCGAAGCGTGCGAAACGTTGAAACGCAATCGTGAGCGCTTTCTCTCGGGACGCCCGACGAGCAGCATTGTGGGTGTTCTCAGCGCCACGGCGCAAAGCTGGCTTCGGGAAGAAAATCCCTTTCGAAGACTCGCGCTGGAACGCGGCGTCGCAGAAACCGGCTTCAGCGAAGCGACGATTGCTCGTGGTCTGGATGCGTTTTTCAAGGAACTCACGAGTGACAATCTCAACGCCCTCATCGCGCAGGATCTCGGGCATGTTGAGCGGCTGGACCGCTTTGTCGCCGAGCGGACGAGCGACACTGCGGCTCTGGCCCGAGGGCCGGAACTTCTAGTCCATATCGCAGCGGGAAACATTCCCAACCCGACCATCTTCAGCATCGTGCTCGGGTTTCTCACACGCTCGGCACAATTTGTGAAGTGCGCGCGCGGCACATCACTGCTGCCGCGCCTGTTCGCGCATTCCATTTACGAGTTGGACCCAAAACTCGCATCGTGTTTGGAAATCGCCGAGTGGCCGGGCGGAACCGAGTCATTGGAGCATCCACTTTTCGCCGAAGCGGATTGCGTCACCGCCACGGGCTCTGACGAAACGCTCGCGGCCATTCGCCAGCGACTGCCGGCGCGCACACGTTTTCTCGGCTATGGCCATCGCGTGAGTTTCGGCTACGTCACAAGCGAGGCTCTCGGACGCTTCGAACTGGGCAAAACTTTGGAACGCGCCGCAAATGACGTCGTCGCGTGGAACCAGCTCGGCTGCCTTTCGCCGCATCTTTTTTATGTCGAACATGGCGGCGCGGTATCGGCCGAGACATTCGCGGAGAAACTCGCGGAACAACTCGCCGTGATCGAGAGCACCACGCCGCGCGGCAACCTGCCCGCCGAAGACGCCGCGGTCATTGCCCTGAAGCGCGGCTTCTACGAAGTGCGCGCGGCCGCTTCCAATGACGCGAAGCTTTGGCAGAGCGAAGGCTCAACTGCCTGGACCGTGGTTTATGAATCTGATCCGCAGTTCCAGCTCTCGTGCCTCAATCGCTTCGTCTATGTGAAGCCGGCGGCGGAATTGGCCGAGGCGCTTCGTTACGCCGAGGTCCTGCGCGGGAAGATTTCCACCGTCGGCCTCGCCGCTAGCGGAGATCGGGCGCAGTCGCTCGCGATGCAACTGGCGCGCTGGGGCGTGACGCGCGTGTGCCGCATTGGGGAAATGCAGCACCCGCCATTGACGTGGCGGCACGATGGAAGGCCGGCGCTGGGGGATTTGGTCACATGGACGGAGTGGAAATCTTGAATTTAGAACTCAGGAACTCAGGAACAATTCTCCAAAACACTTCCTGAGTGCCTGAGTTCCAAATGTTCGTAATATGAAAGTTGAACTACGCAAAACATTTCAGTTCGAGGCCGCGCACAAATTGCCGAACGTGCCGGCCGATCACAAATGCGCCCGGCTGCACGGGCACAGCTTCCGCATCGAGGTCGTCGTCGCCGGTGAATGCGATCCCCGGCTCGGCTGGCTCATGGATTACGCGGACATCTCGGAGGCTTTCAAGCCGATGCTCGATCGGCTCGACCATTATTACCTCAACGAAATTCCCGGTCTGGAAAACGCCACCAGCGAAAACCTGGCGAAATGGATTTGGGACCGGCTCAAGCCAAAAGTGCCATTGCTCACGGAAATTGTCGTGGCCGAGACCTGCCTGTCGCGTTGCATTTACCGCGGACAGTGAGGTTGGTTGATTTTGAGAGCAAATTGAAATCGGGAACGTCTAACTCACTCGTATGAAATGGCATGGAATCGCGATCGGGGCGCTCGTGCTTATCACGATGGGCCTCACATTGAACCAATGGCGGCTGCAACAACGGCTCGAACAACAATTATCGGCTGGGCGTATGAGCGCCGCACTGACTGATACCGCTGATGGCGTCAGTGCGGATGCCAAACTGCGCGAGGCAGAACAGCGTTTGAACGAGGCTAGAATTCGATACGATCTGGCCGAACAGAAGCTCGCCAGCGCGAACGCTCGACTGGCGGCGCTCACTCAACGTTCGGGCCAGCTTGAAAGCGGGCGGCCGCGCCTTGTGTTCACCGAGGACACCGGCCTGCGTCCGGTGGAACAGACGCAGGTGCTTGAAGGTGGGGTGAGCAATGTGATCAAGCGGTCGTGGGGCCCAGAACAGGCCGCTGGCGAGCCGGACACGTTTCAAGCCGGCGACATTTCCACCGCGTGGGCACCGCTTGAACAGGACGGCGGCGAGGAATGGTTGAAACTGGACTACGAGCACGCCGTGGACATCGCCGAGGTTCGGGTGCGCGAGACGTATAATCCCGGCGCGATTTCCAAAGTGACCGCGTTTCTGGCGAATGGAACCGAAGTCGTTCTCTGGGAAGGGGTGGAGCCGCCATCCCAGGCGCCCGTCGAAATGTCGTTTCAGGTTCCCTCGAACGTAAACGCGCAGTCCGTAAAAGTTTATCTCGATACGACGCGCGTGCCGGGCTGGAACGAAATTGACGCCGTGCAATTGATCGGGCGCGATGGC
>Ga0190265_10002429_pt1 | contig 12515 bp, 11 predicted proteins | sample Popmic124T_FD_133135 | JGI IMG/M metagenome (GOLD analysis project Ga0190265, IMG submission 133135) | Populus adjacent soil microbial communities from riparian zone of Indian Creek, Utah, USA - 124 T | ecosystem: Environmental > Terrestrial > Soil > Riparian zone | place: USA: Utah | collected... | reverse complement strand
GCCGACGTCGCCCGGATCATCGAGCTCTACCGCCGCCAGGGCCGCTACGCCGCCAGCGTCGAGCCGCAGATCGTCCAGCTCGACCAGAATCGCGTCGATGTCGTGTTCGAGATCAACGAGGGGCCGAAATCGCGCGTCCGCCGCATCAACATCATCGGCAACGAGCAATTCGGCGACGGCCGGCTCATCTCGGAAATGGCGACCCGCGAGCATGTCTGGTACAATATCTTCTCGTCGCGCGACACCTACGATCCCGATCGGCTCGCCTTCGACCAGCAGAAACTGCGCCAATTCTACCTGAACCAGGGCTATGCCGATTTCCGCGTCGTCTCCGCGGTCGCCGAGCTGACGCCCGACCGGCGCGATTTCATCATCACTTATGTGGTCGAGGAGGGGGATCGCTACCGCTTCGGCCCGATCGCGGTCGAAAGCGACATCCGCGATTTCAGCCCCACCCAGCTGCGCGCCGGCCTGCCGATGGAAGCCGGCGACTGGTTCAATGCGCAGCAGGTCGAAGACACGCTCACTCGCCTCAACGAGCTGGCCGGGCTGTTCGGCTACGCCTTTTCGGACGTGCGCCCGCAGTACAGCCGCAACCGCGAAAACCTGACCATGGGGGTCACCTTCCGGGTCGCCGAGACGCCGCGCGTCTATGTCGAGAGGATCGACATTTCGGGCAACACCACGACGCGCGACAAGGTCATCCGCCGCGAATTCCGGCTTGCCGAGGGCGACCCGTTCAACAATGTCCGCGTCCGCCGCTCGCGCGACCGCATCCAGTCGCTCGGCTTTTTCCAGGAGAATCTGGAGATTCAACAAACGCAAGGGTCGGCGCCCGACCGCGTCATCCTGGGCGTCGAGGTCGAGGAGCGCGCGACCGGCGAGCTTCAGCTTTCCGCCGGCTTCTCCAGCCTCGAGAGCTTCCTCGTCAACCTGTCGGTCCGGCAGCGCAACTTCATGGGCCGCGGCCAGGAGCTGCGCGCCTCGGTCAATTATTCGAGATATTCGAAGTCGGTCGAGCTCGGCTTCACCGAGCCTTATTTGTTCGACCGCAACGTCGCGATCGGCTTTGATTTGTTCCGGCGCGACTTCAACAGCTTCAGCTTCTTCGGCGACGAACGCACCACCACTTATGAGCAGGTCACCACCGGCGGCCAGATCCGGATGGGCGTCCCGCTCACCGAGCGGATGCAGCTCGCCCTGCGCTACGGCGTCAATTATGACGAGATCGGGCTCAACGAAGCCATCTACTTCAGCGATCCGGACGGGGCCGGGCCGCTGCTCCCGGCGTGCGATCCGCTGGTCGCCGGCCGCTATCTGTGCGACACGCTCGGCAACCGCCTGACCTCGTCGGTCGGCTATTCGCTGGTCTGGGACACGCTCAACAACCGGCTTCGGCCGAGTTCGGGCGAGCGTTTCGTGCTCGGCCAGGATTTCGCCGGCCTCGGCGGCGACGTCCGCTATCTGCGCACCCGCATCAGCGCCGCGAAATACTGGAACGTCTGGAACAACTTCATCTTCTCCGTCACCGGCGAGGCCGGCTATATCCACAGCCTCGAGAATGGCGCGCCCAACGTCGATCCGGTCAGGCTCACCGACCGCTTCTTCCTCGGCAATCCGCAGATTCGCGGCTTCGACATCCGCGGCGTCGGCCCCCGCGTCCAGCGCTCGCCTTATCTTTTCGACCAGGCGGCCGACGGCACCATCAGCAACGTCAGCATCTCGACCGATCCCAATTCCATCTCCGACGACTCGATCGGCGGCCGCGCTTATTATCTCGTGCGCGCCGAGATCGAGATCCCGCTGGGCGCCAGCTTCCGCGAGCTCGGCCTCAGGCCCTCCATCTATGTCGACGTCGGCGCGCTGTGGGGCGTGCGCAGGCCGGCCTTGCTCGACATCGCGCCGGGCAGCGCGCTGCATACCAACGAATGCGTGGACCCCGGCGGCGCGGTGATCGTGCGCCCGGCGAACCAGCCGTGCGCCGGCGACGAAATCCAGACCCGCGCGGCAATTTCGCCGTTCCGCGAGACCTTCCTGGGCGATTCGCCCAGCCCGCGCCTTTCGGTCGGCTTCGGCGTCAACTGGAACTCGCCGTTCGGGCCGTTCCGCATCGACATCGCCAGGGCGCTGCTCAGCGAACCTGGCGACGACACCAAACTCTTCAGCTTTAACGTAGGGACTGCATTCTGATGAACAAACTCCTCTTCAGTACGGCGCTTTGCGCGCTCGCGCTCGCCACACCCGTCGCCGCTTTGGCACAGCAGCTGCCCCCGGCGGTGATCGCCATCGTCGATCGCGACCGGATCGCCAGCGCGTGCACCCAGTGCGTGGCCGCGGCCCAGCAGATCCAGGCGCAGGGCCGCGCCTATCAGGCGCGCGAGCAGCAACTGGCGACTCCGATCCAGACCGAGGGCCAGGCCATCCAGGCGGCGGTCAACGCCTTGCCGCAGGGCGGCCAGCCGGACCCCGCGCTGGCCGCGCGCATCCAGACCTTCCGCGCCAACAGCGAAGCCGCCGAGCGCGAACTCGGCGCCGCCCAGCAGACGCTGCGCCGCAACCAGCAACACCTCGTCAACCAGATCCTCGAGCGGATGAACCCGCTGATCGGCCAGGTCACTCGCGAACGCGGCGCCAACGTCGCCGTCGATGTCCAGTCGACGCTCGCGCAGAACCCGGCGCTCAACGTCACCGATCAGGTGCTGGCCCTGATGAACCAGAACGCGGCGCCGTTCAGCGTTGTCGCGCCGCCGCCGGCCGCTCAGCCCGCCGCGGCTGGCGCCCGCCCGCCCGCCGCGCAGCCGCCGCGTCCGCGTCCCCAGGGCCGCTAATGGCCGACGGATCCAGCGCCGCCATCCTCGGCCCGTTCGGCATCGGGCGGGTGATGGCGGCCCTGCCGCACCGTTTCCCCATGCTTCTCGTCGATCGCGTCGAAGAGCTGGTGGTCGATGAGCGGATCACCGCGACAAAGGCGGTGACGATCAACGAGCCCTTCTTCCAGGGTCATTTTCCGGGCCGCCCGATCATGCCGGGCGTGCTGATCGTCGAGGCGCTCGCGCAGGCCGCGGGCGTGCTCGCGGTCGAATCGCTCGGCCTCGCCGGCACCGGCAAACTCGTCTATTTCATGGCGATCGACGGCGCGAAGTTCCGCGCGCCGGTGGAGCCCGGCGTGCTGCTTCGGCTCGAGGTCGAATTCGTGCAGAAACGCGCCACGGTCTGCAAATTCGCCGGCAAGGCCTATGTCGGCGACAAGCTGGCCGCCGAGGCCGGTTTCACGGCGATGATCGCGGATCCGCCGGCGCCCTGACGGCGCGCCACTCAGCTCCGTCCCGCTCGATCCCGAAGATGTCGGCGACCTGCGGCCCGTCGAGGCCCTCGGCCGCGATCCGGCCCTCGCGCATGACGATTATCCGGTCGGCGTAGCGCGACGCGGCGTCGAGATCGTGGATCGCGATCAAGGCGGCGCGGCCGCCGCGCCCGATTTCCGCGCGCACCAGCTCCATCAGCCTGATCTGCCAGAGCGGGTCCAGATTGGCGGTCGGCTCGTCGAGCAGCAGCAGCTTCGGCCTGGGCGCCAGCGCGCGGGCGATCAGCACCCGGCTGCGTTCGCCGGTCGAGAGCGTGTCGACGCGCCGGTCGAGCAGCCGATCCAGCTCCAGCGCCGCGAACGAGGCATCGCCGCCGCCGAGCGCGATCAGGTCGCGCGCGACGAGCGGCCAGGCAATGTCGCGGGTCGCGGGCAAATAGGTGAGGAAGCCCGGCCGGCGCGCGGGGCCCAGAGTGCGCGGATCGATCCCGTCGAGCCTCATCTCGCCGGACGGCCCGGCGATGCCGGCGAGAGCGTGAAGCAGGCTGGTTTTGCCGCTGCCGTTCGGTCCGACCAGGCAGACGAGTTCGCCCTCGGCGATCCGGATCGAGGCGTCGAACAGGCGGCCGGGCAGCGACAGATTGGACGCTTCGAGCATCATGAAGCGAGCCTCCAGCGCATATGCGCGACCAGCCAAAGGAAGAAGGGCGCGCCGATCAAGGCGGTGACGACGCCGATCGGCAGCGTCCGGCCCAATGGCGCGAGCCGGACGGCGAGGTCGGCGACGAGCAGCAGCAGCGCGCCGACTAAAGCCGCCGGCAGGATCGCGCGCCCGGGGTGGCCGCGCGTGAGCCGCCGCGCGAAGATCGGCGCGACCAGGCCGACGAAGCCGATCGCGCCGCAGATCGCGACGCAGGCGCCGACTCCAAGGGCGGTGAGGCAGATCACCCACAACCGCAATCGGGTGACGTCATGACCCAGCGACTGCGCCACCTCCTCGCCGAGCGACAGCCGGTCGAGCGCCGGTCCGAGCCTGAGCAGCAGGGCAATGGCCAGCACGGCCGGCAGCCCCGCGAACGCCGCCTGCTCGAGGCTGCGGTCGATCAGCGACCCCATCAGCCAGTCATAAGCGTCGTAGAAAGCGAAGGGGGAGGGCGCGAGCGCGAGCGCCAGCGTGGTCAGCGCCCCGGCCAGAGCGCTGATCGCAAGGCCGGAAAGGAGCAGGGTGGCGGTCTCCGCCTTCGGCCCCGCCAGCGCGAGCAACAGCGCCAGCGCGCCAAGTGCGCCCACAACCGATCCGATCGACAAGGCGACCGGCGCCGCGAAGCCGAACAGATAGGCGGTCACGACCGCCCCCAGCGCGGCGCCGCTGGTCGTCCCGGTCAGGTCGGGCGAGGCCAGAGGGTTGGCGAACAGGGCCTGCACCGCCGCGCCCGATGCGCCGAGCGTCGCGCCATAAGCGAGCGCGAGCAGAGCGCGGGGCAGCCTGAGCTCGACGATCAGCGACCAAAGGATATCCGGGTCCAGCGACCCGAGCAGGCCGAACGGCAGCAGGATCGATGCCGCGAAGGCCAGTGCCAGCGCAACCAAGAGGAGCGCCGCCCTCATCGCGCGTCCCGCAGCCGGACGATCTCGCCGACCAGCAACGGCCCCATGCAAGTCCACAGCCGCCCGTCGGTGGCGATCACGCGCGCCCGCGATGGCTGCCGCGCCGCCGGGTGGGTGAGCCAACGCTGCCCGCTGGAATATTGGCCCTGCCGATAGTCGCTGCGCAGCAGCACGGCGGGCGGCCGCGCCAGCAATGTCTGCAGCGACACCCGATCGCCCCGCATCGCCCGCTGGCGCAGGCCGGCGAGCGCCATCCATTGCGCCTCGAGGCCTTGCGCCGACACGGTCCGCCCGCCGCCGCCGATCCAGATCGTGTCGGCGCCCGCCGCCGGCCGGGCGGCCTTCAGCGCCGCGATCCGGCTCAGCAAAGCCGCACCGGCCCGGGGTCTTCCCAGCGCCGCCGCCACTCGCCTCACATTCTCCTCGACGTCGGCGATGCTTCGCGCGAAGGGAAGATCGAGCGTCCTGATGCCGAGCCGCCCGGCGATGCGAAGCCGGTCGCGCACGCCGCCGCCCATGGACACCACCAGATCGGGGCGCATCGGCGCGACGGAAAGGAGGCTGCCGTCGTTGCGGGCGTAGCGCCGCGCCCGGCGCCACAAGGGCGTCTCGGCCGCGCTTTGCGCCAGATGAGTGACCGACACGATCTGGCCGGGTTGGCCAAGCATCAGCACCAGTTCGTCGGTGCACAGGTTGAGCGAGGCCACCCGCCGCGGCGCGGCGTCGGCTCCCTCCGCGGCGAGCGCGAAGCTAATCGCTAAAAGCGACGCGAAGGCCCGCATGGACCGTCCTTCCCGGTGTATTGTAGCCGACCACGTCCTGATAGCCGGCGTCGAGCGCATTTTCGGCCCGGGCGAACAGCTCGATCTCGGGAACGATCCGAAAGGCGATGTTGAGCGAGGCGAGGACATAAGCGTCGAGCCTCACCACGGCCGCCGGAAAGAGGTCGAAATCCGTGTCCCGCCGCGCGCCGACATAGGCCAGGCTCGCGCCCCAGCGGAATCGGCCGGCATCGCCGTGGGCGATCAGGTTCGCGCTGCTGCGTGGCCGCCGGACCTCGCGGATCAGGGCCGCGCCCGCCACGCGCTGCTCGTCGGCGTCGAGCCAGGTGAAGTTGACCGCAAGATTCAGCCAGGCGGCGGGGCGGTAGCCGGCGGCGAATTCGATGCCGTCGCGCCGGCTCTTGCCCGTCGCGTTCGCGGTGCTGGAGAGGAAGGTCGCGGGATCGAAACTGTCGACGATCTCGTCCTTGAGGCGCGCGGAAAACCAAGTCGCGGCGAGATCGAAGCGCGCACCGCGCCAGGCGATTCCGGCCTCCCAGCCGCGCGAGGATTCGGGCGTCAGCGCCGGATTGCCGGCGAACGAGCCGGGAAAGAAGCCGTAAAGGTCGTAGAAGCTAGGCTGGGCGATGCCTTCGCCATAAGCGGCGTGGAGACTGAGGCCCCGCGCGGGCCGCACCAGCAAGGACGCGCGCAACGTGGTCGCGTCCCGGAACGCGCTGAAGCGGTCGTGGCGCAGGACGATGTCGGTGACGATCGCCCCGCTCCACTGCGCCCGCCACTCGGCGACCAACGCGGTGAGATGGCGGCCGCGATCCTGGTCGGTACCGCCGAAAAACGCGGTGTCGCGGGCGCGGAAATCCTCCGCCTGGTGCTCGATCGCGGCGATCAGCTCATGGCCGCCGAGGCGGCGGGAAGCCTGCGCGCCGAGCGCCAACCGGTCGCCGAACGTGCTGTTGAGCGGCGCGCCGGCAAGGATGTTGCGGTTGGCGCTGTCGAGATAGGAGGCGTCGGCGCCCACCGTCCAGCCGCCCCAGCGTCCCTCCGCCCAACCGCGCAGCGCCGCGATCCGGTTTCTGGTCGTATCGGGCGTATCGGCGCGCAGGAAGGTCGCGGGGTCGAAGCCGTCATAGTCGCTGCGCCCCTCGATCCAGTGACCGGTGACGCCAAAACGGATCTGGCCGGTCGGCCGCACCTCGGCCTTCAGCCCCGCCGCGCGATTGTCGAAGCCGTCGCGCTCGCCGCCCGCGCCGAAGGAGTCGATTCCGCCGCTCCGCAGCCATCCGGCCGAGGCGGCGATGCCGACATCGCCGGTGCGCAGCGCATAACGGCCGGCGAGCCGCGCGCTGTCGAGGCTGCCATATTCGCCCAGTCCCTCGAAGCCCGCCCCACGGAAGGGGTCGGCGGTCTCGGCCGCGATGACGCCGCCCAGGGCCTCGCTGCCCCACAGCGCCGATTGCGGCCCACGCACGATTTCGAGGCGCGACAAGGCGTCGGCTGTGAACAATTCGAACCGCGCCTCATTGCCCGCGGCAGGATCGTTGAAGCGGATGCCATCGAGGAAGATAAGGCTGTGATTGGCCTCGGCGCCGCGGATGCGGACCTGCGTCTGCGTCCCGCGCGGGCCGGTCGTCGCGACCGAAAGGCCCGGCGACAGCCGCAGCAGATCCGGCAGCGCGGGCAGCGACAGATCGTCGAGCAATTCCTCGTCGAACAGAGTCGCCGAAGCCGCGACATCCTGTGCGCGGAACGGCGCGCGCGCCGCCGTGACGATGATCGAGGGATCGCGGGCCTGGGCGGCGATAGTTAGAAGAACGATTGAAAGGCTCATTCTATCCTCCTGAAACGACACACATTGATGTCGCCTCGGAGGAACCGCGCGAGCGTCAGGCCCAAGCGGCGCCACGCACCGCAGGCTGGTCCCGGCCGGGCGCGGACGACGGCGAGGGCAGGTCTCCTGGCTCGCGGGTCTCGGCCTTATCTCCCCACTTGGAGGGAAGGGGCTCACCGCTCACAGTTGCGGGCACAGCGCCGGAATGTCACCGGCTTCCCTTTTCACCGCCGTTCGACGGGCGGCACCTTCGCGTGCCGCGGGGCTAAAGCGGTCCGGCACGGCTTGTCAATCGCCGCCCCAAAGGCTAGAGCGCGCCTCTGCTTTTCTGCCAGGCTGGTCGGAACCAGCCAAAATCACGGAAGATCAACGACATGAAGTCCGATACGCATCCCGATTACCATCTGATCAACGTCCAGATGACCGACGGCACCACCTTCCAGACCCGCTCCACTTGGGGCAAGGAAGGCGACACGCTGCAGCTTGAGATCGATCCGACCGCGCATCCGGCCTGGACCGGCGGCAACCAGAAGCTGCTCGACTCGGGCGGCCAGGTGGCGCGCTTCAACAAGCGCTTCGGCGGCCTCACCCTCGGCAAGAAGTGACGGCTCCCACAAGCCGTCATCCCGGCGCAGGCCGGGATCCAGTCCAATAGCTATGGGCGCGGCACCGGTCCTCGAGACCGCGCGCCTGACCTTGCGGCCGCTGCGCGCGGACGACCTTCCAGCCCACGCCGCGGCGATGGGCGATGCCGAAACCGTGCGTTTCCTCGGCGGCACGCCGTTCAGCCGCGAGGACACCTGGCGCAAGATGCTGACCGGGCCCGCCATGTGGGACTGGCTCGGCTACGGCTATTGGACCGCCGAGCGGCGCGAGGACGGCCGGGCGATCGGCCAGATCGGCTTCGCCGATTTCAAGCGCGACATCGCGCCCAATGTCGAGGGCATTCCGGAAATGGGATGGGTCTTCGCCCGCGACGTCGGCGGTGAGGGCTATGCGTCCGAAGCCGCCGCGGCCGCCCTCGATTGGGCCGACCGGGTGCTCCAGGCGCCGGAAATCGTGGCGATCATCGATCCGGACAATGCGCGCTCGATCCGCATCGCCGAGAAATCCGGCTTCACGATCCGCGAACAGGCCGTCTATCGCGGCGAGCCGACCCTCTTGTTCCGGCGAAAGCTGCCCTAGATTCAGTCGGCCTGCTGGCGCCATTGCTCGGCGGTCAGGCAGACGCGCCGGTAGCGATGCGTCCCGCTCACCGTCATCCGGCGGCAAATCCTGCGCTCGCCATTGGCCTCGACGCCTTCGGTATTGTTTGCGCCCTGCGGTCCCTCGCGGTTCGCGCTCGTGAGCTCGGCGGGGTTGCTCGCAGAGTCGCCCTGGACGGCGGAAAGTGAAGCAAAAGCAACGGCTACAATCATCAAGCTCATGAATCTTTCCTCCACCCGGCCGGTCCGGTCAGCGGAGCCGCATAATGGACAGTCCGGCCCCTGACAAGCCGCTGTCCCGAAACAATTCTCTTGCGTCCGCCGAGTCCCGGCGCGGAAGCGGCCTTGCCCGTCAAAACGCGGCGATCCCGGTGATCGCGCGGCCGAGGATCAGCGCGTGGACGTCGTGCGTGCCTTCATAGGTGTTGACCGTCTCGAGGTTGGCGGCATGGCGCATGACGTGGAATTCGGCGCTGATGCCGTTGCCGCCGTGCATGTCGCGCGCCTGACGGGCGATGTCGAGCGCCTTGCCGCAATTGTTGCGCTTGATCAGCGAAATCGTCTCGGGGACCAGCTCGCCCTCGTCGAGCCGCCGCCCGACCCTGAGCGCCGCCTGCAGCCCCAGGCTGATCTCGGTGACCATATTGGCGAGCTTCAGCTGCACGAGCTGGGTCGCCGCGAGCGGGCGGCCGAACTGCTTCCTGTCCAGCGTGTAGGTTCGCGCCGCGTGAAAGCAGGCCTCGGCCGCGCCCATCGATCCCCAGGCGATGCCGTAGCGCGCCCGATTGAGGCAGCCGAACGGTCCGGCGAGGCCGGCCACGCCCGGCAGCAGATTTTCCTCCGGCACCTCGACTCCGTCCATCACGATCTCGCCGGTGATCGAGGCGCGCAAGCTGAGCTTCTCGCGGATCTTGGGCGCCGAAAGCCCCTTCATGCCTTTTTCGAGCACGAACCCCTTGATCTTCCCGTCATGCGCGTCGGATTTCGCCCAGACCACGAACAGGTCCGCGATCGGCGAATTGGTGATCCACATCTTGGTGCCCGAAAGCCGGTAGCCGCCGTCCATCGTTTGCGCCCGGGTCCGCATCGCGCCCGGGTCCGAGCCGGCGTCGGGCTCGGTGAGGCCGAAGCAGCCGACCCATTCGCCGGTGGCGAGCTGGGGCAGATATTTCCGCTTCTGCTCCTCGGTGCCGTAGGCGTTGATCGGGTGCATGACGAGGCTGGACTGGACCGACATCGCCGAGCGATAGCCGCTGTCGACCCGCTCGACGGCGCGCGCGATCAGCCCGTAGCTCACATAGTTGAGGCCCGCGCCGCCATATTCGGGCGCGATCGTCGCGCCGAGCAGGCCGAGCGCGCCGAGCTCGTCCATGATCTCGCGGTCGAAGCGCTCCTCCATATAGGCGCTGGTCACCCGCGGCAGCAGTTTCTCCTGCGCGAAGCCCTCCGCCGTGTCGCGGACCATGCGCTCCTCGCCGGAAAGCTGCGCGTCGAGCGCGAACGGGTCCGCCCAGTCGAAAGGCAGGGTGGTGGGTTCGGCCACGTCGATTCCTTCTTTCCTGCAAGTCCTCGTGCAAGCGCCCACGCCCTAGCAACCCTGACCGGCTTGTCTACCGATCGTCGTCCGAAAGCGGCGCGAAGACGTTGCCGTCGGGCGGGCGCTGGCGGGCGCGGGCGAGGCGGAGCAGCTCGCGAACCCGGTGTGCCCCCTTTTGCTCGTGCACTGTGCTGGTGAGCGGGAGCAGGACCGCCTCGGCCTGCTCATATTGCTCGCGAAGCAGGAGCAGATGCGCGGCGGAAACACGGATCTGGGCCACTTGCGGGGCGAGATGGACGGCGAGCAACAGGATATTCTGCGTGTTCTCGGTGAGGAATCGCGGGCCGAGCGATAGGCTCTCCGCATAACGGAACAGAGTGGGGTAGTGATCGGGATTGGCGCGATGGGCTCGGGCGAGCAGGAGTTGCGCGGTGCGATATTGATCGACCCGCGTTGCGGCGTCCCGTTGCCCGGATATCAGGTGGCGCAAGCCCTTGAGGTAGAGCAGCTCGGCATCGTTCGGAGACGCGGCTAACAGCGCGTCCAGCAGCCGGTCCGCGGCGGCGGGATCGCCGTACAGCAATTCGGCGCGCGCCAGCACCCGCTGCGCATAGGGGTCCCGATGGCGGCTGGCGATCCGGCGCACGCGGTTGAGGGTGCCGTCCCTATCCCGCTCCCTGACGCCGAGCTCAAGCGCCGCCGCGTGCAGCAGCAGATCGTTCGCCGAAGCCGGAAGGCGCTCGACGCGCATGTTCGTGGTCGCCGGGGCGGCGGCTCGCTCGAGTCGGTGATAGGGAATTCGCTGAGCATAAGAGATGAGGATGCCCTGGAGACCGCGGGGCTGGATACCCATGGCCGCCGCGAAGGCTTGCCTCCGGTCCTCGCCGCGACCGATTCGCGCCAGATAGTCGGCGAACCGCGCCTGTCGGCCCGCGTCGCTGAGCAGATAATGAACGAGCAGCCAACTCTGCGCGTAGAAGCGCGCGCCACCCAGGCGACTCGGATCTCCGAACACCAGATCTTCATAGGGCAGCCAATCCATACGGTCGGCCAGCCACGAGGCGCGCGCCTGATTGTAATTGCCATATTCGATCCGGTCGGGCGCGATCCGCGCCGTCATCACATATTCGGCGAACCCCTCGACAAACCAGAGCGGATAGCCGGCCGGATGATAGCGCAACATGAAATGATGCGCATATTCGTGGAAGAGCACCTGGTTCTCGAAGAGCCCCCGATTCGCCGACTCGTTGACCACGGCCAGGATCGTGTCGGGCGTGGCCGAATAGAAACCGGCCGCGAAGCTCCCGACCGGATTGATCTGCTGCAACTGGAAACCGTTGGGGACGAGGTAGACGACGAGCTTGCGGGGCGCCGGCTCGGATCGGGTCGCGGTCAGCGCCCGCAAGAGCTGGTCGAACTCTTCCAGCATCGCGGTGCGTTCGCGAAGGCGCTCCAGTGAGCCGGAACTGTAGACGACGAAGCTGTCGCTTTCCGCCCGGAACCACTCCGCTTGGGCGGGCGCCGCGTGCAGGAGCAGCAGGGGCGCGAGCCATGCGATCGCTCGAACCGCGAGAAATTTCATGACCATCTCATTTGCACCTTTTCGCCCCTGTCGCGCTCGTCGTTGGCCTGGAGGCCCGCCCTTGCCGGAATGCCTGGGCCAGGCCAATGGGCGCGTGGCGGTGGAGGCAGTCATGAGCGAACTTGTCTCCGGTATGTCGAGGGCAATCTTCTCGCTTCGACTTGACGTTGTCGGGAGATCGAGCGGCTCAGGAAGCGCTATATAACATTCTTTTTTGGCGGAAACCTTTCCACCATCCCCGCGTTCGCCGGCACTCGACAGTCGCCGCGCCGTCTTGTCCTAGATCACGAAGAAATCGGCTGCGCCGAGGGCCGTTTCCGGGGTCAGCGTGGCGAACTGGACGGCGGCGCCGGCACCGCTGCCGTCGGCATCGTAATAGAGCCCGCCGTTGCTCGTGTTGTAGATGATCCGGTCGTCGGCATCGAGCGCCGCCGAGCCGGTCACGAACGCATTGGCATTGAGCGCGCCGAGCCCGAGCGCGGTGAAGATGGCGTCGTCGAGGGCGATCGTGTCGTCGGCCGCGCTGAAGCCGGCAATGATGTCGATATTGCCGGCACCCAGAGCAGTGGTGAACGCGAACGTGTCGGCGCCGCCCAGTCCGACCAGCACGTCGTTGCCGCCCTTGCCGTCGAGGACGTTCGCCCCGGCATTGCCCCAGATCTCGTTGTT
>Ga0190265_10002428_pt1 | contig 12518 bp, 11 predicted proteins | sample Popmic124T_FD_133135 | JGI IMG/M metagenome (GOLD analysis project Ga0190265, IMG submission 133135) | Populus adjacent soil microbial communities from riparian zone of Indian Creek, Utah, USA - 124 T | ecosystem: Environmental > Terrestrial > Soil > Riparian zone | place: USA: Utah | collected... | reverse complement strand
CGTTCTGTCGGCATTGTCTTTTCCTCCTAATGCAAGGCCGTTAGACCTTTGCGTCTCCAGTCCATTGACCAATGCGGAAGATGACGAACTCGGCAGGTTTGACGGGCGCGATTCCGATCAAACAAATCATGCGTCCGTTGTCGAGATCGTTCTGCGTCATCGTGGTGCGGTCGCAGCGCACGAAGTAAGCCTGTTCAGGCTTGTCGCCGAGCAAAGCACCGTCACGCCAAAGGACGAGCAGGAAGTCTTCCACGGTCTGGCGGATGTTGGCCCAGAGACGCGGACCGTTGGGCTCGAACACCGCCCACTGCGTTCCCTTATCGATGGAGTGTTCGACGTAGATGAAGAGCCGGCGCACGTTGACGTATTTCCATTCGGGATCGGAGCTCATCGTGCGCGCGCCCCAGACGCGATTGCCGCGTCCTTCGAAGAAACGCAGCGCGTTGATGCCTTCAGGATTCAAAACGTCCTGACGCGCTTTGTTGATGTTTGCTTCAAACCTGGTCAGGCCGCGCACCACTTCGTTTGCGGGCGCCTTGTGAACGCCGCGTTCAATGTCCGAACGAGCGTAGATTCCGGTGACAAAGCCGGAAGGCGGCAACATCAAACGTTTCGGGGGCGCGCCCTGCGCCGGGCGTTCGGTGGGATCGAATATTTCGATGTGCGGGTGATAAAGCGCGGCATACTTACTGTCGAACCGCCCGCGGAAATCGCGCACCTCGTTCATCGAACTGGCTTGCGGCGCATCAACCACAGCGATGCGATAACGCAATCGCTCGGCGTGTGAGATCAGACGATCCGCAGCTTGCGCGCACGTGTCAGTGAGCGCGTAGGTACCGCCGTCAGGCAATGCCACGATCGCGATGTCGTCGATTTCGCCGAGCGCTTCAAGGCCGGTGGCTTTGACTGCCGCGTTGTCGAGATCAGCGGGCTTGCCCTGTAAATCGTCAGGCTGCACTTCCATTCCGTCGTGCCCACCAATCAAGCGTGGCGACACGTTTCCCTGTAGCGCCTTCATCAACTCGGCGGGTGCGAAACTCGGCGCGACGGGCGCATTCCACTCAAGCCAAACAACGGCGTTTTCGTCTTCCGGATCGTCGCGTTGGAGGATCCGTCCGATGTATCGCTTCTGAAGGAGATCGGCGCCCAGCTCGTCATAAACGTCGACGCGATCGGGCGTGACTCTGACGATGACCTGCAATTCAACCAGCTGGACCACGCCGTTCGGGTCAGGCGTGACCATGCCGCCACTGCCGCGAAACGTTTGTCGCCCGTCGCTATCGACTTCGACGACGGCCAGCTTCGTCAGATCGAGCGGGTCGTTGTCTGCTGGTAACGTCGTTGGCAGCGGCGGCGCCAGCACTTCGACGACCGCGCCGGCCTTTGCGCGTTTTACCTGCACGCCCCACAAGGAACGAACCGGATCAGATGCGGGATACTGAAACGCGATGTTTTTGCTGCGAACGGCACGCACTTCAACCAGTACGTTGCCGTAGTTGCCGGGCCAACGCGCGCGCCAGGTCGCGGGACCAAAAGGGAACGCGATTGCCCGGTTGGCGACTCCGTAGTCAAAAACGCCCGGCGCCGGTTCCTTCGGGGCGAACACGCGCGAAACGTAAAGACGCTTGCCGCCGTTGTCGAAAAATGCGCGTGCGGCGTGGGCCGTATACGACTCGCGTTCATCGGTGCTGCTGGTGCCGACCAGCAAACGCGTTAAGCCGCCATAGACCCGTTCAAACTCAGTAAAACTGGTGATCAATCGCGGTTCACTGGTGGATGGACCATCCGGATATTGCACTGGTCCATAGCGCGTCATGCCGGCAAAACCAGTGGTGCTGGTAGGGACGCCTTCGATCGATTTTGAGCGAAAGCTAACTTCCTCGACGTAAACTCCAGGTGCTAAATATTCGGGCATGGAAGCACTCCTTTTCGAGCGCACAAAGCGCTATGGAATTACAAATTCCCGGTAAATACATCGTCCTAACGTAAAGGTGATGGTCTGTGTGGTGGTCGCTCCGTAGGTGGCCGGCAGCGTTTCGCCGGCAGCCACCGGATCGGCCGCGCCCGGGGCGGAAAGCGTTTCAAGTGGCAGGTCCCATAAGGGATCGAGATCCGCTTGATTGGGCGGATTCGGTACCGGAACCACGGTGGGGCCAGAAACTGCAACATCGAGCGTGAATGGATCTGGAAACGAGCTGCCGGTCACGGCGTTGGCATTGATGAGCAGGAAAAACTCGCCGCGATCGTCACCGTGCGCGCGACCAACAACCAGCGCCTGGCCCGCCAACCTGGCAACGACGCGTGCCCAGCGCATGGGCTTGTTGTTCCTTAAGACGCGGCCGCGCAGGCCGGTTGAAGTGAAACTAAAGTTGTAAGCAGCGCCGGGAAAGAAAACGGGACGGCGAATGCGTCGCCGGAATTGTTGGCGATCAATGCTTTCCTGATTTTCAACGTCAGTGAGAGACAGAATCGGAATCCTGAGCCGGCGCGGCACCATTCGACGTCGATCGTATTTCGGATCGTAACGGTTCTCGGAAAGATCAAAAGCTCTGATATCAACCGGGGTCGTGACGCCGGGCCGGTAACGCAGTGAAAAAAGATTGGAAATGTGCCGGTCGATTTCAGGCCGGGGTAGACCAAGTTGCTCAACGTCGTACTTCAACTGAATCGCGTAACTCAAACGCCGCCGGCATTGCGCATCGATAGGTTCAATGCCCAGCGCAAGCCGGTGAATGATTTCGACGTATCTGCTGGGAAGAAATTCGTTCATAACGTCGTGGTTGGAACTCCGCCCGTGATTGCCGTGATCACCGGGCCTTCCGGCGCGGCAACTCGACCATCGAGCCGCATGACGCGTGCGATGTAAGGCACGCTGAGTCGATAGTCCGTAGGCAACGAATCAAAGATGCGCATTACGGCTTCGGTTGAAACTTCTTCGAGCACGATTTGAATGGATTCCCCCGCGTCCCATTCGCCGGAAGAATGGAGCAGCGGGCCGCTAAGAATTGGCGTTGACTCAAGCGTTTGCATCGCTCGTCCCAGGACGCGGTGGTCGTCTTCGGCGTTTTCAGCCCAGGGGGTGATGAGATAGTGCAAGTCAAGTCCAAGATGAGAACGTCCATCCTGGTCCGAGGTCGCCGACCACGCTGCGCGCATCACTTTGTTGAAATCAACCCGGTAAAGAAATATCGACAATGCCGGAGAACCGATGTTGGCTGAAACATTGTTAGGATCGAAATCAATCGTATGGACCAACACCGCCTTGGTGTTGTTTCCACCGATCGGCTGAAACTCTTCAAAGCCGGCGGTGAGCAACATCTCGATGCTCTTCCCCGCGGCGGCAATTCCCGCGAAACCAGCCAAGGTGTTCTCCTTCGGGTTGAAGGGTCTGCCAAATTTGTTCGCCTAGCGTTTGCGCCGCGCCCATCTCAGCCAGCCAAACCGTTCAGTTCCCGTGTCGCTTTCTGTTTCGTTGTTGGCGAGATACGGTTTGATAAAGCCAATGATGTCGCGCACATCCTGGAAATAACGCCGCGCCGCATCCGGCACGTGCGTGATATAGCCGTGCCATTTGGACTTACCCGTACCATCATCCTCCTGCCACAGCTTGACGATAAACGAATGCACTTTGGACTCGGGTGTGCCCATGTCCTCCTTTTTTTTCGGACAAAGTGCCTAAGCGAATTCGACCAAACTGCCAGGTCTTCCGACGCCTTCAAAATCGCGCCCAAACGGTGGCGTGGATATATCAGGCGAGCGACGCGGGCGCGTCTATTCGCCGTCTATCCAAACGTCTGACGCTAAATTTTTTTTTGGAAAATTTGAACTTTGACCGAAAGAGCCAAGCCTGTCAGAAATTCCTTGACAGCAAGTCGGCGACTCAATAACATCCGCATCCCCTCAGACGATCTCGACAGGCATTTGGTAGCCCCTCGCTTGCCTCACCAATACTTGCCCAGGTCCAGAGGAGCCGCGAATGTGCGGCGTGTGCGCCAACTGGTAATATCGTCATTCTCAAGAGACCGCCGTCACCCCGTTCTCATTAAGGCAGTCTCGCCTGAGGTTCGTCGTGCGATTCCAGCTTTTCGGCAAGTTTCTTGCGGAGTGCGAAGAGCAAAAGCTTCAAGGCCTCGACGCCTGTAAAGAGCAGGAGCTGTTCAGCTATTTGCTCGTCCATCGCAATCGGCCTCATCCGCGTGAATCTCTCGCCAGCCTCTTGTGGGCCAATACTTCAACCGAGCGGTCGAAAAAATATCTGCGGCAGGCACTTTGGCACATCGCGACGGCGTTGCAGGATAGTGGAACCGAGCAGAAGCTGTTGCAGGTCGAGCACGACTGGGTGCAACTGAAAATGCAGCCCGGCGTATGGGCCGACGTAGTCGTCTTCGATGATGCGTTCGCTGTCGCACAGGGCATTGCTGCTGCCAAGCTCGACACCGCCACCGTCACTCGTCTCAAAGAGGCGGTCGAAGTTTACAAAGGCGATCTACTTGAAGGCTGGTATCAGGACTGGTGCCTGTTTGAGCGTGAACGTTTCCAGAATTCCTATCTTTACATGCTGGATAAGCTGATGGCCCACGCCACCGAACATGGCGACTACGAGGCAGGACAGGCATATGGCGCCATGATTCTCAGCTATGATCGCGCGTCGGAGCTGACGTATCGGCGGCTGATGAAGTTGCGATTTGAAGCGGGAGATCGAACGGGGGCGCTGCGACAGTATCAACGATGCGTCACGGCGTTGCGCGAAGAATTGGGCGTCAAGCCTGAACGGCGCACCCAACAGTTGTATGAACAAATTAAGGCGGACGACGTGACTGGTCCAAACGAGCTTTCCGACCGCCTTGAGTCTGGGTTGTCGGTCGCGCTGCCTTCGCTCCTGGGACGGCTGAAACGTTTACATCACGTTCTGACGGCTGCGCAGAACCGCGTACAACGCGACATCAGTGCAGTCGAGCAGGCAATGAAAACAAAGACAACGAAGTAAGCCCGAATTAATCCGCGCGGTCGCCGGTTCCTAAACCCCATACAAAGCACTTCTCGTCCGCACCCTACACGCGGCCTTCGGCGATTGCCGATGTGGCAAACACATCGTCGTCTAGTTCGTTCACTTTCAAAACTGTTAACTGTCCCCAGTCTGTCTAACAACGGACCAGCCTGCGGAGCAGGCGATAGCATTAAGCCTGGGGTGGAGCGCAGCGGAACCCCAGGTTGGAATCACCAGAAACCATGAGCCCGCGAAAGCGGGCGCAGAGCGTAGACCTCGCGCGGAGCGTCGACGACCTTGGGTATTCGCGTTGAAACCACTGCACCGGACGTTGTCATTTTCAAACTGCAGCGTCAGGTGGCTCAGTCGAAAGGCGCTGCGCCGCGACGGGTCGCGAACGACCTGAGCGAAAAAAGGCTGTGCGATCGAGAACGTTCTCCTGAAACTGCTCGAGGTAGAGATAAATCACCGGTGTAATGTAAAGCGTGATGAACTGCGAAACCACCAGGCCGCCAACCACCACCAGCCCCAACGGCCGGCGCGATGAACCATCTGCGCCGTAACCGAGCGCAATTGGCAGCGCGCCAAAGACCGCGGCCAGCGTCGTCATCAGGATCGGGCGAAAGCGATCCATGCTGGCATCGTGTATCGCTTTATCGGCAGCCTCGCCGGCTTCGACACGTTGCCGCGCAAAATCCACGATCAGGATTCCGTTCTTCTTTACGATTCCCATCAGCATGAACATGCCGACGAACGCATACAAGGAAGCCTCCTGGCCAAACACGAGCAGCGTTAACAAACCGCCGACCAGCGCCGTGGGAAGCGTTGACAACACCGTCAGCGGATGAACATAGCTCTCGTACAGGATCGCGAGAATCACGTACATGACGAAAACGGCCAGCGCCATCAGAACCGTTAAGCTGGTCACGGTATTGGCAAATGTTTGCGCTTCACCCTGCAACTCGGCCCGCACGCCCGGCGGCACAATTTCCGCCGCCGACTTGTTGATAAAGTCGGTCGCGTCGCCCAGAGCCACCCCGGGTTTCAAGTTAAAAAAGAGCGTCATGCTGGTGAACTGGTTGAGGTGGTTCACGGTCTGCGGACCGAGCGTTGATTTCCAGGTGACCAGCTCGTTGAGCGGCACCAGGCGCTGGCCGTCATCCGACTTGATGTAAAGCAGTGCAAGATCCTCGGGGTTGCTGCGCGCGGAATCTTCCATCTCCAGAATGACCTGATACTGGTCCTCAGGTTTCTTAATTAAGTAGAGGTAGTTTTGCGAGTAGGCATTGCGCAGCAGGGTGAGAATTCTTGCCTCGGAAACACCGTAGGTCTTGGCCTGCTCGCGTCGAATATCGATGTTCAGGTTGGGCGTGTTGTTGAAAAAGTCTGACGAGACACTCAGAAAGCCGGGATACTCCATCAGCTTGCCCAGAAGCCTCTGGCCAACTTCGTAGACTTGATCAGGATTAGCGCCGGACACCGCAAATGCATATTGCCCCTGCTGCTGACTGGTCACGCCGGTGCTGATTTCAAGCACGGGGAAGGGCCGCAGAAACGACATGATTCCAGGAATCGAATTGAGCTTGCCCATCATCTGCGCAGCTACATCAGCGATCGGCTCGCGTTCTTCAGGCGGCTTAATGAAAGTAAATGTGAGGCCCTGGTTCGACGCCAGAAATCCGGTAGCTCCGGTCATCGTAAACTCGGTAATAACATTGGGGTCGTTCTGCAAAACTTCATCTACGCGACTTTGATACGCCTGCATTTGTTGCGGGGACGAACCCTCAGCCGCAATGAAAACACCAAACATGACGCTGCTGTCTCCTGGAGGCAGGAAGGCTTTCGGCACAAGCACGAACAGCCAGATGGTGCCGGCCAGGCAGATTACCCAGATCACCGGCGAGACCCAGCGATGACGCAGGAACCACCAGAGCGATCCGCCGTACAACGAGAGCACCCGCCGCTCGATGCTCCCAATAACCGTTTCCATCCACGTCTTTTTCGAGCCTTCGCCGCGCGGCTTTAACAGTCGCGCACACATCAACGGCGTCAGCGTCAGAGAGACTAAACCCGAGGCCAGAATCGCGATGACGATTGTGACTGCGAACTCGCGAAAGATTCTGCCCACCAACCCCGACATGAAAACGAGCGGGATGAAAACCGCCGCCAATGAGATCGTCATCGACAGGATCGTAAAGCTGATTTCCTTTGCGCTGTTGATGGCAGCGGTGAATGGCTGTTCGCCGCCTTCCATGCGACGAACTGTGTTCTCCAGAAACACGATCGCGTCATCCACAAGAAATCCGATCGCCAGCGTCAAAGCCATCAACGACAAATTGTCGAGGCTGTAGCCAAGGGCACGCATTACTATGAACGTAATGAGCAAAGACAGCGGCAGCGCCACGGTTGGTATCAGCGTGTCGGTGGCCCGGCCGAGGAAAGCAAAAATCACCATCACTACGAGCACAAACGCGATAATGAGTGTCATCCGGACGTCACTTACCGAGTGAACGATGGAGAGCGACCGATCGTAAATTGGCGTGATGCGAATCGAGCCGGGAAGTTCGGCGCTGATCGTCGGCATCATTTCGTGGATGCTTTGCGAAACTTCGACGGCGTTGGCGCCGGCCCGTCGATTGACTGCCAAAATCACCGTCGTCGCCGGCACCGGATAGCCACGCACCCAAAATCGCATCCTGGCCCGTTCGTCCTGAACGGACTCTTTGACAGTGGCCACATCACGTAAATAGACCGGCGCCTCCCTGGTGCCGCCCACGATCAGATTGCGGTACTGCTCAACGTCTTCCAGTTGGCCCTGCGGTCTAAGAATCGCAGTGCCCGACGGGCTGTCGAACTGGCCGGCGCCGGCGGTGCTGGTTCCGCTCTTGACCGCCGCGTTCAGATCGTCAATCGAGATACCGCGCGCCCACATTGCTTGCGGGTTGGCCTTGATTCGGATTGCGGTTTTGGTTCCAAAGACGAGGACCTGCGACACCCCGGGTAGAATGCTCATCCGCTGACCAACCTGCGTGGTGGCGTAGTCGTAAAGTTGTCCCGGCGCCACCGAATCGCTGGTCATCGCGATGTACATGATCGGCTGATCATTGGGATTGCTCTTCGCGTACGTTGGCGGCGCAGGAAGATCGGCCGGCAGACTGCCCGTCGCCTGAGAGATCGCCGTCTGCACATCGGTGGCCGCGGCGTCGATGTCTTTGTCGAGCGCGAACTGGAGAGTAAGAGTCGCGACTCCCTGACTACTTTGCGAAGTGACGACTTCCAATCCATTGATCTGCATGAACTGGCGTTCGAGCGGCGTGGCGATGTTATTAGCAATAGTATCGGGATTGGCGCCGGGATAGCCGACCTGTACCTGGATGACGGGATAATCAACTGCCGGCAGATCGTTTACAGGTAACTGCCAATAGCTGAGTAATCCGAAAAGGATTACCGACAGAGTCAGCACTGCCGTCATCACGGGCCGGCGGATGAATGGTTCCGAGAGATTCATTAATTCGACCCGGTCGTTGCCGGCTGAGCGTCCTGTTGTCGGGGCTGCTGAATCAAAACTTTGCCGCCGGGAGTGACTCCCAATTGGCCGTTGATAACAACCTGCTCGCCGGCGTTTACACCGCTCTCAACGACGATCAGATCGCCCTGGCGCTGACCCAGTGTAACCGGCCGTTGTTCGGCAGTCAGATCCGGCTTGATGACATAAACGAAAGACCCTTTCGCCGACATCTGCGGAGCGACGGCCGGCACCAATACGGCCTGATGAATAGTGCTCAAGATGAGACGAATATTTACGAAGCGCCCCGGCCAGAATCGATGTCCAGGATTGGGAACCGTAGCGCGGAGACTCACCTGGCCGGTCGCATCCTGCACGGCATTGTCGAGAAAAGTGAGTTCGCCAATGACGGGTTCGTCGCCGCTCTCAGGCAATCGCACTTCTGCCGCGAGCCGGCCGGCACGCATCTCGTGCTGCACGGCGCTCAAATTAGTTTGCGAAATCGTGAAGTCCGCGTAGATCGGGTCCAGCCGTTCAACGGTCAACAAGGTGTTGTTGCCGGAACCACCGTTATTTGACGAGGAACTCCCGGGATTACTGCTAAAGCCGCCGGGATTAACAACATTACCTATATCCACCAGTCGCTGTCCGGCGCGCCCATCAATTGGAGAACGAATGTAACAGTAGCTGATTTCTACTCTGGCGCTCTCGACAGCCGCGGCGTCGGCTTTGATCGCTTCGTTGGCACTATGCACCGCGGCGCGTGCAGCCTCGGCTGTGGCTTTCAACGAGTCGTAATTGACGCGCAACTGTTCGTACTGCTCACGCGGGACAACTCCCTGTTCGACGAGTTTCGCGTAACGATTAACCTGAGCTGCACCCCAATTGGCCTGAGCAATCTCGCGGGCAAGGTTCGCTTCCGCCTGTTTTTTCAAGGCCACGGTTCGAGACAGATTCGCTTGCGACTGTCTCATCTTGGCTTCGAAAGGCCGGGTGTCGATTGTGAAGAGCATCTGGCCCTTCTTCACGTTGGCGCCATCGGTGAAATGAATCTTCGTGATGCGACCGGAAACCTGTGGCTGGATGGACACAACTTCCCGAGCAACAGTCTTTCCGATCGCGTCCAGGTAGGTCGGAACATCCTGGCTAACGGCAACGCTTACCTCAACCGGGGCCGGCGGACGGTCAAAGCTTTGCTGGGCCTTTCCTCGACAGCCCGCGAGCACAAATGCTGACAGCGCGCATGCAAGTAACACAACTGCCACTCTTGCGCACCGGGTCTGATTGCCTGCCATGGTCTACTTCCTTCTTGCGTTTGTTCGAGTTGCCTTTAGTTTGTCACTTCACTGATTCAACGTCCAGCCAGGTACGTTACGCATTCTCACGATCGTTTTGAGATTGCGATTTCATGCTTTTCGATGATGACGCGAACCCTCTTCGACCAGCAATTCCAGTCCAAAGTCATTTCTTCCTCCATAATCAAGTCGAACGGCGGAAGCGCGAATCGACACCAAACGCGTTTCATTCTTCACTACGTTTAGGGTCAAGTAAGCCATCGCACTGCATTGCCCTGTAGGCTTGTTTGCAAAAGCACGCGAGTTGGCTCGCTCATAATTAGGTCCGTTTCTCTTGAACGTTTCTGCCGGCGTGTTAGTTACGTCTTGACGCGTCGGAAGTTGCGAAGGGCGCTTTCAATTTTTGTTAAATTTCGCGAGGGCTTTGCCCTGCGCTTAACTGAACGCCGTCTAAACTGCCAAGCTTTTTTAACAACTTCAGCTGATCCGAATTTCTTCTTTCGATGTCGATCCGCGCGCTCGCCGTTCGACTAACCACTAGAAGGGCAAAAGATCAAGCAATAAAAAGGAGAACCCAAATGTTAGGAAACACCAAACCGTTTAGCAGCTTTTCGGTCGACGACCTTAAGAAGGCAAAAGACTTTTACGAGAAAACACTCGGGCTCGAAGTTAAAACTGAAGCCGAAGGGTTGGAGCTGCATTTTCCCGATTACAACATTTTCATTTATCCCAAAGAGAATCACGTGCCGGCAACTTTCACCATTCTGAACTTTCCGGTCAAGGGCATCGAAGCCACGGTTGACGGCCTCAGCAAGCGAGGGGTCCACTTCGAGAAATACGAGGAAGGTGAACTCAAGACGGATGAAAAAGGAATCTTCCGCGGCGAGGGGACAACAATCGCCTGGTTCAAAGATCCAGCAGGGAATTTTCTTTCAGTGATCGAGGAGTGAGGGGTATCGAGCGAGCAGTTGAATATTGCATACACTTGCGGCTATGCCGTCCGATGTGCGGAAGGCCTCCGGCCTTTCGGAGAACTGGCACCCAACGATTTGGGGCTGCGCTCACTGTGCTAATCGCATCGGAGGAAAAGAGGAAATCATGAAATTCATGTTATTGGTTCATCACGATCAGGAGGCTCACGCCCGGCGCAGCCAGACCGAGCGCGACGGCCTGCTTCAGGAGTCAGTTCAACTTTGCAACCATCTCCACGCGAACGGTAAATATCTCGGCGCCGCGCCGCTTCATCCGCCGTCCGAAACGACCTGCGTTAAGGTTCGTAACGGCAAGCGGCTGGTGACTGACGGGCCCTTCGCCGAAACACGCGAACAGGTCGGTGGATACTTTCTGGTCGAGGCAAAGGATTCCGACGAAGCCATCAACATCGCCGCCCAAATCCCAGGAGCTCGTATCGGCACCGTCGAAGTCCGTCCCGTGACGGAAGTCGAAGGTCTGCCGGTGTTGTAATCACATGAGAATCAGGCTGCGGGTGCCAACCACCGCGCTACATTACTCACGTACGTTCTAATGTCAGCGAGTTTCTCCGGCGTGCGCCTGATCTCCTCACCTGGTGGCTCGGTCAGAAAGCTGGGACAACCGCTCGAGATGTCCCAGTTGTAATCCACAAGATGATGAAAGCTTGATTCTGCAATCGCGCGTCCGAGCGTGTTGTCGTGAGCGTCGGGTGCGCGCTGAAACGCCACAATTAAGTTGAAGGGTCGTCCCGTAACTTTGCTCGTTCCGGTCGCAATAACATTCGCGTGGTTCTCATCTTCGGGAACGCCTACCGCACCTTCATGAGGGTGGGCCGGGAAATATTCAATCACACCTGAATCGTTGGTCGGATTTAGAAGCAGCTCGTGGACGGGCTTGACAGCGGTAATCCTTTGATAATCACCGTTACTGCCTGAGTGATAATTGGGCCACGAGATGGTCTGTGTATCCTGGTCGTCTCGGGTGTGACGTGTCTCATCGGGCTCGGGATGTTTGGTGTGGAAGAAATGAGCGCGGCCCACGCCTCCCAAAGTGCAAAGTGAAGATCCGAGATCCTGGTGATCCCGAGTAGTCAAAAGCCCGCCGCCTCTTTGCCGAAACCGCGTAATGCCCTGACAATCTGCAACCGTTAAGCCGTTTCCCGAATCGACAGCGAACAACCAAAGCTCATCGAAGTCAGTCTTATCAAGCACACTTAGTACTGCATCGTTACCGTCAGCGTTGACTTCGCGATTGCGAGCCGTCACGTTGCAGAGCGGCTCACCGCTTTCATCGGTGAGTGAAACAAGATGTTCACGCAATAATGAAAATCGATCGATGTTCCAATCGTCTGCCACCGCCGGAATGGTTGTTTGCAGCAGAATATTAATCGGACTTCCCATCGTTGTTACCCCTTATGGGGGCCATGATAGTCATGAACCAAGGCAGTCACCAATTGGTCACCCAACCAGCTAGTCATTATCAACAATGACGTCAGTTCGCTGGTCGAATCGCCTCCTTGTTGGGAAGGGCTGACCGGTATTTTCAGCCTGAGAATGGTCGAAGGTATCCTCTTCCAGGGCATCTTCCCCTGGATCATCTAGTGTTACCAGCAACTCCAAGTCTTCTTCGCTCATGTGAACCTCCTACCACTGCCGTAGTAAATACTCGCGGCTGTCTCCAAGGTTTTGTGCCTCCCGAATGACGACGGACGGCCGGTCGGCCCGTCGCCGTACAGGCCGTTCAAGGTTTGTTTTCTCGG
>Ga0190265_10002427_pt1 | contig 12519 bp, 7 predicted proteins | sample Popmic124T_FD_133135 | JGI IMG/M metagenome (GOLD analysis project Ga0190265, IMG submission 133135) | Populus adjacent soil microbial communities from riparian zone of Indian Creek, Utah, USA - 124 T | ecosystem: Environmental > Terrestrial > Soil > Riparian zone | place: USA: Utah | collected... | reverse complement strand
GGTCGAAACCACGGTCGATTTCGCTCCGCGCAGTCGCGTCGTTGCATGGCTGGTCGGCGGCCTGAACTTTCAGATCGAGCACCACCTGTTTCCGCAGATCTGTCACATTCATTATCCGAAGCTGGCCGTCCTCGTGGAGGAGACGTGCGTCGAGTTCGGGCTGAAATACAAGGCGTCGAAAACCTTCCTGGCCGGCCTGGCCTCGCATTACCGCTGGCTGCGGCGAATGGGCATGGCGACCGATCCGTCGCCGGCGTAGAGGTAAGGCAAGTCGAATGCGATGATCCCGGCGGCCGCGAATCGCGCCTGCTGCTTTTTCTGCAGTCGAGCAGATTTACCGCAACACGCCCAAGCCCAGGTTCACCTGCACGCGCGAGCCGTCGATTGAATCGACCTTGATGTTTGCATCGCCCGGCTCAATCGTCAGTTCCACGGATGGACCCGTCTCGAAGGTGATCGTGTATGCATCCCCCTCGCTGATGCGAAAGACGTAGCCCCCGCCCTGGTTGGTCGTCGCGCTTTGGTCGCCCATCGTTACTACCGCACCCGGCCGGCCCTCACCGAAGTCGTATTGACCGTTGGCATTGTGATCGTCATAGACCACGCCGAGGACGAACGTCGCCTGTGACGTGGACGTTCCGTATTCCTGCGTCTGCATCAGCGAATCGGTATAAGTGATTGTGTCCCCCGATGTGAAGCTCCCGCGAACGATGGCGATGCCCACTTCCCGCAGCGACTCGTGCAGCATGGTGACGCGGTGGCCGCGGCCTTCGATCTCCTTGTCGATGAAGAGGTCGTCATGCTGCCGCTCAATCGTCTCGACGGGATCGAGCACGCCGGTCGTGCCGTTCCACGCGAGATTTTCGCCCACCGTGGTCCAGGGATAACCCGCGTCCAGCACGCGATCTCCGGGCGATTGGCCATCCGGGTTTTGATGAGCGAAGAAGTCGCGGTCGAGCATGTCCCGGCTGTGCTGCATGGCGGCGTCGCGCAGGATTCCGCTCAGCGCGACGGCCGGCTTGGGATTCAGGTCGATTTGCCCCGGCACACCCTCGTCGATGGCGATTCCGCCGCGATTTGCCTCCTGCGCCGGCCGAAGCCGCGCTCGATTCACGCGTTCGAGCGCGAGTTGCTCGAGTTCGCTCGCCGCCGGTGTCCCGCTCGAAGCCGGGGCATCGTCGACACCAGGGACGGTATCGAGGATCTCAGGGGAAAGATTCGCCGCAGGCGTGCTGTCGAGAACCTGGGTCTCGCAGCCGAGGCCGGCCCCAGCCAGGAACGATGCGATCAGCACCGCCAGGCATTCGAAGCGCGTGATTTTTCGAGTTCGGCGTCGGGTCATGGGATTTCGAACCCTCTGTTGGTTTATCGGCTGACCAGCGCAACGGCGTGGCCAGGGCTGCACTGGGGATGTCCGCAAAAAGTACGCGAGCTGACACGATTTCCGCGGGCGAGTCGTAAGTCGTTTACTGCGAACGGCGTACCGTTCGGAGGGAGGGAGGCGTGCCTGGGCGCTCGGCTGCAAGGCCTTGAGGGGGTGTGAATCAATTCGCGCCAGGCTGCGATGGATTATCGGAAAGGAGCCTACCGTGTTGCGGCGGCGCGAAACAATCAGAATTTTCCTGAGATAACGGCATGTTGCCCCCAATCAACGTTCTTTTTTGCCACGGACAGGGCCGGTCCGGCCGGTCGATGTGAAATGCTGCCGAATCGTCGCGAGAGCACGGATTTCGGCGGCCGGAACGGCTCGCGATCATCCTGCGGGTCAGGATGTCATCTGCATGGCATATTGCCGCATGAAAGGATTCAGGTGCCTGGCGACGAAAACGACAGGTTGCCGGAGCCGCCTGCGCGCGATGAAAACAGCGAGATCGCCGGAATGATCCGTTCATGCAATCTTAACAATTCCCACGAATCCCTTTAGCACGCTGCGCGTACGCTTCCGCAGAAAGAAGGGCTCGCGACGCGCGATTTCCCGCATCGATCAAGAGGAGAAAAGGAGCAAACCAAATGAGATCCATCGTTTCAATGGCGGCCGCCCTGGTCGCACTGACCACCGTCTCTGCCCATGCGAGCATCGTGATCACCGAATGGATGTACAACGGACTCGGCGTGGGAGACATCGGAGAATACGTCGAAATCACGAACACCGGGCCGGGAAACGTCGACTTCACCGGCTGGAGCTTCGATGACAACGGCCAGACACCGGGAAGCCAGAGTCTGAGTGGGTTTGGCGTGGTGACGCCGGGCCAGTCCGTGATTTTCACCGATGAGACCGCCGCGAACTTTGCGGCGAATTGGGGGCTCAGCGGCGTCAGCATCGTCGGGGGCAATACCAACAACATCGGCCGCAATGACGAGATCAACCTCTATGACGCGAGCAACAATCTCGTGGATCGGCTGACCTATAACGACCAGGCGCCGGTCGGCAGCCCGGCCAGGGGCCCGCGAACCAACGGCTTCAGCGGGAATGCCACGACGCCGGCAGCGTACGGCGCCAATCATGCGTCGCTCTGGGAGCGCGCGGCGGCCAACGATGCTTACGGCTCATATACCTCTTCGCTCGGCGAGATTGGCAACCCCGGCACGGTCGTTCCCGAGCCGGCCACGCTTGCCATGCTTCTCGCGGGAAGTCTGGCCCGGATTCGCCGGCGCTGACCTTCTCGTCGTCAGGTTCGGCTGAAGACATTCCGATGAACTTGTCCGGGCGTGACGACAGGCGCGCTGTTTGTCGAAATCCGCGCCGTTCGAGGCTATCATGGAGGCCATGGAGCTTCCGCAGTGCTTATCCGCGCTTTCGCCGCGTTCGATGGAGGACATCGCCGCGGCGGCGCTGGCGGCGCAGGCCAACGTGGTGTCACTCCGCGTCGCATACGAGCGCAAGCTGGAGGCGGCGGGTGCATCCGGAAGCGGTCCGCTCGATGACATCCGCACGCCGTCGCCGGGCCCCGTGACGTGCGGACGGGACATGCTGGTGGACCGGGAGGTGGTGAAGTCCTATTCGGCCGATGAGGCGCTCTTGCGCCTGCGGCAAATATGGGGCGAGTTTTGCGCGCTGTGCTGGCTGTTTCCCTTCGTCGATCCGCAGGCGCCGATGGATTTTCGGGCCTTGTCGCCCGCCCAATCGATCCGCTGTTGCAACGACGTCTCGGAAAAGCTGAATGAAGTGCAGCGCCATCTCTGGCGCATCCGGCTGGAGATGAAGATACGCCACGACCGGGAGGCGCGTCGCGATCCGTCATTTCAGCGGGAATATGAAAATGCGCTCATGCATCCGGTGGTCATTTTCGGACAGGACATCCGCGTTTGTCCCGATGAGACGCTTTTTCACGCGGCCTGCGAGTATGCGGGCATGTTGGCGGCGCTCCGCTGGACGAGTGACGACCGCTGGACATGGGAAGGTCCCGGCATCATGGACGTCGTCTTGACATCCTGATAGCGCGCACGCGAAAAATGCGCCCGCAAGCATTTCTCCATATCTGATTCCTGCCCGCGCAATCAAAGGCCGAGATCGGCCGAAACGTACAAAAGAAGGCACAGCGAGCGACGAGGCGGAAACCCTACCGTATATGACTGCCGTACTGTCGCAGTTCGCACACAAGGGTGCTCGACTCGGGTTTGCGGTTGCGGCCCGAAAGCCGTGTCCCCGCTCAGCGCCGGATCGCTCCATGTGCCTGCTTAATTATGTCTACAAAAGAGGGAAAATGCAAGGAAATCCTGAGATTATTTTCGGCGCAGAACTTGCCGGCCAGCGGGAATCGTCGCGCTCCATCGTGCATGGCGTGAAATGCGACCGGCGGAGCCGGATGATTGGTGTCACTGATCTGACACGCCTGAATCGGGCTCGCCCGCGGGTGGCGCCAGGCGCGCCAGCGCTTCGATCGCGCCGCGACGATCGCCCTCCGTCGCTCCGGCCGCGTAGCCCGTCCAGCCCGGGGCCAGCATCTTGGCCGCTTCGATGAGCCGCGCCTCGCGATCGGGCGAGGGCCGCTCGGGACCGCTTTTGGAGAGGCGTTCGGAAATCGCGGGCAGCACCAGCTCGGGTCCGAAAGACCGAAGCTCGATCACTTCGCTTTCGGTTCCCGGCGAATCGAGCAGGCGGTTGAGGGCCGCGAGGCGCGCCTCTTCCGCGTCCGCCCGAGCGTTCTTGAGTTCCGCGGCAGCATCGGCAGAGACACCCGCCACCGCGGGGATCGCGATATCGATGAACTCGAGCAACCGGGTGAACTCGTCGCCCGTGACGGCTTCCGCGGCGCGGGACTTGATCGCGCCGGCAAGAGTCTCCGCCAGCTTTCTTACCCGTGTTTTGTCGGAATCGCCCGACAGGCTTGCCGCGTATTCGGCGAAGCGGGCAACGGCGGCGGCGGCCCGATAAGCCCGCACCAGGGCCACGATCCGCCGTGATTGCAAATCGAAGACGCCATCCACGTCCGCCTCGGCGGCCAGACGAAGCGCCTCGTCGAGTGCGCGGACCTCCGCATCATGGTCGAGCAACGCGGACTGGGCATCGGCCAAGGCCTCGTAGATCGAGAGCTTTTGCACCGGGGTGAGCGCGTTGGGCCGATCGGTCCCGTTGCCATTTATGATGGCCAGCAGGAAATCCGCGCGTCGACGCTGTGCCGCCAGATCGTTGGGCCGATCGAACTGTTGGGTGATTTCCATCTGGTGCTTGAAGGCCAGTTGCCGTGCGATGATCAGATAGCTTTCCCAGGCCCGTTCGCGGACCGTCGCGTTCGGCTCCTGATCCGCGTCCAGACAGATCGAAAGGGCCTCCAAATCCTGCTTCTTGCTTCCGCACCGACCGAGAGCGTGCACCGCGGCGAGGCGGATGTCCGGTTCCTGCGCCGCGACGAGGCCGCGGAGCGATTTCGCGCTGTTCGAATAACCGGATAGCGCCAATATCGCGGCACTGCGCGGGCCGGTGCTTCGGGCGCCCGTTGTTTCCACAATGAGCAGCGGTCGAAAGGCCTCCGCCCCGATCCGGCCCATCGCTTCGATGCAGCGCGTGCGGCACTCGTCATCGTCGGGAGCCAGCGAATCGAAGCGGCCCGAGATCGCGGCCACCACGCTTTCAACCGCGTCGGCGCCGGCCACACCGCGCCGCGCCACCTGGCCGAGGGACGCGATGGCTTCAATCATGACCGCCCGCGCGGGATCGTCGAGCCGCGCAATCAGGACCGGGATCGAATGAACGTCGTCGAGGCGTCCGAGCGCGTTCACTTGAGCCACCCGGGCGGCCGGCTCAAGTTCCACCGCGAGGGCGCTTCGCAAAACCTCGCCCGCGCCGGCGGGGCGCAGGTCGCCCACGATGCCCGCGGCGCGTCGCCGGATGATGGGGTTCGTGTCAGCCACCAGCTTGAGCAGTTGCCGGCGCGTGTCGGAACTGATTTCCTTGCGGTCGGTGATCAGCCCATCGATGAGGTCGAGCGCGAGGGCGCGCACGGCTGCGGCATCGTCGCTCAGAAACGCGAGCAGCTTTTTGGACTGCTCGGCTTCGGGCATCAACAAGTAGGCCTCACGATAGGCAACGACGAGCCGCGCGAGCAGCGCCTCGCGGTCGGCGCGAAGGCGCTGCGAGTCATCCTTGCGCCGCTGATTGACCTGTCGAAGCCAGTCGATCGGCTCCATGTCGCGGTGGTCGTCCCACCAGAGCGTCGCCGCCGCGGCGTCGCCGATGCGAATGCCCGCGACTTCAGACAAGGCGTCAAATATCGCTCCGCGCGTCGCGTCGGGCTGCTGTTGCAGCAGCTCGATGAGGGCCTTGGCGGCCTCCAGGTCGTCTCCGAGCGTGCCCAACGCCCCGATCGCGGCGCTGCGCCGCTCCAGGGCCTGCTTGTTATCGGCGCCGACTGCCCGCAACCGGGGGATGACTTCGTCGCGGTCGAATCGGCGAAGGGCCGCCCCCACCAGCGGCCCGACCTCGGGCGCATTTTGCCCCAGAAGCGAGATCAGCGGATCCAGCAGCAGCGAATTCGGCGATTCGAACGAGATAATTGCCCGGCAGACCGCGATCTTCGCCAGTGAATCGTTCGCCGTCTCCAGAATCTGAACGAGTCGCCGAGCCGCATCTTCCGAGCCGTGACGAAGCAGGCTGCGGGCCCCGAGTTCCCGGGCTTCTGGGGTGTTGGCCCCGGTGATGAGGCGCACGAATTCGTCGAGCTCTTCCGCCGCGCTTTGAGGCCTCGAGCTTGGCACTTGCGTGGTGGAATCGAATGAGGGAGCGCTTTGGCGTTGGGCGCCGTCGAGGGAACGCGATTCAGGCGGGGTCGCGGTCGCGGCCATCAACGGACAGGCAATTGAAATAAGGGCCGCGAAGAGCATTTGAAGCCGCACCTCGATATCGCCTATAGGGAGACTCCGTCCCCGGGTTGAAGAATTCGTTCAAGGGCCGTCTCGTTCAGATATGCGAGACCTTTTCTTCTATCACAGCATACACGGGTCGTCAATTTAAGTCGCTAAAATTTGTCTGAAGCGGCCGGCGGGAATGGATGAGAACGAACTCCTCGATCCCCAAAAAATTCTCCCCGCGAGCACAGGGCTGGATCCCGAAACTTCTGCGGAGCGATACAGAGTTCCCTGCTCTTGCGTTCATCGAACAGACCTTTGAACCGAACCACAGTTGAGCAAGGATGAGAACGCCGCGAACCGAAGCGCTTCGCCTGAGATAGGCGAAGCGCTTATCGGGCACCGGGTTAGAACCGGCCTTTTGAAGAATCTCATCGTTCAAAAAAGATACCATTCGCTGCCCCGACCAAAAAAGTCCGAATTGAGCGACTGTTACCTTCTGTGGCATCGTAAGATATGGTGGCACCCTGAATGCGAAGCCCGACGGACAGATAGCCGACGGTAGACTTGATTCGCCGTCAGATGCAGCAGGATCGGCGGATGAGAGGCCGCTGACTTCTGCAACCCGGGAAGGCTTGCTCCCATACAATGTTGCGGAGATTGCGGGTATAAGCCGTTACGCCGAAAGGTATTGATTCGTGGCAGGTTGTGAGCCAGAGAAAATGACGTATTCATGTTCCATGCGGAGGCCGAGCGCCGCTCGGCCGAAGCGTAATCGTACGCTCCTTATTGCAGTCGGGCTTCTCGCCCCGACGGTCTTTGCGTCCGCGGCACCGGCCCAGGAAAAGCCCAAGAAGGCCGACGGCCCGCCGAGCGTCTCGACGCAACCAACCGCTCGTCCCACCTCCAAGTCGCATCCCAACGATCCCATGCTCTGGGACGCCGAGCAGATGATGGACGAGGCGGTGATGCAGATCGGCCGGCGGTACACCCTGACCCCTCAGCAGGAGGAATACACGCGGTTGCTCCTCAAGAAGCGCGTCCGCGAATTCCTCGATCAACATGAGACCGAAGTGCGCGAGCTTCTGCAGGAATCGATCGACATGAAGCTGGGCCGCAAGGAGAACGATCCGAAATCGATGATGAAGTGGGCGGCCCGGGCCATGCCGATTTATGACGCAGCGAAGACGGCCATTCTGGACGGCAACCACGAATGGGGCGTGATTCTCGATGAGAAGCAGAAGGAGCTGCACGAGAAAGACCTGCACCTCATGTCGACGAATTTCTCGAACGTCACGACCACGCTGCGAAACTGGGAAGAAGGAAAGACGGCCATCGCGCGCGTCAATCCAGGTGGAACGACCGGCGCGGTGGGGCCTGGATCGACGCGCGTCATTAACGCGGAAATCGAAGATAACTGGATTGCTTACGTTGAGCGCTTCATCACGGCCTATAAGCTTGATGACGCCAAACGCATCGCCGCCCGCGACAAGATTCACAAGGACCAGCTCGACAAGGCCAAGCAGTATCGCGAGGCGAACAAGGATAAATTCGCCGAGCTGGCACAGGAGAAGGCCAAGATCGGGCGGGATGTGCCGGTCGCCGAACGGATGAACAAGATTCGCGACATCGATCGCCGCAAGAAAGAGTTGGAAAAGCCGCTGCACGCGCTCTTTGTGGACATGACCAAGCGACTGGAAACCCTGCCTTCGAGCAAACAGCGGGCGGACATCGCCGATGCCGACAAGAAGGCACTCGAAGGCCTTTATCGACGCCTGGCGGGCGAAGTCGTCAAGCGGAATCTGGTGGAGCGGCCGGCCGAGAAGCCGGTCGAGTCGGCGGATGGCGAAAAGCCGAAGCCGGAAGGCGACACCGTCATTTCCACGCAGCCCGCCAAGACGCCGATTGCCACGCCGCAGACGCAGCCCGTCACGCCGTGATTCCGGTTTCGTCGCATTCTTACCCGCCCGCCCGGGTCCTTCGGACCTGGGCTAAACGAATTGAGTCGCCCGTCTGAAGTCTGCACACATGCACTCGTCGCGGCAGCGCTTCCGTGCCGACGCAACGGCCATCGGGCCACCGCGGCAACTATTCGACATGGCACCCTCTTCTAACGCTTCTTCTGGGTGCGCGAGATAAAGCGGTCGATGCGGCGGTAGAATTCCTGGGCGACGGCCTGCTCGGCGACGATGACCTCGTCGGCCCCCCGCTGAAGCGCTTCCAGGCCGGTAGACGTGTAGCGGGTGCTGGCGATGATGTGAATGTCCGGCCGGATGGCGTTGGCGCGCTCGGTGGCGCGCAGGGCGGCGTCTTCGTCGGGAATGGCCAGCGCCAGAACGGAAGCGGTTTCGATGCCGGCGCGGCGGAGCACGGCGTCATCGGCGATGTCGCCTTCGATGACGTGGACGCCGAGGCAGCGCTGGGCATCGCAGGTCAGGGGATTCAGCTCGACGATGACAAATGGCGTGCTTTTCTCGCGAAGATACTCCGCGATGAACCGTCCCCCGACGCCGAAACCGGCGATGATGACGTGGTTGGACGGGCCGTTCGGATGATCGGCGACGACGGGTGGCGTGTTTTCCAACTTTGCAGTCATATTTGTCACAACTTGCGGATCGCTTTCGGGCGATGGATCACAACCAATCATACACAGTGCGACATCTTGACGACCCCGCCGCTCCTTCGGAGCGGACTAAGCCCAGCGCACGACCAAACCACGGGTTCCGCTTCGCTCCACTCGTGGCTACACTCCGTCGCCCTTTCAGGGCGAAGGCCCACATAGAGTGCAGATGACTAATATACAACAAAACGCTCGAAATTGATGCAGTCCAACCTCAATCCATCCGCTGCCCTTGCCGGAATCGTCAACCTCTATAAGCCCGCCGGGCGAAGCTCCGCGCAATACGTGTATCGCTTGCGGCGAGTTTTCGGCGTGCGGAAGATCGGCCATGCCGGCACGCTCGATCCGTTCGCCGACGGCGTACTCATCGCGTGCATCGGCGGCGCGACCAAGCTGGTCGAGCGGCTCATGAATTTGCCGAAGACTTACCGCACAACGCTGCGGCTCGGTGTGACCAATGAAACCTTCGATTCGGAAAAGCCGTTTATCGAAGTCGCCGGCGCGATTGCGCCGACGGAGCAGCAAATCCGCACCGTTCTTGGAGGACTCTGCGGGGAGATTCAGCAGGTTCCGCCGGCGTTCAGCGCGATCCGCGTCGGCGGAGTGCAAAGCTACGAACGCGCCCGCCGCGGCGCCGCCGTGGATCTTCAGGCTCGCGCGGTGCGCGTGCATCGAATCGATCTGGTTTCGTACGAGTGGCCGCGACTGACGCTGGAGATCGCCTGCGGTCGGGGGACGTACATCCGGGCGATCGCTCGCGACGTGGGCGCGGCGCTGGCCTGCGGGGCGGTTTGCGAGACGCTGACGCGGACAGCGGTGGGTCCGTTCACGATCGAGAAAAGTGCGCGGCTGGAGGCGGGGGATGATGCCGTGCGCGCGTCGCTCCTGCCGATCGAAGCGGCGGTGCGCATGCTCGGCGCTCCGTGATGCACCGCCTTCGCGTCCGTCATGCGCCCGTGTGGATTCCAACTGACCGGAAGTTCGGTTCGTTGTTTGTGTTTCGAGCCGCAAAGCTAAACCAACCTAAACAAAGCTAACAGGACCCGTCGGGCACGGTGCATGCGTGAGTTTTGACGGGGATCGTGTCATTGCTTCACATTCGCCACCTTCATTGAACAACGCTTGCTTGGCGCTCCGGAGGGGTGATCGGTTTCGGGTGGTCCGGCGAGTGATCGGCGAAGGTGGGCAATGCCCACCCTACGCGAGCTTTTCGCGAATCGTTTTGATGTCGTCGTGGCTGAGGTTGAAGAGGGCGTCGACGCGGTCGTTCAATTCCGCGAGGCGGTCGGCGATGCCGCGTTTGGTGCGGGCGAGGGCGTCGGACTGCTCGGTGAGATAGTCGTCCCACTTTCCGCTTTCGGCGGGCTTGAACGTTCGGCCGGCCATTCGCTCCATGTCGCGGAGCACTTCGGCCCGCGGCGTTTCGTCGAACGTGGTCAATCGACCGGTGAGTGCCGGCGGCAAGGGCGTAACTTCAATCAACTGTTTCGGCGGGAGGTCGGTCTGAAAGCGGCGATGGACGGCGGCGGAGGCCTTGAGCCGTTTGGCGTGCAGGTCGGCCAGTTGCTGAGCCAGTTTCGCGAGGGGTTTCTGGTCTTTGGTGTTGACGTTGGGGATGGGAAGTGGGGCGATGAATTGTTTGTTCGCTTCAAAATACTCGCGATCCTTGGGCTTGGCGATTCGCTTGAAGAAAAAGTCGAGCGCAGTTGAATTGAGCAGGGCAAGTAAGAACCACAGTGAAAAGGATCGATCGGATCGCTCAAGAATGCCGTTTACTCTCACATTATTAAAAAAGCGTTCTCCTTTTGGATCGATGAATGCCTGCAAACGGTTGACCGTCTGCGGTACACCGATTTTCGGTTTATCTTGTTTATCGATGTTCTGTGGGCGACCGAAGCGCCACCACTCATCGTCGTCAAACCTGTATGCCTCTCTCGCTCGAAGCGCTTTCTCGTTTTTCTGAAGATACGCCCATGTTCGTCTGAATTTCTTCATCTCCCGTTCCGAGAGCAGATGGGACCCTCCGTCGGCCAGACGGTAGGGAAAGATCAGATACTTTTCGGTCGGCGGCGTGGCGAAGGGGACCGCGTCCTCTCCAGATACAAGTGGCCGTACGATATCGTCTTCCAATTCAACTTCGCGTTCGAGGGCGTAGGAGTAATAGTGTCCAGGGCGTAATCGTCGAACGTGATAGATTGCGTCGGCGCTAGTAATCAAACCCTGGAAGATCTGCTCAGATGCCTCTTTCAACGTGATGCTGTTCTTTCGCATCTGGTTAAGAATCCGCTGATCCGCGTCGCCAAGGAGTGCCCAGGCATCGCCCGACAGGCGCTTTCGAGCGACTGAAAAGGTGCGCTGATCGATATCGACGAGGTTGCCGTCGCCGGCATCCGCGACCTCGATCGCTTCGCTCTTCTTCTTTGAGAAAAACTGAAGCGCCGTGTACGTCGTGGCGTCTTCAAACACCTGATGGCTCTTGAAATCGATGAAACGCGAGAGTGCCCCTGTCTCCGCGAGCAGCTCGCGCAGGCCGCGGCCGTATTCGTTGAAGACCCAGACGCTTGGAGCGATGAAGCCCATGCGGCCATCGGGTTTCAGTAGTTCGATGCCGCGTTCGATGAACGGCAGGTACATGTCGAAGTTGCCGGTCTTCGCCGAGCGGTATCGCTGAACCAGGAATTCGGCCACGCGCGGGGAACTTTTGCGGAAGTTTTGCAGCTTCACGTAGGGGGGATTGCCGATGATGCAGTCGAAGCCGCCCGCGGCCATGACGGCGGGAAACGCCTTGTTCCAGTCGAGCGCGCTGTCGTCGACGGTTGCATCGTCGACCAGCGTGTTGCCGGGTTTGATGCGATCGGAGAGGTCGGTCAGCGACTGGCCGCGGTTGGCGGTGCGCAGCCAGAGGGCGAGCTGGGTGATTTCGACGGCCTGGGGCGAGAGATCGACGCCGAAAAGATTCTCCTGAAGGATGGTGCGGCTGATTTCCTCGTATAGTTTTTCATTGCGTTGATCCAGGCAGAGGGCGTCGACGACTTCGTCGTAAGCATCTTCGAAGCATTTGTATGCGCGGATGAGGAACGCGCCGCTGCCGCAGGCGGGGTCGCAGACCCGGATTTTTTTGAGCGCGTCGAGACGCGCTTCGTTGAACTTGATCCAGGTCGCGAGTTTCTTCGGAGAGGGCGCTTCGAGCGGGTCGATCCCGAACTTTTTCGCCAGGGCGTCGAACCGGTCGCGGATCACTGCTCCGACGGTGTGGTCGACGATGTACTCGGTCACGTGCCGCGGGGTGTAGTAGATTCCCTCGCGCTTTCGCTGGCCGATCGGCGCTTTCGGCGCTTTCGAGGAGAGAAGCTCGGGATTGGTCCGGATCTGTTCCAGTTCGGTGACGGACTGCTCGAAGATGTGGCCGAGGACTTCTTCGTTGACTTCGTCGCGAAAGTCGTATTCGCCGAGGTCCTTGAAGAATTCGGTGCGCTCGTCGTCGAGATCGAGGGCGTCGATTTCCGGGTCGATGGAATCATCGAAGAGGCCGCCGTTGTATCGGGTGATGCCGGCGCGTTCATTTCCTTCGTTGATGCTCTTGAAGAGATTCTTGAAGTTCTGCCAGCGCGGAT
>Ga0190265_10002426_pt1 | contig 12521 bp, 7 predicted proteins | sample Popmic124T_FD_133135 | JGI IMG/M metagenome (GOLD analysis project Ga0190265, IMG submission 133135) | Populus adjacent soil microbial communities from riparian zone of Indian Creek, Utah, USA - 124 T | ecosystem: Environmental > Terrestrial > Soil > Riparian zone | place: USA: Utah | collected... | reverse complement strand
CGCCGCAGAACGCGATTCAAATGTTCAAGTGCCGCTGCGATGTCCGTGCCCTTGCCCCGCGCCTCAAAACTGAGCAGCTCGCGAATCACGCGCAGGACGTGCCGCGTTCCCTTGGCCGGCTTGACGTGCAGCTCGATCCGGTCGGTGAAGGCGATCATGCCGACTTTGTCGTTGTTGGTGGTCGCGCTGAACGCCAGCGTCGCCCCGACCTCGGTCACCAGTTCACGCTTGAGCTGGCCGGCCGTGCCGAAGGCCTGCGACCCGCTGGCATCGACCAGCAGCATGACGGTCAGCTCGCGCTCCTCGCGAAATCGCTTGACGAATGGCCGGCCATGCCGTGCGGTCACGTTCCAGTCGATGGAGCGAATGTCGTCCCCCGGCGCGTATTCTCGAACCTCTTCGAACTCAATGCCCTGCCCCTTGAATGCGGAGTGATATTGTCCGGCGAAGACGTCGCTGGCCATGTGGCTCGTACGGATCTGAATCCGTCGAATTCGCTTGATTAGTTCAGTCGCTTCCATTTGGCTTCAGCGTTTACGGTACGGGGACGTGGTCGAGCAGCGTCTTCACGATCGAATCGCTGGTTTGCTCTTCCGCCTCGGCCTCATAGCTGATGATGATGCGATGGCGAAGGACCGCGGGTGCAATGTCTTTGACATCCTGGGGCGTGACGAAGCCGCGGCCATTAAGGAACGCGTTGGCTTTTGCGCCGAGCGTGAGCATGATCGAGGCGCGGGGCGAAGCGCCGTATTGGATCAAGTGCTTGATATCGAGATTCACCGTTTGCGGATTGCGCGTGGCCACGACGATGGCGACGATGTAGTCCTTGATCTTGTCGTCGATGTAAATCTCGTCCACCACCTTGCGCGCCTTGAGAATGTCGGCCGGGTCCATCACCGGCTTCACGGCCGGAACGGCCTGCGTCGTCGCCATGCGATCCAGGATCATGCGCTCCTGCTGCGGCGTGGGATACGTCACCGTCACTTTGAGCATGAAGCGGTCCACCTGGGCCTCGGGCAGCGGATAGGTGCCCTCCTGCTCGATGGGATTCTGCGTGGCCAGGACGAGAAATGGCGTCGGGAGCGGGAAGGTTTCGTCGCCAATCGTGACTTGGTGCTCCTGCATCGCCTCGAGCAAGGCGCTCTGCACCTTGGCCGGGGCGCGGTTGATCTCGTCGGCGAGGATGATGTTCGAGAAGATCGGCCCTTTCTTCACCGTGAACGTGCCGGATTGCGGCTGGAAGATCAGCGTGCCGACCAGGTCGGCCGGCAGCAGGTCGGGCGTGAACTGCAATCGCTGGAAGCCGGTGTTGATGGCGCGGGCCAGCGTCGAAACCGACATGGTCTTGGCCAGCCCGGGCACGCCTTCCAGAAGGATGTGGCCGTTCGACAGCAGGCCGACGAGCAGGTTTTTCACCATGGCCTCCTGCCCCACGATGACGCGGCCGATTTCGTCGCGCAGGCGATTGAACGGTTCACTGGCCCCTCGAACCATTTCACCGATGTTCTTGACGTCGAGTTGGGACACGCGGGTGGTCCTCCGTATGTGTACGGTCATCGCGAACTGCCGATCAGCAATCCGGTAGAATCTGTGAGAAGTAATAGACGATCACCGCCGTGCGATCCGCTCAAAGCTGTTCCGGCTCACGCGACTTTTTTCAGAATAGGGGGCTGGAACCGGCGGGGCAAGCGGAACTGACCATTCCTCCGGGCCGGCGTTCTGTTTAGCCCCGACCTGAAAGGTCAGGGAGCTGGCGTACAGGAGATCAAATTGCATTAACTCGTGTCCGCTGAGAAGCATGTATGGGCGTGTGTGTGTGTGTGAAATGAGGGTGTATTGTTGGGTGGAAGACCCGTCGGCGCTCGCCGGGGCCTGCCGGGCCGCGGCTAAACGGGATTGCGGCGTTTTCCGACCTTGTTTCCAAGGCCCCAACCTACGAACAGCGTCATCAGCGTGCCAACCGGATAGGCCCAATAGGGCGAGGGATAGACAGGCCGGTCGAGCTCATCGAGTCCAAGTTGAAACCGGTGAAGGATCACGATCACAAGCACGCCCACCGTCACTGTGGCGATGCGCCCCAGATCATCGCGAAATCTCAGGATCGCCAACACGAGGGTAACGCCCGCGCCCGTCCACACGATGACGTCGGACAGATTCAAATGCATCGCCGGCCAACCCAGTTCGAGCCAGCCCGCGTGGACCGTCAGTCCGAACACGGCCAACATCCCCAACGGTACGGCCCAAAGCAGTCCGCGGTCATCGCGATGGAAGGGGAGGAACGCGAGCAGGAAAATGCCCAGCAACGGTCCGTAGGTGTAGGCGACAATACTCAGCACGAGGTCAATAGCGTTTGGATAAGACTCACGAACGGGAATGCAAACGATCGCGACAAGCGATAAGACGATTCCCCAAAATACGATGAGACCCCTCGACAGCAGCACGTCGCCGGGTGCCCGGCCGCGCCATCCGGCGGCGCGCACAACCTTTAGCACTGGTTGCTTGAACGCGGCGAGCGTCGATTGTGAAAGCGCCATGATCGCGCTCGACGACATAGATGCCGCAAAAATGGCAGCCACGAGAAGCCCGCGCAGGCCCGGCGGCATTGCACGAATAATGTAGAGTGGAAGAACACGGGCTCCCTCGGTGGCCATTGCGGCCTGCTCCTCGGAAGTCGGCGGGTTGTGAACGAAGTAAGCGTAGATCGCGACGCCGACCAGGAGCATCAGGACGGCGATGCCTTGTCCGATGCAGCTTGCGTAAATCGCGAGGCTGGCCTGTCGGGGCGTCTTGCAACAAAACATCCGCTGGGCGATCGACTGATCCACGCCGAACGCCGCGACATTTAGAAACGGAGTGCATAGTAACCCGACCAAGAGGGTGTAGTTGAGCGATAGATCGCTGCCCAGTTCGAATACCCTGAGTTTTTCCTTATCGCGGGCGAGGTGCAGGACCTCATCAAGGCCCCCATCAACCGAATAAACGGCGAAAATGAGGGCGGCGACCGCCCCGACCACGAGAATGACAAACTGGGCCACGTCGGTCCAGACCACTGTGGTGATTCCGCCAATGAAGCTCCAGGCAATGCCGAAGGCTCCAAGGCAGGCGATGGCCGAATAAACGTCGATTCCCGCGACGACTTGCAGCAAGACCGACGTAACAAGAATCCGCGCGCCCTGGCCGAGCGTCCCACCCACGAAGAAAAGCAGGGTGGTGGCCGTGCGGACGCGCGGTCCGAGCTGGTTGCCCATAAAGTCATAGGGACTGTAAATCTCCTGCTCGTAATAGCGGGGCACAAAAAACAGCCCAACAATCAGGCGGGCGATGATGGCGCCAATTCCGAGTTGAAGATAGGTCAGGTCGCCTCCGCGCGCATAACTGATCCCCGGGACCGCGATGAATGTCACGGCGGAGATTTCGGCCGCGACGATCGATCCTGAAACCGCCCACCAGGGCAGCTTCCGCCCGCCGAGGAAAAAATCCCGGATGGTGGCCTGTTTTCCGGTGAGCAGGGCTGCGACGACGGTGGTGATGATGAAATAGGCGGCGACGATGGACCAGTCGAGCAACCCGAACGGCGCAGTCGGCATCCCTTCCGAGAGCATCATGCGGGAACTATGCCGCAGGAAGCCGAAGTTGGCGAGCGCCGCATAGGGGTGGACGCTGCGTTTACCAAGCCCCGGCCGCCTTAGCTGAGCCAGCGTTCCGGTGTCGGATCAGTCGAATTCAATTGACTGTATTCCGCGCGCCCACTAAAGTTATTTACGCGGGAACCAGAAAGGCACTCCCGGCGTCATGCAAGAGAGCGGTCGGCCTCCGCCGCGGCGGATAGCGGCCGATCCCACCAGGACAACCCACCCCACGGCTGATTGAAGTGGCGAGAAGGTCGGCGCGAGGCCGGCCGGACGTTCTCGGATACAGACATTCGGCCGCCCCGCATTAGAATCTCGCCTCAGTCAACTCAGGAAGAGAAAATCGAGCGGACGCGGCACCACGGCGAAGGAGAGATTTCATGGCATCGAGACAACCAATCTGGGGAATCGACGTCGGACAGGTTTCGCTGAAGGCGATCAAGTTGCAGGCCGCCGGCGACAAGGTCGAGATGCTCGGCTTCGATCATATCGAGCATTCCCAGATTCTCTCGCAGGCCGAGACGGACGCGACCGAGATCGCGAAAAAGTCGATCGCGACGTTCGCCTCGCGCAACGAGCTGTCCGGGTCGAAGATCGTGGTGTCCGTCCCGGGCCAGCAGACGCTGACGCGCTTCACCAAGATGCCGCCGGTCGAGGCGAAGAAAATCCCCGACATGGTTCAATATGAAGCCAGCCAGCAGATTCCGTTCGACATGGACGAGGTCGTCTGGGACTACCAGGTCTTCACCGAGAAAGAGGGAGTCGAAGTCGAAGTGGGCATCTTCGCCATCCGCAAGGAGTTGATTCGCAACTATCTCTCGATGTTCACAAGCCAGGGCGTCGAGCCGTTCATGGTCCAGACCGGTCCGATGGCCTCATACAACGTGGCGCGTTTTGAATTGAGCCAGCCGGAAAACGAGACCTACGTTCTGCTGGAAATGGGCGCCATCGCGACCGACCTGATCGTCATGGAAGGCAACCGCATCTGGTCGCGCACCGTTCAGATCGGCGGCAATCGCTTTACCGAAGCGCTGGTCTCCGCGTTCAAGATTCCGTTCGCCAAGGCTGAAAAACTCAAGCGCAGCGCCGCGACTTCAAAATACGCCCGCCAGATATTTCAGGCCATGCGCCCCGTCTTTGCCGACTTGGTGTCCGAGGTACAGCGTTCGATCGGCTATTACACCTCCACGCACCGCGAAGCGCACATTACCCGCATCATCGGCATGGGCAATGCGTTCAAGCTGCCGGGCCTGCAAAAGTTCCTGCAACAGAACGTGCAGATGAAGGTGGACAAGTTCCCCGGTTTCACCCGCCTCGTCGAGGTCAACAACCCGAAGAAGGCCGAGTTCGAAGAGAATTTTCTGAGCCTCGGCGTCTGCTATGGTCTGGCGCTGCAGGGGCTCGAACTGGCGGCGGTGACATCCAACCTGCTCCCCATGGAGATTCGCAAGACGCTTCTTTGGCAGAAGAAGCAGCCGTGGTTTGTCGCGTCGGCAGCGTGTCTCGCCCTGGCGGCCGGGTCGATCTGGATCGGCAATGTCATGGCGTCGGGTGAGATCCAGGAGGGCCTCGGTGGAGCGGAGGCAGGCCCGCCCCCGCGCGTCGCATCAGTGAACGATGCCATGAGCATTCTCAGTTCGCCTGGCGCCGCGACGCCGGTTCAGCGCGCCCAACAGGTGACGGCCGCCGCGAAATTCCTCAAGACGGAATACGGCAAGTACACCAGCGGCAGCAAAGACGCCGGCACGCTCGGCGAATTGGCGAAATTCCCTGAAAACAACAAGTACGTCCCAATCATTCTCGACGTGATTCACCGCGCGTATGCCGAGGCGACTTCTCCGGATTTGAAGTCGGTCAAGACGCCGCAGGAATACAAGCGCGTGGCCGATCGAATCGAGCGCGAAAAGCGCGACGAAGTCTGGATCGACAAGCTGGCGATGGACTATCACACCGATCCGGGCACCCTATTGGTGAAAGTGGAAGGGGAGGTGGTGAAACGCGGGCGACCCGGATGGGCGATTCGGATCACCGGCATCACCACCAAGGAAAACGCGCCGACCTGGATCGAAGAAAATCTCAGTCGCCCCCTCCTTGAACTGGGCTGCAAGCCGGGAACCGGGATTTACTTTGACGTCGTGTCGCTCGGCAAGATTCGACCGCGCGAGAAAACGGTGCGCACGGCCGATGGCGACTTGGGACTGGGCGGCGGAACAGAAGGGGGCGGGGACGGAGGGCGCCGCGGCGGCGGGCAGGCTCAGCGGCGCGGCGGCAGAAGTCCGGAGATGCAGCCTCCGCGGCGGGGCGGCAGGGCCGGTCCCGGCACGGACGTATCCCGCGGCCCGACCGCGCGTCGTGGTACCGGCGGTCTGGCCGATCTCGAAGAGGAACTTCGCAACAAAGATCCGCTGACGAAGGAGTCGATCAGCCAGGATTTCATGTTCGACCTGGACATCATCGTGCGCAAGGAAGAAGTGCCAAAGGATCGAATTCCCGAGCGGTACAAGGAAAAAACCGAAGAACCGGCCAAGCCGGGAACGCCGGTGAGAAAACCGTGACGCAACCGTGTAATCAGCGGCGGCAATAAGTGGAGCCTGAGCGATGGCGTTCGTGAAAAAAAACTGGTTGTATCTGGTGCTCGGCGTGGTGGCGATCGGCTCGATCGCGACGGCCGGCTGGGCGTACATGTCGGGCGACGAGATTCTTCAGAAACTGCAGGACATCGAGCGCATCCGGAGTGAAGTCAAGCAGGCCGCGGGCGGCGCGCAAAATGCTGAGACCATCGAGGCGAAAAAGGAAGAGCAGACCCGTCTTATCGCCGAGCAGGATCATGTGCTGAAGTCCGCCCTGGCGCCCCAGCTCTACAACGCCTTTGAAGGACGGGAGCGACAACTCCTTGTCTCCGGCGCTTTGCCGACTCCCAACAGCAACGCGAAAAAGTTTGAATTCAAGACGGCCTATCGCGAGGCCCTTCTGGAGCTCCGCCGCCGACTTCGATCTCGCGCCGGCCCCACGCTGAACGAAGTCGCGAGCGAGCAGGCGCTCATCGACTCCAAAGAGGCGGCGCCATCCGACCAGGATCGCGGGCCCTGGATGCCGGAGCCGGTTGCGCTTCCTGAGCCTGATTCGGACACGTCGGTTAAGGGGTCTCGCTCCCTCGGCGACCTGCTCAAGAGTTCCGCGGCGGCGCGCGCCGCCGAGAAGGTGGCCCGCAATATCGACATGTACGTCGAGGATCACGCATTCATGCCGCAGCCCCTGTTCGATTCGCAGGAGGCGCCGACCGCGACACAAATCTGGCACGCCCAGATGACGCTATGGATTCAGCAAGACATGGCATTCGCGCTGAACCGGTTGAACGAAAAACGCGCCGAGCAGCTCAAGGCCGCGGGCAAGCCATACGATTGCTGGGTCGCCAACATGCCGGTAAAGCACTTGAAGAATCTGGCGGGCGACGACGTGCTGGGACGCGGGGGACTTATGAATCGAGCAACCTTCGCCCCCACTTTCACCGGCGTCGTAAATGACGCAAAGAGGTTCATGGTCCCGCTGCAACTGCAGCTTGTGATCGAGGAGGCCGCGCTGCCGGAGTTGCTCGATTCGATCTGCCGCGTCGGATATTACACGCCCATACGGGTGGTCTATCAGTCCGTCGAGCCGAACGTGCTGCAGTCGGACTATGTTTATGGGGAGGCGCCGGTCATCGAGGCGACGGTTGATATCGAGGCGGTCTATTTCCGCAAGGTCTTCGATCAGTGGATTCCGCCCGAGCTGGCGCCGATTCTCACGCGGCCGCGCGCGCAGGAGGACCTGAACCTTCGGCGCTAGGGATCGTGGAGATTCGTGATCAGTTTTACAGCATCGGTAATGCACTCTGATAGTTGAGGTGTTGGATGGCACGAAAAAAAGCCAGCTTTGTAGACGAACACATCGAGAAAGTCGTCATCGGCGTGTGCGGATTCGTTTTGCTTGGCGGCGTATATGTTGCATTTCTGAGCGGACGCTACGCGACAGCCGAGGGATTTGGCGCCCGCGAGCTTGCGCAACAGACGAGCGAGGCCGCCGATGCCGCGGCCCGAGCCGTCGTCAGTGCACAGGCTGGAAAATCGCCTGTTCAGCCGGGCGGCGTGCCACCAAACGATCCGACTCAGTCGCTTAAGCAGTGGTTCGGCGAGAATGCGAAGGGATTGATCGCCATCGCCCAGATTGAATCGCCCGCCGGGCGCACCCAGGCTTTCCCGCCGATTTTCAACTCCACCACGGAAACCTCTCCTGAAAACCGACATGGTCTGGCCGCCATTGTCGGCCCGGGGCTGCCCGTCGCTTCTGCCGGCCGCAGTGCGTTCAACATGCCGTCGAAGCGCGTGCCGCTCGATCTCTTCGATGGCAGCATTCCGAAGGAGGGAGGCTCGGCAACCACGCGGAACTGGGTGGCCGTCGCGGCGCAGGTCGACCTGATTCAGCAGGACATCAACTTCAAGACCGAAAAATATCCGGATGGTTCTTTTCCGGTGGTCGTGAACGTTCAGCTTCAGCGATTTGATCAGAATGAGCCGTTTCGCGGGTGGCAGACGGTCGAGCCTTTCCTGCCTTTCGAGACGCCGGAACGCCCCAACATCTTCGATGAAACCGGTGGCGTCACCCTGCAGGGCGTGACCGAGTTTCGGCAACTGATCGAAACGAGGCAGGAATACATCGCCCGGCCGATGCTGACGACTCGCACGGGCGGTGACTCGATCAAGTATCCCGCGGTTCCGTTCTTTCCCGACTCACCGATTAAAGAAGTGAAGGACCCGGGCGCGCGGGCGAAGAAATGGCTGGCGCTCGCTCAGAAGGCGAAAGACGGAAAATCGCCCTTCACGGCCGAAGACCCAGACGCCGCGATGCTGATGCTGCGCGCCGTCATCGGAACGCAGGGCGTGAACGATCGCGACCGCGATCGAGCCCAGAAAATGCTCACCTCCGTGATGCGCCGCCTGAAGCGCCCCCGCAAAGACCTGGGAGCCGACGACCATGTCCGTCCGCCGGACAAGCTGATGCCGATCGTCGCCTATGATTTAAGCCCCGTGCCGGGTCACACCTACACCTATCGAATGCGCTACGAAGTGCTGAACATGTTTGTGGGCAACCAGGGCGAGCTGCGCGACCCGGCCGATGCGGAGAAGCTGACGGTCTTCAGCGACTGGTCGCCGGAGACGCGCCCGGTGACGCTGGAGAGCGACACGTACTTTTATCTCACGAAGGCCGACGACAAGAAGGGCGAAGTGACCGTGACGGTCTTCAAGAAGCGCGGGCGCGAGACGGCGAAGGATGCGACTTTCAAGGTGACGCCGGGCGCCGAAATCGGCGGAGAAAAGCGCCGCGGCACGACGAAGACGGACTTCAGCACCGGGGCGATCTGCCTGGACATCGACTTCAAGCGCAAGATCAACGGCAAGACCGAAGTGGCGCTGATCTATGTCGACACCAACGACGGCGGCGTCCGCGAGAAGTATCTGTCTTACGATCGCAAGGATAAGTTCCGGCAGGCCCTGGAGAGCGGCGAGACGCGAGCGGGGCGATAGCGGTCCAGTCCGTCCCATCCAACGTTGCTTCGCTCTGAAGGAGCGCCCGGAGATTTCTCTTTCTCGGACGCCGCGCCCGATCGCGCTTTATGAACAGGCGTGCTCCGCGTTCCCGGCTTTCACCGCTGAAAACGAGTAAAAAAAACCTGCACGCAGAGCCGCGCCCCTGACGTCGGTGATCGCGCGGCGACGAGGATGAGGGGATCGACGCGGGTGGTCACGGTGAGCACCTCTCCCTGCCTGAGTGTTCCAAAAAAAAGCAAGAAATAAACCATTCTTCAGTGGCCACTTTTCTTTCTCGTGCGTCTTCCTTTGGGAGGCCGTGGTTCTCGGCGAGGGCCCGGCGACGATTCAACGCGATTTTTGGCGTGGACCGGCGCCGCGCCTGCGGAGCGGTTCCGCGGGTGAGCCGTGCCATCGTGTGCCTCCGGCCCGGCATTCAATTTGCGAAACGGCGTCAATCTCCGTCGCGCGGAGGGTGCGCGCCGAGATGGCACTTCGCGGCCGCGGAAGATAAAAGTGTCGCGGCATTTTTTTGGAGTTCGCCGAATTTGTATTGCAATCGCCGGACGATGTCGGTACCGTGTCATGTGATGAGACGAGCACCTGGATATGTCATGCAGCGGGCACTACACATCAGCGTGCGTGACGGCCGCTGCATGCGAGCGTCAGGTTCGGCGGCTTTTGCGGAGCAGCAGCGGCGCGGCGAAAACGAGGAGGGCGAGCGTATGCGGCTCGGCAACGACTTCAAAGCGGAGGAAGCCGTCGGCGTGGGACAGCGCGGAGGCGCTGCCGCTGTTCGACTCAAGATAAAGCCTGTAACCGAGCAGATACCGGGAGCCGGCCGGCAGCGGGATGTCGGGAGAATCCAGCGTGAACTGGCCAACCGGCGGATCACCGAGCGTAACCGCATATTCCTGGTAGCCGTAAATAAAAACTTCGCCGGTCGAGGCATTCTCCTGAAAGATGGTGGTTTCCATCAGAGCCGTCCGGATTCCGGGGCCCAGGGCGTAGTTGTACTCGGCGTCGATCCGAAGGGTGGAGTCGACTTCTGGCACGATCCAGATATTCGCGCTGGAGCGCGTGACCAGCGACAGGGGATTGCCCGCGGCGGCGTGGGTCATCTCGATGAGAAAGATGAAGTTGTCGCCGCTCCACGAGGCGGAGTATTCGGCATCCACGGTGGAAGTGGCCCCACCGGGGGAGGGAAGCGCGGCGTGATCAACCTTATGGAAAGGGTTTGCAACCGCCCCTGTGCCATCGCCCGCAAACCCGACTCCGTGAGCGTGTATCAGGCTGGACAGGCTCCACGAGTCGACGTTTACCTCACTCGCCCGAAGTGTCGCGGGAGAAAGGAGTACGACGATGATGAAAAACCTCTGACGCATAAGTCCTTGTGTAGCAAATAGAAACAGGTCGCCATCTCATTAATCATACGCCGGACGTTCCGGCGAGTCAACCCCTTATGAAAGGAGTAACACTATGAAGAATCAGGTGTTTTGCATGATGGTTTTGGCTTGGGTTTGCGTGGAGACACGCTTGCTCCGGGCGGATCCGCGAGTCGTGTATGTGGACGCCGGCGTTGCTGTCAGCGGGAACGGAAATAGCTGGCAGACCGCAAAGAAAACTTTACCAGAGGGCATCTCTGCCGCGCTCCCCAGCACGCCGCCATATCAGAATAGCGTGTGGGTCAAGGCGGGCGAATACAAACCCTCCGCGACAGATCCGGGCATCACCTTTTCGCTCGCGGCCAATGTTCGTGTCTACGGTGGCTTTGCCGGCACCGAAGATCCGGCGACGTTCGATCCCGAGGTGGAGGGCGCCAGAGACTTTGACGTGAATGAGACCACCCTTTCGGGTGAAATGGGCGACCCGGACGAGTTTGATGATAATGCCTTCTGCGTCGTCACGGCGTCGGGCGGAAGCATCGATGACTTCCTGTTGGACGGTTTTACGGTCACGCGCGGGGTTCGCGGCATCTTCAATTCCGGAGGCGCTGACGGCGTTTTCAAGAATCTGTTAATATATGACAACAATGATGTTATCGAAGGACAGGGCGCGGGAATGTTGATCGTTAACGCCAGCTCCTCCCTTTCGGAATGTGTATTTCGCCAAAACCGGGCCAATACAGGCCTATATAGTGGCGGCGGCCTCGCCATCATCAAAACGCCGTCCGGACCGACGGTGTTCGTGCCCGTGACTGCGTGCACCTTTGAGGACAACGAAACGGTGGCCAACGGCGGTCTCGATTGGGGCGGCGGCGGTGCCTACCTGCGACATGCTGGGGCCGAATTTATCTCATGCCGCTTCATAGGTAATCGCGTGACGAACGGCATGGGAGGCGGATTGCACATTGAACAGCCCCCGAGTACGGTGTATGTGGCGCTATGTGAATTCTCCGACAACGAAGTGGTGATCACCGACGCGGACGCTTTGAAGGGCGGCGGCGGTTTATTTTCCCACACTTCGGCGAACGTCCAAAGTTGTACCTTCCGGCGGAACCGTGTGGTGAACGGTGCAGACGCGCCGTTCGGCTGGGGCGGCGGCGCCCTGGCCCTCAAGGGTTCACTCTACACAAATTCGGAATTCATCGATAATTCCGCTGGAAAAGGGGGTGGAATGGCGTTCGGGATTCTCTATGACATCCTGCACGCGGTGGACATGCGAAACGCCACCGTCGTCCGCAACACGGCCGGGCAGGAGGGTGGCGGTCTCTATGTCCATTTCGATCAGGACGAATTCGGCAATGTGTCCAACATCGCCAATGTAATCGCATGGGGCAACCAGGCCAACTGCCTGACCAACTGCACGGACGACGAGCTTTCCCAGGTTTACATCAATCCGGCCCAGCCTGCCGTGACCGTAACCGACACGATCATCGAGAATTACAGCCCCACCGGCCCGTTCGCGGCCGCCCCGCACGCGGACAACTTCGGCGATGACCCGGTGTTTTTTGACGAGAACGGCCAAAACAACGTCACCGGCGATGATGACGACAATTTCAGGCTTACCTGGTGCAGTCCTGCGGTCGATCGCGCGAATTCCGCCGGATTTCCGAGGGATACCCTGGATCTTGATGACGACGATGTCACCACGGATGAACTACTGCCGGATCAGGAAGCGACCAATCGGGACATCGACAACCCCCAGGACGACGCCGGGTCAGGCGACCCGGCTTACGTGGACCTGGGGGCCTTTGAGTTTCACGATTGCGACGAGAACGGCATCGACGATACCGCCGAAATCCGTGCTTGTCGAGCTGATCCTCTGTGCATCGAAATGGACGACGATTTCGATGGCATCATCGATGACTGCGAGCCGGTCATCTTCG
>Ga0190265_10002425_pt1 | contig 12523 bp, 12 predicted proteins | sample Popmic124T_FD_133135 | JGI IMG/M metagenome (GOLD analysis project Ga0190265, IMG submission 133135) | Populus adjacent soil microbial communities from riparian zone of Indian Creek, Utah, USA - 124 T | ecosystem: Environmental > Terrestrial > Soil > Riparian zone | place: USA: Utah | collected... | reverse complement strand
TGTCGTCACCGCAGGTACTGTCGACCACATGACCCCTGCCTGGCGCAGGGGTGCGAGGGACAGGTGTTCGAATCCCCCCTCGAACACAGGCGGAGCAGTCGCGGTCCAAGATCGGAAGTGCCAGTCTGCGCGAGCAGGCACCGGAGATTCAGACCGACTGCACCCGTCGCGGCCCGCTTCACCTCATACAGCTTTAGAGAATCCGCCATGCGGCAGCTTCAACAGGTCGGCGTGCAGTGGCGCCCCGGCGTCGATCAGAGCGGCCTGGGCGGCCAGCTCCACGTCGCCGGTGAGCAGCACGGCGCCCGCCCGGGTGGCGGCCCGCAGCACCACGGAGCCGTCGTTGACGGCCGTTCCGTCCTCGGGGTCGACCCAGGTCGGCGCGTGCGGCGGGCCGATGACGTCGAGGGTGAGCGCCGGCCAGCCCAGCCGGCGACCGGCGGCCAGCGTCACCAGGGGGGCACCGGCAGCCCTGGCCCGATCCGCGACCTGGCGCAGCGCCCACCGCGGCTCCAGGACCGGGCCGATCGCCACCCCGCTGACCGGACGGCCGCGCAGTGCCCCGGCCAGGCCGCCGATGTGATCGGCGTGCAGGTGGCTGAGCACCACCAGCGCGACGCCACGCACCCCCAGGCGGTCCAGGCAGTTGTCGATCAATCCGTCGTCTGGCCCGGCATCGACCAGAACCACCCAGCCGGGCTGGCCGGTGGCCAGCACGATCGCGTCGCCCTGGCCGACGTCACACGCGACCACCGACCAGCCCGCCGGCGGCCAGCCCGGCGGCACCAGCCGGGTGGGGACGAGTACGACGGCCGTCCCCAGCACCACGGCGGCCAGCAGTACCCGCCACCGCGGGGACCGGACCGCGAGCAGCACCACCACCACGACGCCGCCCAGCAGCAGCCCGCCGGCCGGACCCGTCGGCCAGGGCAGCGCGGCCCCGGCAACCGCTGCGGAACGGTCACCGACGAGCACCAGCCACCCCACCGCCGGCCCGGCCGCCCACGCCACGAGCTCCGCGGCGGGCTGCCCGAACGGCGATACGACTGCGGCCAGCACACCGAGCACCGTGGCCGGCGCGACGGCGGGTGCGGCCAGCAGGTTCGCTGGCACGGTGACCGGGTTCAGCTGTCCGCTCAGCCCGGCGACCAGTGGAATGGTCACCACGAAGGCCGCGGTCGGCACGACCAGGCCTTCCGCGGCCCAGCGCGGCAGCCCACGCCGGCACAACGCCTCGGCCCATGGCGGTGCCAGTAGCACCAGCCCGCCGGTGGCCAGCACGGACAGCGCGAAGCCGGGGTCGACGGCCAGCGCCGGGTCGGCGAGCACCAGCACCAGCACCGCCGTCGCCAGGGCCGGCACCGCGGACCGTCCACGCCCGGTGGACAGCGCGACCAGGGCGATGCCGCCCATCACCGCCGCTCGCACGACACTCGGCGAGGGCCGGGCCAGTACGACGAAACCGACCATGGCAAGAATGCTGAGCAGGGCGGCCAGCCGCGGGTCGGCCCGGATCAGCCGGACCAGGGCCAGCACCGCCCCGCTGACGATGGCCAGGTTCGCTCCGGACACGGCCAGCAGGTGCGTGAGCCCGGCGGCGCGGAAGTCGGCCTCGACCTCCGCGGTCAGCCCGCTGGTGTCGCCGACGGTGAGCCCGGGAAGCAGGCCGGCGGACTCCGGCGGCAGCACGCCGGCGGCTGCGTCCCGCAGACCGGCCCGCAGTCCGCCCGCGGCGACCTGCCACCACGGCGGGGGCGTCACCACAGCCGGCGGCCCGCGGACCCGCAGCACGGCCACGGTGAGATCGCGCCGGCCGGCCGGCGCCAGCAGCCCCTCGGCCGTGGCGACCTGGCCCGGCAGCAGCTCGCTCCACCCCGCGGCCGGCGCGATCAGCAGCATCCGGCCGCCGGTCGCCCAGTTCCCGTCGTCGACCTGCACCTGCCGTAGCTCGGCCGCCACCAGGACCTGTGTCGCCCCGGCCGCGCTGGAGCCGTAGCCGGCGGTGCGTATCGGGTGCGGATCGTCGCTCAGCACGACCCGCGCCGTGGCTGCGGCCCCCCGCTCGGCCGGTGCGCGCAGCGGGTGCGCACCCAGCAGGAGCATGTGGGTGGTGATCACCAGTCCGGCCGCGGCGGCGCAGCCGGATGCCGCCGTCAGGACCGATGATCCACCCCGGCGCCAACAGCTCAGCGTGATCAGGGCAGCCGCGGCGGCCAGCCCGATCGGCACCAGCGGCCCGGCGACGACGCCGAGCAGCACGACACCCCAGGTGGCCAGGGCCGGCGGCACCAGCCGCAGGTCCGGCGCCCGCTGCGGCAGCTCGGTGTCGGGCCCGCGCCTCACACGGTCACCAGCTCACGCAGCTGCCCGAACCGGCGCTCCCCGATGCCTTCGATCTCGCGGAGCTGCTCTACCCGGGCGAACCGGCCGTTGCGGCTGCGCCATTCGAGGATGCGCTGGGCGGTGACCGGGCCGACGCCGGGCAGACCGTCGAGCTGATCGGCGGTGGCCGCGTTCAGGTCGATCTTGCCACCGGCGGACGTCGGCCCACTCCCGCTCGGGGCCGCGCCGGCGGCGGTCGACGGCGCGGCGGCCGGCGGGGCGGCGTCGGGCGCCGGCGGAACCCCGACCGCCACCTGCTCGCCATCGCCGAGTCGGCGGGCCAGGTTGAGTCGGCTCAGGTCGGTGCCGGGCAGCGGGCCGCCGGCCGCTTCGATCGCGTCGGCGACCCGGGAGCCGTCCGGCACCTCCACCAGCCCCGGGCGGCGCACCGTGCCGGACACGCTCACCACCAGCGGCGCCGGCGGCGGAGTCGGGGTCGGGGTCGCCGCGGTGTTGGCGCCCGCGGTGCCGGCAGCCGGCTCGGGCCCCGCTCCCGAATCCGGCGCGGTGGTGCTGCTCTGCGTCGGCGGGGGACCGAGCGCGGTGACGCTGGGCAAGCCTTCCACCGGTGTCACCTGGGGACGCTCCGTCCAGACACCGATCGCGGCCAGCACCGCAGCCGCGGTCGCCACCAGCACCAGTGCGGTGGCGCCGGGTCGGCCCGGGTCGACCCGGGCCGCTCGCCACGCGGCCGGCGGCAGCCGGCGCAGCACCGCACGCACCCGCCCACGGGTCGGCGTGGGGTCGCACTCGACTCCATCGGCAGCCGGCTCCACGTCCTCGGCCCAGCCGGGGCCCGGTCCATCTGAGGAGCCGTCGCCGACCCGGTCCGGTCCGCGCCCCCGGGAGCCCGACGGGACCAGCAGCGGGACCGTCAACGGGTCGAGGCCGGACGCATCGGGCCCGGATATCGACGGATCCGGTACCGGATCCGGCCCCGGCCACCCCGGCGGGAAGGCGCTCGCGTCTCCGCCCGCCACCGCCCACGGGCGCGGACCTGCTCGTACCCGCGGTGGATCGGCACCGGCCGGATCGGCTCGGGATCCGGCCGGACCAGACTGCTGCGCATGGCCTGATCGAGGTCGCACCGGCACCGGCGGGCCGAGCACGGCGACGAGGCGCGGGGTCCGGAGCGGGGGATCGGAGAGCGTCACGTTCTCGACGCTAGGTTCACCGACCAGGCCCGAGCTGGTCAGCGACCGAACTGTGGACGCCGGCAAGCCGATGTGGACAACTCGGCTCCACCAGCAGCCCGCCGGCCGGAACTGTCGGCCTCGACCGGCAGACTGGAAGCGGGGGCGAAGCCCGACTGCGTGACCCGAGTGCATCGACGGCTGCGGGAGCCCGGGCGTCGCAGGGGTCAGGCCCGGGGAACCACCACGACCCCCAGCAAGCCCGGTCCCACATGCGCCCCGATCACCGCACCGACCTCGGACACCAGCAGTGGGGTGGCCTGCGGAATCCGCTCCCGGAGCCGCGCCGCGATCTCGTCGGCCCGCGCCGCGGCCGCGAGGTGGTGCACGGCCAGGTCCGCCGGTTGCCCGCCGGCGACTTCAACCGCCAGATCGACCAGGCGCTGCGCGGCACGCGCGCTGGTGCGCACCTTCTCCAGCGGCACGATCCGGCCCTGGCTGACGTGCAGCAGCGGCTTCACCCCGAGCGCGGTGCCCAGCAACGCCGCCGCCGCACCGATCCGGCCGCCGCGGCGCAACCGGTCCAGCGTGTCCACCGAGAAGAACATCCGGCAGCGCGCGGCCACCTCCGCCGCCGCCTGCTCCACCGCAGTTCCGGGCAGGCCCGCCGCGGCCGCGTCGGCCGCGGCCAGCACCGCGTACCCCAGACCCATCCCGGTCGCCCGCGAGTCGACCACCCGGACCCGATCCGGCCCCACCTCGTCGGCCGCCATCCGGGCCGACTCCCACGTTCCGGACAGCTCCCGGGACAGATGTACCGAGACCACGCCGTCGGCCCCGGCATCCAGGGCCCGCCGGTAGCACTCGACGAACTCGGCGGCCGCCGGCCGCGAGGTCTGTACCTCCAGGTGCCGGTCAGCCAGGGCGGCGGACAGCTCGGCCGCGCCGATGTCGACGCCCTCCCGGCCGATCCGCTCGCCCAGCCGGACCTCCAACGGCACCACCTGGACACCGCGGGCGGCGAGCACCGACGCGGGCAAGTAGGCGGTCGAGTCGGTCACCACGACGACAGGCACGAGGCACCCACTGCGAGCCCATGGCGCCGGCGGGGGGACCCGTCCGTCACGTTCCGGTGCCGACGTTGAACCCGATCAACCGCCACCGCGGATGATCCTCACGACGGGCCAGCGCGGCCCACCGGCAGTTGCCGATTCCGCCGATGGCCGGCCAGGACGCGATCGGCAACGCCAGCAGGCCGCTGACCAGTCCGGCGATCATGCCCCCGTGCGCCACCAGCACCGCGGTGGCGTTGGGGCCGCTCAGCTCGTCGTCCAACTCCTCGACGACCGGTCGGGATCGGCGCACCACCTCGACCCGCGACTCCCCACCCGGCGGCGCCCACTCCGGGTCGGCGCGCCAGTGCACGATCGCCCCCGGCCACTTCTGCTCGATCTCGGCGAGGGTCTGTCCCTGCCAGTCGCCGAGATGCGTCTCGCGCAGCCGCGGATCGAGCTTGACCGGGAGGCCGGTCGCGGCGCCGATGATGTCCGCGGTGTGCGTGGCCCGCTGCAGGTCGGAGCTGATCAACAGGTCCGGGGTCATCCGGGCGATCTCCGGGGCGACGGCCGCGGCCTGCGCACGCCCGGACTCGGTCAGCCGGGACTCGAGGTGGCCCTGCATGCGACCGGCCACGTTGTAGTCGGTCTGGCCGTGGCGCAGCAGGACCAACTTGCGCAGGCTCACCCGCCGCCGCCGTTGGCGCTCGCCCTGGTTTCGGGCTCCGCCGGACGGGGCTCCTCGGCCTCCGGGAACCACACCCGCGGACAGTCCTTCCACAGCCGGTCCAGCCCGTAGAAGCCGCGCTCCTCGGTGTGCTGCACGTGCACCACGACATCGACGAAGTCCAACAGCACCCAACGGCCCTCGCGGGCGCCCTCGCGGCGGGTCGGCTTGGATCCGTGCGCGCGCAGCTTTTCCTCGACCTCGTCGACGACGGCCTGGACCTGCCGCTCGTTGGGCGCCGAAGCGATCACGAAGCAGTCGGTGATCGCCAGCCGGTCGGAGACGTCCAGAACGACGATGTCCTGAGCCTTCTTGTCGGCGGCCGCGGCCACCGCCACCCGCGCCATCGCGAGCGCTTCGTCGGTTGCCGTCACCGCTCCCCTCTCCGTCGGACCGACCGGTCCGGCGTCGGGTACCAGTGTCTCAGCCGGGTGGAAATGGACGAGATCGACCGGGTTGTAGCACGAACAGTAATCACCCGATCACCCGTGTGCCAGCAATTGCGGCCTTGGACCTGCAGGTATGGAATGTGCCGATACAAGATCCACGGAGGGAGCAGGCCCTTCCATGACCGACAGCGACGACGTGGCTCATCGGGCAGCTCGGGATGTGGCGCGCATGCTGGACCGCCGTGGGCTGCGCGAGCTGGTGGCGTTGGCCCGACTCGTGCGGTCCGAGGGATCCCGGGCGGAGCGGTACGGAGCGGAACCGGCCGCGGGCTCGCGATGCACCCGATCGGAGTGGTTGTACCCTCCGACAGCGTGACTGGCCCGCTCGGCGACACGCCGCCCCCCGAACAGTTGATGACTGTTACCCGCAACGACCGCGACAGCCGGCCCGTCCTCACGGTTTCCGGAGAAGTGGATCTCAGCACCGGTGACCGGCTGCGCGAGATGGTGAGCACCGTCCTGCAGCAGCCCGACGACGGACCGGTCATCCTCGACCTGTCCGGGGTGCAGTTCCTCTCGTCCTCCGGACTGGGACACCTCGTCGCCCTCGACGAGGAGGGGCGCCAACTGGCCCGCCCGCTGCGGATCGTGGTCGACGAGACCCGGTCGGTCATCCGTCCCATCACCACGATGGGCCTGGATGATGTGCTGTCGCTGTTCGAGACCGTCGACGACGCGATGGCCGGCATACCGACCAGCTGAGGCGGGGCCGGGCTCAGCCCGGCCGCGCGGCGCGCCCGCTGCGGTCCTCCTGGTACAGCCGGCGCTTCGAGATGTACTGCACCACCCCGTCCGGGACCAGGTACCAGACCGGGCGGCCCTCGACCACGCGGCGCCGGCAGTCGGTGGAGGAGATGGCCATCGCCGGGACCTCGACGAGGCTCACCACACCGGCCGGGAGATGGTCGTCGTCAAGCTCGTAGCCCGGGCGGGTGACGCCGACGAAGTGCGCCAACGCGAACAGCTCGTCCACCCGCCGCCAGGACAGGATCTGGGCGAGTGCGTCGGCGCCGGTGATGAAGTACAGCTCGGCGTCCGGCCGCTGGGTGTGCAGGTCCGCCAGGGTGTCGGCGGTGTAGGTGGGCCCGACGCGGTCGATGTCGACCCGGCTGACCGAGAACCTCGGGTTCGACGCGGTGGCCACCACCGTCATCAGGTAGCGGTCCTCGGCCCTGCTCACCTGGCGTTCGGCCTTCTGCCACGGTTGGCCGGTCGGTACGAAGACCACCTCGTCGAGCCCGAACCGGTCCGCGACCTCGCTGGCCGCCACCAGGTGACCGTGATGGATGGGGTCGAAGGTCCCACCCATCACCCCGATCTTGCGCTGCACGCGCGGAGCGTATCCGTCAGCGCGGGTAGGCGTGCCGGAACTGAACACTGATCCGCGGCCCGGCCGAGCGGACCTTGGGCACCGAGTGTTGCCAGGTGCGCTGGCAGGACCCGCCCATCACCAGCAGGTCTCCCGGCCCGGGCAGGAAGGCCAGCGACTGCCCACCCGCGGCCGGGCGCAGCCGGAACGGTCGCACGGCCCCGAGCGAGACCAGCGCGACCAGCGCCTCCGGCAGCTCCCTGGCCACCCGGTCACCGTGCCAGGCCACGCTGTCGGCACCGTCGCGGTAGAGGTTCACGCCGACCTGCGTCAGCTGCACCCCGTACCGGCCGCCGATGATCCGGGCCATCGCGGTCAACGTGGCCGGCGGCGCCGGACCGTGGTCGAGATGCCAGCGGTGGGTGAGCCGGGGTTCCGGCAGCACCCGGTCGTACATCCTCACCTCACGACCGGACCATGGCGTGTCCTGCAGCAGCTCGGCGAACAGCACGTCGGCCCCTCCGCACCAGCCCGGCACGTGGTCGACCCAGGCCTCCTCGGCGAGGACGTGCCGGCGGCTGCGGCGGAACGTCGGGTCGATCTCGACGGCGGTGCCGCCGAGCAGGGAGGGCTGCCAGCTCAGGTCTCGTATCACACCGCCGACGGTAGCACTTTTCGAACATCAGTTCGATACTCGCCGCGGATCAGGCCGGAAGCAGCCCGGCGATCACCTCGGCCAGCTGGGCCGCGGTGCGGCACTCGTGCATCGGCATCAGCTCCGCGTAGCGCAGGGCCGCGGAGTCGCCGCTGCCCCACTGCCGGCGCGGCTCGGGGTTGAGCCAGTGTGCGTGCCGGGCCTGTGCCACCAGCCCGCGCAGGACCGCGGGCTTCGGGTCCCGGTAGTTGGTGCGGGCATCACCGAGCACCAGCAGCGAACTGCGCGGTCCTACCGCACTCCCCCATCGCTCGGCGAAGCCGGCCATGGCGTTGCCGTAGTCGCTGTGCCCGTCGAACGCGACCAGGTCGGCTTCGCGCAGCACCCTCGTCATCACCCCGGCCGTCGGCACGCCCGGCGCGAACAGGCGGGTCACCTCGTCGGCCCGGTCCACGAACGCGAAGACCCGGACCCGGCTGAACTGCTCCCGCAGGGCCTGCACCAGCAGCAGCGTGAAGTGGCTGAACCCGGCCACCGAGCCGGAGACGTCGCACAGCACGACCAGCTCGGGCCGTCCGTGGCGGCGCGTGCGGTAGGACGGGCGCATCGGCACCCCGCCCGTGGACATCGACCGCCGCAGCGTGCGCCGCATGTCGATGGCCCCGCGCTTCGCGTGCCGACGCCGCACGGCCAGCCGGGAGGCCAGCCGCCGGGCCAGGGGGTGCACGATCCGGCGCAGCTCGGCCAGCTGCTCGGCGTGCGCGGTCAGGAACTCGACGTGCTCCACCTGGCGCGGCACGGCGTGCCGCTCGACCTGGTCACGGCCGCGGATCTCCGCGGAACGCCGTCGCACCTCGTCGTCGACCATGGTGCGGAACGCCGCGATGCGGGCCCGGACCTCGCGCCGCTGCACCTCGTCGGCCAGCCGTCCGGGCGGCGGCCGGCCGGCGCGCAGCTGGTCCAGGATGCGTGCCAGCAGCGTATCCGGGGAGAGCACGCGCAACGCCTGGTAGGCCGACCAGCTGGGCTGCCCGCCGTCGCCACGAATCCCGGTGCCGGCGGCCCCGGAGCGGCCCAGCGCGTCGACGGCGGCGCGGGCCAGATCGGCGAGTGCGGCGGTGTCGCCGTAGCGCAGCAGGTCGGCCAGCACGTCGCGCAACGCGTCGATGTCGACGGGTCCGTGCGCGGTGTCGTTCAACCGGGGCACGTCGACCTCGCCTGTCCCGGCCCCGATCGCGGCCGGGAAGTAGAGGTCGAACAGGGTGTCGAAGCTCTGGCGCTGCCCGGACCGGCGCAGCAGTGCCGCCGCCAGCCCCTCGCGCAGCTGGTCGCGCCGGACCAGGTCCAGCGCGCTCAGCACGTGGCCGGCGTCGACGGTCTCGCCGGGACCGACGGCGATCCCGTGCCGGCGCAACGCCCCGACGAACGCGACGAGGTGGCCGGGCAGCCCGTACCCCGCCGCGTCGACCGAGGTCTGCATCGACCCATCATGCCCGGCGCGACGGAGCCCGGGTCGACGTCGTACCGGGGCGGTCAGTTGAGGCCCAGCTCGGCCGCTGCCTTCACCGCGTCCGACTGGTGCTTGAGCACCACCCCGAGGGTCGTCCGGACCGCGTCGTCGTCGAGGGTGTCCAGGCCGAGCGCGAGCAGTGTGCGCCCCCAGTCGATCGTCTCGGCCACCGACGGCCACTTGCGCAGCTCCAGGGTGCGCAGCACGCGCACCGTCCGGACCAGGGCATCGACCAGCGACTCGGCCAGCTCCGGGACCCTGGTCAGCAGGATGCGCCGCTCCAGCTCGGCGTCCGGGAAGTCGAGGTGCAGGAACAGGCAGCGCCGCTTCAGCGCTTCCGACAGCTCGCGGGTCGAGTTCGACGTCAGCAGCACGAACGGGCGGCGGGAGGCGCTGATCGTGCCCAGTTCGGGCACCGTGACCTGGAAGTCGCTGAGCACCTCCAGCAGCAGCCCCTCGACCTCGACATCGGCCTTGTCGACCTCGTCCACGAGCAGCACCGTCGGGTCGGTGCGGCGGATCGCGGCGAGCAGCGGACGGGGCAGCAGGAACTCCTCCGAGAACACGTCATCCCGCGTCTCGTCCCACGATTCGGCACCCTGACCTGCGGTGATCCGCAACAGCTGCTTGGCGTGGTTCCACTCGTAGAGTGCGCGGGCCTCGTCGATCCCCTCGTAGCACTGCAGCCGGACCAGCCCGGCACCGGTGGCCTCGGCCACCGCCTTGGCCAGCTCGGTCTTGCCGACGCCGGCCGGGCCCTCGACCAGCAGCGGTTTGCCGAGCCGGTCGGCCAGGTAGACGGTGGTGGCGACCGCGGTGGAGGCCAGGTAGCCCACGCCGGCCAGCCGGTCCGCCACGTCGCTGACGGATCCGAACAGCGGTGGCTGGTTGCCGCTCATCCGAACCATCCTGCCCTGGCGTCGCGGGCTGTGGACAACTGCGGGGCGGGCCGCGAACTGTCGGGGGTCTGCTCCACCATGGAGCGCGTGACCGGTACCGAACAGCTGACGCCCACTGCAGGCGGCCTGCGGGCCCGCGCCGAGGCGGCGCTGGCCGAACTGGCCGGCCCCGGAGCCCGACTCCGGGCCGACCAGTGGACGGCCATCCACGCGCTGGTCGAGTTGCGCAGCCGGGCGCTGGTCGTGCAACGCACCGGATGGGGCAAGTCCGCGGTGTACTTCGTGGCCACGGCACTGCTGCGCGCCGCGGGCGCGGGACCGACCGTGATCGTGTCCCCGCTGCTGGCACTGATGCGCAACCAGATCGAGGCGGCGCAGCGGGCCGGCATCCACGCCGCCACCGTCAACTCGGCCAACACCGCGGACTGGGAACGCACCTTCGCCGCGGTCGAGGCCGGCGAGGTCGACGTGCTGCTGGTGAGTCCGGAGCGGCTGAACAACCCGGACTTCCGGGACCGGGTGCTGCCCCGGTTGACCGCGACGGCCGGGATGCTGGTGGTCGACGAGGCGCACTGCATCTCCGACTGGGGCCACGACTTCCGCCCCGACTACCGGCGGCTGCGCACCCTGATCGGGGATCTGCCGGCTGGTATCCCGGTGCTGGCCACCACGGCCACCGCGAACGACCGGGTCGTGGTGGACGTGACCGAGCAGCTCGGGTTGGGCCCGGGCGAGCCCGGGACCGACCGGGCCGGGCCGCTGGTGCTGCGCGGCTCCCTCGATCGGGAGAGCCTGCGACTCTCGGTGGTGTCGCTGCCCACGCCGGCGCAACGGCTGGGCTGGCTGGCCTCCCAGCTGGAGGCGCTGCCGGGGGCCGGCATCGTGTACACGCTCACCATCGCCGCGGCCGAGGAAGTGGCCGAGTTCCTGCGCGAGCGCGGCTTCCCGGTCGCCTCCTACACGGGCCGGACGGAGCCGGACGAGCGGCTGGCGGCCGAGGCCGATCTGCTGGCCAACCGGGTCAAGGCGCTGGTGGCCACGAGCGCGCTGGGGATGGGCTTCGACAAGCCGGATCTCGGGTGCGTCGTGCACCTGGGCGCGCCGGCCTCTCCGGTGGCCTACTACCAGCAGATCGGGCGGGCCGGCCGGGCGGTGGACCGGGCCGAGGTCGTGTTGCTGCCCGGGCGGGAGGACCGCGACATCTGGGCGTACTTCGCGTCGCTGGCGTTCCCTCCCGAGTCGCTGGTGCGCCAGACCCTGCAGGTGCTGGAGCGGGCCGGCGGGCCGCTGTCCACCGCCGCGTTGGAAACCCAGGTCGATCTGTCCCGCACGAGGTTGGAGATGCTGCTGAAGGTGCTCGACGCCGACGGCGCGGTCCGCCGGGTCAAGGGCGGCTGGGAGGGCACCGGCGCACCCTGGGTCTACGACGAGGAGCGGCACCGGCGCATCTCCGAGGCGCGCGCGGCCGAACAGCGGGCGATGCTGGACTACCTCGACACCACCGAGTGCCGGCTCGGCTTCCTGCGCCGGCAGCTCGACGACCCGGACATCGACCCGGACCGGCCGTGCGGGCGCTGCGACACCTGCACGGGCACGGTGTGGAACACGGCGGTCGACGCGGCCACCACCGCGGCCGCCGACGAGCGGCTGCGTCGGCCCGGGGTGCCGGTGCCGACCCGCAAGCAGTGGCCGAGCGGGATGGGTCAGCTCGGGCTGGACGTGTCCGGCCGGATCCCGGCCGGAGAACTGGCCCTCGACGGGCGGGTGATCGGCCGGTTGTCGGACATCGGCTGGGGCACGCGGCTGCGGGAGCTGCTCGACGCTCCGGACGCCCCGGTGGACTCCGACGTGCTGGACGCCTGCGTGCGGGTGCTGGCCGGCTGGGGGTGGGAGGAGCGGCCGCTGGGTGTGGTCGGGGTGGGCTCACGCACCCGGCCGCACCAGCTCGACCATCTGGCCCGCCGGATCGCGGAGATCGGGCGGCTGCCGCTGCTGGGGTCGCTGCGGCCCATCGGGGAACGCCCGGCGCCGCACGCCAACTCCGCGCAGCGGCTCGCCTCCGTGTGGCACGGCTTCGAGGAGCCGGACTTCACGCTCCCGGCCGGGCCGGTCCTGCTGGTGGACGACGTGATCGACAGCGGTTGGACGGTGACGGTGGCCGCCCGGCTGGTGCGGCGGGCGGGGGCCGGGGCGGTGCTGCCGTTCGGGTTGGCGCACCGGAGCTGACGAGACGGGGCCGGACGGGATGGGGCGGAGGGAGCAGACAACTATGCCCACGGTGAGGCGATGGCGACGAACCGGACCGGCTGCCCGGGCCGGACCTGGGCCGCCCGGTCGACGTCGGCATCCGGCACCACCGCGATGACCGGATAGCCGCCGGTGACGGGATGGTCGGCGAGGAAGA
>Ga0190265_10002424_pt1 | contig 12524 bp, 11 predicted proteins | sample Popmic124T_FD_133135 | JGI IMG/M metagenome (GOLD analysis project Ga0190265, IMG submission 133135) | Populus adjacent soil microbial communities from riparian zone of Indian Creek, Utah, USA - 124 T | ecosystem: Environmental > Terrestrial > Soil > Riparian zone | place: USA: Utah | collected... | reverse complement strand
CTGTTTGGGCTGCGGGGCGATCCCGCGAAGGCGCCGCTGAAGAAGGAGCTGTGGCGGCTGGCGCGTGGGCTCGTCAGCGGTGAGGGGCCCGCGGAGCTGAATCAGAGTCTGATGGAGCTCGGCGCGACCGTGTGCACGCCGCGCTCGCCGCAGTGCGGAACATGCCCGATCGGCGAGCTGTGCGAAGCGAAGCGCGACGGCCGGCCCGAGGCGTATCCCGCCGCGCGCAAGCGAGCCGCTCCCCGCGTGCTTCAGGCGCTGGGAGCGGTGATCGAGCGCGGCGAGCGGCCCTCTCGCCTGCTCGCCATCCAGCGCCCGTCGCGCGGCCTGCTCGGCGGTCTGTGGGAGATCCCATCCGTCGACCGTCGCGATGCCGCGGCGCTCGAGGCCGAGGTGCACGACCGCACCGGCTTGCGCGTGCGGGCCGCTCGAGAGATCGGAGCGGTGCGCCATCTGTTCTCACACCGCGATCTGACGCTCACGCTGATGCGGTGCGAACTCGAGTCGCCGGTACCGAAGCGCCTGGTGTCGCCGAGCGCTCGCTGGTGCAGCGTCCTCGAGCTCGACACGCTGCCCATGTCGCGGCTCATGCAGAAGATCCGCGAAGAGATCGCGCGCTCCCGACACCGATTAGTGTGAGAAGGAACGCCGGGTCGAGCGGCAGCTCACGCCGCTTCGCCGCGGGCGCTCGGCGCCAACTGCAAGGGAATCTCTACACGGACGCGTGTATATTTTCCCGGCTCGCTCTCCAGCGTCAGCCGGCCGCCGTGTCGCTCGACGATGCCCTGGCTGATCGCCAAGCCGAGCCCGGCGCCCTTCTTGGTGGCCTTGGTGGAAAAGAACGGATCGAAGATCTTGTCCCGCAGCTCCGGATCGATACCTCGCCCGTTGTCTTCGACCTCGACGAATACGCGATTCTCGCCGCTGCGGCCGGTGCGCACGACGATGCGTCCTCCGACGCCCAGCGAATCGACCGCGTCCGCGGCATTGGTGATCAGGTTCATGAAGACCTGATTCAGCTGACCGGCGTAGCACGCGACCGGCCGAGGCTCCGTGAACTCGCGCACCACCTCGATCTCGCGCAGGCGGCCCCGCAATAGATTCAAGGTGCAGTCCAGACCCTCGGACAAGGAGACCTCCAGGATCTCGGCACGATCCAGGCGCGAGAAGGTGCGCAGATCGCGCACGATCCGCGTGGTTCGCTGAACGCCCTCGCGGATGCCCTGGAGAACGTTGGGGATCTCGCGGGTCGCTTCCTCGAGCTGCGGGGACGTGGCGCTCGGCGCGCTACCCGACAGCTCGACGTACGCACGCAGCGCCTCGAACAACTTTCCGACGTCGCTCTCCAGGAACTCCAGGTTTCCCTGGATGAAGCTCAATGGATTGTTGATTTCGTGCGCCACCCCCGCGACCAGCTGACCGAGGGCGCTCATCTTCTCGCGCTGCACCAGGTGCACCTGGGTGCGCTTGAGCTCCGCGAGAGCGGCTTCGAGCGTCTGATTGCGTTTCTCGAGCGCACCCTGCAGGCGCCGCAAGCGCGTGAAGACGCGCACGCGCGCGAGCAGCTCGCGCGGATGGAACGGCTTGGCCACATAGTCGTCCGCGCCACGCTCCAAGCCCTCGGCGCGCATCTCGCGCTCGGCCTTGGACGTCACCAAGATCACCGGGATCGACGCGGTCTCGGGACGTTCCTTGAGCGCGGTCGTCAGCTCCAGCCCGGTCATTCCGGGCATCATCACGTCGGAGAGCACCACATCCGGCTTGCGAGCCTGCACGGCTTCGAGACCCTCGAGCCCGTTGCGTGCGATCCGCACTCGGAACTCGTGCGACAACAGCGTGCGCAGCAGCTCGCGCATATCGCCGTTGTCCTCCACGATCAAGACCTCGGCGCGATCCGGCGACTCGGTGCTCGCGCCGCTCCCGGCCGACGCCTGATTCATCTCCCAACGCCGAACTGTGTCGTCGACCTCCGAGAGCACCGACCGCGACGCCGTCGCCGCGGCCTGCTCCGCCTCCACCGCCGCCAAGGCGCGCTGCATGCTCGACCGCGGCGCCTGGCCCTCCGATGCATCGAGCTCGAGCAGCTCCTCGCCCGCGGCATCCGTGGCACCTACATCCGGCTGCCCGATCGGAAGCTCCACGTGGATCTGGGTTCCCTGCCCCGGACCCTCGCTTTCGGCCCAGACTTTGCCGCCATGCAGCTCCACCAGCTCGCGCACGAGAGAGAGCCCGATGCCGGTGCCCTCGTAGTTGCGACCATCGGACATGTCGACCTGGGCAAAGCGATCGAAGATCTTGGCCAGCTGATCTTTCGGCACGCCGATGCCCGTGTCCTTCACCACCAGGCGCACGCAATCGTCCATCGGTCGCAGCACCACGTCGATGCGTCCGCCGGCGTCGGTGAACTTGAGCGCGTTGCCCACCAAGTTCACCACGATCTTGTCGAGAGCGTCCGCATCCGCGTGGATCGTCGGCAGGTCGGGTGCCAGCTCGAGACCGAGCGCGATGCCCTTGCGGTCCGCCATGCCCGCCGCACCGCGGGCGATGTCCTGGACCACGCGGCGCAGTTCGAGCGGCCGCCGCCGAATCCTCAGCTGCTGATTCTCGATCCGTGACAGATCCAAGAGGTTGTTGATCAGCTTGAGCAGGCGCAGTCCATTGCTCCGCATGCTCTCGAGCATCGGTCGCAGCGCCGGCGGGATCTCGCCCATGGCGCCCCCGAGCATCGCTTCGAGCGGAGCCAGCACCAGGCTCATCGGAGTGAGCAGCTCGTGATGGACGTTGGCGGTGAAGCGCGACTTGGCCGCATCGAGCGCCTTGAGCTCGTCGCGCGCGCGCTCGAGCTCGGCTCGCTTCTCGTACTCCGAGAAGCGAATCGCGTCGAGCACCCGCGTGCTGAGCAGTCCGGCGATTCCTCCGATGATGGGGAAGATCGCGTTCAGCCAGTACGTCTCGAAGTCGACCGGCGTGCGCCACTGCGGCACCACCAAGAAGACCGCGAGCGTGGGCAGGATCGTGCACGCGATCTGTCGGACCGACAGCGGCGCCGCGATCGGAAAGGCGCAGAAGCCGAAGATCAGCCCCGGCGTGTACTCGCTCGCGATGCCCTTCTCCGACTGCGCGATGATCACGACGATCAGCCCGCCGATCAGCACTTGGACCAGCTGCGCGCTCGCGATCGGCCGATAGCGACTCAAAAATGCGTATATGCAGATCAGCGCGCCGAACACTCCGGCGTGCAGCATGGAGATGCCCGCGAAGACATCCCCGAAGACGCGATGCTCGATCACCATCACCAGCGCGTGGATCGCCATCGCGACCACGCAGAAGCGCCGCACGGACTTGCCCGAGGTCGGATCGATCCCCAGCGCAGCGCGATAGCTCTGCTTCAGCCGATCGAGATCGGGCTCATGTGTGCGCGGAGACTCCATGCCTCTTCATCGAACGGGCTGGGGTTTCCACGACTTTAGAGGTGACCCCGAGACCTGCGGCACTGCCGGCCGCATCTGCCCGCACACGGTCGCGCGCGAACGAGCGTACCCAGACGTGCTCAGCTCGGATCGAGGAAGGCGTTCACGGCGCGCTCGAACGCGCTCGGCTGATCCACGTTGAGCACGTGACCGGCCACCGGAATCTCGATGCGCGTCGCATTCGGAAGCTTGGCCTCGAGCACGCGGGAAGCGGCCTGAAACGCCTCGTCCTTCTCACCCACGAGCACCAGCGCAGGCTGGTGGATCTGCGCCAGGCGATCGACGAGGTTGGGAACCGGCCCGGCGACACGCCGCGCAAACAGCGCCAAGGCGGTCGGATCGGAGCTCAGCAGCGCCTCGCGCAGCGCTACACTGGCCGGTGTCGATGGATCCAAGCCCAGCAGCTCCGCTCGGGCACGACCACCCTCCAGGTACTCGGCCAGACCCACGCGCTCGAGCTTCTGCGCGGATCGCTCGAGCATCTCCTGCCACTGGGCCAGAGCTTCGGGCTTGCGAAAGCCTGGGCCCGTATTGAACAAGAGCAGGCGCCGAACGCGCTCGGGGCGCGCGAGGGCATACTCCATGGCCAGCGTCCCACCGAACGAAAGACCGCCCACGTCCGCCGGCGCGTCGCCCAACGCAGCCTCGTGTACGGCCGACAGGTCTTCGAGCAACGCCTGCAGTCGGTAGCGCTCGGGATCGAGCGGCGCTTCCGAGCGGCCGTGCCCGCGATAGTCCCAGCTCACGAAGCGTCGCCCCGCGCTGAACGCCCGCTCCTGCAGCTGCCACAAACGATGCGACGAGAACGACGGATGGCACAGCAGCAGCCCGTTCTCGCGCGGGTGCTCCGCACCTGTCAGGTGATAGAAGATGCGCGTGCCGTCCCGTGATCGAGCAAAGCTCACGATCGGTCTCCTTGCGGGCGCAGCCTAGCATGCGCGGCCCTCTCCGCCGGCTCGGATGGCTCGACGGCGGCGCGACGGTGCTCCCGATCCGAGGGTCAGCCAGCGACGTGCACGAGCACTTCACGGACTCCTGGATGGCGTCGATGCTCCCAGAGGAAGATCCCCTGCCAGGTGCCCAGGCCGAGGTCGCCGTCCACGATCGGAATCGAGAGCGAGGTCGCGGTGAGCGCGGCTCGGATATGCGACGGCATGTCGTCGGGTCCCTCGGCGGTATGCGTATAGAGCGGGTCGTGCTCGGGGACGAGCCGCGCGAGCCAGGTCTCGAGATCGCGGCGCGCGGCCGGATCGGCGTTCTCCTGGATCACCAGGCTCGCCGACGTGTGGCGCACGAAGACGGTGCACAGACCTTCGGACAGGCGGGCTTCACTCACCACCGATCGAACTTCGGAAGTGAGATCCCACAAGCCCGCGCCGACCGGGCGCAGCTGGAGGCGACGCAGCATCGGCTCAGTCTACGAGAGCCTGCGGCGCGGCGCTCCGCAGTCGATCCGATGGGCCGCGGCGGCCGCGAGCATCGGCGGCGCGCGGATCCGATGGGGAGGCGTCCTGTCGCGTGGGACCCGCCGCGGACGAGCGAGACTTCGGTCATTTCGTCGCGTGCGCGGTACTCTGGGCGCATGGTAACGGACGCACGCATCAAAGATGCTCGTCCCGACGAGGCCGAAGCCGCCGCATTCCAGGAAGCGATGGCCGATGTGCGGCCGATCGCGCACAACCGCCTGGCGCCCGAGCCCATCTGGCGGCAGCTCACCTCGATCAGCCAGCGCGAGCAGGAAGTTTTGCGCGAGCTCGATGCGCTGATCGATGGGCACGGTCCGTTTCCGCTCGAGGAGACCGACCAGTATCTACGGGGCTCGGTCGATGGGCTGGATCCGCGCGTGGTGCGCGACTTGGCGCGCGGCGAGTTCACGGTTCAGGCGGATCTCGACCTCCACGGCTGCAATGCGCCCACCGCCCGCGCGCGCCTGGAGCGCTTCCTGGTGGAGGCGCACGCTCGCGGCCTGCGCTGCGTCAAGGTGGTGCATGGCTGGGGCCGCGGCTCTCCCAATCACGTGCCCGTGCTCAAGCCGCAGATGCCGCGCTGGCTGTCGCGCGGTGCGGCCCGCACGATCGTGCTCGCCTACACGACCGCTCCGCCCCACGACGGCGGAGTGGGCGCCTGCTACGTGCTGCTCCGCCGCGGCCGCCGGGGAGTCCCGAGCGAGCGCTGACGGCGGCCGCAAGCGTGCCGCGCTCCCGATTCGCGTCTACACGCACCCGCGCCAGCCGCTACCATGCCGGCCATGAGCTCCAGCTTCGGCATGCTGTTTCGAGTCCACACCTTCGGCGAGTCGCACGGCGGCGGCGTGGGGGTGGTCGTGGACGGCTGCCCGCCGCGCATTCCGCTGACTGCGGCCGACATCCAGCTCGAGCTCGACCGGCGTCGCCCGGGCCAGAGCCGACTGACCACACCGCGCCAGGAAGCCGACGTGGTCGAGATCTTGTCGGGGCTGTTCGAGGGCCAGACCCTCGGGACCCCGATCGGCATGCTGGTCCGCAACCAGGACGCCCGGCCCGAGGCCTATGCGGACTTCCGCGACGTCTACCGACCGTCGCATGCCGACTACACCTACGAAGCCAAGTACGGCATCCGCAACTGGCAGGGCGGCGGTCGCGCGAGCGCGCGCGAAACGATCGGTCGCGTCGCCGCCGGCGCGATCGCGAGCAAGGTCCTGACACTTCACGGTGTCGGGCCGATCGTCGGCTACGTGAGCCAGGTGCACGACATCGAAGCCGCCTGCGAGCCGCTCAAGGTCACGCGCGAGGCGGTCGAGGCCGGGCCCACCCGCTGTCCCGACCCCGAAGCGGCCGAGGCGATGATCGAGCGCATCGATCGCGCGCGCCGCGCGGGCAACTCTGTAGGTGGCGTGGTCACCTGTGTCGCGCACGACGTGCCGCTCGGCTTGGGCGATCCGGTCTTCGACAAGCTCGAGGCCGACCTCGCCAAGGCCCTGATGTCGTTGCCCGCCTCCAAGGGCTTCGAGATCGGCTCGGGCTTCGCCGGCACGCGCATGCTGGGCAGCGAGCACAACGATCCCTTCCAGATCGTCGATGGCCGGGTGCGCACGCGCTCCAACCGCTCGGGCGGTGTCCAGGGCGGGATCTCGAACGGCGAGCCGATCGTGGTGCGGGTCGCCTTCAAGCCGACCGCCACCATTCGCATCGAGCAAGACACCGTCGACGTGCACGGAAGCGAGACCACGCTGGCGGCCTCGGGGCGACACGACCCGTGCGTCCTGCCCCGGGCGGTCCCCATGGTCGAAGCGATGGTGGCACTGGTCCTGGTCGACCACTTGCTGCGCCAGAAGGCGCTCGCGCCACCGGGCTCTGTGAACCCATGAGATCGTCCGGCGCGGGTCCCTGCTAGGCTCTCGACCATGTGGATCGACCTGATCGCCTTGGCCTTGTTCGCCTACTTCGTCGGAAGCGGTCTCTGCAGCGGGACCTTGGTCAGTGCCCTGCGCATCGTTGCGCTGCTCGGGGGCTACATCGCGGCCCTCGCGCTCGGGCCGGTGCTGGCCCCGGCGATCGGCCTGGCGCTCGGCGTGAACGACCTGTTCGCGCTGGTGATCGCAGGCACGTCGCTCTTCATCGGCGTGCTCGTGTTCTTCGGGCTCGTCACCTGGAGCATGAAGCGTGCACGCCGGCGCCGGACCGGTGAGGACGAGCCGCTCTCGGGACTGGATCGCGCCGGCGGCGCCTTCTTCGGCCTGGCTCAAGGCGCGATCTTCGTGCTCCTCCTGGGCGTGCTCGCGACCTGGCTCGAGGTCGCGGAGCAGCGAGGCGCGCTCGGTGTGATGCCCCAAGCCAGGGGCGCGGTGGTCGCCAACGCGACGCAGGTCGTGGTCGAGCGCACCGCCGCGCTCGTGCTCGACGACCAGGATGCCGGCGCACGCGCGGCGGTCCGTTTCGCCGTACAACCCGACGCCGCTCTCGCGGACCTGGAGCAGCTGATCGAGGACCCGGCTCTACAGCGCCTGCAGAGCGACCCGCTCTTCTGGAGCTATCTGGAGCACGGCTCGGTCGATCAAGCCCTGAACCAGGGGGCCTTCCTCGAGATCATCCACAACCCGGACCTGCGACGTCGGATGGCCGACCTGGGCATGATCCGCGCCGAGAGCGTCGAAGATCCGGCGCTCTTTCGCAGCGAGGTCCGCGAGCTCTTCGTCCAGATCGCGCCCCGAATCCGCGCCGTACGCCAGGACCCCGCGCTCCAGGAGCTCGCCAGCGACCCCACGATCGTCGAGGCGCTGCAGTCGGGCAACACCGCGATGCTGCTCGGGGATGCGCGCGTGCGATCGCTGGTCGCGCAGGCGCTGGAGACGCCCAGCGCCGAGGGCGTTCCCGCCGCGCCCATGAGCGAGCTCTCACCCGAAGGCCAGTGAGCCGAGGCGAGCCCGGTCAACACAAATCTGCGTAGAAACGCTTCACCTGTGACGGTGGCAAGGCGGGGCAGCCCGCTCAGGGCAGGATCGACATTCCCGCGACGGCCGCGCCCAGCATCATCAAGACCCCGAGCGCTCCGAAGGCCGCGTGGGCCGTGCGCTGGTCCAGCGCTCGGCCGCGCTCGAGCCGCAGGCCGATCGCGCCCGCCACCAGCAAGAGCGCCAGCGCCGAAGTGCCGAAGGGCCAGTGGATCGACTCGAACATCTCGCGGTTGCGCAGCAGCACCATCGACGCGACGCCGCCGGCCCAGCCCAGCGCCACCAGCACGATCAAGATCTTCGCCATGAACCGATGGCGCGCGCTGTTCGCGGGCCGTCGACGCAGGCGCGCCGCGCGCAGCTGCGTGCCTTCGCGCAGCACCGCTACCCCGAGCCCCAAGGCGACGAGCATGGCGGCGGGGTGCAGATAGACGATCCAGTCCACGCGCTCTGCTACTCCACGCGCAACAGGACGTTGCGCGGAAGCTTGCCGAGCAGCACGTCGACCGCGCGCACGACCACCACTTCGTCGCCCGCTTCCAGCGTGACCAGGGTGCGGTAGTCGCCGCGCTCGGTCGCCGGATAGCTGCCGACCTCGAGCTCGCTGAACTGATCGATCAGCTCGTAGAGCGACTCGGCGATGTCGCTCTCCATGCAAGTGACGAAGACGCGCCGCAGATGCACGGGGCGCCCCTCGAGCCGATCCCGCAGCGCATCGAACTTGGCGCGCAGCAGCCGCGGGATGCCGGGGAACACGAATACGTTGGCCACCTTGACGAGCGGGAACCACAGCTCGTGCGTCTCGATCAGCTCCGCACCTTCCGGGAGCATGCACATCTTGAGCTGGCTCTTGTTGGGCTCGGTGCCCGGCAACGCGCGCCGCAGCAGCGCCTCCATGTCCGCGTGCAACACCAGCTTGCGACCGAACGCCACGGCCACGCCATCCATGGTGACGTCGTCGTGTGTCGGCCCGACACCACCGGTCGTGAACACGTAGCGGTAGCTCGTCGAGAACGTCGCCACCTCGGCGGCGATCTCCTCGATCACGTCGGGGATCACGTGCACGCGGCGCACCGCGATGCCGAGCTCGCGCAGGCCGCGGAGCAGATAGGGCGCGTTCTCGTCCTGCACCTTGGCCGACAAGATCTCGTTGCCGATGATCAAGATGCCGGCAGTGGACGGCGTTGCGACGGGTGTCGGCGGGACCCAACCGGAACGGGGGGAAGAGGAACGGGGGGAAGACATCCGCGCTCATAGTATCGGCTCGCGGAGCCATCGACTAGCCCGGGGCCAGGGCGTTAAGCTGCGCGCATGCCGACCGTGCGGATGCTGCCCGCCGACGTGCGCGTCGAGGTCCCGCGCGGCACGCGCTTGACCGACGCGATTCGTAGCGGCGGTCAGCCGATCGCGGCCCCCTGCGGCGACGACTTGATCTGTGGTCGCTGCGCCGTGCGCATTCTCGCGGGCCACGTCACGCGCGCGGCCGCGGTCGAACGCGAGGTGATGCGCCAGAACCGCGTGCCCGCGGAGCGCCGACTGGCCTGCGCGATTCGAGTGCACGAGGATCTGGTCGTCACGACGGATTATTGGGGTCCCTTGCAGACAAATCGCGCGCTCGTGTTGCTGGATCACGGCAGCCGCCATGCCGAGGCGCACGCGCACTTGGAAGCGTTGGCCGAGCAGCTTCGCCGCAGCCGGCCCGAGCTGCGTCTCTATGTGGCCCACATGGAGCTGGCCGAGCCGTCGCTCGCCGCTGCCGTGGCCCGTTGCGCGCATGACGGCATGCAGAAGGTGGACGTGCTGCCGCTCTTTCTCGCGCCAGGCCGCCATCTGACGCGCGACCTGCCCGAGCAGATCGCGGCGGCCAAGGCCGAGCACCCCACGCTCGAGATCACGCTGCTCGACGCGATCGGCGCACGACCGGAGCTGGCCGACTGGATCCTCACGCTCTTGGCGCCGCGCACATGACGCGTCGGCCTCTCGTGTCACGCTCGAACGCGTCGCCGAGCTGAGGTATACCGTCGTCTTCTGCGACGCATTCCGCACTGCAAGGAGAGCCCCCGATGGCACGCATCAACGAGCACTATCTGAAGCTGAGCGCGGGATATCTCTTTCCCGAGATCGGCCGTCGCGTGGCGCGCTTTCAAGCCGAGCATCCGGATGCGCGCATCATCCGCCTGGGAATCGGCGACGTCGTATTGCCGCTGCCCGAGAGTGTGCGCGCGGCGATGCATCGCGCCATCGACGAGCTCGGACACGAGGAGACCTTTCGCGGCTACGGGCCCGAGCAAGGCTACGCATTCTTGCGTGAAGCGATCGTTCGCGAGGAATTCCAGTCGCGCGGCGTGAGCGTCACCGACGACGAGATCTTCGTATCCGACGGCTCCAAGTGCGACAGCGGCAACATCCAGGAGATCTTCGACACCAGCGCGCGCATCGCAGTGCCCGATCCCGTCTATCCGGTCTATGTCGACACCAACGTGATGGCCGGCCGCACCGGCGCGGCCGACTCGAGCGGGCGCTATGCCGGCATCGTGTATCTGCCGTGCACGGAAGCGAACGGCTTCACGCCGGCGCCCCCCGCCGAAGCGGTCGACCTGGTGTACCTGTGCTCACCCAACAATCCCACCGGCGCCGTGCTCGATCGCACCGCGCTCGAAGGCTGGATCGCCTATGCGCGCGCGACCGGCGCGATCTTGTTGTTCGATGCGGCGTATGTGGACTACATCCAAGACGACACGCTGCCGCACTCGATCTTCGAGCTGCCCGGCGCGCGCGAGTGCGCCATCGAGTTCCGCAGCTTCTCCAAGAGCGCGGGCTTCACGGGAGTGCGCTGCGGCTACGTCGTGATCCCCAAGGACTTGCGCGGTCGCAACGCGCACGGCGAGCCGGCCTCTATCCACGCGCTGTGGAGCAGGCGTCACTCCACCAAGTTCAACGGAGCCTCGTATCCCGTGCAGGTCGGGGCGGCCGCGTCGTTCACTGCCGAGGGACGCGCCGAGGTGCGGGAGCGGGTCACGTACTACCTCGAGAACGCGCGCATCATCCGCGAAGGGCTCGGGGCCGCGGGCCATGGCGTGTTCTCGGGCACACATGCGCCCTACCTGTGGATGAAGACGCCCGGCGGCCAGCCTTCGTGGCAGTTCTTCGACACGCTGCTCGAGCGCGCACACGTGGTCGGAACCCCCGGCTCCGGATTCGGCGCTTGCGGCGAGGGATACTTTCGATTGTCGGCGTTCGGCAAGCGCGATCGCATCGAAGAGGCGGTCGAACGGATTCGCAAGCTGTGAGCACGTCACTTCGCTCGTTCGCTCCGGAGGCTCCGACATGGCTCGCGTGATCAAAATTCTGCAGCACGGTGGTCCCGAAGTGCTCACCTTGCAGGACTCCGACGTCGCCGCGCCGAGTGCGGGACAGGTCCAGGTGCGCACACGCGCGATCGGAGTCAACTACATCGACGTCTACTTCCGCACGGGACTCTACTCCGCTCCCTTGCCCTTTCGACCCGGAGTCGAGGCTGCGGGAGTCGTGGAACGTGTGGGGGCCGGCGTCGCTCGGCTCGCGATCGGTGACCGCGTCGCCTGGGCGGGCGCGCCCGGTGCCTATGCGGAGCTGGTGAACGTGCCGACGGAGCGTTTGATCCCGATCCCCGAAGGGGTATCCGACGAGATCGCAGCGGCGTCGATGCTGCAAGGCATGACCGCCCACTTTTTGACGCACGCCGTCCGGTCTACACAAATAGGCGACACGGCGGTCGTGCTCGCGGCGGCCGGAGGTGTCGGTCTGTTGCTGGTGCAGATGCTCGTGCGAGCGGGTGCGAGCGTGATCGCGGTCTGCTCCACGCCCGAGAAGCAGCGCTTGGCGAAGCAGGCCGGTGCGCAGCAGGTGATCGGCTACGACGACCCGCCGTTCGACCAGCAGGTTCGCCAGATCACGGAAGGACGCGGCGCCGACGTAGTCTACGACTCCGTAGGCCGCACGACGTTCGACGCGAGCTTGGGCAGCCTGCGGGCTCGCGGACTGCTCGCGCTCTACGGACAATCGAGCGGTCCCGTGCCGCCGTTCGACCCGAGCCGCCTGAATACCGGCGGCTCGCTCTTCCTCACGCGGCCTTCGTTGGCTCACTACACCGCAACGCGTCAGGAGCTCGAGCTGCGGGCGGGCTCGGTATTGACGGCCATCGCGGACGCTGAGCTGGATGTGCGCATCGGCGCTCGCTTCGCCCTCGAGGCCACGGCCGATGCCCACCGCGCCTTGGAAGGCCGCACGACCACCGGCAAGGTCCTGCTGCTGCCGTAGACCGCGCGCGACGAAGCCGCGCGGCGCCGTCTACCAGGTATCCACGCAAGGCCGCTTCTTGCCCGTTCGCGGCGGAGCGGGCGGAGCGGCCGAGAGCGCCGCCAGGATCCAGCGCCGCGAATCCGCGGGATCGATCACCGCATCGAGCTCGAAGTACGATGCCACGTTGACGGCCTTGCCTCGCTGATACGCCGCCTCGACCATGCGCTTGAAGGCCTTCTGTCGCTCGTCCGGATCCGCGATCGCTTCGAGCTCGCGACGAAAGCCCAGCTTGACCGCACCTTCGAGCCCCATGCCGCCGAACTCGCCGGTCGGCCAGGCGATGG
>Ga0190265_10002423_pt1 | contig 12527 bp, 8 predicted proteins | sample Popmic124T_FD_133135 | JGI IMG/M metagenome (GOLD analysis project Ga0190265, IMG submission 133135) | Populus adjacent soil microbial communities from riparian zone of Indian Creek, Utah, USA - 124 T | ecosystem: Environmental > Terrestrial > Soil > Riparian zone | place: USA: Utah | collected... | reverse complement strand
GACAGAGGACGAGCGCCCGCACGGCTACCTCCAGAGGTTACTAAGGGGTGACTTCCGATCACCCATGGACGCCGGTGTACATCGCAGACACACAGACGTTCCGAAACCCGACAGCGGACTGGACCGTCCTGATTCCATGATCAATCACCTCGCTCGAACCGCTCCTTTGCTTCTGGCCCTGGCCTGCTCCAGTGCCGGCGCCGGTCCACCGGCAGTGATGTTTCGGGGCAACCCCGAGCACACCGGCGTCTCCTCCGCCCGGTTCTTCCCCGGACAGGGCGGGGTGAAGTGGCAGGTCCGAACCGGTGGCGCAGTGCGCTCCTCACCCGCGGTCACCGAGACACGGGTCTTCATCGGCAGCGGCGACGGCACCCTCTATGCCCTCGATCGATCCGACGGCAAGGTGATCTGGCGCTTCGATGCCGGCGGCTCGGTGGACGCGTCACCCGCCGTGGCAAATGGCATTGTCGTCGCCGCTACCCTCGCGGGACGCATCTTCGCGGTGGATGAGAGCTCCGGCCGGCTCCACTGGTCGCTGCAGACCGGCCCTGCTCTTCCCGCCAACACCACGCCCGCCGGTGGCTGGGACCTGTGGGCCTCCTCGCCAGTGATCGTGGGCTCGACCGTCGTCATCGGAGCACCGGACGGCGGCGTCTACTCACTCGACCTCCGCACCGGCAAGCAGTTATGGCGGACCCAGACCAACGGGCGGGTGCGCGCCACCCCCGCGATCCATAGCGGCACCATCGTAGTCGGCTCCTGGGGCGGCAGAGTCTATGCGTTGGATCTGGCCACGGGCAGGGAGCGCTGGGTGCACCGGACCGAAGGCGACACGCTGGACTCCAGGAAATTCGGGTTCGACCGGCGGGCGGTGCAGAGCTCGGCCGCCATCGTGGACGGCTCGGTGTACTTCGGCTCCCGGGACGGCGCCGTTTACGCGCTTGATGAGGCCACCGGCAAGCGGCACTGGCGGGTGAGTCACCGGGGCTCCTGGGTCATCGGGTCGCCCGCGGTCCACGACGGGAAGGTATTCGCCGGCTCCTCGGACGGGCATTTCATTCACGCACTCGAGCCCCAGACCGGCCGCGAGATCTGGAATCTGCCCACCGGCGCCAACGTGCTGGCCTCACCGCTGGTGGTTGGCAACTCCCTGGTGATCGCCACCGCGCGAACCGACGCGCCCGCCGGTGACCTGCTCGCCTTGAATCCGGCCACCGGTGCGATCCGCTGGCGGCTCCCGCTCGACGAGGCATCGAACTCGTCGCCCGTGGCAGCCAAGGGCGAGCTCTATCTCGGTACTGAAGCCGGCACGGTCCTGGCGATTCACGAGGTCAGCTCGATGGTGCCCCGGATGGCGGTCTTCTACGACTCCAGCCTCAGTGGCAAGCCGGCGACACCGGGTGGTCGCATGGCCCTGGAGTACTTCCGCGACCTCGGCTACCAGGTGTTGAATGCCGACTCGCTGGCCAGATTCTTCACCGCCCGGATCCGCGATGATGCGCCGAGCGCGGTGGTGTTCGCCATGGATGTGCTGCCGACGAGCGTTGCTCCGGTGCTGTCAGACACGGTGCTGCTGCATCGGTATCTCGAGTCCGGCGGGAAGATCGTCAACTTCAGCGTCCCGCTGGGAGCGGTGGTGCGCGACTCCACCGGCGCCGTCCTGGGCGACGAGCCCAAGCGGATGGAGCAGCTCCTCGGCGTCGCCGCGGCAACCCTGGACTATGATGAAGGCGCGGCGGTGCCGACGGCCGAGGGACAGCGTTGGGGAGTCGAACGCACCTTGCGGGGCGACTACCCGATCGCCATTAGCGCCGTCACCAAGGCCCTGGCGCTCAACCGCGATGGGATGGCCACGGCCTGGGTGCGCAACTACCGGCGGGATCGGCCCTGGTCTGGCTACGTGCAGCTGTGGGGCTTTGGCGCCACCATCGACCGATTGCCAGCGATCCGGGCGGCCGCGGAATATGGGCTGCTGCGAAGAGGGAGGTGACCGGGCTCACCCCGAATGCATATCGCCGGTGCATGCGGCACTGAGAGCTTCCAGCGCCACCAGTGCGACCGCGTCGACTTCCTTGCAGACTGTTCCGATCACCCAGGAGGCATGCGACCTCCCATCCTTACGGCGGAACAGGACGTCGCCCAGCCGCTCGTCTCCACGCTGGATCAGCTGCACCACTCGCGCCCGTTCGGGCCCGCCGGGGAATAGCCCAAGAACCCGGCTCACGCTGAGCAGCTCTGCGACCGATTCGTAGCCCAGCATTCGGGCGAAGGGCGCGCCGGCCGCGATGGGCGCACCATCGGATTTGAAGAGACAGAGACCGGCGGGCGAACTATCCACTAACGTCCGGAGCTGCTCTTCGGAGTGACGGAGAGCCTCCTCGACCCTGCGGCGAGCCGCCATCTCTGCTCGCAGGTCGGCGACCTGCTTCCGGAGTGAGACCACCTCGTTGATGAGATCCTGTTTCGGTCGATGTTGATCTCGCATGGCCAAGGCTATGAGAATCCGTATCTGGTGTCTTGCACCGTCCGAGCCAGGATTGGAATGATTTGGACGGTGTCCCGGGGAGCGTGTGTGGACGGGCCCGGCGGTGACAAGCGCTCCCACCGGGCCACCCGCCACTCAGTCGGCTCTGACCTCGATGTTGCCCGATTCCACATCGCGAAGGATCAGTAGTGCCGGCTGGTCGCGACACCAACTCTCAGCGGTGATTGTGCTGCCAGAGAAAGCGAAGCCGACTCCGGTGGTGCGGTCCGGAGCGTCACTGGCGCCCTCTCCGTTGTCTTCCAGGCGCCACCACATGTCCGCGCCGACGAGCGACTGATCCTCGGGGTCTGGACTCTTGATATGACCAACCGTTCCGCCGATCCAGGCCTCGTTGCCGCGGATGGAGAGGCAAGTCACCGGCCCGTGCACCGAAAAGCCCGCGGCGCGGAAAGTGTATTGGTACTGGCCGCTCGTGGTCCCATCGGCTCTCTGTTGGGCGGTGAAGGAGAAGGTCGTGAGATCCTCTACTCCTGCGACGATGCGCGTGTGGTGACCGCTCCCGGTGACCGATGCGGTCACCGCGCCAGCTTGAAGAGCGCGTGGACCGGCTTCCGGCGCCAGGGCTGCCTGGTCGCCGGTGCAGGCGGCCAGCGCTAGTCCGACTACGAACCCTCCAGCACCTCGAATGGTGTGCATACGCTTCTCCCGGTTTTGACTTGTCGTCGATGGAATGAGGCGGGTGAACTGCGTTCGATGCTACGGGTGCCCCGATGGACCGACCAGAGGCCAAGCGATCAATCGCCAGCCAGCATCGGTAAGCACTCACAAATGCGCGACGACCTGATCGAGCCTGGGAACCGAGATGTTTGCCGCTCCCTGGTCGCCTCTCACCGTGCGCAGAACGGTCGTCCGTCGCACGGGAGCGTCGATTCGTCGCGGTATGTCCCCGCGCCGCCGCTGGTCGGGTAGATTTGCCGCGGCTCTCCACCCAAACGGCAGGGCCAGCTCAGGAGTCCCTCATGTCGCATGACCTTCAGGCCACCGGTCATCCCACTCCGGGCTGGGCCAGGATCTGGCTTCTCGCCTTTGCCGTCGCGACGCCGCTAGGCTGGTCCAGCGTCGCATTCGTATACTTCGGCATGCTGGCTGTGGGTCGGCCGCTGACCTTCGAGCAGGCGACCCTTGCCGGCCTGCAGGATTGGTACTCCTGGGCCCTCCTGACCCCGATCGTGTTTTCATTGGGCCGGCGGGTCCGACTTGAGCGGGACCAGTGGGTGGGCGCCCTCATGGTTCACCTCGTTTGCGGCACAATAGTCGCGCTCGTCGATCTGGCGATGGTGACCGCGATCAACCAGTACTTCGGCCCCACCGTGAGCTTCATCGGCTCGTTCAGTGAGGTCTACCCCCGGATCGTGCTCCGCTATTTCCACTTTGCTTTCATCATCTACTGGGTCATCGTCGCGGCAGCGCATGCCACCGAGTACTACAAATCCACCCGCGATGGCGAGCTGGAGTCGCTGGCATTGCAGGCGGAGTTGACCCAGGCCCAGCTCGCCGCTCTCCGGATGCAACTGCAGCCCCACTTCCTCTTCAACACTCTGCACACCATTGCGTCGCTGGTTCGCGAGGGGCGGGGCGAGGCCGCCACCGCGACGATCGCTCGCCTGGGTGACCTGTTCCGCCAGACATTGGGAAACGTGGAGCGGAATGAGGTCCCGCTCAGGGAGGAGTTGAGCTTTATCGAAGCCTACCTGGAGATCGAGCAGAGTCGATTCTGCGACCGGCTCGCAGTTCGGATCGAAGTCGGGCCGGACACACTGGAAGCATGGATCCCGACGATGGCGCTGCAGCCGCTGGTGGAGAACGCCATCCGCCACGGAATCGCGCGGGATCCGAGCGCTGGGCGGGTGGAGGTCAGTGCCCGGCGACGAGATCAATCGCTCCGGGTGGAGGTCCGGAACGACGGACCGAGTTACACCGGTGGAGGCGTGAGTGCAGATGGCGTAGGGCTCTCCAACACCAGAGCCCGGCTGCGGCGGCTTTACGGATCCGGATACCTGCTCGAGCTGCTTCCGGATGAGCGCGGGACACTCGTGGTGCTCGAGGTTCCATGGCGGTCGGAGCGGGAGGCACTCCGGTGACCAGCCCCATCCGGGTTCTTATCGCCGATGATGAACCGGCCGCACGACGGACGATCCAGCTTCTCCTGGCCGACGATCCCGAGTTCCAGATCTTGGGGGAGTGCTCCGATGGGCTGCAGACGGTTGAGGCGATCAACCAGCTACACCCCGACCTGGTCTTCCTGGACGTGCAGATGCCACGGCGGGATGGATTCGAGGTGCTGGCGCGAATGCCCCCTGGCTGCGCGCCACTGATCGTGTTCGTTACGGCCTATGACGAGTACACGCTCAGGGCGTTCGATGTGCACGCCGCCGACTATCTGCTGAAGCCGTTCAGCGATCAGCGCTTCCGCGCCGCGGCTGCGCATGCGAAGGAACGGATCCGTCAGCGGTCGGCTGGAGACCTCGAGCGCCTGCTGTCATTCGTGAGACAGTTGGGATCGCTCGCCAGCACGCCCGCCAAGACAGTGCCGGACCGAGTCCCTATCCGCACCACGCAGGGGGTGCTGCTGGTGCCGCTCGACGACATTGACTGGGTGGAGGCACGGGGGGACTACGTGCGGGTGCACTCAACGGGGCGGACCGATCTGGTTCGGGAGACGATCAGCGGGTTCGAGCGGCGACTGCCAGCGTCAAGGTTCATTCGGATCCATCGATCGACCATCGTCAACCTGGACAAGGTCCGGGAGATCAAGCTCATGGCGAACGGCGAGCATGTGGCGGTGCTGCAAAGCGGCATCCGGTGCCGGTTGAGCCGGAGCGGACGGGAACGACTGGCCCAGCAGGTAAGCCTCTTTAGTGACCAGCCAACAACGATACCGAGACGGGGATGAAGTAGATTGGAAGGTGTCTACACTCTCCCCTCATCGCCGGGTTGTTGTCATGCGCTACGCCCATCTCCGCTCGAGCCTCTTGGTCGCCGCCGGCGTTTCCTTTGCCGCGGCCCAGCTCCCGGCCCAGAGCCGGGGGCCGGTTCCTCCGGCTGCCCGCCAGGTCCCGAAGGTGGACACCCTGCTGGGCGAGGTCCGGGTCGATCCCTACTTCTGGCTTCGGGACGACACCCGCTCATCGCCCGAGGTCATCAGCTACCTGGAAGCCGAAAACCGGTACACCGACAGCAGCATGCGCCACAGCGAGGCGCTGCAGAAGACCCTGTACCGGGAGATGGTGGGCCGCATCAAGGAGACCGACCTGTCGGTGCCGGAGCACCACGATGGGGCTTGGTACTACACCCGGACGGTGAAGGGCCAGCAGTATCCAATCTTCTGTCGCCGCCGTGGCAGCCTCAAGGCTCCGGAGGAGGTGCTGCTGGATGAGAACGCGTTGGCCGGCAAGCGGCCGTACTCCCGGGTCGGCCTTCGCCAGGTAAGCCCGGACGGCAACATCCTAGCCTATACCTGGGACACCACCGGTGGTGAGTGGTACACCCTCATGCTCAAGGATCTGCGCACCGGGCGACTGCTGTCCGATCGGATAGACAGTGTGAACTATGAAGTGGAGTGGGCCGCCGACAATCGCACTCTCTTCTATGGTCGCGACGATGCCGCGCACCGGGCGTTCCGGGTCTTGCGGCACGAGCTGGGCGGGGCCGGTCCCGACGTGGTGGTGTACGAGGATCTGGATCCGCTGTTCAACGTGGACCTCGCCAAGAGCAAGGACCGGGCGTACCTCTTCATCAACTCCGAGAGCTTTACTTCGTCGGATACGAGGTACCTGCCTGCGGCCAGGCCGGGCGACGCCTGGCGGGTCCTGCGGCCCCGTGCCCCGGACGTGGTGTACTCGGTCGAACATCATGCTGGCGACTTCCTGATTCGCACCAACGACGGCGCCATCAACTTCAAGCTGGTGCGCGCGCCGGTGAGCGATCCCAGCCGGTCCAACTGGACCGATGTCGTGCCGGCGCGGGACTCGGTACTGCTGGAGGATCTGGATGTCTTCCGGAACTACGCGGCGCTCTACGAGCGAGGGAACGCCGTCCGCCGGATCAGGGTGCTGGAGTTCCGGGGCGGCACGAGCTACGAGGTGGACTTTCCCGAGGCGATCTCGACCTTCGAGGAGGGCGACAATCCGGAGTACGACACCGATGTGGTGCGTTTTACCTATACCTCGCCCATCACGCCGCCGTCGGTGTACGACTTCGACATGAAGCAAAAGACCCGGACGCTCAAGAAACGCACCGAGGTGCCCACCTATCAGGCAGGGCGTTATGCCACCGAGCGGACCTGGGCAGTGGCCGGAGATGGGACCCGGGTTCCGGTCTCCCTGCTCTACCGAAAGCCACTGGTGAAGGACGGCAGCCGGCCGATGCTGCTCTACGGCTACGGGTCCTACGGCGCCAGCATGGATCCCTGGTTCAACTCCAACATTTTCAGTCTGGTCGACCGAGGCTTCGTCTACGCCGTGGCCCACATCCGGGGCGGCCAGGAGATGGGCCGCGCCTGGTACGATGATGGCAAGATGCTTCGGAAGAAGAACACTTTCACCGACTTCACCGCGGCAGCCGAGCACCTGGTGCGCGATGGTTACACCGCGAGCGATCGGCTCGCGATCCGGGGTGGCAGCGCCGGCGGACTGCTCATGGGTGCGGTCACCAACATGCGGCCGGATCTCTTCCGCGCCGTCGTGGCCGACGTGCCCTTCGTGGACGTCATCAATACCATGCTCGACGCCTCGATCCCGCTCACCACCCAGGAGTGGCAGCAGTGGGGCAACCCCAGCCGGGAGCCCGACCACTCCTACATGAAGTCATACTCGCCCTACGACAACGTGGCCGCCCGAGCCTATCCGGCCATCCTGGTGACCGCCGGTCTCAACGATCCGCGGGTAGGATACTGGGAACCGGCCAAGTGGGTGGCCCGGCTGCGCGCCACCAAGACCGACAGCAACACGCTCTTGCTCAAGACGAACATGGGCGCGGGCCACGGCGGCAGCTCCGGCCGGTACGACTACCTCCAGGAGATGGCCTTCCGCTACGCGTTCGTGCTGGATCAGGTGAGAATTACTCTTCCTTGATGCATCTGCTGCTGGTGGCGACCCTCATCAACGGTGCAGTAGCGCAGGATTCGCTCTGCACCGCACATACCCGGGACGCCGACCCCTCGATCTATTGCCTTCCGCTCTTCTCGACGGCTAAGGCTCCGGAGGCCTCGGGCACCGCCGTACTGCGGCCGGAACCGAGTCCCTTTGGACTCGCGGTCACCCGCGATGGCAGAGTTCTATCCCGGATCGTGCTCACCCTATCGGGTCTGCCCGATCCGGCCACGCTCGGCCCTTACCGTACTTTCGTGGCCTGGGCCACAACGCCGGATCTGGATCCCGTGATCCCGCTTGGCGCCGTGGCGAACGGGCGTACTGTTACCGGGCCAATCGCGCTCGAGCGCTTCATCATCATGGTCAGCGCGGAGCGCTCAGCCGGAGCCAAGGTGAGAAGCGGCCCGTTGGTTCTGCGGGGCAGCTCTCCCAGCCAGCTCATGGCTCCTCATGGCGTCACGACTCTTCCACCTTCCGGCCGGCCGGAACACCAACACGAGAGGGCGGGATGGACGATGCCGCCCATGCATCCTACCGCCAGCCGGATGCCATTTGGCCTGGAACGCCTTGTTCCGGACGTCTCGCCGTTCCTGCCGGCCTATCTCGGCCGGTCATTACCGGACGCAACACCCAGCCGGAGCTACTCGCTCGCCGACGGTGATACTCTCACCCTTACCGCCGGCATGGTCGGCCAGACGCTCCGCGGGCACGCGCTGACGATGTATGCCTATGACGGGCAGATCCCGGGCCCCCGGCTGGAGATTCCCCAGGGCGCAACGGTGACGGTGCGGTTCCGAAACCTGACCGATCTCCCCAGCTCGATCCATTGGCACGGACTACGCCTGGCAAATGCCGATGACGGTGTGCCCGGCCTCACCCAACCACGGGTGCCGCCCGGCGGGGAGTTTGTATATCGAGTGCACGCGCCGGACGCCGGTCTGTTCTGGTATCATCCTCACAATCGTGAAGACGTGGCCCAGGATCTCGGCCTCGCCGGCAACATCATGGTGCGGGGTCAGGCGGACAGGCGGACGGGCGCACAGGCGGACGGACGCGAAGCATTTCTGATGTTGGATGATCTCCTCATCGGGGACGGGGGATTGGTCCCTTATGGCCGCGAAGCAGCGACCCACGCGCTCATGGGACGCTTCGGTAACACGCTGCTGGTGAATGGAGCCGAGAATTGGCGGTTCCAGGCTCGGCCGGGGGAATGGGTGCGGCTGCACCTCACTAACGCGGCGGGTGCCCGCCCGTTCAACCTCTCCATCGATGGCGCGCGGTTGCGTGTCATTGCCGGGGATGCGGGATCGTTCGCCGCTCCTCGGACGGTCGAGAGTGTCGTCATTGCTCCTGCCGAGCGATACGTAGTGGAGGCCCAATTCGCCCGGACGGGTTCGTATGCGCTGATCAACCGGGTGCGCGGTATCGACCGGGTGACCGGACGCTTCTTCCCCGAGGCGGATACGCTGGGCACGCTGATCGTTCGCGGTAAGCCGGCTTACGCCCCGGGTGCATTCGCCGGCTCGGCCACGGATCCACTGCTGGCTCTGGCGCGCAGCCTGGCTGGCCGAATGCCTGACCGGATCCTGAAGCTCACCCTTCGCACTGGTACGCTGCCGTTTGCGCTGGTCCAGGCACTCCGGCTGGACACAGCATATGTCCATCCGGTGGAATGGACCAGCACAATGCCGATGATGGACTGGCTCAGCACCGGGCGCGAGGTGAGCTGGATCATTCGGGACAGCCTCACCGGGGCCGAAGGGATGGCGTTAGATTGGCGGGTGCCTCGGGATAAGCCGCTCATCGTCAGGCTGGTAAATGACAAGCACGTGCTGCACCCGATGGGGCACCCGATCCATCTTCACGGACAGCGTTTTTTGGTGCTCGCCCGAAACGGCGCGCCCAACGAGGATCCGGTCTGGAAGGACACCGTTCTGGTCCCAGCCGGCGGCACGGTGGATCTGCTGGTGGATACGAGCAATCCGGGCCGGTGGATGCTCCACTGCCACATCGCCGAGCACCTCGAGTCGGGCATGCACACCGTCATGACCATCGAGTGACCACGTTTCCGCAAGGAAAGTCCATGAGCCTCCGTCGTCGATTCATCGTCTCCGCGGTTCTATTCCTTCCCGCCCTGCCCGTCTTTCCCGTCTTTTCCCTTCAGACTCCCTCCCCAAACGTCCAGCGCTTCGTGACCGTCGACGACCCGACCATCGCCCTGACGCACGTGCGGGTGGTGGACGGCACCGGGGCCGAGCCCGCGGAAGACCGGACGGTGGTGATCTCGGAGGGGCGGATCACCCGCGTGGGGCCTGCGGGGTCCACAGCCGTGCCCAGCGAAGCCAAGGTGATAGACCTCAGCGGGCACACGGTCATACCCGGAATCGTGGGGCTGCACGATCACACCTTCTACACCACCAACCTTCGCTCGGTACAGAGTAACGCCACCGCTCCCCTGCTCTACCTGGGCAGCGGCGTCACCACCATACGAACCACCGGGTCGCACTCTCCATACGCCGAGCTCAACCTCCGGCGCTTGATCGACGCGCGCCTGATCGCCGGCCCACGGATGCACATCGCCGGGCCCTACCTCACCGGCGGCGAGGGCACCGGGAGCATGCACAAGGTGAACAGCCCGGATGCGGTACGGCGGGTGGTGGACTATTGGGCATCCGAGGGAGTTACCTGGCTCAAGTTCTACACCGACGTGAGCCGCGAGGTACTCGGCGCCGCCATCAAGCAGGCGCACAAGCGTGGGGTGAAGGTGACGGGCCATCTCTGCTCGGTGAGCTTCCGCGAGGCGGTGGCGCTCGGCATCGACAACCTGGAGCACGGGTTGTTCGTGAATACCGACTTCGATCCGGAGAAGAAGCCGGACTTCTGCCCGCCTGACGCCCTCGCCAAGCTCGCCAGCCTGGACATGGGAGGAGAGCCAGCAAAAACCACGATTCGGGAGATGGTCGCGCACAAAGTCCCGATGACCTCTACCCTGGCCGTGTTTGAGCTGTTCGTTCCCAACCGGCCACCGCTGGAGCCGAGGACGCTCGAGGCAATGGCTCCCGACGTCAAGGCCGAATACCTGACCAGCCGCACACGATTGAGTGAGCCTGGCTCGTTTCGGGTCTCACCCGAAGTCTTCCGTAACGCCCAGCGCTTCGAGCTGGAGTTCGTCCGCGCCGGGGGTCTGCTCGCCGCCGGCGTTGACCCGACCGGGAACGGCGGGGCGCTGCCCGGCTTTGGAGACCAGCGCAACTACGAGCTGCTGATCGAGGCCGGATTCACTCCGCTCGAGGCCATTCGGATCATGACCCTCAACGGCGCCATCGTGCTGGGTGAGGACAAGCGGCTGGGCAGCATTGCGCCGGGCAAGCTGGCGGACCTCGTCGTCATCAAGGGAGATCCGATAACGCGGCCGGCCGAGATCCGGAACGTGACCACCGTCTTCAAGGACGGGGTGGGTTACGATGCGGCCAAGCTGATCGAAGCCTGTCGCGGACTGGTGGGAATCCGATGAACCCAACTCGGTCGGTCGATGGTACCGTGCTTTCCGCCCTGGTCCTCGCGACCGGACTGGCACTCGGCGGGTGGTTCGTGGGACACGGCTTTCTCAGGGGTCGTACCGCTAGCCGCTATGTCGAGGTGAAGGGGCTGGCCGAGCGTGAGGTGGCGGCGGACCTGGCGCTCTGGCCGCTCCGCTTCGTGAGCACCGGGGACGATCTGTCCCTGGCGCAGGCCGAGATTACCAAGGACACCCGGTCGGTTTACACCTTTTTGGCACGGCATGGTATCGACACGGCAGCGGTCCAGCTGCTGGCGCTGGAGGTGTCCGACGCCCATGCCAACCGGTTTCCGTCGGAGCGGGGCGGCACTCGCTTCGTCATTCAACAGACGGTGATGGTCCGCTCCGACAAGCCCCAGGTCGTGCTCGCCGCTAGTCAGCGGGTCAGCGAGCTGGTGTCGGCGGGGGTGATACTCTCCTCCAGTGGAGAGTATGGCGTCGGCGGACCCACATTCGTCTTCACCAAGCTCAACCAGCTCAAGCCCGCCATGGTGGCCGAGGCCACCGCCAATGCCCGCGCGGCGGCGCAGCAGTTTGCCGCCGACTCACGCACCACCCTGGGCGAGATCCGCTACGCCAACCAGGGCATCTTCGTGATCCTGCCGCGGGATCAGGCCCCCGGTGTCAACGAAGGCGGTCAGCTCCAGAAAACCGTACGGGTAGTGTCGACGGTTCAGTATCTCTTGGAGTGAGGCGTACGGAGTAGTTGGTACCGCCGTACCGCCGTACCGCCTTGGCGTCTTACCCCCTGAGCGCTTCCATCATGGCCAGACCAGTTGACTCACCACATTTAGGGTGACACTATCCATCCAGCGCTTCCTGCCGCCTGACGTTTGACAGCAACCCCACGAGTCTGAGTTTCCGAACGGAGCCACATGCCGGGCACTCCGGTTACCAACCTCACGGGCGTCGACTACGCCGTCATGGCGATCTACTTCGTCGTGGTGCTGGGCGTGGGCTGGTTGCTTCGGCGGGTCATGCGTACCAGCAACGACTTCTTTCTCTCCGGCCGGTCGCTCCCCGCGTGGATCACCGGTATCGCCTTCATCTCGGCCAACCTCGGCGCCCAGGAAGTCATCGGGATGGGCGCGTCCGGCGCCAAGTACGGGATTGCGACCAGCCATTTCTACTGGGTGGGCGCGATCCCCGCCATGGTGTTCGTGGGCCTCTTCATGATGCCGTTCTACTACGGCTCGCGGGCCCGCTCCGTCCCCGAGTACCTCCGGCTCCGGTTCGACGAAAAGACCCGGACCTTGAATGCGGTCTCGTTTGCTGCCATGACGGTTTTTTCGTCGGGCGTCTCGATGTATGCCATGGGGAAGCTCTTCAACCT
>Ga0190265_10002422_pt1 | contig 12530 bp, 8 predicted proteins | sample Popmic124T_FD_133135 | JGI IMG/M metagenome (GOLD analysis project Ga0190265, IMG submission 133135) | Populus adjacent soil microbial communities from riparian zone of Indian Creek, Utah, USA - 124 T | ecosystem: Environmental > Terrestrial > Soil > Riparian zone | place: USA: Utah | collected... | reverse complement strand
CCGACTTTAACGGAGTTTCTCGGGAGTTGGCAACGACGGACTGAAGTTCTGCGCGGCACGTGCCGATGAAGTTCGTGCGTAAGCGTGTCGGCGACCGACCGCAACGAGAAATTCAAAAGAACTGAAGCTATGCCATCATTTGCCTATGTAGCCCGCGAGGCCAGCACTGGACGGGAAATCCGCAGTTCGCTGGATGCTTCCACCGAAGCGGCCGCCATCGCCACTCTCCTGAACCGCAATCTCCTCGTCATCTCCATCTCGGAGAAGATGGCGCGCAAGGGTAAAACCGCCGGCGGGAAAGTAGCGCTGGCGGACCTCGTCGTCTTCACCCGCCAGCTTGCGACAATGGTCGATGCCGGTCTGGCCATGGTGCAGTCACTCCAGGCGCTCGCCGACCAGACGACGAACAAAGTGATGAAGGACGTCATCAAGGACGTTTGCTCTCGCGTGGAAGGTGGCGACAGCTTTTCCGAAGCGCTCGTCAAGCATCCCAAGGTTTTCAATCGCCTTTACGTCTGCATGGTGGCCGCTGGTGAAAAAGGCGGTTTGCTCGCGGAAATTCTCGCCCGCCTCGCGACTTATCTGGAAAACACCGCCCGGCTGCGCAAGAAGGTGAAGTCCGCGTGTATGTATCCGACCGCCGTGACCATCATTGCCATTGGCATCACGATCTTTCTCCTGGTGAAGGTCGTGCCGGTGTTCGGCGACGTTTACAAGAGTTTCGGCTCGAAGCTCCCGGCCCCCACGCAGGCGCTCATCAGCTTGAGCCAATTCGTAAAGTCATCTCTGATCTACATTATAGTCGGGGGCGTTGGTGGGATTTACAGTTGGTTCGCCTACATCAAGACCAAGAAAGGTCGTGAGTTTTGGGACAGCACGCGCATCAAGCTTCCGATCTTCGGCGCCATCGCGCATAAAATCTGCCTCGCGCGCTTCACGCGCACGCTGGCCTCGTTGATCCGCTCCGGTGTGCCAATTCTCGAAGTGCTGAGCATTGTGTCCAACACCGTCGGTAACGTCGTCATGGAGAAAGCCATTCGCACCTCTGCGAGCGACATCGAAAAAGGCGAAGGCATTGCCCACGCCTTGAGCAAACATCCTGTTTTTCCATCGATGATTATCCGCATGATTACGGCCGGCGAACAAACCGGCAAAATCGAGTCCATGCTGGAACGCATCTCCGACTTCCTGGACGAGGAAATCGAAGGAACGCTGAATGGACTGACGTCGCTCATTGAGCCATTGCTGATCGTGTTCCTCGGCGTGACCGTCGGCGGCATCGCGATTTGCATGTTCCTGCCCATCTTCAAGCTCTCGGAACTGGTCTCGGGAAACCGATAAACTGTTCCTTGCACGAGACAAAGCGCGCGCAATTTGCGCGCGCTTTTGTTTTCACGGTTGCTGCTCCCGGCGCGTTTCCAATAGGCTCGGCCCATGGCCAAAGTCCTCGTGGTCGATGACGAGATCACAATGATTCAAATCACTTCGGAGCTGATGCGCGCCGAGGGCCACGAGGTTTTTCCCTGCAATAACGTCGAGGCGGCCATGAACGTGATCGAAACTCAGCACCCGGAGTTGGTGATCACCGACCTGTATCTGGAGAAATCGAAGCCCATCGGCTTGACGGTCCTGGCCAGGGCGCGCGCTTTGAATCCCCCTGCCGTCGTCATCGTAATCACCGGTTTCGCGACCGTGCAGACGGCCGTCGAAGCGATGAAGACCGGCGCATTTGATTACCTGCAAAAGCCTTTCAACCTTGAAGATTTCAAACTGACTATCCGCCGCGCACTCTCATACAACGAAGCAGTTTCCGAAAATGTCTTCCTCAAAAAGCAGCTCAAACAGCAGTACCGATTCGACCAGATTGTCGGGTTGTCGCCCAAAATGCAGGAGGTGTTCCAACTCGTGGAACGCGTGGCCGACACTGACAGCACGGTTTTAATTCTGGGCGAGAGCGGAACTGGCAAGGAACTGGTCGCGCGCGCGTTGCATTTTAACAGCCGCCGCCAGTTCGCCCCGTTTGTGCCGATCAACTGCGCGGCATTGCCGGAGAACCTGCTGGAGTCGGAACTGTTCGGCCATTGCCGTGGCGCGTTCACCGGAGCGATCAACGATAAGAAAGGCTTGTTCGAAGAAGCCGACGCCGGGACGATCTTTCTCGATGAAATCGCTTCCATGCCGGCGTTGCTGCAAAGCCGCCTCCTGCGCGTGCTCCAGGACCGCGAGGTGAGGCGCGTGGGCGAGAATACACCGGTGCGCGTGAACGTGCGGGTGCTGGCGGCAACGAACGAACCATTGGAGAAGAGAATCAAGGACGGCAGGTTCCGCGAAGATTTGTATTACCGGTTGAATGTCATCGCAGTGCGGTTGCCCGCCCTGCGCGAACGAAAGGATGATATTCCCCTGCTCGTGGCCCGCTTTCTCCGAGACAAAATCCATGCGCGCACCGGCCAGCCGTTCCAGGTCACGCGCCAGGCCATGGCCGCCCTCAGCGCCTACGAATGGCCTGGCAATGTGCGCGAGTTGGAGAACGCCGTTGAGCGCGCCTCGGTGCTGTCGGACACAGAAATCGTAAAGCTCGACAGCTTGCCGCCACAGATCGCTGACACCGGGCGTGCGCAGCCACTGGACCAGAATGTCACTGACACGAAGTTCTTTGCGTTTCCCGAGCAGGGAGCAATGGAGGCTGGCGGGCCGAGCCCAGTCCGGGCCAACCCGCTCACAAACCTCAAGTCATTCATGCGCGAGCAGGAATTAACGTACATCAATCGCGCGCTGACCCAGGCGGCGGGCGACAAGGAGAAAGCGGCGCAGTTGCTGGGCATCAGCCTGGCCACGCTCTATCGGAGACTGTCGGCCGAGGAATAGGCGTCAAAAACGGGCGTTTCGCACCTTTAATGGCGCACTGCTCATCCGATCACCTTCTTTTGTCAGAGTCCCGGAATTTTTTGTTCCTTTTTCCCCGCTCGCTCATAACATGCGCCGCTTGGCTCGCGGCCAACCCCCGCGGGACATTCGAAAAATATGCCACTAACACATACAACGGATTTGTTCGCCAAAGCGCTCAAGGGCAAATACGCCCTCGGCGCATTCAACGTGAACAACATGGAATTACTCCAGGCCATCATCGAAGCCTGCGAAGAGGAGAAAGCTCCGGTCATGCTCCAGATTTCCAAAGGCGCGCGCCAATACGCCAACCCGGTTTACCTGAAAAAACTGATCGAGGCCGCGGTGAGCCTCTCGAACATTCCCATTGCCGTGCATCTTGACCACGGCGATTCGTTTGAGCTTTGCAAGGAGTGCATTGACGAAGGCTTCACCAGCGTGATGATCGACGCCTCGCACGATCCATTCGAGAAGAACGTCGAAACCTGCCGCAAGGTCGTCGATTACGCGCACAAACATAACTGCGTGGTCGAGGGTGAATTGGGCATGTTGGTCGGCGCACAGCACGACGACGGCGAAGAAGGCGGCGCTTATTCCAAAGGCGGCTGCTACACCCATCCCGACGAGGCGGTGCAGTTCGTCAAGGAATCAGGGGTGGACTCGCTGGCGGTGGCCATCGGCAATTCGCACGGCGCCTACAAGTTCAAGGGCGAGCAACATCTCGATCTCGAACGCCTCAAGGCCATCAAAAAGGCGCTCATGGACGCCGGCCTGGGCGATTACCCGCTGGTGCTGCACGGCGCCTCCAGCGTGCCGAAGGAAATCGCGCAGGAGATCAACAAGTATGGCGGCGCGATGGGCGAAGAAACCGCCGGCGTGCCCGAGGCCGACATCGAAATCGCGCGCCGCATCGGTTGCACCAAAGTCAACATCGACACCGACCTGCGCATGGCCATGACCGCGGCCATCCGCAAAGTGTTCGTGACCAATCCAAAGGAATTCGATCCGCGCAAGTACCTCGGCCCGGCCCGCACCGCCGTGAAGGAACTCGTGCGCCACAAAGTGCGCGACGTGCTCTGCTGCGCCGGACACGCGTTCGACTAAAACCAGATTCTGTTCGCGAAAGGCCGCTCCGTGAGGAGCGGCCTTTTTTATCCTGAACCCCGAAGCAGCGGGGGGTAGCACAGGCAACCTGCCGGTGCCGCGCGGCTACCAGCCGCGCGGAACGGAAGGGCGCACGGAAAAATTTCGGGCGTTATTTCCCAATGAGACCGCCCACTCGTTCCGTCGGGCCAGTGGCCCGTCGGCACAGGCTGGTAGCCTGTGCTACCCGAACCGGTTTTGGAGTTCGGGTTTGATTTTGGCGGACTACGGCTAACGCAGGCGGAAGAATTGCACGCGGTTGGCGGCGGGCAAGGGCGGGATTCTCCCTGCCACTCGCCGTGATAATCCCGTTGCTCACGCTCTAGTCGTTCAACCTACGGACGCATGCGCACGCGGTAGATGCGAGGTCCCGCCGCGAGACCCGCCGGGTCTGGCACCACCATCGTGCCGCCGGTACCGAGAAGGTCATTCGCCCCCGGCACGGTGACCCAGAAAATCGGCTCGGCCAGGGAAGCTGTCCGCTCCAGCGAATAGTAACGACCCGCCACAGTCTTGAAACTCACCGCCACATTGTTTCCGCTCACGCGCACTTCGTTCAGGGTGACAGGCTTGGGATCGAGCACCTCGACGATGTTGCCGGCCACAGCATTGTTCGATTCGTCCAGCTCAGGCAGCTCATTTCTGGAGTCGGTGATTAAGCCGATGTAGTAACGGCCGGGCGGAATGTTTTCAGGGATGATATGGGATTGCACGGTGGTCACGGTACTTCCGACGGGCATCCCGACTTTCTGCCAGAATTGGTCAATCCGCCAGTCCTCCGTCGTGATGTTGCTATCGGTGGAGAAATAGAGCTTGGGAGCGGGCGTGTAGGACGGGAGTGGATCGAGGCCGGCGTTGGCGAAAGTATTGGTCACCATCAGCGGGGCTCCCAGGCCGGCCACCGAGGCGGAACTGACGGAGAGCGCCGCGATATCAAGGCCGATCCTGAATTGCACGGGCCCGGTCACCATCATGTTGTTGCTCTCGGCAACTTCCGCGAGTTGATTGCGCCAATCCAGTATCGCCCCAATATAGTAATTTCCGGGTGGCACATTGTTTTGGTGGTAGATGTTGGAGAAGCTCCGCTCGACCTTGTTCCAAAGCTGGTTTGAATGCGCCCACACAAGGGCATCACCGAGATGCAAGTCGTTCGTGGTGACGACGGGGTTAGTCGAGGCAAAGAAGCCTACATAAAACCAATCCGGATGTGTCACCGCGCCAACATTGGTGATGGTGGCTGAACATCCGAAGATGCCACCCACCGGGACGATCGGCGGGGCGCTGACGGCGGTTATGGCGACGTCGGCTTCCACCGAAACCTCAATAGGCGTGCCAGGCAACGCGTTATCAGCTTCGTTGGGTTCGAGCACATGCTGTTCGAAATCGGCAATCGCCCCGAGGTAATAGGTGCCGGCTGGAACGAAGCTGGGCAGTCTGAAGGTGAACACCTCATTGGCGACTGATCCCGGACTGGCCGGATGATAGTAGCCGCCCCGGACGATGACCAGATCGCTGGTGGTGATGACAGGATCAGTGGAGAGATAAAGGCCGATGCGGAAGCCCTCGGCATAGCCGATGGCACCGGTGTTGGTCACCGTGGCGGACACGGAGATTACGCGACCGCCCACAGCGCTCGACGGCCCGGTGCAGGACAAAAGTTTGAGATTTATGTCCGAGCGCCATTCCACAGGCTGCCCGACGATACTGTTGTTGCTGAGATCGCTTTCCAGATAGTCGAAATAACCAGCGATGGCGCCAAAATAATACGTACCGGACGGAATTTGTCCGAAAACACGCATCCTCTCCTCGAAGACCGTGCTGAGGTCCGGAGCGAACGCAATTTCTGCCTCACCCATCCAAACATCGTCGGGCGTGATAATGGGATCCGTCGAAAGGTAAAATTGCAGGTGGGAATAAAGCGGCGCCTGAAAACGATTGGTGAGCACACATCGAATGTTTGCATAGCCACCGTTGGTCCAGACCGGGTCCGTCTGAAGCTCCGTCAACCCCAGGTCCTGTCCATGCACGACCTGAACGGGCTGCGGGGTGGCGAAATTGTTGAACTCATTGGCCTCAGCCTGCTCCGCGCCTGCATCGACATACGCATGGAGGTAGTAGGCCCCGACAGGATACTCGGGCACGAAGAGAGAGAGACGATGCACATTGGTCCGCCGCTCGCTCGCGGCCAGCGTGGTCCGAATCGCGGTCAGGTCTCCAAGGTAGGCAAAATACGTGTAAGTGGTCCCTTGTCGCGCGCGGGCAATCACCTCTTCAGTCGGAAACTGATCGCCGGAGATGAGAAAGCGCACGTAGAAGCTGGACAGCGCAGGGGCGTCTCCGATGTTCTCCACGATATTGGTGACAAAAAAGTTGCCATCGCCGACCTCTGCGGGTAATCCGACAGGAAGGAGAGTTGTGATTAGATCCGCCTGAGCGCGAGCGTGGAACGCGGTCAAGGACAACAATGGAAACAGGCCGACCATAGTCGCGATTTGGCAGAAACATTTTTTCAAGGTTGGTGATTCAACCACGCCCACGGGCAGCAACGAAGCCAGATGTCCGGTGGAAACTACGGTAAGAAATGAAGCGCGCGGTCGAAAGCGATGTCGCCGCTCCGCTCAGAATGGACAGAATTGTTCGTCCGAATTCTGTAGAATTCTGTCTATCTGTCGGGCGCTCGTGTGTTAGCTGTCTTTGCGCGCGACGAGGAATGAGTTGAACATCACGTAGCGCCACGGGCCGAGGTTCAGGAGTAGGTCGATTGGCTTGACCACGTAGCGATCGGTGCATTCGACTCTCAATACTTTGCAGCCCGCACGCTCCAGAAAGAACCGCATCTCCATCGCATTCGTCGCCACGATGGCATCGTCATCCGGCGTGAACGGCTCCTTGACGATGGGGACCATGCGGTCGAAACGCAGTTCATCAGGATTGCTTTCCATCTGCGCGCGCTTTTCGCGGAGGCGCTTCCAATTGCGCAGCTTGTTGCCCACGCCGCGCATCTTTGGGTGATAATCTCGAAAGCCAAACACGCGGAAGAAGTTTGGGCTGGAGAGGACAATCTTCCCCCCGGGTTCAACGACGCGCACTAACTCGCGAATGAATGCCTCCGGTTCATCGACGTGTTCAAGGACATTCAGTGCGCCCGCGCTCGCGAAGTGGTTGTCTGGAAAAGGCAGTTTTTGCCCATCGTAAAGCTGGCAGCGCTCACAAACTTTCTTGGCGCGCTCGATGTTGGGCTGCGAGACATCCACGCCATGCCCTTCGTAACCAGATTCGTCGAGTCGCGTGACGACCTGCCCGACACCGCAGCCGACATCCAGCACGCGCGTTCCCGGCTTTTCAGGTTTCAGGGTGTCAGCGTATTTAGCGTAGAGTCTGGGGTTCCACGCCGCGAGATGTTCAGCGTAAGCCTCATTGTTTTTGTAGTAAGATTCGTGCCCGTTCATGACAATGTGTTGTCGCTGCGTAACCGTCCGCGGGGCGGCCGGGCAGGAAAACTTCGGGGTCGGGGATTCTTCCGTGGAGACGGCTTCATCGATCCGATCATCGGCCGGTTACAAACCTGCAGCACGTTTTTGTTTCGCGCTCCAAATAACCACGGCCACGAGCAGCAATCCAATAATCTCACATCCCAGCACGATGAAGAAACCCGTCGGCTTCATTTCGTATTTGAACACCACCTTGTGCGTGCCGGCCGGAACGTGAACGCCGCGCATCAAATAATTGGCGCGCAGCACCGGCGTTTCCTTGCCGTCGATGTAGGCGTGCCATTCGGGATCGATCTTATCGTTGAGCAACAGCATCGCCGGCGTGTCGCTCGTGGTCTGAATCTCCATCAATTTCGGCGAGGGGTTGCTGAGAATTTCCGCTTTTCCAGGCTCGGCGCCGGGCGCCGCGGGTTTCGGCGCTTCTTGCGAGAGCAAAACGCTCTGGACCGGGTTCCAGTTGGTATCGCCAAGTCGAGCGAGCAGCGCTTTCTCATCCGGGATGATCTCCCAATTGTTGTAAAGTCTGGCCCGGGGAAGCGCCCCGGTGAATTCGATCACGGCAAACGGTCCCGCCGCGTTCGTTTCCGCGGTGGCGAATTCGCTGTTCTCCGGTCGCACCAACGTGAATGCGGTGCGCTGCCGGAAAGGCTTCCGTACCGGATCGAGCTGCGCGTTCAGCATGTCCACCAGTGGGCCGGCCAGACCGAGGAGATAGCGAACGTTCGTGAGTTGCCAAAGCCGCGTCGTGTCTTTCGCCAGCGCCTGCCGAAACATTTGCTTGTCCACGGGCGGACGCGGTTCCTGCGCCATATCGAGGGACTGAACGCCGTAGTAGGGCAAGTGATGTTGCAACCACTCGCTGTAGTAATACTGCTGAAGCATGCCCATTTGCTGGTTTATCTGGAACGGCAGCACGGCCACGCGGTGCTCGTACGGTTTGTCCTTGAGCAAGTCGATGATCGGATTCGTCGCGTATTTTAGTTTCCAGTTTGAATAGTTTATCCAGCGCGCGTCGGCACGGCCCAGGTCCAGCACGAGAATACCGCCGAGCAGCAGAGCCGCCCATTTGGCCCGATGGCCGCCCAAAGCGCCGCTGATGATAACCGTGAGCACGGCGACGCACACCGCAAGGGTGAGAACGAACAAGAGCACTTCGCGAATGCTGAAACTCGCAATGCTGTTCGCCAGTTGGGAATCCGGAAAGCCGCTTTCCATCAGGTGCTTCACCAGAGCGCTGCGCGATCCCATATAACCAAACCATCCCATGACGCCCAAACCCACGGCCGCAATGCAACCCCATGTCCACAGCTTCTCGTGCGGGGGCGCCTTCGCCCACCAGGCTTTGAGTTGTCCAAATAGGGAAACGGCTTTCCCCGGCACGTCCAGGTACCGGCGATTCACGCCGATCAATCCATAGGCGAATAAAATCATCACGCAGAGATGGACGGCGTGAAAAAATTTCATCGGGTTGCGGACGCTGGAAAAGTAAGGAAGCGCATACAGCAATTGGTAGAGCGGCGCGTGCCGCCCCCAGCCCAGGAACATTCCGACCACGGCCATCCCGGCCCAGAACCAGATCAGTTTCCGCTCCGCCACGGTAAATATCTGTCCCTTGCGGCGCAGCGATTCCACGATTCCCCAAAGAGCGATCAGCACAACGAGGACGCCTGCGTATTCACCGGCCCCGGAGGAACGCGGTTGTTGCTTCGGATCGTCCGGCCATTCGCCAACCCGGCCCCAATATGAACTTTCCGGCGAATGAGCGTATGGGGTCATGTGATCGCCGAACACTCCTGGGATAATCAGGCGAAGCGTTTCGATCTTCGGCAGGCTCCAGGCCGTCGCGGCCGCCCATTTCTGTTCTTTGGTTTGGGAATCCTGCGCAGTGGCGGCGACGCCCTTCACAGCCACGCGGAAAAATACACTAATCGTCTCGCTGGCCATGACCGCCGCAAAAGCACCCATGACGATCACTTTCCCAACGCCCCATGCTGCCGCTTTGCCCCGCGATGGAATGGAAATCCAGGTGCGCCAGAAAGCGTAGGCCGCGATAAAGAGACTGAAGATTGCGCCATTGTCTCCCCCTTCCGTGATGGAGAGGCCAATGGCCAGACCGGCGAGAATGGTGGTCAGAATCGGTCGGACGACCAAGCCCGCTTCAATGGCGGCGAGAGCCAGGAACGCCGCCGCAAGGGAAAGACCCCGGGAGGGCAGGCCCCATGCAGCATTCGACATGAAGTTCGTATTCAAGGCCGCCGCAAGGGAGGCCAGAACCGAGGCCCGGGCGTTGCAACCCATCCGGCGGAAAAAAATCCAGGCGCAGACGCCCAGAACCAACGCGGACATTGGCGCATAAAAATTGACCCGGGCCATGCCCCGCGCGAGCAAATGAAACAGGCCGGTGAAATTGAGGGGATAATAACCGTTGTAGAGCCCGAGCCAATAATTGTCATTCCAAACGCCGGAAAGGGCGCCCGGCATGGAAAACGGCCGGGAAAGGGTGGCGCCCAGCGGGCCGTCATTGGCAAAAAGTGCGAAATTGGGATTGAAACTCTTGTGAAATAAAATGCCCAGGACGCCCAGGAGGCCGATCACCAGTACCAGCAAGCCGCTTGAACTTTTTGCGGTCGGGGAAGATGAATTCATATTAAAAGTCTCGCGAATTGTTCATCGCATCGCTTCAGAAAAATCGCGGGATGTTTTCCTCAAACACCGCAACTGTTCAATGAAAGGATTGGACTTTGTTCTGCGGCGGACTTGTCCGTGGGAAATTCATTGCTACAGTCCGCGCACATTTTGGATATGAACATGTCTGTCGGGCGCTAACTTACCCACGATGCAAGCAAAAGAAGCGGGCTGGTACGATGAATTCTACAAACAGGTGCAAACCAGGATGGCGCCCTGGTACCAGTTTCTCATGCCGGACTTGCTTCCGGAACTCCGGAGCGATTCGCGATTGATTGAGCTGGGTTGCGGACAAGGACACATTTTGCGACTCCTCACTGGGCACAGCCCGATCCTGGAAGAAAACATTTACGGGATCGATCAGAGCGCGGTGGCCGTGGAATTCACGCGCGGCCTGTTGCCCAAGGCGCACATCTCCACCCAGGACATTTATCAAATGGACTTTCCGCGGGACCATTTCGACGTGTGTCTGCTCATGGAAACCATCGAGCATTTGGAGGCGCCGGTGCTCGCTTTGCAGAAAATACGGGAGGTCATTGCGCCCGGCGGGATCCTGTACGCTTCGTTTCCAAATTATCTGAGCCTGCCGTGGCTTCCGGTTCGCATCCTGGCGGAGAAGCTCAACACGCCCTGGTCAAGGAACTGGGTTGTGTTGCAGCCGGTGGACAAGATCTACACGACGTTCCACGTCAGGAAACTGGCGGCAGCCGCTGGCTTCACGTTCGAGAAAGGAATCGGCAGCGGTTACGGGCCGCCCGTGCTCTACCGCGCGGAGAAGGAGTGGATGACGAAGTCTTTGAATGCTCTGGGGCTGTGGCATCTGTCGTTTCATCCGGTGCTTAAATTCCGCAAACCCGTGTAACGAACGTGACTTCGCCTCAGCATCAGCGCCCATTTGGGTTTGCGCTATGACCGAACAGGAACTCTGCGCAGCGGTGGTCGAGCGCGTGTCCGTTTCGCTGCGAAGCGACCGCACTCGACGGGTGCGATTAAAAGTGCCGGGCGGCGACGAGGTAGAACTTGCCGCGCTGCGACAAGTAGCGCCGCGCAGAGCGGCGCAACGACAGGACAAATGCCAACGGATTCCGTCGCCCGCTGAACGCGGGCTTGTTTTGTCGCAGCGCGACAAAACCCACCTGATGCCCGGCAGTTTCAATTGCACCCGCACTCGACACCCCGCTTGCATTTCCCCTAGAAACACCGGACACATGACGCCTTTTCCCGCCGGCGCGGGACTGAGTAGATGATTGTCAAAGCCCTTCAGAGCATGATCAGCGGTGCTTACCTCCGCAGTTGCCAGCGGTGCAACGATTGGAGCGGGGAGCGCGTCGCGCGCCTGCGTCCGCAAGCCTTGCTCGATGTCGGCTGCGCGGATGGTTCGTTTCTCTCCAAATATCTGGATTATAAGCCGGAAGTATTTTGCGGCATCGAAGCCGCGCCGGAATTGAAGAAGAAAGCGGAGGAGCGTGGCATCCAGGTGCGCGCCGTCGATCTGAACGGCGTATGGCCGTACGAGAGCAACAGCTTCGATGCGATTCATTGCGCACAAGTCATCGAGCACTTGCACAACACGCGTCTGTTCGCGCAGGAAATTCTGCGCGTGCTCAAGCCCAACGGTTGGACCTTCATTACATCTGAGAACCTGACCAGCTTCCTGAACACGGGCGCGATGGTCATGGGCTACACGCCATTTACACTGATGCGTTGTTGCGGATGGTACATGGGTAATCCGCTCGGCCTTCACTCCGGCGAACACGTGCCCGAAGGAGTGCCGATTACCGATCCGGCGTTCGCCGGAGTGACCGGACATGTCCGCGCGCTTTCGGTCCTTCAAGCGCAGGAGTTATTCGAGAAAGTTGGCTTCGCAAATGTTCGCGCTTCGTCGCTCGGGCTGATGCCGCTGCCGGATTGGCTGGGCCGGCCATTGGAAAGCACGATGTACCGTCGCGGACACTTGCTGCTGCTCGAAGCGCAAAAACCGAAATAACATGGGCCTGGACATCAATGCAGTTCGGTTCCTGATCGCCGCGCGCAAAAGCGGCGTGGAGTTTGGGGATGTGCTGACGCTCGGACGGCAGGATTTGAATGTTTATCCGGCCAAGATGCGCAGCGTGCTGGAGGAACACGGCTTTTCCAGTCAACTGTTTGCGCCGGGCGCGCCCGACACCGGTTTTGCTGAACCTGTCTTCAAATCATTGGGAGCAAAGAGCGTTTGTTCGATGGACTTCTCAGACTTCGAGGGCGCGGTATTCGTCCACGATTTAAACCAACCTTTGCCTGCGAATCTGAAGCAGCGTTTTGACTTGGTTTATGACGGCGCCACGT
>Ga0190265_10002421_pt1 | contig 12548 bp, 9 predicted proteins | sample Popmic124T_FD_133135 | JGI IMG/M metagenome (GOLD analysis project Ga0190265, IMG submission 133135) | Populus adjacent soil microbial communities from riparian zone of Indian Creek, Utah, USA - 124 T | ecosystem: Environmental > Terrestrial > Soil > Riparian zone | place: USA: Utah | collected... | reverse complement strand
CTTTGACTTGTAGCTGCCGAGCCTGTCGGCCATGTCCCCTAGCTTGCCGCAAGCGGGGTCTCGTCGAGGGACTCGCGCAGGTCGCCGATCGAGACGTACACCGCCACCGCGCCGGCTTCGCGCAGCTCCGTCTCCGAGAAACCGCCGGTGAGCACGGCGATCGTGTCGAGCCCGGCCCGCTTGGCTGCCTCGCAATCCCAGGTCGAGTCGCCGACCATCACGGCCTCGCCGCCGCCCGCCTTCTCCACCGCGGCCACCACGAGGTCTGGCTCGGGCTTCGTGGCCTCGACGTCGTCGGAGGTCGTCCAGCCGTCCGCCAGATCGCGGGCGTCGAGCAGGTCAAGGTAGTGCTCGACCTCATGCTTCTTCGCCGAGCTGGCGAGCACCACCGCGTGGCCCTTCTCCTTCAGATCCTCGATCAGCTCACGGGCGTCCGCGAGAGGCTCAACCTCGCTCATCAGTTCGCCGTAGAGCACGCTCTCGGCCGCGCGGATGTCGTCGCCCTTCTCGTTCTCGAGCCGCTCGCCGCCGAGCGCCTCGACGAGCTGGTCGCCACCCATGCCGATGTGCCTGTGAATGCGCCAGATCGGCAGCACCACCTCGTTCTGACGGAACGCGCGGTACCAGGCGATGGTGTGCTGGTAGTTGGTGTCGACGAGCGTGCCGTCGACGTCAAGGATGGCTGCGGGTGGCATTCGGCGTCCCCACCCGAGAGCTTGTCCCCCAAACGGGTTCGAACACCCGTCCAGGCCCAAACTCCCACCTCTTAAAGGTCTCTCGCGGGCGGCCGACTGAACTAGGGCATGAGCTTTACCAAGTCAGTCGGGCTGGTCGTGGCTGCCCTTGCCGTCCTCCTCTTCGCCGCGCCGAACGCGTCCGCAGCCGGAGCGTGCAGCGCCGCAAACGTGACTGCTGCAAAGGCAAGCAAGCGCGCCCTGGTCCGCGCCACCCTGTGCGTGCTCAACGCCGAGCGGGCGCGCCACCGCCTGCGCCCGCTGCGCCTTAACCACAGGCTCTCCATGGCCGCCCAGCGACACTCACGTTCAATGGCCCGCCAGCGGTTCTTCTCGCACACCTCGCTGAGTGGCGCGAGCTTCGTTGACCGCATCCGCAGCACCGGCTACCTGTCGGGCGCCCGCAGCTGGGCCGTCGGCGAGAACATCGCCTACGGCTCGGGCAGGCGCTCGACTCCGCGTTCGATCGGATCCGCGTGGATGAACAGCCCACCGCACCGCGCGAACGTCCTCAGCCGCTCGTACCGCTCGATCGGGATCGGGATCGTCACCGGCACGCCGCGCGGCGGCGGGGGCGGCACCTACACCACGGACTTCGGCCGCCGCTCCTAGGCGACCTCGGCCAGCTCCACTCCCTCCTCCACAAGATCCGACTCGCGGTTGTCCGCGATCAGGTCGAGCACAGCCTCCTCGTCGGCACGCTGGACGTCCGGCCACGGCGCGGGGTCCTCAGCCAGCTCCGGAAGCGCCCCGCCGATCGTGAGGCCCCCGTCGAAGCGATCGAACACACGCGGGTCGATGTACGACGCGCGGCAGACCGCCGGCGTGTTGCCGAGGTAGCGGGAGACCTCCTTCACGGCGCGGGTCTTCGCGCGGGTGCGTGACGACTTCGAGGTCGACGCCATCCCAGCCACGGCGAGCGCCACCGCGGCGAGCACCGTGCCGCTCCAGGTGCGGAAGTCCTTCGCGCTGAAGTCGCCGCCCGTGGCTTCCTTCAGGTACGCGTTGATGTCCGCCGACTTCACGTCCACCCACCGCCGCCCGACCTTATAGGCGAGCAGCTCCTCGCCACCCCCGCGGCGCTTCTTCAGCACGCGCGCGATCTCCGCCACCTCGGGGTCGCCGATCGACTGGACGCGGCGCTTCCCGCCCTTCGCCTCGTAGTCGAACGTCACCTGGTCGCCCGACACCGTCACGTGGCGCTTGCCCATCGTGGCGATGCCGTACGTGTCGTTCTCCTCCGCATAGTTCTCCGAGCCAATCCGGAAGAAGCCGCGGTCGAGCAGCCGCATCGCCGCCGCGAGCACCTTCTCGCGCGGCATGCCCTTGCGCCTGATGTCCTTGTCGACCCGCTCACGCATGCGCGGGAGCGCCCTCGCGAAATCGATCATCTCCTCGAACTTCTCCGCGTCGCGCCGCTCGCGCCACTTGTCGTGGTAGCGGTACTGCTTGCGCCCCGCGGCATCCGTGCCCGTGGCCTGGATGTGACCCATCGGATACGGGCAGATCCAGACCTCCTCCCACGCGGGCGGGATCGCAAGCTCGCGAATCCGCTCGATCACGCTGGGCTCGGTGACCCGGCGCCCGTCGTCATCGAGGTACTCGAACCCCTTGCCACGCCGGCGGCGGCGAATACCGGGGCCGGAGCAGTCGACTTTTCTGAGACGGGCCATGGAGAGAACCCAATGCCCACTGCCCGGTGGCGTCAATCCCGGCGCCTTCCGGCGAGCATCCTGCCTAACCGGGATATAGACCCCCCTAAGCAGGACGGTCGACGCCTTCAATGCCCGCCGTTAGCCAGCGAAGGTGGACCGCAATCGTTCGAGCAGGGCGCCATCGCGGGCCGCCAGGACAGGCGAGCGCATCTCCAGCGAGAGCTCGTCGGCCGCCGGGAAGAGCACCGCTCCGCCCGCCTCCTTCACCAGCAGCTGGGCCGCCGCGGCGTCGACCGAGCGGATCGGGCGCAGGCTGAGCATGGCGTCAAGCTGGCCGGCCGCCACCAGGCAGAGGGTCATCGCGACGGAGCCGAGTGCGCGGATGCGGCGGGCGCCAACGGACTCGATGGCGGATGCCGCCGCGGCCACGAGCTCGGGGCGCGCGGTCTCGAGCCCGAGGATCTCGAGCGGCCCAGACCGAAGCCGCGGCAGTGGCTCGCCGTCCCGAAAGGCACCCTCACCCCTCACCGCCCACCAATCGCGCCCTGGCCGCGGCTCGTCGCCAGCAGACAACCGCGGGTCGAGCTCGGCCACCCAGCCCAGCTCGACGTCGCTCATGCGCGGCCCGGACGCGATCGCGATCGAGACGCACGCAAACGGCAGGCCTCGCTTGGCATTGAGAGAGCCGTCGACGGGGTCCACGACCACTCGCACCTCGCCGCCCTCACCGATGTCGAGCTCGCCGCGCTCCTCCGAGATCGCCAGGAGCGGAACGCCCAGGCCCTCGATCTCCGCGAAGATCGCGTCCTCGGCGGCGCGGTCGATCACATAGGCCGTGTCGCCGCCCTCGCCGCGGCCGGTTTCGACCCCTCGCTCCGCAGTGGTGGCGTAGGCGTGAACGGCGTCGCGCGCGGCGCCTGCCGCGCGGCGGCAGAAGCCGAGCCAATCGGTGCTGTCCGGAAGGGGCACGCTGCGGCGTATCCTAGGCCGCGATGCCTGTAGCCCTCGACGGCCTGAACCGCGCGCAGGAGGCGGCCGTCACCCATCCCGACGGGCCGCTGGTCGTTGCGGCCGGGGCCGGCACCGGAAAGACCCAGACCGTGGTGAGCCGCTTCGCGTGGCTGGTGGGCCAGGGAGTGCCCGCGGAGCGCATTCTCGCGCTCACCTTCTCGGCGCCCGCGGCCGCCGACCTGCGCGAGCGGCTGGAGGCGGAGCTCGAGGCTCCCTACGAGGAGCTGCACGTGGAGACGTTCCGTTCCTTCTGCCTGCGCCTCCTCCAGGACGAGGCGCTCGAGGCGTGCGTGGATCCCTTCCTCTCGCCGGTGACCCCCGCCGACCGCCTCGCGCTCCTGCTCGAGCGCATCGACGACCTCTCCCTCCGCGAGCATGAGATCCGCGGCAACCCCGCGCCGCTGCTCGCCAGCTTCGTCGCACGAATCGACCGGCTGAAGGACGAGATGGTCTCCGCCGAGGACTACCGCTCCTACGCCGAGCGGACGATGGCGGCGGCGGAGACCGACGCCGCGCGGACGGGCGCGGCACGCGAGCTCGAGTTCGCCCGCCTGTACGCGGACCACGACCGCCTGCTGGCGGAACGCGGCGCACTCGACTTCGGCGACCTCATCCTGCGCACGTTCCAGCTGCTCCATGAGCGTCCACACGTGCGCGAACGCGTTGCCGGGCGCTTCCAGCACGTGCTCGTGGACGAGTACGACGACACGAACTTCGCCCAGGGAATGCTCCTGCGCCTGCTGATCGACGAACACCGGCAGGTGACCCTCGTGGGCGCCGACGACCGCTTCCTCGAGGAGCTGCCGGAGGCGAAGGTTGTGAAGCTCGAGCGCAGCTGCCGCTCGGGCCGCCGCATCCTCGACGCGGCGGCCGCGGTGGCCCCGGGCAGGAAGCTCACTGGCGTGAGCGGCGGGCGCGTGCGCTTCTGGCGCTGCCGCACGGAGCGGGCGCAGGCGCAGGCGGTGGCGGCGGAGGCAGAGCAGCTGATCGCCTCCGGTGTCCCTCCCGAGCAGATCTGCGTGCTCGTGCGCTCGGTGAAGACCGAGGGCACCGTGATCGCCTCCGCCCTGGAGGAGCGTGCGCTGCCCGCGCGCGTGTGCGGCTCGGCCGCGTACTTCCAGCGAGCCGAGGTGCGCGACGTGCTGGCGTGGCTGCGCGCGCTCGCCGACCCGAACGACTCCGGCGCGGTCGTGCGGGCGCTGAGCAGGCCGCCGGTGGAGCTGCGCTCGGTTGACGTGGCTCGCCTGACCCAGCTCGCCCGGCGGCGCAAGCTCGACATGCCCTCGGCCGTGGCCGCGGCGCTCGAGGGCCCACAGCTGTCCGAGGAGGGCCGCGACCGCGCGCGGGCGTTCCTGCGCCTCTACCGCTCGGCGTCGAACGCCTTCGAGGACCGCAGGCCGGACGCCTTCGTGCTGAGGCTGATCGAGCGCATCGGCCTGCGCCGCCAGCAGGTGTTCGCCACGCACGCCGACACGGTCGAGCGGCTACGCAACATCGCCAAGCTCTCCGAGCTGGCCACGGCCTACATGCGCCGCGAGCCGCACGCCACGGCACGCGACTTCACCCGCTACCTGGCCGCGGTGGCGGAGTCCGGGCTGCGAGAGGAGGAGGCCACCGGCATGCCCACGGCGCCGGCCGTGCAGGTGATGAGCATGAGCGCCGCCCGCGGGCTCGAGTTCGACCATGTCTTCGTCCTGGGCCTCTCGGCCGCCCGCATGCCGGGTCCGTTCCGCCCGGAGGCGGACGTGATCCCCGCCGAGCTCCTCAAGGGGCGCCGGCCTGCGCGCGACGGCCGCGAGGCGCACGAGGCCGAGATGCGCCGTCTGCTGCACCTGGCCATGACGCGCGCCCGCAAGGGCCTCGTGCTCGCCTGGGCCGAATCCGGCGCGCCGGGCACCACCCCGCGACCCTCGCCGTTCTACGAGGAGGCGATGACGGCAACGGGCGTGGAGGAAGAGGTCTTCGAGGAGGAGCTGTTCGGCCCGGCGGAGGGCCTCCACTCGACCTTCCGGATCATGCGCGACGAGCTGCTCGACACGGTCGCGCGCATGGGCGGCCGCCTCGGGGAGATGCGGCTCGACACCTACCTCGACGTGGACCAGGCTGTCTCCCGCTACCTCGAGCTGATCAAGGTGGCCGCGCTTATCGAGCGCGCGAAGGAGGGACAGACGCTCGACGCCGCGCTCCCAGCCGTGAACGAGATCCTGCTCCAGTGCGCCACGCCGGAGCAGCGCGAGATGCTCGAGCAGTCGGCGCTCGACAACTGGTTGCGCGACACCGAGCGCGACCCCGCCGAGCGGCCCGCGAGCGACCAGAACGGGTCCGAGCCGTCGCTCGACCCGTTCATCCCACGCCGCGGCCGCGGCCTGATGCTGTCGGCCTCCGACATCGACACGTACCGGATCTGCCCCCTCAAGTACAAGTTCGCGCGCGTCTTCCGGATCCCGCAGGAGCCCACGATCTACCAGCGCTTCGGGATCGTGGTGCACCAGGTGCTGGAGCGGTTCCACGGACAGGGCGGTGGCTCGCTCGCTCATCTGATGGAGCTGTTCGAGGCCTCCTGGCGCCGCTCGGGCTTCGGCGACTCGGACGACGAGCAGCAGTTCCGCAAGCGCGCGGTGGCCGCGCTCGAGAGCTACTGGCAGCGTGACCGCGACTCCGACTCGGAGGCCGTTTGGTTCGAGCGCTCGTTCGCGTTCCGGATCGGCCCACACCTGCTGCGCGGCCGCGTGGACCGTGTGGACCGCCACCCGGACGGCACGTACGAGCTGATCGACTACAAGACCGGCCGCGCCAAGACCGAGGACGAGCTGCGCGAGGACGTGCAGCTGTCCGTCTACCAGATGGGTGCCCGCGAGTCCTGGGGACTCGAGACCTCGGCGCAGAGCTACTTCTACGTCCTCACCGGCGAGCGGGTCCCGGTAGAGCACTCCGACGAGGAGCTCGAGAGGGTGCGCGCAACCGTCTCCGAGATTGCCGACGGCATTCTCAAGCAGCGCTTCGAGCCGACCCCCTCGCCGGAGATCTGTTCCTTCTGTGACTACCGGATCATCTGTCCGGCAGCTGAGAAGTAGCTAGCGGACGACCGGACGGTCGTCGACTACCGGGCGGTCGTCGTATGCGACCGGGCCCCTGCGAGCCTGCGTGAGCAGGAAGAGTCCGATCACGAGGCCGACCACGCCGGCGATCATCAGGATCAGACCGATGGTCTGAATCTCGATGCCGGAGACCGTGACGTCGACTGCGTACCTGAGGATCGCGCCAACCGCGATCAGGAATATCGATCCACCAATTGTCATGGGGTGATGGTGCCCGCCCCAGGGGTGCCGCAAACTACGACCCTTGTCCAGGCCCTCCAGGCCCGCGCTGGCGCAAAAAACGCTGGAAATCGCTTGCAATCGTGTCTGCAGACGGGAGCTGTCCCTCATCTGGCGGGTTCTCCGCGGTCTCCTCGTCCAGTTGGGTCTCGAGTCGCTCCACGAAGGCCTTCACCTCCGGGTCGCTGGCCACCGCGGCGGTCACCTGGCGCTCGTAGTCCTCCGCCGCGCTCTCGAGCTCCGCGCCGTCCACGGCCAGGCCCGCGGTGCCCTCGAACGCGCGGACGAGCGCGAGCGCGACCTTGGGGTTGGGCGCTGCCGCCACGTAGTGCGGCACGGACGCCCACAGGCTGACCGCTGGGAGGCCCGCGTCCGCACACCCCTGCTGGAGCAGGCCGACGATCCCGGTGGGCCCCTCGTAGCTCGGCGGCTCGAACCCGAGCCGCTTGACGAGGGCGTCGTCCGAGGTGATCCCTGTGATCGCCACGGGGCGGCTGTGCGGCACGTCGGCCAGCAGCGCGCCGAGCGTGATTACCGTGCGCACGCCGAGGTCGCGCGCCGCCGTGACCACTTCCTCGGTGAAGCGCCGCCAGCGGAGCGACGGCTCCACGCCCTGAAGCATCACGAGGTCGCCCTCCGCGCCCGGCACCGGTGCGACCGAGAACGAGTTCTCCGGCCACTCGATCTCGCGCGTGCTGCCCTCGACCAGCTTGACCGTGGGACGCACGGCCGTGAAGTCGTAGAACTCCTCGGGATCGATGCTGCCCACCTCGCGGGACTCGAACGAGCCACGGATGTAGGAGAGCGCCGCGGACGCTGCCTCGCCCGCGTCGTTCCAGCCCTTGAAGGCGCACACCATCACGGGTGCGCGCAGCTCGGGGCGCTCTCGCCAGATCACATCGGTCATCGACTTCACGGTACCCGACGTCCGATCCTGCGATCACGATTGAAGTCGTGACCATCGCTGAGCTGAGAGCAGGTGGCGAGGTCGAGGGTGTGTTCGCCTGCACGCGCAAGGACCGCCTCACGGCCAAGAATGGAGCGCCCTATCTGGCGGTCGAGCTGCGCGACCGCACGGGCGCCATTCCGGGCCGCGCATTTCGCGACGCGGACTTTCTCGCGGGCCAGTTCGACCGCGGTGATCTCGTGACGGTGAGCGGGCGCGTCGAGCGCTTCCGCGACGAGCTCCAGGTGGCGCTCAAGACGATCAAGCGCGCGCGGGAGGAGGCGAGCGACCCCGCCGAATTCCTGCCGGTGGCATACCGCGACATGGAGGAGCTTGACGGCTTCCTCGAGCACCTGTCGCGTGAGGTGTACGACGCGGACCTCCGGCGGCTGCTCGACTCGTTCCTCGGCGACGACGCCTTCCGGGCGGACTTCCGGCGCGCCCCCTGCACGCGCGGCGGGCACCACGCGTACCTCGGCGGGCTGATCGAGCACACCGTGGCGGTCGGGACGCTCGCCTACGAGACCTGCGCGCTGCACCCACGGCTGAACTCCGACCTGCTCCTCTCCGCGGCGATCCTGCACGACGCCGGCAAGACGCTCGAGTTCGAGCTGGGCGGGGCCGAGATCGCGTTCAGCGAGGCGGGCTCGCTGGTGGGCCATCTGACGCTGGGCCAGCAGCTCGTGACCGAGCGCGCGCGGCGGCTCGAGGCCTTTCCGGAGGCGAAGCTCCACGCGCTCTCGCACTGCATCCTCGCCCACCACGGTCCCGACCCACTGCCGGGACGGCGCTTTCGCTCCGCCGAGGCGCTGGCGCTCTACCGCCTGAATGCCGTGGATGCGGGGGTAAAGGGCGTGCTGGAGCACGGATTTCGCCTGGACGGATAGGCAACAGGTTTCTGTTCGGGGCTTGTGTCAGCGCGCCCCCGTGCCGACAGAGACTGAGAAGTGTCCGAGCCAGAGTCGAGTCCCGCGACCGCCCAGGCGGAGGCTGTTGAAGAGCTGCTGCGTCAGCTGGTGGATGCCCGCTTCGTTCTTACGGATCGAGACGGCGCCGTCACACGCTGGAGCCGCCCCGCCGAGGAGCTGTTCGGATGGCCCGCCGCACGGATGCTCGGGCGCCCGCTCGTGGAGACCCTTGCCGTCGCCGGCGAGCTTCCCGAGAACGGTGGCGTGGTCCAGACCGTCGCCCGGCGCAAGGACGGAACAGAGCTCGAGCTGACGCTCACGTTCGTCCCGGTCGGGATGAGCCAGAGCCTCGAGTTCAACGGCTTCCTCGAGGCACTCGAGATCGCCGCGCCGCGCGGCAACGCGCTGCGGCAGCTTCAGCGCAGCCACAAGACGGTGGTCGACTGGGTGAACGGAGCGATGCGCGGACAGGCGCAGCTCGAGGACGAGGATCTCGCGGCCGGCACGATCGTCGCCTTCCGGCCGCTGGTCGAGCCGGCGGAACCGATTCCCACGGAGGAGGAGGAAGAGCAGGACGCAGGACGCGCCGCCACCGCCGCCGCCGCGGGCCAGATCGCGGATGCCGTCGAGGCCGCGATCGGCCGCTCGGACGACCTCGAGCGCGCGCTCGAGGGCACGACCGCCGAGCTTGAGGAGGCACGCGGAGACGCCGAGGCCGCACGCGGAGAGGTTGCAAAGGCATCGGAGCGACTCGTCGAGCTCGGGGCTGAGCTTGCCGACACCCGGCGCGTGCTCGACGAGATGCGCGCGCAGGCCGACGAGGCACGCGAGGAGCGCGAACGTACGCGCGGCACCGTCGATGAGACGCGCGAACTCGTTGAGCGGCTGGAGCGCGAGTTGGCGGGTACGCCGCAGGCCCAGGAGCGCCTGAGCGCGCAGCTCGAGGAGACGCTCGCCACGGTGTCCGAGCTGCGGGCCACGCGCGAGCGGGTCGAGGCGCTGGAGGTCGAACTTGGCAAGGAGCGCGGCGCGGGGGACGAGCGCCGGCGGCTCGAGTCCGACCTACGCGACACGCGCGCCCGGGTGGAGCTGCTGGAGGCCGGGCTTGCCGAAGCCGGCGAGCGGAGCGGCGAGGATGCCGCCCTGCGGACGGCCGTCACGGAGACGCGCGAGCGCGTGGAGGCACTCGCACGCGAGGTCGCGCGCGGCGCCGATGCCGACCTGAAGGACGAACTCGAAGAGATGCGCGGCCGCGTGGCGGCGCTGGAGGGAGCCGAGCCCGGCGAGCCTCCGGCGGAGCTGCGGGAGCAGCTCGAACTCACCCTTTCACGCCTGGAGCAGCTCGAGCAGTCCCTATCGGGAGACGCCGGCGCCCCTGACCTGAGCGGCGCGTTCGAGCAGACGCAGGCGCGCATAGATGAGCTTGCGGCCGCGGTCTCAGAGGCCGCCGCCCAGCGCGACGCGAAGCTGCGCGAGGTCTCCGAGCGCGACGAGCGACTGGCGGCCGAGTTGGCCGAGGCGCGAGCACAGACCGAGCAGCACGCGCGCCTGCGCGTGGAGCTCGAGGGTGTGCGCACCAAGGTGGAGTCGCTCACCGGTGAGCGCATCGAGGAGCACCGCGTTCTCTCCGGCGGCCTGGCGGACACGCACGCCAAACTGCAGGCGCTCGAGCGCGCTATCGAGGACGAACATCAGCGCACCGACGAGGCACGCTCGCTCGTGGGCGAGCTCCGCCAGGAGCTGGCCGAGCTGCGCTCCACGGGAGGCGGCTCCACGGCCACCGGCCCGACGGACGCCCCAGTCTCACCCGATGCCATCGCGGCCATCGAGCGGCTCACCGTCCGCGCCGAGCAGGCTGCCGACGCTGCGCGCACCCATTCCACGCGCGCATCGGACGCCTCCGGCGAAGCCGAGGCCCGGGCCAGCCGCGCGGAGGAGGCCGCCGCCGCCGCCGAGGCCCAGGCGGTGCGCGCCGCTGACAGCATCACGAACATCGAGCAGCGGGCCGCTCACGCGGAGGAGACGCTCGCCGGGATCCAGGGCGAGCTCACGAGCGCACGCCAGACCGCCGAGGCCCTCAACGCCCGCGCCGAGCAGGCGGAGGGAACGCTGGCCGCTGTGGAGACCCACGCGAGCCACGCACGCGAGATCGTGGGAGCCGTGGAGGCCCACGCGAGCCGTGCCGGCGAGGCCGTGGCCGCCGCCCAGGCTCACGCGAGCCAGGCCCAGAGCGCTGTGAGCGCAGTCGAGGCGCATGCGGCTCGTGCCGAGCAGGTCGCCACGAGCGTCGGCAACGATGTTGATCGCGTCGTCCAGGCCGTTGCCGAGCAGAAGGCCGGTGCCGACCGCGCCGAGCAGGCCGCCGAGCGCGCCGAGCAGGCGATCGCGCGCGGCGACGAGCTGGCCTCCCGCATGGAAGAGGACATCGCGCGCGCTGGGGATGCCGCCGCGGCGGTGGAGCGCAACATCGAGCGCGCCGAGGAGACCGCCGGGAACATGGAACGCAACGCCGAGCGCGTGGAGGCTAGCGCCGGACACGTGCAGAGCGCGCTGCAGCGCAGCGCCGATGTGGCAGCCGAGGTCGAGGCGAAGCTTGCACGCGCGGAGAACCGCGCGGGCGCCGTGGAGCAGCATGCCGACCGTGCGATCGCCGCCGTGACCGCGGCCGAGCGCCACGTCGGTCGGGCCAACGAGGCGGCCGGCGATGCAGACCGTCACGCCTCACGCGCGGGGGAGCAGGCCGGCGCGGTCGAGGAGGCGGCTCGCCGCCTCGCCGAGGCGGCCGCCGGCGCCGAACGCGAGGCCGAGCGCGCCCGCGATGCCGCTGCCGCAGCCGAGAAGGCGGCGGGCGTGGCACGCCAGGCCGCCGACGAGGCCGGGGCCTCCAGGCTCGCGCACGCGGAGGAGCGCCGCGTCATTAGCCGCTACGAGCCCCACGCCAACCCGGAGACCCCGGCAAACCCGGAGGCGCCCACGCTGCCACCGCTCGCGCCCGTCAGCACGGAGGAGAACGGTCAGAGGGGCGGTCCCGTCCCGGCCGCAGCGCCGGCCCCCGCACCCGCCGGCGCCGATCCGCACCGGCCGCTGTTCTCGAACCGCGAGGACGACACTCCCAAGCGCGAGGACCGCCCGGGCTTCGACGATGTGAACACGCCGATGGCGACCATCGGCGTGGACGGGCGCTTCAAGCACCTGAACCAGGCCTTCTCGGACCTCGTCGGCTACACCGAGGCGGAGTTCCAGCAGGCCGTCTGGCCCCCAGTGATGGACCGCGCCAACCTCGACAAGCACCGCCAGCAGATGAAGGACCTACTGGACGGCGGCGTCGAGTCAGCTGAGATCAACACCGGCTACGTGCACGCGCAGGGCCTGCTCGTCCCGATCGTGGGCAAGCTCTCGCTCGTTCGCGAGGGCGACGAGCGGGGCCACTTCCTGCTCGAAACCAGCTGAGTAGTCTCACCCGTCGTGATTCCGGATTCGGGCATGCTCCCGTGGCTCGACCGCCTGCGCGACGAGGTGCCGGACATCGAGGCGCTCGATGCCCACACCCACATCGGGTTCAACGACCCTGACGGCTACTCGTGCAGCTCGGCGGAGTTGACGGGCTCGCTCGAGCGGATCGATGCCCGCGCGTTCGTCTTCCCCATGCACGAGCCGGACGGCTACTCCGCCGCCAACGACATGGTGATCGAGGAGGCCGAGGCGAGCGGCGGCCGCCTGTTCCCGTTCGCCCGGCTGAATCCGCACGACGACGCGCTCGCCGAGGCGGAGCGCGCGCTCGCCCGCGGCGCGCGCGGGATCAAGCTGCATCCGCGCGCGGAGCAGTTCACGCTCGACAGCGCCGGGCTGAAGCCGGTGTTCGAGCTCGCGAACGAGCGGCGCCTGCCGGTGCTCGTGCACGCCGGGCGCGGCATCCCAGCGCTCGGGCGCCACTCGGTCGATGCCACCGGCCGGCATCCCGGGATGCGGCTGATCCT
>Ga0190265_10002420_pt1 | contig 12551 bp, 9 predicted proteins | sample Popmic124T_FD_133135 | JGI IMG/M metagenome (GOLD analysis project Ga0190265, IMG submission 133135) | Populus adjacent soil microbial communities from riparian zone of Indian Creek, Utah, USA - 124 T | ecosystem: Environmental > Terrestrial > Soil > Riparian zone | place: USA: Utah | collected... | reverse complement strand
TTCGACCGCAGCACGCAGCAGCCCGTCGCCCTGAAAATCGTCCGCGAAGAGGCGAAAATGCCGGGTGATGACGAGGCGATGCGGCAGGAGCTCCTGCACGCGCGTTCGGTGAGCCACCCCAACGTTTGCCGCGTGCACGATCTCGCCCCGAGCCCGTTCGGCCCCATCCTCGTGATGGAGCACATCCCTGGTCAGACGCTGCACACGCACATCCGCCGCCGCAAGTCGCAGGGTGGCTACAAACAGGATGAGTTTCGCAAGATTGCGAGCGAAGTTTGCGCCGGGCTCGCCGCCATCCACGCGCAGGGGCTCGTGCACGGCGATCTCAAGCCCGGCAACGTCATGGTGACCGAGGACAAGGCCGTCATCTTGGACTTCGGCTTCGCACAGGAACGCGCCCGCGTGTCCGCCCGTCGCCCTGGGGCCCCCCCCGACGGTGGAACGCCGAACTACATGTCGCCCGAACGGCTTCGTTCCGGCGGCGCCAGCCCCGAAGATGACGTGTACGCGCTCGGTCTCACGCTCTGGGAGATGTGGACCTGCCGCGTACCCGAGCCGGGTTCGAAGCCACGCTCGCGTCCCATGAAGCCGCAGATCATGTTCGACGTCCCCAGCGGGCTCTCCATCGACGAGGTCAAGCAGATCTACCGGTGCCTCAGCGAAGACGCGGCCATGCGGCCGATGGCGCGTCATCTCAGGTTCTTCAACCCGACCACGTTGACCACGAGTCCCATCCAAGTGCCGCGCGACAGGCTCGATCCGGGGGCGCCGCTCGGTCGATCCGCCGCCCAGCAGTTTGCGCCTGGGGCTCAGTCGCTCCTCGTGACCTACGCGACCAACGCGCAGGAGACGGTGGGCCACCTCTTTCAGTTGACGCAGCCGGCCATTCAGTTCGGTCGTCGCGGCGATCAAGACATCCTCGTCCCCGAGGCGACCGTCTCCGGCGCACACGCGACGCTGCGCTGGCAAGCCGGCTCGTGGATCGTCGAAGATCGCGGCAGTACCAACGGCACCTACGCCGATCACAGCTACGAGCGAAAAACGCAGGTCGCCCTCATGCACGGCGGTGAAGTGCAGACGGGCGAGCTTCGCCTCAAGTTGGTGAGCTTTCAGCCCGACTCGCCCCACCACCAGCGGGCCAAGGCGTTCCTCCACAAGCGCGACGGTTTGACGGGTTTGCTCTCGCGCACTCACCTTTTGGCGGGGCTCGACGACGAGGCGGCGTTCGCGGAATGGGGGGAAGCCACGATGACCGTCGCGCGTTACGAGTTGCGCGGACCGAATCGCCTGGTATCAGAGAGGCCGACGATCCTCGAAATGCTCGCCCTGCGCAGGGCGGCGCAACGCGTCGTGGAGCTCACGGAAATGCTGCTTTTGTCGTTGTCTCCTGTGGTGGCGGGGCGAACGGGTCCGCTCAAGTTCGCGGTAGCGATGGTGGGACCCTCGCTGGAAGAGGCGCGGCAGGTGGTCGAGCAGGTCGCCGCGCAAGTCGCGGGTATGCTCCCCGAATCGATCGAACTCGGCGTGACAATCGTCAAGGCCGAGCCCAAGAGGCCGGGCCGCACACTCATCGACTGAGGTCCGTCGTGCCGTCCTTGCCTCCGACCAACCCGGCGCCGCTCAGGCACCTGGGCACCAGCAACGGTCCAAGGCCGCTCAGAAGCCCGGCCGTCCTCGGCCTCATCGCGCTGCTCGTGCTCGTGGCGCTGCCGGTCTATCTGCTCCGCCGGCCGAAACCGACGAAAATCGCGGCGGTCGAGCCCGTGCCCCGCGCCGATGCTGCGGCACCTGTTTCGACGCCGGCACCCGTTGCGGTGCCTCTTGTGCCCGAGACCGCTCCTAGCAAACGAATCGCCTTGGCCGATGCAAAGACCGCCCGCTGCGTCTCCCGAGGCGGCGGGCGCGTCACGACCGAGCGTTGCGACCGCCTGGCGCCGTTCGAAGACGCGCTCGCGCGGGCCATCCGCGACAACGTCGCTTGTGCACCGCCGGCCCTGGGCCCGTACACCGTGAGCTTCGTGTTGTCGCTCGACTTCGATCGAAAAAGCATGCACCTCTGGGCGGGGCGCAGCGGCTCCATCAAAAAGCGGCTCGCCGGCGATCTCATTCGCTGCGTCGAGCACGCCATCGTGCCGCCCGATTGGGAAACGGTGGCGCATCAGCACCAGAAGTATGACGTCAACGTGATTGCCGCTTATCCGGGGAGCGCGCCGTCGTTGCCGTCCATCGGCGGCGGTCCCGGCGGACCGCTAGGGGCCCCCACCATGCCGGCGTTCGGAGCAGCGCCGCTCCCTGCTCCCGGTGCTGCACCCGGAGCGCAAAATGTTCCCGCGCTGGGTGCACAGGGGGCGCCCGCGTTCGGTGTCCCTACGGGCGCTTCACCGTTTGCGGCGCCCACCGCGCCCGCATTCGGCGCGAAGTAGCGCGTGGCCCTGTCACCGCTGGCACGTCACGGCTGCTAGCGTCCGAGCGCCGTCTTGCGCCGCGATGCATGTTCGCTCAGCGAACGACGCGGAGCGCGTCCACTTCGCCCGAGCCGTAGAAGCTGTTCAAAATGCGCGGCCCTCTGCACGTCGCGGGCGTCCCCGTTTGGCCGGGATCGTAAGGCCCGCGCGGGCAGCCGAGGGGCGTCGCGGTCAAGCGAAGGATGGCGAGCAACGTGTCGGGTGCCATCCGGCCAAAGCGGCTCAGAGCGAGCGCAGCGACACCGGTGACGTGCGGCGTCGCCTGCGACGTCCCTTGGAGATAGGCATACGTCGAGCACGTCCCCGACGAGCAATCCTCGACTTGACCGTCCCAGTCCGCGGCCGCTTGGTAGAGAAGGCTCCCCGGCGGAATGCTGGAGACGACTTGGCCCGAGCTTTCGCGATCGGTGACGCGCGGATCAGGTACGAGGGAGTCCCCGCCCGGCGCGGTCAGATCCACCGCGCCGAATCCGTAGTTGGAATAGAAGGCGAGCTTCTGCGTCACCCCGAGCGAGCTTACGCCGACGACTTTGGGAAGCTGTACCGGCAGCATTTTGCAATCGGCGCCGGGTGTCGAGCCGGTCAGGCGCGCGAGGTCCGTGAAGGAGTTGCCGGTCGAGGCGAGAAGCGTGATCTTCCGTCGCGCAGCCTCGAGCACGCTCTGGCGCACGATTTTGACGATGGCTGCGCGGTCGGGCTGATCGCTGCAGAAGATGCCGTCGACCGGACCGGTGAAGGGATCGATGGTGAGGCTCGCGTTCATCAGATCGAACCCGTGGCTTATCGCCCAATCGACTGCGCACACCACTGCATCGGCAAAAACGAAGCCGAAGTTGGGATCGTTGATGTCATCGTTTGCCACTTTGACCGCCGCCAGGCGGACGCCGGGCGCGACACCCACCACGCCGACGCCATTCCTCGCCCCCGCGATGATGCCCGATACGTGCGTGCCATGGCCGATGATGTCGTTGCTCCACACCTCGGGCGCGGTGTTCGCAAGCCCGCCGACGCAAGAAACGCTGGCGCCACTGTCGACTTGCCCGACCATGTCGGGGTGGGTGACGTCGATCCCAGAATCGAGCACACCGACCAACACCGATTTGTCGCCGACGGAGATCGAACGCGCTTCCGGCGCGCGGATCTGATCCATGTTCCATTGCCGGAACGAAAGGGGGTCGCCCGACGAGCCTCGGCCGCCCCCCTGCTCGTGGCGAACGGGGGTCGCGACGCGAACGGGCCCGATCGAGCTGCGCACGGCGCTCACCGCGCCGACCGAGTCGACGCTGCTCGAAGCACGCAGCGTCGAGGCGAACGTCGCGCTCGTCGCGCGGACCAGCACCACGCCAATGGTCGAGTACCGCGCGACGACCGTGCCTCCTGCTGCCGCGACGGCGGCGCCGGCGTTGGCTGGAATCGATCCACCGCTGAAGGAGACGAGGAAAGATTGGCTTGCCGTGAGCGGGGAAGAAGCGGTGAGCTCTGCGTCGTCGGGTGCCGCGCCTGCGCCGCCGCAGCCGACGGCCGACGGCCAGGAGAGACTGGCGAAGATGATGCCCATCAACGATCGAATGGGGTGATGCATGGCGCCTCCTCGGAAAAGCAGAACGACCACCCTATCACGATGGCTTGGCGGCATGACGATCTCCCATGGAGGGTCGCTCGCGTTTGGCTCCGGGGCCGTATGCACCGCCCGCAAGACGACAGCATCATTTTTTTCTCGGATGGCTGCGCGGCTTTGGGCAGCGTCGCACCCCATCCCACCTCGGAGTCCGCCGCCTAGCGGGTTAGTCTGGTGCGATGAACTCGGGCGACTCGCCGACGCAGGCCGACGCTACTCCGGACGTGCTGCAGGCCGACGTGCCGAGGATCGAGCCCGGCACCATGGTGGCGAAACGCTATCGCGTTGACGGCTTTCTCGGAGAGGGCGCGATGGGCGCGGTCTACCGGGTCGAAGACGTGAAAACGCACGAGCCGCGAGCGCTCAAAGTGTTGCACGCCAGCATGTCGAGCCAGCGGGAGGCCGTCGCACGGTTCGAACGGGAAGCCATCGCGGCGGGGAAAATCGCACACCGCAATGTCGCGGCCGCCACCGATTTCGGCCGAATGCCGGACGGTTCGTTCTTCATGGTCCTCGAGTTCGTCGCCGGGCGCAGTCTGCGAACGGAGCTTTCCGATGGTCCTCTCGAACCTCGCCGAGCGATCCGCATCATGCAAGGGGCGGTGGCCGGCGTGGCCGCGGCGCACGCCAAGGGCATCGTGCACCGCGATCTCAAGCCTGAAAACATCATGCTCGTCGAGCACGATGGGGATCACGACTTCGTGAAGGTGCTCGACTTCGGCATTGCCAAAGTCACCGACGTCCGCTCGGCCGGCCACGGGAACGTCGCGCAGACCCTGACGAAGGCAGGGACGGTCATCGGCACGCCCGATTACATGTCGCCTGAGCAGGCTCTCGGCCGCGCCGTCGACGTTCGCTCCGATTTGTATTCGCTCGGTGTCGTTCTCTACGAGCTTTTGACCGGAAGCGCTCCCTTCCGCGGCGGCGCGGCCACGTTGCTGAGGCAGCAAGTGATGGACTTACCTCCGCCGCTTCCCGCCGATGTGATCGAGGACGGCGATCCGCTTCTTGCCGAGATGCTTCGGAAGCTGTTGGCAAAGAAGCCGGACGATAGGTTCCAAACGGCCGCCGAGCTGATGGCAGTTCTCGACACGGTTTCCGGTACGTTGGCGACCAAAGGCGTCGTCGATGACTTCGGGCTGCGAGGTGGCGGCGGACGCAAGGTAGCGCGCATGTTGCGACGGATCGTCCGGCACTTGCCGCGGTCGTCCGTAGCCCGGCTCACCGGGCGGCGCGTGGCGCTTGCGCTCGGTTTGCTCTTCGTGTCCACGGTCGCGGCGGTCGTTTTCGCGCTTGGCGGCTCGTCCGACTCGGAAACGGCGCCGTCCCGTTCCTCGTCTCCGAGCACGGCGGCATCTGCGCCCGCCCGCGGCGTCCCGGGACGCGGGGCTTCGGCCGTGTCGTCCCCGGCGCGCACTCAGCCCAAAGCCCCGGCGCCGCGCAAGACGAGCACCGGGTCCCCGGCGAAGGAGTAAAAACGGACCGCGATCCCGCCGGGCACGCCATTCGAGGGTACCGACGAGTGTTGACGGCGGTGCATGTGGCACAACGACCTCTCTTCACGGGAGCCTCGGAGCAGGTTAGCCTGCCGTCTTGCCACTCTTCCTCGTCAAGGGGTCGACAATGACCAACTACCGCTCATTCACTCATTGGGTCGCAGCGTCGCTCCTGCTGGGTCTCGCCGGTTGTGGAGGCGTTACTCAGTTCGCCGGAGCGCAACCGTTCACCATTGCCGGTACACCGCCTCCTCCTCCTCCGCCACCTCCGCCTGTCGTCAAGGAAGAACCGAAGCCGCCACCTCGCGTCGAGCTGCGCGACAACAAGATCGAGTTCAAGGAAAAGATCCAGTTCGAGGTCAACAAGGCCATCATCAAAGAGGAGAGCTTCTCTCTCCTTCACGATATCGGCGAAGTGATCAAGAAAAACGCGCATATCAAGAAGATCTCCATCGAGGGTCACGCCAGCGCCGAAGGAGATCCCAAGCGCAACAAGAAGCTGTCCGATGACCGTTCCAAAGCAGTGATGGAGTTCCTCGCCAAGAAAGAAGGTATCGACGCTGCTCGGCTCGCCGCCAAAGGTTGGGGCTCGGAGAAACCGGTCGCCAACAACGACAGCGAAGACGGTCGCGAAAAGAACCGACGCGTCGAGTTTCTGGTCGTGGAGCAGGACGTCACGGCGAAAAAAGTCGAAATCGATCCCGCGACCGGCAAGGAGCGGGTCGTCGAGGAGAAGAAGGAGACGCTCAAGGCGCCCGACACGGCACCGTCCGCTGCAAGCGATACGCCGGCCGTCAAACCCGCCGATGCCAAGAAGGAGGCGGCGAAGCCCGCCGATGCCAAGAAAGCGGAGTCCGCGAAACCAACCGACGCCAAGAAGACGGAGGTTAAGAAACAATGAGAACACTGCATTTCCTCGCCGTCTCGGTCGCTCTCTCTGCCTGCTCGTTCGCGGCGCGAAGCCCCGAGATGTATCGAGACGACACCGGTCGCGCCCTCGCCGCCAAGCAGGACGAGATCCGTGCCTGTTACGATTCCGTTCTCAAGGCGAGCCCGGGCGCGCAAGGAACCGTCACCGTCAAGTTCGACGTCGAAACCGAACAAGGGAAGATCTCGAACGTGACCGTCGACAAGGAGAAGACGACGGCTCCCGAGCCGGTGTCGAGTTGCGTGACGAAGAGCATCGATGGGCTCTCCATCACGCCGCCCGACGCGCGCAAGGGCGCGGGTATGTGGGTCTACGAATTCAGCGCTCCGCCCGCGGCCGCAGCATCGACTCCAGAAAAGACCTGATCGCCTGACATCGATGCAAACCCGCGCCCGCCACGCCTTGCCCGAGCCGACCGGTTCGTGCTGAACTTGAGCCAAAAGCTCGCATAAATCGTTTCGCTCGCCGTAAATTTGTGTCGCGCCGGTTTGCCCGCCGTGCAAGCCGTCGGTCCCTTGGCGAACGCGCACTCGAAGGAGCTCGCGCTACCCTGCGCGTGCTCCGAAGTGCTGATGGTGCCATGGGCCCATCGTACCAACCGCGCGCCATGAAGCTCGCATCGTCGAAGTTCTCCCGAAAGAGCACCGTACCGCCGCCGGGGATGTCGCCCGCGTCGCCCCCGGCAGCGCCGTCGAAAGGGCCGGTGCCGCCCGTGCCCTCCCGCGGCGCTCCCGGCGTTTCCCGCGGCGCCACCGCCGTCTTTGCCGCCCGCGCCTCCACCGCTCGCGCCGCCGCGGCTCGAATCCGCGTTGCTCGAAGCGTCGCCACCACCGCCACCGCCTGACATACCGCTCGGCGAGCCGGATCCGCAGTCATCCTGGGAGCAGGCCGCAAGCGCGATGAAAAAAAGAGCGACAAATTGCGTCGCGATCTACGACTTCAAGAACGGAGCGGCGCAGTACCTGCACACCAACTGTCGCGTTAATCCAAGAGTCAGCGACTAGGAAGACGACTCCTTCGGCGCAACAGCGTGGTCTGCCGCTGAGCCACGTCCCCTCAGGGCTCGAACATTCCGCGCGAATAGGCGGACCTCCATGGCTCGTACGAACTCAGATGGGTACGCATTATCAATCCAAAAATTGGCCATATACGTCAAAATTGTGTATTAATGATCGCGTGGCACTTTCAGCGCGCCAGAGCATCGAGTTCTTTCACCTCGTCTTTTTGCGCGCGCTGGTTGCGAAGGGCGAAGACAAGACGCTCGTCGCCCTCAAGGGCGGTTGCAACCTGCGATTCTACTTCGACAGCGTCCGGTACTCGGAGGACATCGACTTCGACGTCAGCGTCATGGCTCGCAATACGCTGAAGAACAAAGTCGACCGCCTCTTGCGTTCTCCGCCGGTGCTCGCTCCGCTCAAATCCAAGGGTATCGAGCTCACCACGGCCTCAGCACCGAAGCAGACGGATACGACACAGCGCTGGAAGCTCGGACTTCGCGCAGAAGGGCTGAGCGTGCCCCTGAGGACGAAGCTAGAGTTCTCCCGGCGCGACGCCATCGACGGGACGGTATTCGAGGCGATTCGAAGCGACGTACTGCGTCCCTATGGTCTCACGCCAATGTTGGCCCATCACTACGCGGCGCATGCGGCGATCATTCAGAAGATTCATGCGCTCGCCGGCCGGGCCGAGCCGCAGGCGCGGGACGTGTTCGACCTCAGCCTGCTCATGGCACGTCCAGAGGCAGCGAGCGTCAAGCTATCGCGTGCGCAGGAGAGCTGGGTCTCGGCCGCCATCGAGCGCGCCATGAGCATTTCCTATGACGCGTACCACGCCCAAGTGGTCGCTTATCTCGATCCGGAGCAAGTCGCCCTTTACGAAGATCGAGCGACCTGGGACCACATGCAGGCGACGGTCATCGCGCGGTTGGAGCGGCTGCTATGAACGCCGGCCAGGCCTATGCCACACTGCGCAAGCTTGGCGTTCCGGCGCTCGACACGGCGGATGCGGCAGCGGCCCTGAACCAGTCAGTTAGCGCCGCGGCCAAGACACTCGCGCGGCTCTCGGAAGCCGGGCTCGTGAAACCCGTTCGCCACGGCACCTGGTGGTTGCACGGCGAAATCGACGCTTATCGCCTTCCGTCGTATCTGACGGCCCCCCTCGAGAGCTATCTCTCACTGCACACAGCGCTACACCTCCGCGGATTGGTGGAGCAGGTTCCGGAAGTGTTCTACGCCGCTTCGCTCGCTCGCCCACAGCGCATCGCAACGCAGGCGGGCACGTTTTCCATCCACCGACTCGCGCCGGAGGTCTTCGGCGGCTATGAGGAGACGAAGGCCGGCGTCAAACTGGCGACCGCCGAAAAGGCCCTGTTCGATTTCGCGTACCTTTCGGCCAGTCGCTCACGTCTTTTCACGCAGCTTCCCGAGCTCGAGCTTCCGCGCAAGTTCCGCCGGTCGGAGCTCCACCGTTGGCTCGACAGAATTCCGTCAGCGCGCAGCCGCACCATCACGGAACGCAAGCTAGCGGAGTTTTTATCGATGTGATCGCGCCGCGTGTTCGACCTGACGCCCGCCCCGGGCTTCTTGTGCGCCAACTGCCACACGGGAGGGCGTTGGACACTGACCTTCGATCGCGACTCGCCCATCGGACTGCATCGTCAGCACACCGCGGTTCGCCGGGGCGACGGCCACCTGCACGTGTTGAATCGCGGCCCTCCCGCCGTCGACCGCACTTTGCTAAAAGCTTTCAAAGTGCGCTTCAAGACAAAACTCTTTCGCTATCCGGGCCCAGGCGGCTGGACTTTCGCAATCATCCCGAACGGCAGGCGCCTCCGACGACGCACCCCTGGGGGCGAACGCCGGTATCGGCGATGGTGGACGGCCAACGCTGGGAAACCAGCGTCTGGCGAGATCGCCGGCACGGATCACTGCTACCAGTGCCCAAGAAGATTCGGGGTGCAAAGGGCGACGGGGACGTCGTCGACGTCGAGCTGCGGCCACGCGAGGACGCGCCGGCGAGCGTGACTCGGAAGGCGCGACTCAAGGTACGCTAAACAACACGCCACCGACGCGAGCCCGGGAAAAAGGTGGTGAACGCCGTCGCGCGTGGCGAACGTAAACGCCCGATCACGACCGCCCGGCAATTGCTCTAAACCCCTTACCCGGCGGGTGGCGACTGCACCGAGCGGTAGTTCAGCGAGGCTCGGTGTCGGGCGGAGGGAATCCTCCCGGACCTTTGCCGACGAGCGCGACTTCCTGTGGACTCGCTGGCGTGTTGCTCGTGATCGTGAGTACCGCGCGCGCGATGCTGGGGCTTGCCGTGTAGTGAACCTCGATACTTTGCTTGTCGCCGGGCTGGAGAATCCCTTCGAACCCGGAGGACGAGAACTGACCGGTGGGAGGCGGTTTCGAGACGGATACCTCGACCTTTCGGCCCGTCACGTTCTCGATGGTGAACGTGCGCGTGTCGGTCTCTCCGTTTTGAAGTCCCGCGAAGGTGAGCACCTGCGGGGCATAGATGAGGTTCGGAGGGAAACCTGGATCGGGCGGTATGCCGCCGGGACCTTTCCCGAGGAGCAAGACCTGGTAGGGGCTTCCCGGAGTGTCGCACGTGATTCTGAGGTCTGCCCGCGAAATGAAGGGACTGCCCGTGTACTGAACCTCGATACGTCGCTCGGAACTGTGGGCGATGACGCCCTGGAACGGCGTCCAGGAGAACTGATCGACCGGGGAGGACGTCGCGATCTCGACGTCGCGCCCCGTGAAGTTCCTGATCGTGAGTATGCGGGTGGCGGTTGCCCCGAGCGGAACTGAGCCGAAAGCCAGAAGGCTCTGGCTTAGTCGTAGATCGGTGTCGTAGCCGCGCCACACCACGGGCCGCGCGTCGAGGTCGACCTCGACCACCTTGCTCAAGTCGTGCGCTTCGCCCTCGATCACGGCCTGGACCCGGTATCGCCGACCGGAACCGACACGCTCGATGCGCAAGCGCCCGACGTTGCACTCGAAGAGTGCGCCTAAGGCGGCCGCGCAGTAGCGCTTGTCACCCCCGATGTCCAAGACGAATTGCGTTGCCTTCTCGGGGAAATCGCCCGCCAACTTTTCGACGATCGAAGGGAGATCCTGAGGTGTATCGGCGATGTCCCTGAACAGGAACCGCAGGTACTCGTTGTCCTGCGGGGGCCGGCCGATCGCGGAGCTCGTGAGATGCATCAAGAGCGGGTTCGTCCCGTGATCAGGCGCGCTTCGAGAGTTCGACGTTATCACGTGCATCAACCCGAAATGGCAGTCACCCCCCAAGATGAACACGGCTCGCGTTCGGCGGAAGGTGGGATCCGGATGCTCGGGGTCAAGGTCGAGCCCATTCGCAAGTGCGAAAAGGACGTTGAGCAAAGGCGAGAGCTCGCTCTGATTCGGCCCGTGCGTCCAAGCCTCCCGGTAGTCAACGTCAGCGAGCTTGGTTTTCTCGACCTTCTCGTAGGCGATTTCCGCGCCAACCGCCCCGAGCCAGGCGCCGATCGCGTTCGGAGTTAAGACGTGGGGCGAGCCCGCGAACGCCCCTACGAGCGCCCCGACGACCACGGCAAGATTGTTGGCCATGACACGAAGCTCGTCGATCGGAAGCAACGCGACCGGCACCGGCGAGCCAAAGACGATGATATCGGCGTCGCGCACCTCGTCGGAGGATTTCGCCCAGGCAACGAAGTCGCGCCACTGCTCTTTGCCGAAGCTAGGGAACTCTCCGTCGGTGCCGCGCTTACTGCGTGAATCCATCATGAAGAACGCGGCCGGGCCTCGTCGGAAGTGGTAGTGAAACGGGCCGTCGCGACCTGACGGACTGTGTGCGAGCTGGAATATCCGAAACGCATCCTCGCCAGCGGTGATGCGTTCCGGGGGGATGCGATCGTCCATACCCCAGTCGTCTTTGACCTCATGGTCATCGGTGATCATGTACGTCGGCCTACGGCTCAAAGCCTGGCGCACGGGGTGGTACGCCCAGAATTGGTTGTAGCGTTCGATGTACCCCGGGAGCCAGTTGCGGTCTGGGGGCTCGGGCACTTCGTCGCAGTAGACCTGGTCGCCTAGAAAAAGCTGCAGATCACCATCGCTCCGTCCCGCGAGGCGCTTCCAGTGTTGGAGATCGCGCTCGGGGTCGTTGCCCTCTTCGTCGATCGGTTTGAAACACGAGCCAAAGAGCACCGTGAGGGCCCGCTCGTCGGCGGCGGCAGTGCGAAACGATCCCTGGCTGAGGATCCATTCGACATCGCCTCGCCGCATGCGGAGCCAATAGCGGTACGCGGTGCCCGGCGTGAGGCCTTCGACCGTGAGCGTCTGCGTCCGGGCGTGCTCCTCGGAAAAGGACACCGGCAGCACCTGCGCACCGGATTCGCCGCCCGCGGTCGGTTGCACGATGCATTCGTAAAGGGCATCCCGGAGCTGTTCGCCGTGAAGCTGAAACCACAGCCGACAAGTCTCTCGGGTGGTGTGTCCGACGATCGACTTCGCGCCGTCAACGACCACCACGCGCTCGACGGTCACCGACCGAGTGGGCCCCTTGACCGAGGCGGTGTTGATGGACTGCGACTCGCCCTTGAGTCCATGGATGCTGCCCCCGAGCCTGAAGTAGACAGCCATGTCAAAGAACTCTTCGTTTGAGCCCGGTGGGTGTGCCGCGCTCTGGCGTTGGTACTCGGGCTCGACGTCCACCTCGAAGCGCGCTTCACCATCAGGCCCTGCAACCCGGGGCGAAAGCGCCATCGTCACGGCCTCGTCTTCCAGGATCTTGAGGCGTTTCGCGCCGGGCGTGCCGGCGGCCGCCTTGCTCTTCAAAGAAGTCGGCGGTCCGGGCGGGGGGTCGTCGTGCTGCGCGCCGAGCACGAGCACCCGCGGCGCCACCTTGATGGTGCAGGTGAGCGCAACGCCCGGCACAGGATCACCGGAGTTGAAATCGAGGCACCTAACGTGGATGTACATTGCGCCTATCCCTCGTTCGCTATCGATCCTTCACGTTCTTCTCTCCAGGTAAGACCCGCGCCGGCGAAGAAAATG
>Ga0190265_10002419_pt1 | contig 12557 bp, 10 predicted proteins | sample Popmic124T_FD_133135 | JGI IMG/M metagenome (GOLD analysis project Ga0190265, IMG submission 133135) | Populus adjacent soil microbial communities from riparian zone of Indian Creek, Utah, USA - 124 T | ecosystem: Environmental > Terrestrial > Soil > Riparian zone | place: USA: Utah | collected... | reverse complement strand
CTGCCGCAGCTCAAGGGCAAGCTGGACGGCATCGACATGCGCGTCCCCGTCCCCACGGGCTCCGTCACCGACCTGGTCCTCGAACTGGACCGCGAGGTGAGCAAGGACGAGATCAACGCGGCGTTCCAGAAGGCCGCCGAGGGTCAGCTCAAGGGCATCCTGGAGTACACCGAGGACCCGATCGTCTCCTCGGACATCGTCAACTGGCCCGCATCCTGCACCTTCGACTCGTCGTTGACGATGGTCCAGGGCAAGCAGGCCAAGATCGTCGGCTGGTACGACAACGAGTGGGGCTACTCCAACAGGCTCGTCGATCTGACCAGCTTCGTCGGCGACAAGCTCTGACCGCTGCCTCACCGGCGGAGCGCCGACACATGGCAGACCGTGGCAGGGCTCGCAGGGCGCAACGACGCGTCCGGCGGGCCCTGTTCCATGAGGGTTCCCTGAGGGTCTGAAGTCCAAGGAGTCCAGCAAGCATGAAGACGATCGATGAACTCATCGACGACGGCGTGGCCGGCAAGCGGGTCTTCGTCCGCGCCGATCTGAACGTCCCGCTCGACGGTGTCTCCATCACCGACGACGGCCGCATCCGCGCGGCCGTGCCCACCATTCGTAAGCTCGCTGAGAGCGGCGCCCGCGTCGTCGTCGCCTCGCACCTGGGACGTCCCAAGGGCGCCCCCGACCCGCAGTTCTCGCTCGCGCCGGTCGCGAAGCGGCTCGGTGAACTCCTCGGCGAGGACGTCGCTTTCGCGTCCGACACCGTCGGCGACGACGCGAAGGCCACCGTGGGCGCGAGCGCCGACGGCGGCGTCACGCTGCTGGAGAACCTGCGCTTCAACGCGGGGGAGACCAGCAAGGACGACGCCGAACGCGGCGCCTTCGCCGACGAACTCGCAGGCCTCGCGGACCTCTACGTCGGTGACGGTTTCGGCGCGGTGCACCGCAAGCACGCCTCCGTGTACGACCTTCCGGCCCGCCTTCCGCACGCCGCGGGCGGCCTCATCGCCACCGAGGTCGGTGTGCTGAAGAAGCTCACCGAGGACGTCGCGCGCCCGTACGCCGTCGTGCTCGGAGGCGCGAAGGTCTCCGACAAGCTCGGTGTCATCGATCATCTTCTGGAGCGGGCCGACCGCATCCTCATCGGCGGCGGCATGGCCTACACCTTCCTCAAGGCACAGGGCCACGAGGTCGGAAGCTCCCTGCTTCAGGAGGACCAGGTCCCCGTGGTCCAGGACTATCTGGAGCGTGCCGGGAAGTTGGGTGTGGAGTTCGTGCTGCCGGTCGACGTGCTGGCGGCCGACAGCTTCCCGGACCTGAAGACCAAGGCGCCGGCAGCGCCGAGCACCGTCGCCGTGGACGCGATTCCGGCCGGCCTGATGGGCCTGGACATCGGACCGCGCACCTGTGAGCTCTACGCCTCCAAGCTCGCCGACGCCGCCACAGTCTTCTGGAACGGCCCGATGGGCGTCTTCGAGCACCCCGACTACGCCGAGGGCACAAGGGCCGTGGCGCAGGGGCTGCTCGACAGCGGCTCCTTCACCGTCGTCGGCGGCGGCGACAGCGCTGCCGCCGTCCGGCTGCTCGGCTTCGACGAGAACGCATTCGGCCACATCTCGACCGGTGGCGGCGCCAGCCTCGAGTACCTCGAGGGCAAGACGCTCCCCGGCCTCGCGGCACTGGAGAACCCGTGAGCGGCGGGAGCCCTTCCGCTCACCCGCAGACAGCAGCATCTCCCGCACCTCTGCCCCGCGCGGGCGACCGTGACATGAGCCGCCACCGCGGCGCAGCGAACAACGGAGGACGTCCAACGTGACCACCCGAACCCCGCTGATGGCGGGCAACTGGAAGATGAACCTCAACCACCTCGAGGCCATCGCCCACGTCCAGAAGCTCGCCTTCGCACTGACGGACAAGGACTTCGCGGCCGTCGAGGTCGCGGTCCTGCCGCCCTTCACCGACCTGCGCTCCGTCCAGACCCTGGTCGACGGCGACAAGTTGAAGATCAAGTACGGCGCCCAGGACGTCTCCGCACACGAGACCGGGGCGTACACCGGCGAGATCTCCGGTGCGTTTCTGGCCAAGCTGAACTGCTCGTTCGTCACCGTCGGCCACTCCGAGCGCCGCCAGTACCACGGTGAGGACGAGCCGCTGGTCAACGCCAAGGTGAAGGCGGCCTTCGCACACGACCTGACCCCGATCCTGTGCGTCGGCGAGGAGCTGGCGGTGCGTGAGGCCGGCAACCAGGTCGCGCACACGCTCGCCCAGGTCGACGGCGCGCTGAAGGACCTGCCCGCCGAGCAGGCCGCCACCATCGTGATCGCGTACGAGCCGGTGTGGGCCATCGGCACAGGCAAGACCTGCGGTGCGGAGGACGCCCAGGAGGTCTGCGGTGCGATTCGCGGACGGCTCAACGAGTTGTACGGACAGGACGTCGCCGAGAAGGTGCGCATCCAGTACGGCGGCTCGGTGAAGTCCGGCAACGTCGCCCAGATCATGGCGCAGCCCGACATCGACGGCGCGCTGGTGGGCGGTGCCGCGCTCGATGCGGAGGAGTTCGTCAAGATCGTTCGATTCCGCGACCAGTAGGACCGGACGCACCCCGGTGCCGCCGGCGGTGCCCGTACCCGGCGCCCGCCCACGGCAGGCGCATGACGGCGGGCCACGACCCGTCGTACCCTGTCGGGGGCCGGGCCCGCGTCCGGCCCCCGAGATGTCAAGACTTCCGAACTGTCCGAGAGAGTTGGTCCAGCCGTGATCATGGGGTTCTCAATCGCCCTCATCGCCGTCAGCGCACTGGGGGTGCTGCTGGTTCTGATGCACAAGGGGAAGGGCGGCGGTCTCTCCGACATGTTCGGCGGCGGTATGCAGTCGTCGGTCGGCGGCTCTTCGGTAGCAGAGCGCAACCTGTCCCGGCTCACGGTGGTGGTCGGGCTGGTCTGGTTCGCCATCATCGTCGTGCTCGGGCTGCTGATGAAGCTGGAGACCTGATCGCCGCCACCGGGTGACCGGGATCCCGCTGCCCCCGGGCATCGGGACGTACCTCCGGCCTTGCAAGAGCTGCCGCAAGTCGCCGTACCCGGCCTATCATGAGGCTCGCGTCCGGAGCCGACGCAGTAACTCCGGTAACTGGACGCGCGTTGGGCCCTACGTACACTAGGGCGCCCGCAGCGGAGCTCCCTATCGGGTTCTCCGCAGCACCGTGAGGCAGGGAGTTACGACCGTGGCAAGTGGCAACGCGATCCGGGGAAGCCGGGTCGGAGCCGGGCCGATGGGGGAGGCCGAGCGAGGCGATTCCGCGCCTCGCCTGCGCATCTCCTTCTGGTGTTCGAACGGACACGAGACTCAGCCCAGCTTCGCCAGCGACGCGCAGATCCCCGAGACCTGGGATTGCCCGCGCTGTGGCTTCCCAGCCGGTACGGACCAGGAGAACCCGCCGGACCCGCCGCGTACGGAGCCGTACAAGACCCATCTCGCCTATGTAAGGGAACGACGGAGCGACGAGGACGGCGAGGCGATCCTGGCCGAGGCCCTCGCGAAGCTCCGAGGCGAGCTCTGACGCTTCACGCCCGCTCGACTGTCACTCTTCCCGGTCCAGCCGGTGCACCGGTCTCCTCCCGCTGCCGGCTCCTGGCCGCCGGTCCAACGCCCTTGCGAGGCACGCCCTTCCGGCCCTTCTTGCTCTTCTGCGCGGCCCGGCCGCCACCGCTGAGGCGGTGCGCGCGGCCGGGCCGTCGGTCATTTAGGTTGGTGCGCGGCGGGGTTTCGCACGAGAAGACCAGTAGAGATCACGAGAAGACGGTGACGATCGCAGATGAACGCAGCAGGCCGCACGCGGCTCGATCAACTGCCCGAGTGGCACGCGTTGGCAAAGCACCGTGAGGAGTTCGGCGACACACATCTACGCGGACTCTTCGCCGAGGACGTGCGACGTGCGGAGCGGTTCGGCCTGCAGGTGGGCGACCTGCACCTGGACTTTTCCAAGCACCTGGTAACGGACGACACGATGCGGCTGCTGGGCGAACTGGCCGCCGCCACCGGGGTCGCGCAGCTGCGGGACGCCATGTTCGACGGCGAGCGGATCAACGTCACCGAGGACCGCGCCGTGCTGCACACGGCGCTGCGCACGCCGGCCGCGGCGGTCGTCATGACCGACGGCGAGAACGTCGAACCCAAGGTGCACGCGGTGCTGACCAAGATGGCCCTCTTCGCGAGCAAGGTGCGCGAAGGCCACTGGACCGGTCACACCGGCAAGCGGATCAAGACAGTTGTGAACATCGGCATCGGCGGCTCGGACCTGGGTCCGAAGATGGCGTTCGAGGCGCTGCGCCCGTACACGCAGCGCGACATGGACTTCCGTTTCGTCTCCAACGTGGACGGTGCCGACCTGCACGAGGCCGTGCGCGGTCTCGACCCGGCCGAGACGCTGTTCATCGTGGCCTCGAAGACCTTCACCACCATCGAGACGATCACGAACGCGACCGCGGCGCGCAACTGGCTGCTTGCGGGCCTGGGCGGAGCGAAGGAGGCGGTGGCCAAGCACTTCGTCGCGGTCTCGACGAACGCCGAGAAGGTCTCCGAGTTCGGCATCGACACGGAGAACATGTTCGAGTTCTGGGACTGGGTCGGCGGCCGCTACTCCTACGATTCGGCCATCGGGCTCTCCCTCATGGTCGCCATCGGAGGCGACCACTTCAACGAGATGCTGGCCGGCTTCCACCTCGTCGACGAGCACTTCCGCAGCGCCCCACCCGAGGCCAACGCACCGATGCTGATGGGCCTGTTGGGCATCTGGTACGGCAACTTCTTCGACGCGCAGTCACACGCGGTGCTGCCCTACAGCCACTACTTCTCCCAGTTCACCGCCTATCTGCAGCAGCTCGACATGGAGTCGAACGGCAAGTCCACCGACCGCGAAGGCCGTCCCGTCAACTGGCAGACGGGCCCGGTGGTCTGGGGCACGCCCGGCACCAACGGACAGCACGCCTACTACCAACTGCTGCACCAGGGCACGAAGATGATCCCCGCCGACCTCCTCGGCTTCGCCCGCCCCGTGGACGGTCTGGGTGAGCTGGCCGGGCAGCACGACCTGCTGATGGCGAACCTCTTCGCGCAGGGGCAGGCGCTCGCCTTCGGCAAGACCCAGGACGAGGTACGGGCGGAGGGCGTCCCCGAAGCGCAGGTGCCGCACCGCACCTTCCCCGGAAACCGCCCGACGACCACCATCCTCGCCGAGGAGCTCACCCCGTCCGTGCTGGGCCAGCTCGTCGCGCTGTACGAGCACAAGGTCTTCGTGCAGGGAGCCCTCTGGAACATCGACAGCTTCGACCAGTGGGGCGTCGAACTGGGCAAGGTCCTCGCCAAGCGCCTCGAGCCGGCCCTGACGAGCGGTGCGGAGGTCGACGGCCTCGACGCCTCGACACAGACCCTGGTGAGCCGGTACCGGCAGCTGCGAGGCCGCTGAGCAGCGCTGCACCGAACGCGCAGGCCCCGCCCTCCAACAGACGGGCGGGGCCTGCGCGTTCGCGGATCAGGGAACGGGCGGGGAGCGGAGATCCCGTGGCAGCTTTGCTGCCGCGGCCTCGTCCAGAAGCCACAGGGTGCTCTCGCGCCCGTACGCACCGGCGGCCGGTGCCTGCACATCGCCGGGTCCCGCATTCCCGCCTGCGAGAACCTGAGCCGCAGCGTCCGCCTTGTCCTCCCCGGCCGCCAGCAGCCACACCTCGCGTGCCGAACGGATCGCGGGCAGCGTCAGCGAGATGCGGACGGGCGGCGGCTTGGGGGCGTCGTGCACGCCGACGACCGTGCGTTCCGTCTCCCGCACGCCGGGATGCCCGGGGAAGAGCGAGGCCACGTGCGTGTCCGGGCCCACGCCCAGCAGCAGTACGTCGAAAGACGGGACCGGCGCATCGCCGTCGGGGCCCGAAGCGGTGGCGAGTTCGGCCGCGTAGGCCTTCGCCGCGGCCTCCACGTCGGTGCCGTACGCACCGTCGGATGCCGGCATCGCATGCACCCGTGCCGGGTCCAGCGGCACCGCGTTCAGGAGCGCGTCGCGCGCCTGGGTGTCGTTGCGTTCCGGGTCTCCCTCGGGCAGGAACCGCTCGTCGCCCCACCACAGTTCGAGTCGGGAGAAGGCGATGGAGTCGCGGCCGGCGGAGGAGGCGAGCGCAGCGAGCAGGGCGTTGCCGTTGCGGCCGCCGGTCAGTGCCACGGAGGCACTGCCGCGTGCGGTCTGCGCGTCGATGATGCGGGTGGCGAGACGTGCCGCGGTCGCACGGGCCATCTCGTCCTTGTCGCGGTGCACGACGACCTGGGGTGCGCCGGTCACTTCTTCGCCGCCCGCTTCGTGGGGGACTTGGCGGCCTTCTTGGCCGCGGGGGACTGCTTCGCCGTGTCCCCTTCCGGCTGCGTTTCCGCCTGAGCCCGTGCCCGTCCGCCGGAAGGGCCGCTGCCGCTGCCGGAGCTGCGGGAAGCGCCGGCGCTCTTCTTGCTCTGCCTGATTCCGTACTGCACGGCGGAGGCGTACGCCTCGTCCGGGTCGAGCCGCCGCAGCTCTTCCGCGATCAGCTCGGCCGTGCCGCGGCGGTGCAGTGCCACGTGACGGTCGGGCTGGCCGGGCATGGCGAGTTCGGCGAGTGAACCGTCCGCCCGGTCGAGGCAGAGTTCGCCGTTGGCGGTCTCCATCCGTACGGCTGTGATGCCGGGGCCTTCGGTGGCCTTCCGCTCGACTGGGACATTCAGCCGAAGACCCAGCCAGAGCGCCAGCATCTCCACCGACGGGTTGTAGCCCTCGCCCTCCACCACCGCGCCGCGCACCTTCGCCGACTGCTGGTCGAGAGCTGCCGCGAGCACGCTCCGCCAGGGCGTCAGACGGGTCCAGGACAGGTCGGTGTCGCCCGGCGCGTAGGTCTCACCGCGCAGAGCGATCGCGGCGATCGGGTCCTCGGCCGCTGCGGCGTCGGTGATGCGGCGCTGGCCGAGGGTGCCGAGCAGGTCCTCGGAGGGATGCTCGGGCGCGTCCTCGGGCCACCAGACGACCACAGGGGCGTCGGGCAGCAGCAGCGGCAGCACCACGCTGTAGGCGTGCGCTGCCAGTTCGCCGTGCAGCCGCAGCAGTACGGTCTCGCCGGTGCCCGAGTCGATGCCGACCCGCACCTCGGCGTCGAGCCTGGCCATGGCCCGGTCGCGGGGCGAGCGGCCGGGGCGGCGCACCACCACCAGGATGCGCGAGGGGTGCTCCTTGGAGGCGTCGCTGGCGGCCCTGAGCGCGTCGTAGTGGTTGCCCTCGTCCGTGACGATGACGAGGGTGAGCACCATGCCGACGGCGGGCGAGCCGATCGAGCGCCGCGCCTGCACCAAGGTGGTGTTGATCTGGCTTGACGTGGTGTCCGTGAGGTCGATGTTCATGGCCGGCGCCAGCTCCGTCCGTCGCGTGCGAGCATCTCGTCGGCGGCCTGGGGGCCCCAGGTCCCGGCCAGGTACTGCTCGGGATTGCCGTGCTTCTCCCAGTAGTGCTCGACGGGGTCGAGGATCTCCCAGGACCGCTCGACCTCCTGATGACGCGGGAAGAGGTTCGCGTCGCCGAGCAGGACGTCGAGCAGAAGACGCTCGTACGCCTCCGGGCTGGACTCGGTGAAGGACTCGCCGTAGGCGAAGTCCATGGTCACGTCCCGGATCTCCATCTGCGTGCCGGGAACCTTGGAGCCGAAGCGGATGGTGATGCCCTCATCGGGCTGTACGCGGATCACCAGGGCGTTCTGGCCGAGCTCCTGGGTGTCGGTGGCGTCGAAGGGGGAGTGGGGTGCGCGCTGGAAGACGACCGCGATCTCGGTGACGCGGCGGCCGAGGCGCTTGCCCGTACGGAGGTAGAAGGGCACTCCCGCCCAGCGGCGGTTGTCGATCTCCAGCCGCATGGCCGCGAAGGTGTCGGTCTTCGACTTGGAGTCGATGCCTTCTTCCTCCAGGTAACCCCGCACCTTCTGGCCGCCCTGCCATCCGGCCGTGTACTGGCCGCGCACCGTGTGCTTGCCCAGCTCCCGCGGCAGCCGTACGGCGTTGAGCACCTTCAGCTTCTCGGTGACCAGAGCCTTGGCGCCGAACGAGGCGGGCTCCTCCATGGCTGTGAGAGCCAGCAGCTGGAGCAGGTGGTTCTGGATCACGTCGCGGGCCGAGCCGATGCCGTCGTAGTAGCCCGCACGGCCGCCGATGCCGATGTCCTCGGCCATGGTGATCTGTACGTGATCGACGTAACTGCGGTTCCACAGCGGCTCGAACATCGTGTTGGCGAACCGCAGCGCCAGGATGTTCTGGACGGTCTCCTTGCCGAGGTAGTGGTCGATGCGGAAGACCTGGTCGGGCTTGAAGACGTCGTGCACCACCGCGTTGAGGTCCTGGGCGCTGCGCAGGTCGTGCCCGAAGGGCTTCTCGATGACGGCGCGGCGCCAGGAGCCCTCGCCGCTCTCCGAGAGCCCGTGCTTCTTCAGCTGGGAGACGACGGTGGGGAAGAACTTGGGCGGTACGGAGAGGTAGAAGGCGAAATTGCCGCCCGTACCACGGGACTTGTCGAGTTCCTCGATGGTGGACTTGAGCGTCTGGAAGGCGTCGTCGTCGTCGAAGACCCCGGGCACGAAACGCATGCCCTGGGAGAGCTGCTGCCAGACCTCTTCGCGGAACGGTGTACGGGCATGCTCCTTGACCGAGTCGTGCACCACCTGCGCGAAGTCTTCGTGAGCCCAGTCCCGTCGGGCGAAGCCGACGAGGGAGAAGCCCGGCGGGAGAAGCCCGCGATTCGCGAGGTCGTAAACGGCGGGCATCAGCTTTTTGCGTGACAAATCACCCGTGACGCCGAAAATGACCAGCCCCGACGGTCCCGCGATGCGCGGGAGCCGCCGGTCCAGTGCGTCACGCAGCGGATTGGCTGCGTAGGTCAACTCGCTTACGCCTCCTTCGGCGTGAGGCGCTTGAGCTCCGCCTCGGTGGAAGAGAGCAGCTCGTTCCAGGACGCCTCGAACTTCTCGACGCCCTCGTCCTCCAGCACCTGCACGACGTCGTCGTAGGAGATGCCGAGCTTGCCGATGGCGTCCAGGACGGCCTTGGCGTCGGCGTAATTGGCGCGTACGGAGTCGCCGGCGATCTCGCCGTGATCGTCGGTGGCCTTCAAGGTGGCCTCCGGCATGGTGTTGACCGTGTTCGGCGCCACCAGCTCGGTGACGTAGAGGGTGTCCGGCAGCGACGGGTCCTTCACGCCTGTGGACGCCCACAGCGGACGCTGGCTGTTCGCGCCCGCGCGCTCCAGGGACTGCCAGCGCTCGGAAGGATCCACGGAACGGTCGGCGGAACCGAAGACCTCCTCGTAGGCCTGGTAGGCGAGCCTTGCGTTGGCGATGGCCGCCTTGCTCTTCAGCTTCTCGGCCTCCTCGCCGCCCACGGCGTCGAGACGCTTGTCGATCTCGGTGTCGACACGGGAGACGAAGAACGACGCCACCGAGTGGATCGTGGAGAGATCCATGCCGAGGGACTTGGCCTTCTCCAGGCCCGTCAGGAAGGCGTCGATGACCTCGCGGTACCGCTCCAGCGAGAAGATCAGCGTGACGTTGACGCTGATCCCCTTGCCGATGGTCTCGGTGATCGCGGGGAGGCCCTTCTTGGTGGCCGGGATCTTGATGAAGGTGTTCGGACGGTCCACCAGCCACGCCAGCTGACGCGCCTCCGCGACGGTCGCCTTGGTGTTGTGCGCCAGACGCGGGTCGACCTCGATGGAGACCCGGCCGTCCTTGCCGCCGGTGGCGTCGAAGACGGGGCGCAGCACGTCCGCGGCGTCCCGTACGTCGGCGGTGGTGATCATGCGCAGGGCTTCTTCGACGGTGACACTACGAGCGGCCAGGTCAGAGACCTGCTGGTCGTACTTCTCGTCGGAAGAGATGGCCTTCTGGAAGATCGTCGGGTTCGTGGTGACGCCCACCACGTGCTGCTCATCGATGAGTTCGCCGAGGTTGCCCGACGTGATCCGGTGACGGGACAGGTCATCCAGCCAGATCGCGACGCCTTCGTCGGAGAGGCGCTTGAGAGCGTCTGTCATGGGAATTGCATCTCCTGCTTGTCGTAGCTTCGCAGCTGTACGTATATGGGCGTCAGCGAGTCACGGCCTCGAGGGATTCCCTCGCGGCGGTGGCGACCGCATCGGCAGTGAGACCGAACTCGCGGTAGAGCGTCTTGTAGTCGGCGGAGGCGCCGTAGTGCTCCAGCGAGACGATCCGCCCCGCGTCACCGACATAACGGTGCCAGGTCAGCCCGACCGCCGCCTCGACCGCGACACGCGCCCGTACCGTCGGCAGCAGCACGGTGTCCCGGTAGGCCTGGTCCTGCTCCTCGAACCACTCCACGGACGGCATCGAGACGACGCGCGTACGCACGCCCTCCGCCTGCAGCGTCTCGCGCGCCTCGACCGCGAGCTGAACCTCGGAGCCGGTGCCGATCAGGATGACCTGCGGCTCCCCGCCCTCGGCCTCGAACAGCACGTAACCGCCCTTGGCGGCCTCGTGGTTGGGCGCGTAGGTGGGCACGTTCTGACGGGTCAGCGCCAGGCCGTGCGGGGCCGGCTTCTCGGTGTGGCGCCGCAGCACCTCGCCCCACGCGATCGATGTCTCGTTCGCGTCCGCGGGACGGACGATGTTGAGACCCGGGATGGCGCGCAGCGCGGGCAGATGCTCGATCGGCTGGTGTGTCGGGCCGTCCTCCCCGAGACCGATCGAGTCGTGCGTCCAGACGTACGTCACCGGCGCGTGCATCAGCGCCGCGAGCCGGACAGCGGGACGCATGTAGTCGGAGAAGGTGAGGAAAGTGCCGCCGTACACGCGGGTGTTGCCGTGCAGCGCGATGCCGTTCATGGTCGCGCCCATGGAGTGCTCACGGATGCCGAAGTGCACCGTACGGCCGTAAGGGTCGGCGCCCGGCAGCGGGTTGCCCTGCGGCAGGAACGAACTCTTGTCGAACGAGGTGTTGTTGGAGCCCGCCAGGTCGGCCGAACCGCCCCACAGCTCCGGGATCTTGGGACCGAGCGCCTTCAGCACCGCACCGGAGGCCTTGCGGGTGGCCACGGCCTCGCCGGCCTCGAAGACCGGAAGCGCCTTCTCCCAGCCGTCCGGCAGCTCGCCCACGCGGATGCGGTCGAACTCGGCGGCACGCTTGGGGTTCGCCGAACGCCACTCCGCGAACTGCTTGTCCCAGGCGGCGCGTGACTCACGCCCGCGGTCCCACGCCGTGCGTACGTGCTCCAGGACATCCGCGTCGACCTGGAAGTTCTGCTCGGGGTCGAAGCCGAGGACCTTCTTGGTCTTCGCGACCTCCTCCTCGCCCAGCGCGGCACCGTGAGCGGCGCCCGTGTTCTGGGCGTTGGGGGCGGGCCAGGCGATGATGGAGCGGACGGCGATGAACGAGGGACGCCCGGTCTCGGCCTTGGCCGCCTTGAACGCCTCGTACATGCTCTTGGGGTCGAGGTCGCCGTTGGGCAGCGGGTCGACGCGCTGCACGTGCCAGCCGTAGGACTCGTACCGCTTGACGGTGTCCTCGGAGAAGGCCGTCTCGGTGTCGCCCTCGATGGAGATGTGGTTGTCGTCCCACATCACGACCAGGTTGCCCAGCTTCTGATGGCCCGCGAGCGAGGACGCCTCGCCGGAGACGCCTTCCTGGAGGTCGCCGTCGCTGGCGAACGACCAGATGGTGTGGTCGAAGGGGGAGTCGCCGGCAGCCGCGTCCGGGTCGAACAGGCCGCGCTCGTAGCGCGCTGCCATCGCCATGCCCACGGCGTTCGCGACGCCCTGACCCAGCGGCCCGGTCGTCGTCTCGACGCCCACTGTGTGGCCGTGTTCGGGGTGCCCGGGGGTCTTGCTGCCCCAGGTGCGGAAGCACTTGAGGTCGTCCAGCTCCAGTCCGTAACCCGCCAGGTAGAGCTGGATGTAGAGGGTCAGGCTGGAATGGCCGACGGAGAGAACGAAACGGTCACGTCCCGGCCAGTCGGGGTCGGAAGGGTCGTGCCGCATCAGCTTCTGGAAGACCAGGTAGGCCGCCGGAGCCAGCGCCATGGCCGTGCCGGGGTGGCCGTTGCCGACCTTCTGCACGGAATCCATGGCCAGGACTCGGACGGTGTCTACAGCCCGCTGGTCCAGATCGGTCCACTCAAGGTCTGTCGTGGTCGGCTTGGTGCTCACCCTGCGTCAGGGCTCCTCTCCACAATGTCGATGACCGGTGCCGTTGCGCTCACCGGCGGGGACGAGCGTACCCCTGTGCCAGGCGCGCACTTCGGGGTGTTGTCACGACGGGCGCACCCACTCCTACAACCGAAACAGGACAAGCTGGATTCCTGCCGGGGTCCTGTCCGTGTACCCGCGCAGCCGGGTACGTACCGGGCCGGAAACCGCTGAACGGGCGCCCGCGCGCTCTGCCCGGAACCCCGCCCGGCGCTGCTCCGGCCGGAATCGCGTGCTCCCGGGCGAGCGGAGGGCCGCCCGCCCGACACGGCACCCCGGGGGGAGGCGCAAACATGGCGCCGTCTAAAGTGGCGT
>Ga0190265_10002418_pt1 | contig 12558 bp, 4 predicted proteins | sample Popmic124T_FD_133135 | JGI IMG/M metagenome (GOLD analysis project Ga0190265, IMG submission 133135) | Populus adjacent soil microbial communities from riparian zone of Indian Creek, Utah, USA - 124 T | ecosystem: Environmental > Terrestrial > Soil > Riparian zone | place: USA: Utah | collected... | reverse complement strand
TCGGGGTCGAACTGCTGGATGCGGTCGTGGGCGGTGTCGGCGACCCAGACGTTGCCTTGGGAGTCGGTGGCGACGTCGGCGGGTGCCGAGAGCTGGCCGGGGCCCGAGCCCGAGCCGCCGAAGGAGGATTTGTGGCCAGGGGCCGGGCCATCCGTTGGTGTGATTTTCGTGCGCTCGCCCTCTTTGTCGTAGGTATAGGCCGCGCCGGTTCCCGTTTCGAGCTGACTGGCGGCGTCGTAGGTGTTCGTCGATCCCGGAGTTTTCGTGGGATTGTTGGCGGCGTCGTATGCGTAGGTCGTGGCGCCAGCTTGGATCAGGCGGTCGTTTTCGTCGTAGGAGAAAGCTTCTTCTTCGGCGCCTGGCAGGCCCGCGCTGGTCAGGCTTTCCACTTGGCCGACTTTGTCGCGAGCGTAGCCCAGGGAAGCCAGCGTTTCGGGTCCCTTCTTGACGTCGACTTCGATCATTCTGTCGGCGCGGTCGTAGCCGTACTGGTCGACGTTGCCGGTCCCTTCCGGGAAGGTCGTGCTTTTCAGGTTCGAGTTGCCGTCGTAGGCGAAGCTCGTGGTGTTCCCCAGCCAGTCGGCGACGCTTTTCAGCCGGCCGGCTTTGTCAAAGGCCTGCGTCACGGTTTTGCCGTTGGGGTAGGTGATCCCGGTCTGCTCGTCGGCGAGGTTGTATTCGTAGGCGACGGTGTCGCCATGCCCGTCTTCGGTCTGTATCAGGCGACCGAGCTGGTCGTACTCGTAGCTGCTTTCCCCGGTCCCGTCGCTCATGCTCGTCAGGTTGCCATCGGGGTCGTAGGAGAATTCCGCGGTCGGCGTGACGCCGTCTGAGTAGATGATTCCGACGAGCCGGTTGGCGTCGTCGTAGCCGTAGACGGTCGTACGTTCTTCCGGATCAATCTCGCTCGTGAGATTCCCGGCAGCGTCGTATTCCCTGGTGGTCGTGCGATCGAGCGGATCGATGACTTCGACCGTCTGCCCGAGGACGTTGCGCACGTATTCGGTGGTCTGCCCATTGCCATCGGTCTGACTGGTCACTTCGCCGGCACCGTCGAATCCAGTTTCGGTCACATCGCCATTTGGCTGCTCCACTTCGATCAGCTCGTCGGCGGCGTTGTAGGCGTAGGTGGTCGTATGACTGTTGGCGTCGGTTTCCGTTTCGATGTTGCCGTTGCCGTCATAGACGTATTCGGTCGAATGGCCAAGTGGATCGGTCACCTGGATCACGCGGCCCTGTGGGTCGCGTTCGTAGTTGGTGGTGTAGTTGGCGGGTTCGGCGCCTTCCTCGTTTCCGCGCGGGCTCACCATCGAGGTCCTTTGCGAGTTTTCGTCGTACCCCCACGTCATGGTGTCGCCCTCGGGATTGGTTTCGGCGCTGAGGTCTCCCTGGCTGTTGTATGCGTATTGCCAGGTGTGCCCGATCGGGTTGATCATTGCTTCCAGCTGCCCATGAGCGTCGTAATCGAAGGTCGTCGTCTGCGCAGCTTCGTTGGGCGCGGGGCGTGAGATCGTTTCGGGGTTTCCTTTCCCGTCACGCGTGATCGTCGTGGTCTCGCCGTTCGGGGTCGTTTCCGAGACCACGTCGTGCGTTTCGTTGTATTCCCATTTGGTTTCGTTTTTCTCCGCATCGACCATGCTTGTCCGATCGCCCGCGGCGTTGTAGGTGTATCCGGTCGTATGGCCGTTGCCGTCGGTCCAGCTCAACTGGCGCCCGGCGGCGTCATAGGAGAACGTTTCGCTGCTCGCGTCCGCCGTTCCGAAACCACGCGTGATCAAGAACGGCTCGTCATTGCTGTTGAACCATTGATCAGTGACCGCTCCGGTGTCCTCGTTGGTATAGCGGGTGTGGAAGCCGTCGTATTCGAAGGACAAAGTTCTGCCGGCAGGATCCGTCTGCGACAGAACGCGATTCTCACCGTCGTATTCGTTAGTGGTTTCTCCGCCGCGGCCATCGATCATGGACGTCATGCGGTGGGAGCTGTCGTACTCGAACTGCCAGCGCGGACCTTCGTCCCCTGGCAGCGTGACGCTCGCCAGGTCGCCGCCTTCGTAGGCGTATTCAACCACGTGACCCATCGGGTCTTCCGCGCTTTCTACGAGACCTTCTTCGTCGTAGGAGAAGCTGATCTGGCGTTCGGCAGGATCGGTGACTGCTTTCAGCCGGCCGCCTTCGTCGTAGGAGAGCGTCGTTTCGTTGCCGTTGCGATCCGTGACGCTCTGCAATGCACCGCTTCCGGCGAATTTGAATTCGACCTGGTCGGCCCCCGTATACGTGTAGCCGACTTCCGGATCGCCGTCGAGCGTAGCCTGGCTCCAACTCGGCGCCTCGAAGGAGCCTTCGTTCCCTTCGGTGAAGGGAGCCGTGCTCCCGTCGTCACCAACGACGGTTACTCGTTTGCCTTCGTCCTCGATGACCAGGTGATCGCTGAAGGAACTGGACCAGCCGTAGCCGAAGCTGCCAGGAGAGGTTGCCGTGGCTGCCACCTGGGCGCTGTAGCTTCTCGCCAGGATCAAGCCGACCCCGCGACCGCCGATCGCCAAATCAGTCTGGTTCTCGGAGAAGTCGCCGGTCGCCGTTGCGATCGGGTCGCCGCAGTAGCACCTGAAGCCAAAGCGCTCGCTCGCCGGCACGCCGATCCGGTTCTTGATACTGAGCGTGCCGCTGAACTGACCGATCGTCCCGTTGTTCTTGAAAGGCACGGTGACTTCCGTCGTACCGCCGCCGGACTCCTTGTTGAATTCTTTGTTGTTGACGATCTTTGGATTGCTGGAGCTGGATTCCCCAATGGATATCTGAGCACCGAAGCCGGTGGTCTCAGAACTCGCATCGAACTCGCCGTAGTTCTCGATCACGGCACCGTCCGACATCTCGAGGGTCGAGACGCCGAGCGTGAAGAAGCCCTGAGTGACGAGACGACGCTGCTCGAGCACACTGTGCGTAGGAACTTCTTTGCATCCGCCTCCCGGCGTGCAACTGAACCTGCCTCCGACCGTGCCTTTGGAGAGAACTTCGGTCAAGCCATTGCCGGCCATCGTCGCGTCCGTCAAGTAAAGTTCGTTGGCCACCACGGTGCCTGATCCGGTGAGCAGGCCTTCCGCGAAAAACGCTTCCTGGGCGGCTATTCCCGCCCCACCGGCGATGACTATCGAGCTGCTCGTCTCGCCAGAGCCGATGCTCTGATAGAGTTCGGTAGCCGTCAAAGTCGCGCCGTCATCGAGCGACATCGTGCCACCGTCTTGATACAGCTCGTCCGCTTCCAGCGTGACGCTCAGCGCGTTTTCCCAGGTACCTCCGTCATGGAAGAACTTTTCCACGGTAAGCGCGACACTTTCTTCTAGCGTAAAGGCCTCGCTCTCAACGAAGAAAAGCGTCCCCGTCACATCCGAGCCGCTGCCGACCGTGAAAACGCCTACCTCCGGCTCGGTAAAGAGGTCATTTATCGTGAGCTCGACGTCGGAGCCCGTCTGGAATTCCCCGTCCTCGATGAACATGGCATTCGCCGTCAGCGCCACCCCGTCGCCAATGGTCACATCGCTTTCCCCTTCTTGGAACAGGTACTCCAACTGCCCTTCGATTCCCGCCCCCAGCTCGAGCGAGCCTCCGTCCAGAAAGACTTCGCCGATGTCGAGGTTGGCGTCAGCTCCGATTTTCGTGACTCCCCCGCTCTGAAAGAGCTCCGCGATGGCAGCGACTCCGCCGGAGCCGACTTCGACGGTGCCGGATTCGAGGAAGACCTCTCCTGGCACCTGCAGTTCGCCGTCGTTGATCACGCTTACTTCGCCGGATGAGATGGAGAGATCGCCGATTCGCGATTCTTCTTCGGCGCCGGTCAGCTCGAAGCTGCTTTCGACGATCCAGAGTTCGGCTTCTTCAGCAGCGACCCTGTGGCCTTTCAGGCTTGCGGAGTCCAAGCAAAGGACGAGCCCGGCGAAAGCGGCGCTATCGCCGAGGGTGAAGCTACCTTCGTCGAAGATGATTTCCGAGCCGGACGCCGCCGTCCAAGAACTCATCGCTACCTGACCGGAGTTGCCCCCGCCGGTAAAGGCCAGCGCTCCGGACTCGGCGTGAACGACGCTCTCGTTATCGACTTTGAACTCGACGATCGCGGCTTCGGCGCCTTTGTCCTTCAGGATCATCCCCGTGTTCTCCAGTTTCGGCACGGTGCCGGAGCCGGCCACGAGGCCGTTTCCTTCGCCCTGGGCGTTGACCGTCAGAGTCCCCGAGTTTTCGAGAGCCGCACCTTCACTTCCTCGGATCCGGCCGGCGGGCGCCTCAATCGCGAGCGTGCCGGAGTTGTCGATCAACGCACCTTCCAGACGAATCTCGCCTTCCGAGCCTTCCATCGTCAGGGTTTTGGTGTTCTCGAGGACAGCATCGTCCTGAACGACGAGCCCACCTTCGGGAGCATCGAGTTTCAGAATCTCGGAGTTCAGTAGGGAGGCATTGTCTTTCAGAGTCAAGAGCCCTTCGGCACCTTCGACGGTCAGGAGGCCTGCGTTCGTGATCGCCGCCGATTCGGAGGCCGTGATCCGCCCTTCCGAGGCTTTGAGGGTGACCTGCCCTTCGTTGATCACACCGAGGAAAGCGCCTTCCATGACGTTGAGCTTCCCCCCTTGGCCCGCAACCCCGAGGGTGCCGTGGACGCTGAGCGACCTGGCTTCCGTCAGCCGCAACCCGGGGCCTTCGCCTTCTTCAGGCGCTTCCACGACCCCAGCTGCTTCGGCGCCGATCACCGTGTATCCGGCGCCTTCCATCGAACCGCCGTCCGCCGTCAGAGAGCTCGTCACGAACAATTCGTTTGGCCCCCTCAGGGCGCCTCCGGAGAGACGAAGCATGCCGATGTTCGAGTCTTCCGCTTCCCCGAGCAAGGCCAGCGTGCCGCCGGTAATCGTCAGACGGCCTTCCCCTTGAAGGAGTTCGGCGAAGTTCGTGCCGGCCGTAACTTTCGCCGTGTCTTCTTTTGGAATGCACGCGACATCCGCTGGCGTCGGCACGTGTTCGGCCGACCAGTTTTCGGCCACCTGCCATTCACCGCCGTTCGGACCGATCCAGGTATTGGTGCATTCGGCGGCGGTAGCGACGGTGGGCAGAAAGAGGGCGATCAAGACAAACAGTCCGACACAGGCCGAGGCAGCACGCGATATGTGCCGGCGAGCCAAGGGTCTATGCCAGGACCCAGCGCTCACTCGCGGCTGAACCTGCCCACTCCCATCGCTCCCCATCGACGACTCCCTCGGAGACATTACGCGGCGATGCCGCTTCAGCTTCCATTCCCATGCGCTTTCCAAGCGCCCCATCTTTTAGGAGCGCGAGGAGTCGGCAAAAGGTATGAGTGAAGTTTTATGTCATCACCGGTCGCCCTGTCAAGCGGAGAGCTAGCAGCGACGAGGACCAAGAGGGCAGGCTCGGAGAAACTTGGGCGATGCGACTCTCGCCCCCTCCGGCTGCGTCGAGCTACAGGTCGAGCGTAACCTCGGCCGGGCCATCCGGACCCGGGATCTCGAGGATCAGTGGCCGGTTCTCGGAGGCCGACGCGGGAAGCTCGAAGATGACCACGGAGCCCTCGAGCGGTCCCTGCTGGGCGGTCGAGTCGAGCACCGGGATCTGTTCCTGTGCTTCGACCTCCCCGCCGATCGGCAGCGCGTAGAGGCTCTCGCTCTCGACCGCCTCGAAGTGCTCGTGGTCGGCGTCGACGATCGTGAAGGTGTCCGGCAGCGGCTGCGGCTCCTCGCTCTCGTTCTGCACTTCGAAGAAGACGCCGAAGTAGGTGGACCCCGGCGGCGGCTTCGGCTGGCCGACCAGGTAGGCGGAGTCCTCGTTGTCGCTCGGGTTGAGGAAGCGGGAGAAGATCGCGTTGTACTGCAGCTCGCCGAGCTCGACCGGCTCGCCCTCGACGACCTCCTTGTGCTCGCTGGAGTAGCCGCAGGCGGAGATCCCGAAGAGGATCGTCAGCAGCGCGGCGGCGAGCGCGGGCAGGGCGAGAGTGCGGCGGCGGGTCATCGGCGGCGAGAGTCTATAAGCGCGGCCCCGACCCGGACGTGCCGCAGCTTATGTACCCATATGGTCCTCTAAGCTGCGGCACGTCCCCATCGTTCAAGGGACGCCGGGTCCCCAGGCCGCGGCACGTCCGGGTCGCTCAAGGGACGCCGGTCGCGTGCGGGTTGCCGCCGGCGACCGCCACGCGGGCCGGTGGCGGAGCGCCGGACTCGAGCAGGTCGCGCAATTTGCGCAGTGCCTCGCGCCAGGCGCGCTCCTGCAGGATCGCGGCGCCGCTCAGAGCCTCCAGCGCTTTGTCGAACGGGTTCGAGGGCTCGGTCCAGTGGGATACGCGCACCGTTATCAGCGAGCCCGGGCCCTCCAGCAGCTCCCAGGCCGTGTTTGCGGAGATGCGGTTGCCGCGGCCTCCGCGGCCGCGCTCGACGATCCTGCGCGGGGCCTCGGCCTCGACGATCACGGTGTCCATCCAGACCCTCCTCGGGCGCAGCGCGACGCGGAAGCGCGCCCCGGCCCCGACTCCCGAGGACTCGATCCGGGTCAGGTGGAAGTCGGTCAGGAAGTGGTCGGTGAAAGAGGGTCGGAGCGCCAGGTCGCCGATCGTCTCGAACGCCCGCTCGCGCGGCACGTCGATCTCGACTTCGGCGCTCACCGGGCCCATGGCCGGCGCGATTCTAGTCGTTCGGAGAGGGCCGTTTGAGATACGCGACGTCGGGGTAATGGCCCGCCACCGGGAGCACTGCGGGAAAACCACGATATGCACGGCCCGCCGGGCCGCGATAGGATCGCCCCGCGGAGGGCGTCGGGAAGGAGCAAGTCATCTCTACCAGTCTCACCCAATCCCCCACCACTGTCAGTCACGCGACCGGACGACCGGGCGCGGGAACTTTTTTCTGCATCGATTGCGGTTCGCAGCTCTCGCTGCGCGAGAACGACCGTTTGCCGGAGTGCCCGCGCTGCGGCGCGACTACCTTCCGCCGCGACTCGATCTTCGAGCCGATGCAGGAGCACGGCGAGACCACCGTCGAGTTCGTATCCCCGCCCGAGACGGATTCGCCGGACTGGCTGGACGAGGTACGCGCGGAACTGCCGACCGGCGACCGTCGCCTCGTTTGCGAGGACGACGGAGAGATGCTCCACTTTCCGATCAAGCGTGGCTGGTCTCGGATCGGCCGCAGCGTCGCCGCCGACGTCCGCCTCGACGACCCCAGCGTCTCGCGCCGTCACGCGCTGATCGTCTCCGAACCGGATGAGTCACTGCGGGTGCTGGACGACCGCAGCCTCAACGGCGTCTTCGTCAACGGCGACCTGGTCGAGTGGGGCAAGCTCGACGACGGCGATGAGCTGACGGTCGGCCGCTACCGCCTCTTCGTGCTCGAAGGCTGAGTCAGCAGCTTTCGCCGCAAATTCCGGCCACCGGCAGCCGTAGGATGCCGGTGGTGAGTTCTGCCCCCGATCCCTCTGCCGCAGCCGAGCAGGCACGTGCACGCCTGCACGAGGAGATCGAGCGGGTCCGTATCGGTGTCGAGGAGATGCTCACCGAGCAGGAGGGGGGCGGCGACGTGGATCTGCGCCGCGAGCTCGACCGGATCCGCGACGAGACTCGTCGCTACGTCAAGAAGCGCGTCCGCAAGGCCGAGAAGCGCCTCGACGGACGCCTGCGTGAGATCGTCGACGAGCGAACCCGCGCCCTCGAGCAGCGTCTCGACCAGGTCGAGCAGGACCGCCAGAAAGCCGAGTGGCGCATCCACACCAACACCGAGCACATGCTCGACGGCCTCCTGCGCGAGATCAAAGCCATCGCCGACCTCTTAACCCGCTCCAGGTAAGCGAGCATCTCGACGGGGCGTCCTTGCAGAGAGGGACGGGTGCCCCTCCGTCGGAACTTGTGAGCCACAAGACCTAAGAGCCCTCACACGTGCGGGCGCGGGTTCCGCCGGAGGGGCACCCGTCCCTCTCCCCACCGACTACTCGGTCGAAATGCTGGGGTCTGCCTGCACCTTGTGCGGCACGACCATTAGGAAGTTCTCGGGCGCCGACGCGGCCAGGCTGAGCATCCGCACCGCCTCCTCGCCTTGGTCGGTCGCACGAAGTTCACTGGCGTAGTGCGTGAGGAGGTCGTCGACGTCGAGGAGGCCCTCGGCGTCTAGCTCCCTCAGCTCCACTTTGGCGCCCTCGCCGAGGCGTCGTTCGATTGCCTCGCGGTCGATGCCGAAGGCGTTGTAGCGGACGTAGACTCGGCCGCCGGTCATCCCGGCGCAGGCCCAGGGACCGAGGTCGCCGAGCACGACGGCGCGGCCCGAGGTCATGTACTCGAAGGCGAAGCCCTTGGCGTTGGCCCGGTCGACCAGGCAGCCGCGACTGTCGTCGAGCGGCTGCTCCGGCTCGCCGCCAAGCACCACGTCGGCGCCGGAGAGGCGGATGCAGAAGCGCGAGTCGGCCGAGCCCTGGACGAAGAGGCGGCCGCGCTGGGCGCCGTAGGCGAACGACTTGCCGACCGAGCCGTTGAGGCGCTTGCCCTTGGCGCCCTTGCCCTTCAACACCGCGACGGTCCCGCCCAGCATCGTCTTGCCGACGCCGTCCTGGGCGCCGCCCTCGACCCGAATCGATACGCCGTAGGCGTTGAAGGCCCCGAAGCCCTGGCCGGCGACCGAGCCGCCGTCGAACTCGAGGCTGGCGAGCACGTCCTCGCCCGGCTCCGGGCCGTCTTCGAAGATCCGCGAGCGCGCGATCGCCCCGGACAGCTCGGTGCCGAGGACGCGGTCGTTGGCGTCGGTCGGGCGCGGGAACTCGTTGCGGATCGTGCGGCCCGAGCAGATGTCCCCGGCCAGCGCAGCGATCTGCGCCGACGCCTGCTTGGCCTCCATGCGGATCGGCCGGGCGGCGACGAGGCCCGCCTCAGCGCGCACCTCAGCCTCGGCGGCGACCGGCAGGTCGAGCGGCTCGAGGTCTAGGAACTCCTCCAGCGGCGTGATCAGCGGCGCCAGGTCGATCTGCTCGTGGTGGGAGACCTGCTCGAGCAGGTCGTAGCGGCCGACCAGGTCCTGGGCGCGCTCGTAGCCGAGCGAGGCGACGACCTGCTTGACCTCCTCGCCCATCGCGGCGAAGAACCGGGCGCAGCTCTCGGCCGCCCCGTCGACCTCCTGCGGAGTGAACTTCTTCAGGCCGTGCTGCTGGGCCTGCTCGACCGTCTCGATCTGGGTGGCGATGCCGACGTGGCAGGTGTCGAGCTGGCAACCGCGGCAGATCGTGCAGCCGAGGCTGACCATCGCCAGGGTGCCGAAGCCGACCCGGTTGGCGCCCAGGCAGTGCAGCTTGACGACGTCGTGGCCGGTGCGGTAGCCGCCGTCGGCCCAGATCTCGACCCGGTTGCGAATGCCGGCCTCCATCAGGGCCCGGTGCACGGCGCGGGTGCCGATGTCCGACGGCAGGCCGACGTGGCGCAGCGCGTGCTGGCGCGCCGCTCCGGTCCCACCCTCGAAGCCCGAGAGGGTGATGATGTCGGCGCCCGCCTTGGCGATCCCGAGGCCGATCGTGCCGATGTTCGGCACCACCGGGACCTTGACCGAGACCCGGACGTCCGGGTTGACGGTCTTCAGCTCGTCGATCAGCTCGGCCAGGTCCTCGATCGAGTAGAGGTCGTGGTTGTTGGAGGGCGAGATCAGATCGGTGCCGGGCGCCGCGTTACGGGCGGCGGCGACCTTCTCGGAGACCTTCTTGCCGGGCAGGTGACCGCCCTCGCCGGGCTTGGCGCCTTGGCCTATCTTGATCTCGGCCAGGTAGGAGGAGTTGAGCATCTCCGCCGAGACGCCGAAGCGGCCGGAGGCGACCTGCTGCCCGCGCCACTTGCGGTACTCCCCGTACATGTCGCGGATCTCGCCGCCCTCGCCGTTGACGCAGAGGATGTTGATCGACTTCGCCGCCTCCGCGTAGGCGCGGAAGGCCGGCTCCGACTGCGAGCCGAAGCTCATCGAGGAGATCACCACGGGGTAGTCGTGGTGGCCGATGCCGGCGTCGACCCCGGCCGGGTCGACGGGGTCGCGGTCTCCCTTCAGCCCCATGATGTGGCGCATCGAGATCGGGCTCTGCTGCTCGAGGTCGCGCACCTTCTCGGAGTACTCCTCGTAGGTGCCGGTGCCGTTCGCGGTCGCGATCGCCGCCTTGTAGACCTTGGGATAGAAGCGGAACGTCTTGGCGGGTTTCGCCGCCTCGTCGCCGCCCAGGTCGCGCGCCCGCTCGTTGCTGTCCTGATCGAGGTCGGCGAAGCCCACCCCACCCGCCTCCGAGGCGGCGAAGGCCTCGGTCTGGAAGATCTCGGCCAGCTGCGGCTTGACGCCGATCGAGGAGAACTGGCGCGCGTAGCCGCGCACCTCGTGGATCCCGATCGTCGAGATCACTTTCTCGATCCCCTTCTTCAGCGCCGCGCAGAGGTTGCCGATGTCGGTCTCGTAGTCCTCGACGCAGATGACCTCGACCATCGTGTAGGGGCAGACGCCGTTGGCGCCCAGCCCCAGTGCCAGCATCGTGTCGTGGACGTTGCGGATCGCCGCCGAGCGCAGGACGATCCCGCAGCGCCGCCGCAGGTTCTCCTCGTCGGGCTCGACCCGGAACTGCTTCAGTGCCTGGTCGATCGCCGAGGTGGCCAGGTGCGGGTCGAGGTAGCGGCGGTCGGCCTCGTAGACGGTGCGATCGGTGAGGACGAGCAGCTCAGCTCCGTCGCGAACCTTCTTCACCGCTTCCTGTTTGATCCGCTCGATCGCCCCCCGGGTCGTCTCCGACTCGAGCAGCGAGATGTCGACAGCGGCGGCGCGTCCCCTGAACTCTTCCCAGAGATCCTCGAGCAGGTAGGTGCGGTGCTCGCGGGCGATCCGGCGGTAGGCCTCGTCGGAGAGCGGCGCCAGATCGTGATGCCCGCCGAGGATCACCGGGAACGAGGTCTCGACCGTGCCAGTGTCCTCCCCCGCGGCGTGGATCGAGGGACGGCGGCCGAAGACGGCGCGGGTCGAGAAGTGCTCGATCTCACGCTCGCGGTCGATCGCCGGGTTGGTGACGACGGCGACCGTCTCCTTGAAGTAGTCGGCGAGGTTCTGGCGCTCCGGCGAGAGCGCGGCCAGCGGCCCGTCGTAGCCGAGCGAGCCGATCGGCTCGGCCCCGTTGGAGGCCATCTGCTGGACGAGTTTGACGTCGTCGCGCTGCCAGCCGAAGCCGGCCAGGACGCGGTCGGTGACCTTGACCGGCTCCTCGGGCCCGGCGTCGGAGTAGCCAGGCACCTCGCCACCCTCGAGCGGCCCACCGGTCTGCAGGGCGCGATCGTAGGCGGCCGCCTCATCGGCGTCGTTGCGCTCCAGCCAGCGGTCGCGGACGATCCGCAGCATCTCGTCGTGCGGATGCAGGGTAGAGCGCCTGCTCTCGCGGTCTATGGCGACCAGCGCCTTCTCGCCGGGCGCCAGCGGCTTCGGCTCGGAGACCATCGCGCCGACCGAGACGACGCCGGGCTCGGAGCTGAAGACGAAGTCGTCGGTCGTCTCCACCTGCCAGAGCGGCCGCAGCCCCATCGCGTCGGCCGAGAAGACGCACTCGTCGGCGTGACGGGCGATCAGCGCCACCGGCCCCTGGGCGAACGGCCCCATCGCCTGGTGCAGGTACATGTAGAAGCGGTGCAGGCCCTCGGGCAAAGAGCGGATCTCCTCGACGATCGGGGGGACGACCATCTCCATCGCCTCGGCGAGGCTGAGGGCGTCGCGGCTGACCAGGGTCTCGATCACGCGGTTGAGGTCCTGCGAGTCCGAGGAGCCGGCCTGGACCGGCACGCCGAGCATGCGCGCCTCCTGACGCAGCTGCTCGATCGTGTTGATCTCGCCATTGTGGCCGAGTACCGAAAAGGGCTGGACCCGTTTGAACGAGGGCCAGGTGTTGGTCGAGTAGCGGTTGTGGCCGAAGCAGCCGATCGCCTCGAAGCGCTCGTCGCGCAAATCGGGGTAGTACTCGCCCAGCACCTTCGGCGCGCCCATCACCTTGTAGACGCAGGTCGTCGCCGAGAAGGAAGGGACGTGGACGCCGAGCCGCTGCTCCAGCTCGATCAAGAGGTCGAAGAGGACGCGGTCACGGCGGCCCGCGTCGGCGACCAGGCCGGCGATCTGCCAGAAATGGGGCTCCTCCTCGCGCGCGGTGGGGCCGAGAGCAGGCGAGTCAACGACGCCGATCCGCTCGGCGAGCACGCGGAAACCGCCCTGGCCGAGCAGCTCGCGGGCGTCGTGCTGGACCCGCTCGCGATCCTGGGAGCGCTCGACGAAGACGTGGGCGACGGCGAAGGCGTCGTCGAGGGTCAGCGATGGGTCGTGGCCGCCGCTGCGGACCTCCTCGGCCCAGATCCTGCGCGGGAGGTCAAGCAGGACGCCGCAGCCGTCACCCTCGCCGTCGACGTTGCCGGCCCGGTGCAGCATCTTCTGCAGCGCCGAGATCGCCAGCTCGATCGGTTCATGACTCGGGGTCGCGTCCTTGCGCACCGACGCGTAGATGGCACAGGCGTCCTTGTCCTCGACGCTGGGCGGAGAGACGAGT
>Ga0190265_10002417_pt1 | contig 12559 bp, 6 predicted proteins | sample Popmic124T_FD_133135 | JGI IMG/M metagenome (GOLD analysis project Ga0190265, IMG submission 133135) | Populus adjacent soil microbial communities from riparian zone of Indian Creek, Utah, USA - 124 T | ecosystem: Environmental > Terrestrial > Soil > Riparian zone | place: USA: Utah | collected... | reverse complement strand
TGGCGAAGCTGTACACCTCCGACTGTCGTACTCCTCGCGTGGACTAGGCATCCGCCTTCGACCTCCATATCATGATGGGGCGGGTCCGGAGCGGCGTGGTTCACCAAATCCGGACAAGGAACTCCGGTGCTTTCGTCTTGGACGTGAAGGTCTTGGCCGAGCGCCGACGGCGCGGCGAAGGCCATCGCTGCCATCGCTGCCATGGCGAGCAACATCAACCTGCGTGCAATACGCATACTGTTCTTCTCCTTTATGGATGGCGGATAGTGCCACCACCTTGAATTATCGCGCGACTACCCGATAAGTGTGGCGCCACGCGGAGCCCGTCGCTCTGCCGTTAAGGAAGAACGACGCGGGCTATCTCGCTAGGTAGTTACCGCCATTGGCGGCTTGCAGTTGTGCGGTGGCCCCCTCCCTCCGTAGGAGTCCCGTTGGAATGGCACGAGAACCAGATGCTCTCGCGTTATCCGACGAGGCCCAAAGATACAGTACATCGCATTACTCGTCAAGATGCCTTTCTGCTATTACGTGCATCGTCCATGTTTACGCGTGTGGTGTTTATGATACTGGTCGCATTTCTGGCTTGAGGTCATAAGAAACGTCCGTGTCTTTGTAGCCCGGCGGGTGGAAGGGTTTGCGATCCGGTCACGACAGGTGGTGCTTGACAAGCGCAGTACGAGCGTGTTCTTATCTGCGGGGCGACCTTGTCGAGCCAGGCCGACCAATGTCAGGGGAGACTCAGGGGATGAAAATGATGCGGTTTCCGTGGAGCTGGACGGCGGTAGAGATCGGTTTGGCGCGTTGCGCGAATAGGTGCTCATCGGGACCTGCTATTGCAGCTGCCATCACGTTGGTGGCCTCACTGGTCGTCACGGCCGCAGCAGCGGCTGCACCGAAGTCGATCAACGGATTCGTCGGCGGTCCAGCCGGCGTCAACTCGGGCGGCCTGTTCACCCAGCCCCGGGACATTGCTGTGTACGTCGGCGATGCAGGAGATCCCTCCGACGACAAGATCTTCGTTGCCGAGGGACTCGGGAACAACAACAGTCGTGTTCAGCGTTTGGATGCGGATGGGAACTTCGAGCTAGCGTGGGGCAAGGACGTCGTGAGCGCGGGTGCGCCTGGTAACACCGGGACGGGGTTCGAGGTGTGCACCCAGGCGGTGAGCGGCGCGAGTAGCTGCAAAGGGGGCTCTGCTGGCACTGAGGCTGGTGAGTTTGATGATCCGAATGGGGTTGTGGTCAATCAGGCGTCTGGTCATGTGTTTGTGTTGGATCGTGATAACCGGCGTGTGCAGGAGTTCGACCTCGATGGCGGGTTTGTGCGTGCGTGGGGTTGGGATGTGGTGGAGGGAAACGTCGAGACGGGCTTTGAGATCTGCACCGACGTCAATCAGTGCAAGGCGGGTAGCACGGGTGGTGGTGCGGGCCAGTTCAGTCTCGGTAGCCCGCCCAACGGCACCGGTCTAGCGCTCCATCCCACGACCGGCGACGTGTTCGTGTCTGATCCGGGTAGTGGCAGCACGGGCAACAGGCGGATCATGCAGTTTGAGTCCGACGGCGATTTCATACGCGCGTGGGGCTATGGGGTAGATGACGGCACCGCCCAGTTCCAGGTCTGCACGGCAACGAGTCTTTGTCAGGCGGCGTTGGCGGCGGGTACTGAGAACGGCCGGTTTGCCAATAGCAACCCGACCCGGATCGCCGTCGACGCCGACGGCATCGTCTACGCATCTGACACAGCCGACGGCGGCCGCATCATCCGGTTTGACTCAGACCTCGCGCCGACAGCTCCCGGCCCCCCCTTCCCGGATGCGTCCGGTGCGCTGCTCGCACCACTGTCAGGCACCACGTTCCTGACCGCCGCGACGACCGTTGGCCTGGAGGTCGACCCCGACAGCGACAACCTGCTGATCGCGCGCGACCCTGCGTCGGGAGCGACGGTCGTTGAGGAGATCGCCGACCCCGGCACAGCGACCCCGACGATCGCCGAGAACCCCCCACACACCTACACGGATCTCGGGACGGTCAACGGCATGGGCTACAGCCCAACCAACGACAACATCTACCTCGCCCTACCGGATCTGTTCGTGTCTTCTTTCACCGGTTGCGCCAGCACCTCGAACATCCCTTGCGCCGGACTACTAGTACTGGCTCTCTCCTCCGGTCCCTTGCAAGCATCGCTTGCAATTCCTCTTGCCGAGGACCTGGGGCCGACGACGGCAACGCTGGAGGGGACGGTTGACGCTGCCGGAGGTGTCGCGAGCTATCGGTTCCAACTCTGCGCCGCGAACTGCGCGGTTGAGGAGAGTTGGGTGGATGCGGGCGAGGCGGTCAACCTCGCTGGCTCCGGCGACGTTGCGGTGTCACGCGATGTGGTTGGCTTGGAGCCCGCGACGCCGTATCAGGCTCGGCTAGTGATCAAGAAGCAGACGGCGATGGACACCACGGCCGAGGCGATCTCGAGCCAGGTATTCGTGACCGAGCCGGCGGCGCCAGACGTCCAGACGCTTAGTTCGGCACACCGGCGAGCGACGAGCGTCGAGCTGCGCGGACGTGTGGATCCTAACGGCGCGGAGACGTCCTATCGATTCGAGTATGGGCTCGCGGGCGGGCCGCTTGATGAGCAGGTGCCGGTTTCGGACATTTCCGCGGGGTCGGGTAACTCTCTGGTTCTAGTCATGCAGCAGCTTCAAGGCTTGACCCCCGAGACTGCGTATGACTATCGGATCGTCGCGACCAACGAGGTCGGGACGACGGTGGGCGATGTAGTGTCGTTCCAGACGACCGAGGAGGCTCTGCCCAAGCCGCCAATCGGCCGCGGCTACGAGCTCGTCTCACCGGCTGACAAGGTGGGGAGCGTCGGTGTGGGAGTGTGGTACGGCGGCCCGGCGGCGGTCGGTTTCGCCGGTCTCGCGGCGCAGGAGGGCGAGCGGTTCGCGGTGCAAGGCACCTTGGGATCGGTGCTGGTTGACGGCGCGTACGCCTACGTGGACGACTGGGCGCTCTCAGAGCGTACGCCGGAGGGTTGGGTCAGTCGACCCGGTGTATCCCGCCGTGCGCACGGTCGCCAGAACATCACATCCTTGGCCATCGTTGCGGCAGCGCCGGACCTGTCGCTCACGGCCTGGGGGAGCAACGGCCATACGGTCAAGCTGTTCGAAGAGCAGGAGAACTGGGACGAGGGACTAGTGGGGGACGTCCTTTTGCTGCGCGACTGGACCGAAGGGAACTGGGAGGTGTTCGGGCCGACCGAGCCGGAGCAAGGCGGCGGCCTCGGAACCGCGGCGACGGCGATTGCCGACGGCTCCGCCGCGGTAGCCGCCGGCCCTACTCGCGGGCTAGCGGGACCCGGCGATCCAACCCATCCTGGTTGGTCGGATCTCGTCGCCGGGCTGAGCGTATACCTCGACGAGCTGCTCAACGGCTTGTCCAACACCTTCCCGGGCGAGGGAGTGCGCAGCCTGGTGAACGTCTGCACGGCGGGAACGGTGCTTCCCGAGCGCTTGCCGTCAGGCGTTCTGGATGATCGCCCGTGTCCCGCCCCGACTGAGCGCCATTTGGTTGCCGTCGATGCTACCGGGGGCTCTTTCGTGCTCGACGTCGACGGTGAGAGCACCGGCGCGATCGCGTTCGATGCTCCGGCGAGCGGGGCTGGTTCGGTTCAACAGTCCCTAGAGGCTCTTTCCAACGTCGATCCTGGCGATGTGGAGGTTGGGTATGGACCGGGCGGCGCTGGGGCAACCAAGCCCTACTTCGTGCGGTGGATCGATCCCCCGCTCAGCGATGTTCCCGAGCTGTTGGTCGACGGCAGCTTGCTGACCGGTGGTGGCGCGACGGCCAACGTGGAGACTGTGGTTGTCGATCCGCTCATATCTGATCGGGGTGCTTCCCTCGGCAGCGACACCGAGGGCATGATCTCCGAGGATGGGTCCCGGGCCTTCTTCCTCGCGCCCGATCCGGCACTGGGGAGTATCGGAGGGCCGTGTGGCACCGTGGCTCCGGACGTTTGTCCGCCGCAGCTGTACGTCCGTCAACGCGAGGGAAATGGCTTTGTGACGCGCTGGATCTCAAGGAGCGAGGTGGCCGACCAGGACGCCTCCCTTATGGGACCGGTGATTTTCGAGGGGGCTTCGAAAGACGGCGACAAGGTGTTCTTCAGGACGGCGTCTCCGTTGACGGCCGACGACCCCAACGGTGAGGGCTCGGTTCCGCCAGGGGGCTGGACCTCCGGCAACCCGGATTCCCAATCGGTCGATCTGTACATGTACGACTTGCCCGACGGCCCAAGTGCCGATCCCAGCGACGGGGAGCTGACGCGGATATCGGCCGGGCCGAGTGGCGACGGCGATTGCAACAGCCCGCTCGGTGGGATGGACACCCTCAACCCCGTAGCGGCTTTGCGGTTCGCCTCAGACGACGGATCGCGGCTGTACTTCACTTGCGCCAGGGTTCTGCCCGGTGTGGCGCAGCCGTCCAACGCGACGATCACCAGCCCGGCTGGCAACCCCTCCGACGGGAGCGCCTCCAACCTCTACGCCTACGATGCTACGAGGCCCTCAAGCGACCGCTGGCGGTTCGTTGCGCGGCTGCCGCGCTCGAGCCCGCTCGGGACATGCGCGTCGACGGGCCATCGACCAACGGGTTCCGCAATCGGGGCGACCGATGGCACGAACCCAGTACCGGTGCTTGCCAATGCAGCTAACTGCCTGCGTGGTACCGCGGATGGATCGTTCGTCACGTTCTGGACGGATGGCCGTTTGACCGTCGACGACCCGGACTCCGAGACCGGGGACGTATATGCCTATGACGCCGAGCGTGACGAATTGGCGCGTGTTTCGAAGCCGCAAGGCGGGACCGGCAATACCTATCAGTGCCTCCCAGGCGGAGGCCCCGTGCAGTGCTTCGGCGATGGCGGCATCGGAACTCAGACGTTGCCGTTGCCGCGGCTGGGGGTGGCCTTGACCCCGGATGGCGAGCGGCTCGCTTTCTTCGAGTCGCGCAGCCGGTTGCTGCCCCAAGACACCGATGATGCCTACGACGTCTATCAGTGGCGCGACGGTGAGTTAACGCTTCTCTCCCCGGGCGACAGCGACACCGATGGGGCCTTCTTCGTTGGCAACGACCGCTCGGGCCGCAACGTCTACGTCGCGACCCGGGACAGACTGACCTGGCAGGACACCGACTCGGTTCTCGACGTATACACCGTGCGGATCGGTGGAGGGATACCGCAGCCACCGCCTCCGCCCGTATGCGACCTGCCGAACGACGGATGTCAGGGTGTCGGCGCTGATCCGCTGGCGCCTGGAGGCTCAGGGCCGTCGGGTGAGGGGAACGCCTCACCGCCTCCGCGCATCGAGCTGTCGCTGACAGACCTCAGCGCGAAGGCGCGGAAACGCGCGGCACGGACGGGCATCGTGCCGGTCAAAGTCCGCGTCTCGGGCGGGACGCTCGTCAATGCGTCCGCTCGCGCCCGGATCGCTGGACGCCTCAGGGCGGTCGGATCAGCGCGCAGGAAGCTCCAGAAGGCGGGCATGGCGACATTGAGGCTGCGGCTGAGTGGCTCAGCTCGACGCAGACTGCGCTCCGGGAAGGCGCTGCGCATACGAATCTCGGTGAGAGCCACGAGCGCCCGAGCTCGAACTATGAGCGCGACCCTCGATCGGGGAAGTCGATGACCCACCACGGAGATCGGAGTCGCGCTGTGCGAACTCAACGTCTGATCGTCGGAATCTGCGTGATCACCCTGGCGAGCGGCGTCTCGATGGCGTCGGCGTCCGGCGCCCGCGCGGCGTTCGGCGACCTGTTCGGAATCGCGCCGGTCAACCAGGACGGGGGACAGACGGTCTTGGTGTTCCCCGACGACAGGGCGGCCTGGGCGGGGGCATGCGACACGGGCGCGGCGCCGGGATTCGACGTGCCGATTCCTGGCGGGATCGGCGCCCGGTCGGACACTGTGTGGTCGCCCGCACCGACCCCGCCAAGTGGCTTCGCGACAGGCGAGCAGATGCCGCTCGATGCACCGGCCAGCCCGGATCACTGCATCGACTGGGGAAGGCTCGCTCCGGCCGGCAACCCAGACTACCTAGACCTTTGGCGCGAGCCGGGCGACCACGACCCGTCGTGGGGCCCGGCCGGGGGGGGACTGCCGAGCTGGCGCCTCGCACCCGTGACGCAGGCTGGCGCGCACCCTGACGGGACCGCGACGATGTGGTTTCGGCGCGACACCACTGACGCCAGTTGCTTCCCACCGCCGCCGAGCGAGCCGAAGCTGGACTGCGGGGCGCCGGACGGGTCTGTCGACAACATCTCGGTAGACCTGCCCGCGGGATTCGTTGGCGATCCTCGCGCCGTGCCGAAGTGCACGTCGGAGCAGTTCGCTGTCAAGCCGGTGCAATGCCCGCCAGAGACGCAAGTCGGCATCGTCCGCCTGTACCTGGTCGCGTCGATCGGCGGCAACTACCCGGGCGCCAACGAGGAGACGCTGCCGGTGTACAACCTCGAGCCGCGCCAGGGCAAGGTCGCGGAGTTCGGAGTCGCCAATCTGAGTGTCGAGAACGCCGCCACCGTGCGGATCACGGCGAAGGCTCGCACGAATGGGGATTTCGGCGTCACGACGTTCGTGTCTCAGATCCCGGCGTCGCTGCCGCTCATCTCGCAGTCGATCACGTTGTGGGGGGTCCCGTGGGATCCGGCTCACGACCTGTGGCGCCCGCCAACGGGCTGGAGCAACACCACGGGTCCCGCGCCGTCTACCGCCGAGATACCCGTCACCGGAGTCCCGGCGGCCGATCAAGTTCACTACGACCGGGCCTGGGGACCCATCAAGCCGTTCATCTCCAACCCGACGGAGTGCTCGGGGCAAGCACTTTCAACGCGGCTTTCGACCGATTCCTATGAGAATCCGGGGGCGTTTACCGCAGAGGGCGACGTCGACCTCCTCGATCTCGACTGGGACTCCTACGACTCGCCGGCAGACCCCGTGACGGGCTGCGACAAGCTGCCGTTCGACCCCCTGATCGATCCACAGCCCACGTCCCCTCTCGCCGACTCGCCGACCGGCCTGTCGGTGGACCTCTCGATCCCGCAGAACGACGACCTGCCGTTCCCCGTTCCGCCCCTGGGTGCCACCCAGGGGCAGATCGCCCAGTACGCCACTGACGCACTCGCCCATTGGCGCTCCGACGACGGCCTCGCTACCTCCCAGCTGGACAGAGCCGTGGTAACCCTCCCCAAGGGCGTGTCGGTCAACCCCTCGGGCGCTGCCGGCCTGAAGGCTTGCTCAGATGACCAGATCGGCGTGACCGACGCCACCACCTCGCCCATGCTGTTCAACAATGCCGATCCGTTTGATGGGCAGGGGCCCTTCGAGTGCCCTCTGGAGTCGAAGATCGGTACGGTCTCGATCCAGACGCCCCTGCTGGAGCAACCGCTGACCGGCCAGGTCGTCCTCGGCGAGCCCAGGTCGACAGACCCGGAGTCGGGCGACATGTTCCGCCTGTTTATCGTCGTGCGCGACGTGGAGCGCGGACTAATCGCGAAGATCGCTGGGTCGTCAATCGCGGACGAGCAGACCGGCCAGTTGACCGCCACCTTCGACAAGAATCCTCGGGTCCCCTTCGAGGAGATGCAGCTCGAGTTCAAGGGCGGCCCGCGCGGTCTCCTCGCGACGCCTCCGAGGTGCGCGAACCACCCGTGGGCCGCGCTGTTCACGCCGTGGACGGCAGCCCACGGCGCCGGTGGGACGGCGGTCCCGAACACGGGGGCGTTCGTCACCAATCAGCGCTGTGACCGGCCATTCGCGCCGACTCTCGACGCGGCCGACATCAGCAACCGCCGGGGCGCCGGCAGCGGCACCTTCACCTTCCAGCTCTCGCGTGCCGACGGCCACCAGTGGCTCGACGGCCTCTCGACCGAGGTGCCGCAGGGCCTGGTGGCCGCGGTCAAGCACGTGCCGCTCTGCACCAACCCCCAGGCGAACGCCAACGCGTGCCCGCTGTCGTCGAAGATCGGCTCCGTCGACGCCGCTGCGGGGGCCGGGTCGCCGTTCGTCCTCGAGCGGAAGGGGTCGGTATATCTGACAGAGGGTTACAAGGGCGCTCCTTATGGTCTAGCGGTCTCGGTGCCTGTGGAGGCCGGTCCGTTCCGCGGCAAGCTCGCGTTGGAGCCGATCGTCGTCCGCCAGGCGCTCCGCGTCGACCCGGACGATGCCAGCGTCACGGCGGTCTCGGATCCCTTCCCGGAGATCCATCACGGTATCCCGCTGCGGGTCCGTCAGGTGATGGTGAAGATCGACCGTCCAGGGTTTATGCGCAATCCGACGGACTGCTCGGCGAAGCAGACGAAGGCCAACCTGACGTCGACGGACGGCGCGACCGCCAGCCCGACACGGCTCTTCCAGGCAGCGGGGTGCAAGGCGCTTCCGTTCAGGCCCAAGCTGGCGATGAAGCTGGTCGGCAGGCGTCAGACGACGTTCGGCAAGCATCCAGGCATCCGCGCGACGCTTACCCAACCTGCGGGCCAGGCGAACATCAAGGCGACGACCGTTCGTCTTCCGCGCTCGCTGGCGCTCGACATTGATCGTGCGCAGTCGGAGTCGCTGTGTTCCTGGGAGGAGAGCCTCAAGGCGGATCCCAAGTGCCCGACGTCATCGGTCATCGGTAGCGCTAGGGCGTTCTCGCCTCTCCTGAAGCGACCGCTGGAGGGTCCCGTCTATTTCGCCAAGCGCAAGCGGATCAACGAGTTCGGGCGGGCGATCCCGACGTTCCCCAGCCTCGTCTTGGCGTTGCGGGGTGAGATCGCCTTGAACGTACGAGCCAATACCGACGTCAAGCCCGGCAAGTTGATCTCGACGTTCCCGGCTGTCCCGGATGCCCCCGTGTCGCGCTTCGAGCTCGATCTCAAGGGCGGCAAGAGAGGGATCTTGCTGGTGACCAAGTCGCCTTCGGGCAAGAAGCTGAACATCTGCGGCCGCCAGGTCGCGGAGGTCGACATGGACGCGCATAGCGGCAGGCGCCACGACTTCGACGTGCGAATGAAGACACCGTGCAAGAAGCCCCCGAAACTGAAGAAACGCCGCGACAAACGCCGCTGAGGCAGTTCCTGAGGTCAGCAGTCAATCAGGCGGACCCAGCGCCGGCTCGCCGCCGGCGCCCTGAACCTCGCCGCCCATCACCCAGTCGGACGCGGACGAATCGACGAAGCGGATCCAGACATGGTCGCGGCGCGCCTTGCCGACCTCTGTGATCAGATCGGTGATCCGCTCGGCGATCTCACGCTTTTGGTCGGCTGAGCGACCCCCGTACCACTCGATCGTGACGATCGGCATGGTGGCGCCGAAAGCTAGGCCGCTAGGGCTGGCTCGAGCTCCTGCACCAGCCGACTCTTCGGCAGGGCGCCGACGATCTGATGCGCAACCTGGCCGTTCTTAAATAGCAGCAGCGTCGGGATCGACATCACGTTGAAGCTCGCCGCGGTCTGCGGGTTCTCGTCGACGTTGAGCTTCACGATCTTGAGGTCGTCGCGCTCTCCCGCCAGCTCCTCGAGATGGGGGGCGACGATCCGGCACGGACCACACCAGGGCGCCCAGAAGTCGACCAACACAGGCTTGTCGGACTCGACTACCTCAGCCTGAAAGTTGTTGTCGGTCACAGCGTCGAGGGCACCGGCCATTTCGGCTCCTTCAGTGGTACGGGTCAGGGTCAATGCTTCAGAAAGTATAGCGTCGCCGGGAAGCGTCCTCCAGGCCACACCAGGCAGCCTACCCGCGACTCCAGCTGTTCACGTGGGTTACGCCATTACGATACGGCTCCGCGGGACTGGCCCGGCGGAGGGACGAAGGGGAGCACACATGAAGCGCAGGACGGTTCGCATCTTGATCCAGGCGATTTGCGGGTTGCTCGCAGTGGCGGCGTGCGTGCCGGCGGCCGCGCTCGCGGACATCGAGCCGAACAACTCCGTGTTTGCGCCGGAGGGTCCGATCGCGGGCGGTCAGGACATCGCCGGAACGCTGTCGCCCGGTGACGATGACGACTGGTACATGCTCTACGTCGAGGGCGTCCACCAGCTGCACCTCAGCTCGACTCAGGACGCCCCGGAGAACTGCATCTCGATCCGCCTGACCGACGCCAACGGCAGGCCGATCGCCTCCGACTACACGAGCCCTCCCGGCAACACGCAATTCTTCGTCCACGCCGAGCGCACCGCCTTCACGTTCGGCTGCGCTCCGAACGCCAGCTACAGCTTCCGCATCGACCCCGCGACCGCGGTCTTCCCCGGGCCGGAGCGGCTCCCGATCCGAGGCACCGCCGAGCCCAACGACACCCGTGCCGACGCAAGCGGGCCGCTGCTTCCGGGTGCCTGGTACTTCACCGAGCTCGAGACCGTCAACGATCAGGACTGGCTCCGCTTCTACGTACGTCCTGGGACCTGGGACATCGACGTGCAGACCGTGACCTACCGTGGCGAGGGCTGTGCCCTGGCGTTAGAGCTCACCAACGCGCACGGCGACACGCAAGCGACGGCGGGCAACACCAGGGAGCTGATCGCCCACATGACTCACGAGACGCGGCGCGGCGCGAAGCTCTTCGTCCATAGCGCCGGGATCGGAGGCGAGGGCTGCGTCCGCACCGCGACCGTGGTGCAGGTAGGCCCCGCCGAGGCGATCATGTCGAAGGCCGAGGTCAAGGCCGCCTGCGCGAAGGGACGCAAGGCAAGCCGGCGCTGGTCGAAGCGCGTCGCGGCCGACAAGCGGGCGATCCGGCGCGCGGGCGACGACGCGTCGCGCAGGTTGAAGCGCAAGTTGGCCCGTGACCGGCGCAAGCTGAAGGCCGCGAAGCGCTCGGTCGGGATCTACTGCGAGCGACGGTAACGCTCGCCGCGCCCGCGCTCGCGCTCGCGCCCGCGCTCGCGGGTCGCTAGCGCACCCGCAGACGCAGCAGCGGAACCTTCCAGAACGCCTCGAGGGCGATCCGCGCGGACATCTTCGAAGCGCCGACGCGCCGGTCACGAAAGAGGATCGGGATCTCCTTGACGCGCAGGCCCGCGCGCAGCGCGCGGTAGGTCACCTCGATCTGGAAGCCGTAGCCGTCGGTGCCGACTTCCGATAGGTCGAGCGTCTCGAGCGCCGAGCGCCGGAAGCATTTGAAGCCAGCGGTGAGGTCGCGCACGGGCACCCCGAGCAGCAGGCGGGCGTAGAGCGAGCCGCCGCGGCTGATCAGCCTCCGTCCGACGCCCCAATCGGTTACACCACCGCCATCGACGTAGCGCGAGCCGATTACAAGGTCAGCCTCTGACGCCGCGGCCACGAGCCGCGGTATGTCGGCGGGATCGTGCGAGAAGTCGGAGTCCATCTCCATCACGAGATCGGCGCCACCTTCGAGCGCATGTGCGAAGCCCGCCAGGTAGGCGGGACCGATGCCTTCCTTCCTCGTTCGGTGAAGGACCTCGACGGAAGCGTGCTCGCCCGCGAGCCGATCGGCGATCTCGCCGGTACCGTCCGGCGAACCGTCGTCGACCACGAGGATGCGGTGGTCGAGCCCAGTCGATTCGAGCTGCGGCAACGCCGCCGCGACGATCGCCTCGACGTTCTCGGCCTCGTTGTAGGTCGGAAGGATGAGCCAGACGCCCGCCATCGGCGCAGAACCCTATGCGACGCCTCGTCGCTCGCCGGCGCGCGGGCCGTCGCACGCACCTGAACGCACCCGTAGAACCCTTGGTCGGCCTATTCCCGGCCAAAGTGTCCAGTCGCTCCCCGGGGGCCCCGGCGCGATAGCTTGCCGCCCCATGCGCGACGACCTCTTCGCGGTACAGGGCAAGACCGCCGTAGTCACCGGGGGCTCGCGCGGCGTCGGCCTGATGATCGCTCGCGGGTTGGTGGAGGCCGGCGCCGACGTGGCGATCTCCTCACGGAAGACCGAGGCTTGCGAAAACGCGGCCGCCGAGCTGTCCCAGATCGGAAGCTGCACGGCGATTCCCGCCGACCTGTCGACGCAAGCAGGCTGCCTCGCGCTCGCCGCCGCGGTACGCGAGCGGACCGACCGGCTCGACGTTCTGATCAACAACGCCGGCGCCACCTGGGGCGAGCCGATCGAGAGCTATCCCGACAAGGCGTGGGACCGTGTGCTCGACACCAACGTCCGCGGCGTCTTCCAGCTCACCGTCGCCGCGCTCGACATGCTGCGCGCCGCGGCCTCCGCCGACGACCCCGCGCGCGTGATCAACATCGGCTCGGTCGACGGCCTCAAGCCACCGATGATGGAGTCCTACGCCTACAGCGCCAGCAAGGCGGCGGTCCATCAGCTCACCCGCCACCTGGCGAAGCGCCTCGCGAGCGAGCAGATCACCGTCAACGCAATCGCTCCCGGACCGTTCGAGAGCAAGATGACCGCCTTCATGCTCGACAACCCCGACTCGCGGGCGATCGTCGAGCAGACGGTCCCACTCGGGCGGATCGGACGCCCCGACGACATCGTCGGCACCACCCTGTTCCTCGCCTCGCGGGCCGGCGCCTACCTCACCGGAACCGTGATTCCGGTCGACGGCGGCCACACCGGCGCCGC
>Ga0190265_10002416_pt1 | contig 12564 bp, 7 predicted proteins | sample Popmic124T_FD_133135 | JGI IMG/M metagenome (GOLD analysis project Ga0190265, IMG submission 133135) | Populus adjacent soil microbial communities from riparian zone of Indian Creek, Utah, USA - 124 T | ecosystem: Environmental > Terrestrial > Soil > Riparian zone | place: USA: Utah | collected... | reverse complement strand
TCGATGAACGAAACTCGAGCTATCGAGAGCTCACCCATGGGTGACGCGAGCCAAGAGCCCGAGTGCCCCGCCTGCGCCGGCACCGACGCCAAGGTGTTGTTCCGGTCCAACAATGGATATCCGATCCTCCGCTGTGCGAAGTGCCGGTTGGTCTTCACGGATATGCGCACGGCGCCTCTCCCGTCCGAGCTCTACCCACACTTCGACCAAACCGACTCGGGGATGCCGAAAGTGATGCGCAGCTCGCTCGGCGTCTTCACGCGTCAACGCGAGGGAGTGGTGCGCAGCGTCAAGCCGACCGGCCGGCTGCTCGATTTCGGCTGCGGTAGCGGCGCGTTCGCGAGCTGGATGGCGCAAGCAGGTTACGACACGGTCGGTCTCGAGCCGTTCAGCCTCGGTCGGCCGACCGAAGGGGAGCGACTTTTGCTCATCCGCGAGCCGCTCGAATCGGCGGCGCCGAAGCTCGGTCGTTTCGACGTCATTACGCTCTGGCACGTTCTCGAGCACGTATCCCATCCCGTCGATGTGCTGAGGCGACTCTCCGACCTCCTGGCGCCGGACGGTAGGCTCATCGTGTCGGTCCCCAACTTTCAAAGTTGGCAGAGCCGAGTGTTTCGCGGCAGCTGGTTTCATCTCGATCCGCCGCGACACATCATCCACTTCGAAGCCGACACGCTCGAGAACTGTCTGCGCAAGGCTCGTCTCGAAACGACCAAACGCTGGGAGTTTCTCCCCGAATACGGCTCCAGCGGTTGGCTCCAGAGCACGCTCAATCGCGTTCTTCCCCATCGCAACTACTTGTACGAAGTGGTCAAGGACCGCGGAGCTCTGAAAAACCTCGGTCCAGCCTCACATGGGCTTCACTTCGCCACGTCGGTGCTCATGGGCGCGCCGACGGTCGCCCTCACCATGCCGGTCGAGGCCCTCGCCAGCGCATTCGGCCGCGGTGCGGCGCTGACCTTCGCAGCGCGCAGGGCAGGGGCCGGCGATGAGAATCAACCGTCCTGAGGCGGAACCTCGCCGCGGTGGCTACTTGGCCTCGTACGGCGGCAACCGCAATCCCACGCCGAGCGAGTGACAGGCGGTCGCCGCGGCAGCCGCGCTCAATGACGAGATGAGAAAGTAGTAGTTGGCGAATGCCCATTTGTTGAAGGAGAAGAAGAAGGCATAGGTCGTGGCGACCGCCAAACCGAGCTTTGCCACCGAACCCCGCATGCGCCACATCGCGAACACGGACGTGAGCGCCGCCAACCCGAAGCCGACCGTCTTCGACATCTCGCTGCCGAATTTGCGCAGGTACCAGGTGTTGAACGTCAACGCGTCGGGACGGGAAGGCAGCTTGTTCAAAAGGTCGAAGTTTGCATTTTTGAGCGCTCGGAAATCGAGCCAGACGAAGGGAAGAACCAGGGCCGTGCCGACGGTGAGGGTCGTGGCCCACTGACGGCGGTCGAAGCCCAAGAGCACGCCGGTGAGCCCGACGGCCCAAAACATGGTCTGCTTCGAGACCAGCACGAAACCGAGGATGAACGCCGCAAGGTAAGGGTGTTTGCCAACGTGGGCTGCGTAGACGAAGACGATCAGCATGACTTGCACGGGATCGATCCACGACTGCTCGAGGATGAGGAAGAGCTTGGGCGTGAGCCATAGAAAAAGCGCTGGCGCATCCTCGGCGATCGCCGGAAGCTCGGCCCGCGAGCGCCCGGTGATGTACCGCATACCGATTCCCGCCAGGACTATCGCCGTGAGCATGGTGTAGCGCACGTCGCCCGTGGCCGCGTACGCGGGCAGCGTGAGGTAAAGCTGCACGGGCGGATAGACATAGGGAACGCTAGCGAGCCCTGTAGGTCCGGTTTCCCTCACCGCCACGGTTCGATAGGGATTGCGACCGGCTTGGAGCTCCGCTGCTCCAGCCTGCTGGACGGTCCACACGTCGATACGAGGTGAAGGGGAGACGCGGATGACATCCCTACCAGCGACGGCGATGACGATGGCGAACGCCCCGAAACGCCCCCATCGCACCCAGCGATGTTCGCGCCATCTGCCAGTGAGAAACGGCACGTAGGTGAAGAGAAGCCCGAGCGCGACGAGCTGCATCTTGCGGCCGAGGTCCCAAGGTCGAATCGGATGGATGATGACTTCATCGTCGATAGCGTGAAAACACAGCGCCAAAAGGCCAAGCCACACGATCTGCAGCTGGAGTCTGGGATTGCGCTCGGCGATCAGGCCCGGGCGACTACTCTCGAGCGTACAGAAGACGAGCATACCGAGACCGCCGAGAATCAGCGTGAGCGCGCCGTCGGCGTAGGCACCCCGATTGAACGTGATGGCCATCGAAAAAAGAAAGCTGGCAAGCAGTAGAACGGTGAAACCCAACGGCAGCGCCGGTACCGTGTCTCTCTCGGAAGGGTTGCCAACTCGTGAAGCCGCCGTCGCGATCTTCTTGACATGTTCGAAGAGCATGTACGGTGAGCTCGGGGCGAGGCAACCTACATGCGTCCGACTATCCCGTCAACCCGGCACGAGCTCGCGCATCCGCTCTACGCAGGTACCGAGTAGAGGGCGTGGAAGAACATCCGCTGGAGCGGGTGTCGCTCCCGATAGATCGCCGACCAACGGCTTGGAATCGGGTAGTCATTTTCGCGAATGCGAAAGCCATTGGCGACTGATCGCGAGCGTCGCCACTGCTTCATGTAGAAATGTCCGCGCGTCAGACGGTCGATCTGCTCGAGGTAAAAGTGGATTTGCTCCATGGTCATCTCATGGAGCGAGCTGATGTTGATGAAGAGATCGGCCGACTTGTCGGGAAGGAGCTTGATTTGATGTGCTCCGATGAACCGGATGCGCGCCGATTCGAACTCTTCCCTGATTTCGGCGTACGACTGGAAGGGCCGAAACTCGAACACCTTCGTCTCCGGAAAGACGGCCGACAGGTACGATTGCGCGACATAGAGGGCCGGCGGAATGTCGATGATCGTATAGGTCGAGGACTCGAGCGCCTTGAGGAAGACGAAGCCGACGCGCCCGTATCCCGCGCCCAGCTCGAAAACGTCGAGCCCCTTCTTGCCTATGTCCACACCTCGAGTCGAACAATAGAACTCGTGAACCGAATTGCACAGGTCCTGCGATATGGCCTTTTCGCCGTCCTTTACAACCAGCGGATTTCCGACCAGGGGCTCGCCGATGCGCTCGAGGAGTCCGCGCGGATCGTTCGCGGCCACATACTGCTTGAGAAGCATGAGGTAGGTCGCATACGTCCGATTCACCAATGGCTGAGAGAGGGACGAAATAAGCGTTTCCGTCTCGCCGGGAAGGGACCAGTTTCCTGCGATGCCGTGAGAGAACACGCTGAAGTCTGGGTGGTTCGCCCAATGCTTGAGGACGGGCCAGAGCTGATGCGCCACGATGCCCTTCAAGTCCCAGTTGAAGTAACGCATGTTGATGGTGCGCTTGAAGTGCTCGAGGCCATGTCCCTCCAGTTGTTTGATCTGAACTTCGTTCAAAGCCTCCCAGAATGGCGAAGGAAGGTAGACCTTGTCCGCGGCGTGCATGTCCTTGAACATGGTGCGCAGAACTCCCTGGGAATGGACCGGTCCCATGGCGGCGCAAGCTAGTCGCGACCGGTGCATAGGTCAAACGACCCGGGCAACGGAAGTCAATCGCGGCACGCCTCCGCGGTCGGCAGCCATTGACAACAGTTTCTTGGGGGGCGGCCGACGTCAGCGCATGGAGGTTACAGCTTGCGTCGAAATGCGATGGTGGGAGGCCCGGTGGTGCTCGCATAGCCCACGTATTGCCAGTTCGCCGTTCGGGTCGTGAGAACGGTCCATTCGGGAGTGCCCGACGCCACCGCGAACCATTTGGTGCCGCTCCGTTCGGCCCGATCGACGAGCTCGTCGGGGTCGTTGGTGGCGCCGCGCGAAAAGTATTGGAGTCGGTTGGAAAACGTTTCGTTCCAAAGCAGGGCGGGAAACGAGCAGCTCTCCGCGTAGCCGGTGAGGTCGCCGGGGCCGAGCTCCGCGTCGCGCGCCAGGGCCACCTCGCGGGCCATGGTGTATTCCGCGGTGTGAAACGCCGCGCGCTCGCGTGGGGATTGATGCGCCAGATGGAGAGCCGTCGAAAAATGCGTGATCCAACCGGGCTCGGCCCACCACAGCATCATCAGCGAAGTCATGACGACAATCGACGTGAACGCCTCTTGCAAGAGCGCGCGCGTGCCGAAAAGCCAGGCCACCAAAAACATGAACATCACGGGCAGGTGGAGGTTGTAACGCGCCGCCCAAAGCGCGGGTGACATGGGAATGGTGAGCAGCATCGGAGACACGACGAAAAGAAGATTCTCCAGCCTGTGATCCCTGGGAACGAATCCCAGGACATAAGCGGGGTATTTGAGAACGGCCACGAACAGCGCCAGAAGTCCCACGGGAAGCACGAGCCACGGGATGCCGAGCCCGTATCCGTAGACCCTCGTGTCCGGCCAGTCCTGCCCGGGGACGGGGACGCTCAGCATGGTGAGGATCATCTCCTTGTAGGGCTTGTTCATCTCGAGCACGTCGTGGGGGCCGGGCCAGTGAATGTGAAATCGCGTGCTGTGCAGGGTGATGGGCCAGATGGCATTGTGAAACACGAACCAATTTCGGAGATAGAAGGGTGCCGCGATCGAAAAAATCAGGGCCATCGCTCCGACGATCGTTGCTACCAATGACCACGGCCTTCGGCCGCCGTTCTGCGCGATCGCCCGCCCCAGCCCCACCAGGCCGAGCAGCGGAACCCACGCCAGCGCCAGGCCTTTGCTTCCTGCGAGAAGGCCGAGCCACAACCCCGCCATCCATGCGTCCCGAAGGCGTAGGTGGGGTTTGGTGCAGAATAGGAGCGCGCCGAAAAACAGCGCGATGCAGTGAAGATCGACGTACGTGCTCGCCAATTGAAGCACGGCGCCCGGCATCAAGAGAAAAGCGCAGGCCCAACCCATGGCTGCATTGCGGTCTGCGTAACGGCGCGTGATGGCGTAAATGGCCAACGTGAGGGGCACGCCCATCACGCTGTTCGGCAGCTCGACGAGCCTCCGGTCCGTGAAAATGACGAACCACAGATTGAGCGATTCGCAGACGCGCGGAAATCCGTTCACGTGCTGGAGCCAGGAGGGAACGTCGACGACCTGAAATCCGCGATTCTGAATCGCGTAGCCGATGATCATCTCGTGGTACCAGATGCCGTCCCAAGCCGAAGAGGGGGCAAGATAGGACAGCACGGCCGTCCAGATCAGGCAGCCCAGCGCGCCCACGATCCCGACGGCAACGAAGCTCCGCCGGGCCCACCAGATCGCGTCGAACGGCAGACGAACCAATCCCCACAGCGCGCTTCCCGTGTGTCGGATATGGGCGCGCGCGAAGGTCCACGGGACGGAGAGAGCGATGACGACGAGCGAGAGAAGCAGAACGCTCGCGCCCACGGTCACCGGCGTAAGACGGTTGACCCAACCGAGGGCCAGAATGGGGAGCACGATGATCCCATGCCAAAGCCCGGAGATAGCGACGGCCTGCTCGGAGCGGCTGTCGTAGCCGGCTCGCACCGACACGGAAAGGCTGGCGATAAAGGCGAGCGAGCTGAGAGCGGCGAGGGTCAGCCAGGCGACGAACATCCCATGGCGATGTAACCTACCGACGCTGCCGCGGACAACGTTTACATGTCGAATTCTTTGGAGTACGTACGGTTTCCATGCAGTTGCAGGAGGCGCTTCTGCTCACCCGTCGAGGAGGGCCGAGCTAGGTCGTCATGGTTGGGATGAACCCAACGACCGTCGAGCGAGCCCGAGAAGGCGTACGTGAATTCTTCCTTCTCGAGCGGGCCGAAAAAAAGAGCGAAACCCTCGGCGCTTCGCAGCGCCAAACCATCCGCACGTACCACGAAGCGGCAAGCCGTCGCATCAGCGTAGCGCAAGACCTGAGGGGTCCCGTGCAGACGCCGGCCGCGCTTGTGCTCTATCAGCAAGGAAGCTTTTTTCACGCGCTCGCGTATTTGGTGACCAAAGACGAGAGCCTGGATCCTCTGGCTTTGACGCCCGCCGAAGCGTTCCGCAGGCTCGACGACGCCATTGTCGCCGATGGTTTGGTTTTTCCCGCGGGCTTCGACCGGGCCAAATCCATGCTGGTGGCATCGGATCCTTTGGAGCTCGACCGCCTGACCCCGGAAGACGCCATACGGCGCATCGAGGAATTGGCGGCGGTGGCGCGGTGGATCGGGCATCTGGTCGACGCTCGATCCCCGCGGGAGATCAAGACGGCACGGGTCTTTCGTTTGCTGGTCGGCGCGGGGGCTGGGCTTGCCCTTCTCGTCAACCTAGGCATCAGCCTCTTCACACCGAAGAATCTGGCTGCTCACAAGGTCGCCGTTGCCAGCAGCGAGGCGCTGTCCACGACCGCATCGGGGGCGGTGGACGGCTCGCGGCGCGGCGCCTACGGCTTTCACAGTCAGCTCGACGAGTCCCCTTGGCTCTCCATCGACCTCGGGGGGACGTTCGCAATCACCCGGCTCAAAGTGTTCGGCCGCGCCGACAACTCTTACGACCAGTCGATACCACTCGCGCTCGAGGTCTCGGACGATGGTACCAACTATCGCCAAGTCGCCGCCCGCACCGAACCGTTCAGCGACTACGAACCGTGGGTGTTCCATCCGGCGCCTGCGCTCACGACTCGATACCTTCGCCTGCGCACGATGCGCCGGTCGTACCTCGTCCTCAGCGAAGTCGAAGTGTACGGAAATCCCGTCCTTTCCAAGTGAGCTTGCGGTCGCCGAGCGCGCCGGGCGCGTCCGCGAAAGTCGTGACGAGTGTGGTAAGAAGCGGTGGCGATGCAGCTTCCCTACGTGAGCTCGCCGGAACAAGCTTTCCTGGCGGCCCAAGTGTCGGCCACTTCGGTCCTGACCGTGGTCGTCTGGTCACGCGCCATCCCTCATCGCCTCGCCTCCTTTCTGCTCGTCATCGGGATGTGGGTTGCGGGGCTCGCTTCTCATGTGGCCCGGTGGATCGCCGGGTCGCAGTGGCCACACCCCGCGTACATGGAGCGGTTGGACTGGGTACTCAGCTTGTCGAGCCTGCTTTACGTCGCGGCGATGTTGTTCCAGCGGCGGCGATCGGCTCAGCTCGCCGCGGTGCTCGGCGCGTTCTTGCTCGATCAGATCGGCCGCTACATAACGAATTCCGATGCGGAGCGCGCCGCTCTGCAGCTCATCTTCGGCGGTATCTTGTGCGGGTTCGCCTCCACGCCGAGCGCCGAGCTTCCCCCGAGCACGGGGCGTCGGCTCGCCTATTACGAGGCGGCGCTCTTTGCGCTCGGGCTTGCCGTCGCCGGTTTCGTCGCCGTCTACGTGCTCGACCGATTTGCAGCCAGCGGCGACGAATGGGCTTACCTCTACCAGGCCGATCTGTTTGCCCACGGCAAGCTTTATGGACCGCCGCCGGAATGCCCGACGAACCAGTGGACGTATTGGCTCTTCAATTGGCAAGGGCGCTACTTCTCACAATACACCCCCTCGTGGCCTTTGCTTTTGGCGCCTTTTCAGCGGCTGGGCGTCCATTGGCTCGCCAATCCGGTTGTCTTCGGTCTTTTGCTGGTCGGGGTTAGCCGCCTGGCGCGACGCGCCGCGAGCGGAGATTCGGCGAGCAGGTCGTCCCTTTCAGCGGAGTCGCACGCGGCCGGCTTGCTGGCGCCCATCGTCCTCTGTGCGTCGGGGGCCATGCTGCTCAATGCGGGATCGCTGTTCTCGCACCCGCTGGTCTGCGCGCTCTTCGCGTGGTCGGCCGAGGCCCTCTTCGTCCTGACTTCGCCCGGCCTCACCAAGCGCGCCGAGCTGGGATGGGCATTTGCGCTAGGCGCAATGGCCGCGTTCCTTCTCGGCACCCGCCCCGGCGACGGTGCGGCCATCCTCCCGGGAATGGCCCTCTATGCGCTCTACGCTCTCGCCAGGCGGCGACTCTCCTGGGCAGCAGTGGGTGTTGCGCTCGGGGGTTTCGCCCTGCTCGCCGCGGCCATTCTGTGCATCTTGCGTGTGCAGCTCGGCGAGTGGTTCACCACCGGCTATTCCCTCACAGAGAGATTTCATCCGTGGGCGACGATCCGCTTTGCGTGGCCCGGACCCCACGAGTGGAAGTTCGGGATACCGCTGGCGACCGGCGCGTATTGTTTTTGGCCGTGCAGCGCGGCGGTCGCGGCCATGGGTGTGGTCATCGCGGTCCGCCGCGGGTGGCGCGTACCGCTGGTCCTGTGCAGCGCGGCCGTGTTGATCCACGCATTCTACTCGGCAGTGGTCATCGGCCGGCACCAGGATTGGGGTTATGGCCCTCGCTATTTGCTGGCGATCCTGGTCCCGATGGCGGTGTTCAACGGCGTCGCGCTGGCGCGGCTCTTTGCCCGGCTCGACCTACGCCGCGCCGTTCCGCTCGTTCCGCTCGTGCGTGCCGCGGCTGCCGTCGGTGCGATCATCTACGGAACTTGGGCCATCGGGGCGCTGCTCTACCCGGTGGCGATGACGGAGATTCGCCGCAACAGCGCCCCGATGCGCGCCATCAAAGCGAAACGTCTCACCAACGCGGTCGTCGCTTTCGGCAAAGTCGCGCAAGACCTCGCGGATCTCACGCAGAATTTCGGCACCCAGAAAAATCCGGACGTCATCTACCTGATGGATGGCGCCGCCCCAGACATGGAGTGTCCGCGCCGTTACTTCGGCGATCGAAAATGGTACCGCGTGACTGGGATCGAGCAGATCGAGATTCAGCCGTACGAATGAAATCGTCATGACGCCGTCCGCCGAGCCTTCTCGGTTGCCCCCATGCCGCGGGCGGGCCCACCTTGCGGTTCAGTTGGACCCCGAAATCCCCACCCATTTCCTTTGCTTGGATCGCTTCGCTCAGCCAGAGTTCTTGCAGACCCACCGCCCCATCGGCGACGGGGAAAAGCGCGCGTGGCGATGTCGCACCGCGTCCTTCTCGTGCTAAGCGAGTGTCCGCCCAAGGGCGCGAGAGACCGTTCCCCGTGATTCACGTCCCGAAATCCGCGGAGACCTCGACCTCGACCTCGACCTCGCTCGAAGCGACGCCCGGTGAGTTGACGCCGAGCGTGCCGCACCGTGAGGCGTCCACCGTGCGTGAACGCCCTCTCCCTCGCCGGCCGCGCTCTCGGGCCGCGCTGCGGTGGATCGCGATCGCCGGGGTCTTGCTGGGGATCGAGTTCATCTATGTCTTCATCGTCTCGGCCGGTAAATACGTCGACTGGCCCACCTACAACTTCAACTACGACATGCAGGCGGAAGGCTTTCGCAAGGGACACCTCTATCTCCCCCTCGAGCCACCTGCCGAGCTTTTGGCAAAGGAGAATCCGCTGGATCCCGCGAACGCCGATTTGTGGTTCGCCGATCTCAGTTTTTACAAAGGGAAGTACTACATGTATTGGGGCCCGCTTCCCGCTCTGGCTCTGGCCGCCATAAAGGCGATCATGAAGATCGCGACGCCGGTGGGCGATCAGTATCCCGTATTCATTTTGTATTCCATCTATCTCGTCGCCGGCGCACTCCTCATCGATCGGGTGGCGCGGCGCCTCTTCCCGGGGCTGCCGCTCTACCTCGTCGTCATGGCGATCCTCGTCTTCGCTTTTGCCCACCCCACGCCTTACATGATCGCGACGCCGGGCATTTACGAGGCGGCCATCGGCGGGAGCCAGGCTTTTCTCTTGGTGGGTTTGATCTTTGCTTTCGATACGCTGTCGGGAAAGCGTGCGTATCTGGTGGTCCGCTTGCTGGCTGCAAGCGTCGCGTGGACGCTGGCCATCACGTGCCGCGTGGGGGCGGGCCCGGCCGCGGCGATGCTCGTTTTGCTCACGGCGTTGGTGCCGCGGCCTCACCCCGGCAACCGCTGGCTGGCCGTGCTGCGCAACCTCGTCTGTCTCGGCACGCCGATGGCCTTGGGCGTTTTTGGTCTCCTCTATTACAACCGCGCTCGTTTCGACGAGTGGTTCGAGTTCGGCACCAATTGGATGCTCAACACCGTCCATATTCGAGCGTCGTTCGAATACGTGGTCCCGAACCTCTACAGCTACTTTTTTCGCCCCCCCGTCGAGTCGTGCCAATTTCCATTTTTGACGTCGCCGTGGAACATGAATGTAAGCGAGGCTTTTCCCAGCGACTTCCGCCTCCCCCATGGATACTGGGTGCAAGAGCCGGTCGTCGGCATGTTTCGGGTCGCGCCATGGACGTGGCTCTTGCCCGTTGCCGTTCTTTGCGGGGTCCATGCCGCCCTACCGCGGTTCGGTGCGGCGGGACTTCCGAGCCTCGGCGTAGTGAGAGGCTCGAGGCTCTGGTGCGCATGCTCCTTCGGCGTTCTCGCCACCGTACCCGCGCTGCCGAGCATCGGCGTCTTCGGCGCCACCATGCGGTACCTGGCGGACATCGCGGCGGGGCTACTGCTGCTCGTCACTTGGGGCGCCTGGTCTTTCCTTCGACACATTCGTCGCAAAAAATGGACACGTCGTGCCGTCGGCGCGGGCCTTTCCGTACTCGCCGCGGGCACGATCATGCTGGGCCTGCTGATCGGCTACCAGGGGTACATCGGGCACTTCCAGACTTACAATCCCAAGCTGCACGAGCAAGTCGCGCGATCGCTCTCGCTCTGCAAGTAAGCAACGCCGGTCAGCGGACGTCGCGGGCGGGCCGCAGGCCGACGTTCGTATAAACGTCGTGAGGCAAATACGCGTAGCGAAAACCGAGACGGCAGAAGAGCGACGTCACGTTCCACGCCCCACCGCGAACGACGCGCATCTCGCCTCCCAAGGTGGACGAGGTCCAATCGCGCGAGCCCCCGGCCATGTCGCGCACCCCATAAGGGGATTCATCGGCCGAGAAGGCGCCGACCGGTTCCGGTGACGGTCCGCCGGCGCGTGAATCGCGCATCTTGCAGAAGGTGGCGTCGAAGCGGTTTCCCCAGGGGAAGATCCGGCCGTCGACACCGCGGGCGGCCTTTTCCCATTCCAGCTCGGTGGGCAGACGCCAGCCGTGTTCGACGGAGAAACGGCTCGCGTCGTCGTAACTGATGGCCACCACCGGCGCGTCGGGATGAAAAAGCGGGTCGCCCTCGGGCAAAACCGGCTCTTTCGGATCCAAGAACCACCCACCGTCGGGGGAACGGCGCGGAACGTGCTGCGCGCGCTGCTCTTCGGGCAGAGTCAGGAGCCACTCCAAGTACTCGCGGTTGGTGATGGGGAATCGATGGATCGCGAACGACGGCAGTTCGACGACGCTCGCCGGCAGGGCTCCCGGGGCGAGATCGTCTCCGCCGCATCGAAAGGGGCCAGCGGGAACGTAGACGAATTCAGCGTCGCTCGGAAACGAGGGTACCGTGACGCGAAGCTCGTCGCCCGGCTCGACGACGATGGGCAAACGCACGTCGCCCGTTTCGATGACGTAGCTCCCTCCCTCGAGGGCGACCGCGATGAGTGACGTCGCGCCTTCCGCCAACGGCTCGTCCACCACGAGTCGAAAATCGCGTTCGATGTAGCGGCGAAGGCAGGCCTCCGATTGCGCGTGGATGATGATCGATCCGCGAGCATCGAGCTTTTCCGACAGACTCCCGTCGTGATCGTGTTTGCGCACCAGGCTTTCGAAATAGAGCTTGGCACCCTCGTCGTGCATGGCGACCGCGGTTTGATAACGACCGAGGTAGAGCTCGGCGAGCTCCCGGCGGATCGCTCCGTCCGTCGGCAAGTGCGCGAGTGACTCTTCGAAGGCGAGAGCGGCTTCCGAGAACGACGCCGCTTCCTTGGCGCGAAGCGCTTCCATGCCGCGCATCGTCCGCTGCAGGTGTTGTTTGCGCGGCCCATCGTCCCAGGCGGGGACATCACGCTCGAGCCGAGCGATCTCCTCGGAGAGCGCCTTCAGAGTCGATCGCACTTCCCGAAGATCCATGGCGGCGGCTTGAGCGCGGCGCGCTGCGGCGCGGGCCGCCTTGGCCCGTACCTCGCGTTCGAGCTTGCCGTCGAGGTAAGAAGCGAGATCGCTGACGAGCGCGTTGGCGTCGGGGTAGCGCTCGTCGCGTTCGACGGCGAGGGCGCGTGCGCAGACGGCATCGAGAGGGGCGGGCACCTCCCACGGCATGCGGTGGCTGAGCTCCATGACGCGGTAGCGTTCACTCGGCGAGAGCCGGTGCTCGTTGCACACGCGCAAGAGAAAACTCGGCACGGACTCGGCGTGGTTGGGCTCGAGAGGCGGCACGCCGACAAGAATCTCGTGAAGCACCGCGCCGAGCGCGTAGACGTCGCTGCGCGCATCGAGCGAACGGGCGCGGGCTTGTTCGGGGCTCATGTACGGCAGCGTGCCGGCGAAGCGGCCGTCCGATTCGAGATGCCGCCGTATGAAGGAATCGCGCTTCGCCTGCTCGGCGGGATCGTCGGACGGAGGGGGCGGCCTCTTGGAAGACGGCGGATCGCCACGCCCGCCATCCACGGCCTGACCACTCCATTTGAAGAGCCCCCAGTCCATCACGTACACCTCGCCGAACTCGCCGAGCATGATGTTCTGTGGCTT